>ENA-OZUR01000504-OZUR01000504.1-human-gut-metagenome-genome-assembly--contig:-NODE-504-length-10728-cov-3.817483_pt1 | contig 10728 bp, 11 predicted proteins | sample MGYA00243435_ERZ654025 | MGnify/ENA primary metagenome ERZ654025 (study PRJEB26926, sample SAMN06164585) | human gut metagenome | biome: ENVO:00009003; feature: ENVO:2100002; material: ENVO:00002003... | reverse complement strand
CGTGGGCTCGGAGATGTGTATAAGAGACAGTTATATCGTAATCGACCTTTATACAGCGGCGGCTGTTTCGTGCTACAGGTACGGTGACAGCTTCTATACGGCATCGGGCAGTTTTATTTCTTCCGATTTTTACAATTCCAATAAAGACAGGCTTGAAAAAATTTCTCCGCCTTTTGACGAAAAAACAGTAAAATCTGCGCTTAAAGAATATGCGAAAATTGTCTTGTCAAAATATGATAAGGATAAAATCATATTAGTGCGTTTAAAATTCAGCAATATCTGCGTAAAAGAAAATCAGCTAAGAAACGGTAAAAACAGAAATGCGTTGAATAAGCGGTTGAGGCTGTATGAGGATTATCTGATTTCGCTTTTACAGCCGGTGGTTATTGATGTTTCCGGCAATTATTTTATGGCGTCAAAAAGTGACAATATGATGTCCTTTGAGCCGCTTTTCTACGATGATGTAAGAATCAAGCTGAACTCAGCAGTAAAACGTATCCGCAAGGATACATATTTTTCTGCACCGGAAATAAGACTGCAGCTTATGCGTGTCATAAAGTACTATGATAATATGACAGCAAGAGCCTATCAATCTGAACTGCTTGACAGAAATTATGTATCGGACAGAATGGCAGAGCTTACGTCAAAACAGTTTGTCGCAGAGAATTTCGAGTATTTTGTATATCTGCGTGAAAATGAGATCCGTACCTATGATGATGCAAAAATCCTGCTTTCCGCTAAAGCCGGCGCAGAAAGGCTTATCTCGGCAATAAAAGCCGCTGAGTGTATTGACGGAGATATTTCCGATTGCAGTTACGATGATATAAAGATCGTTTTCGATGAGAACTTCCTTATGAAAAAACAATTATCCCGTAAACTTTCTGAGGTTTACAAATATACTGTTCCCGATAACTGCGAACATATTTTCCTTATCAGAAACGACCGCAAATTGCTTGAAGACTACGAAGCACGGCACAAACCTGTATTGGTTGACATCTGGGGCAGCTGTATTTCCCGTGAATCCGTTAACCGTAATTCCTCAGGTATCTATGTCGATAAGTACATTTTCAAGCAGCCGTTTTTGCTTGCAGACGAGCCTGAAATACCTTTTGATAACGATTTGAAGGCTGATAAATTCTGCGGCAGTAAGTGGCGAAGACGCACTGTCAAAGAGGCGTTTTTGCACGAAGGAAAACGCATTCTATCTGACAGTAGTGCCAAATGGCTGATTATTGATATGTACGACCTTATCTGCAATATGCGTAAGTACGGCGATTCGCTTTTCGAGGTGGATGATTTCATACTTCGCACCGCTTTTTACAAGTCGATTTCCGATAAATGCGAAAGCACATATTTATTTAAAGAAAGAAGCCGTGAATATCTCGAAAGAGCGCTTGAAAACTTCTGCAAATTTGTCATTGAGCGCTATGGAAAAAACATTATTTTAATTAAAGCCGATCTTAAAGACCGTTATATTTCGCTTGACAATACGTTAGAAATGTTATCTGACAGCGATAACACGTTCAAAACCAAAAAAGCATTTATAAACGGATTTGAAGAAGAATTCGCACGTCTTACCGATTGCTGTGTAATTGATATTTCTAAAAGGTTTTATGCCGATGACCGCTTTGCACTTGGCGGTGCGCATATCGTCCATTATGAAGATGAGTTCTACAGTCAATGCTGTAAGCATATAACGGCTTTCCTCTCCGGTGTCGATAGCCGCTATACCGATAAGGTCGATGAGGAGTATATCGCTCTGAGAGATATGAAAATTAGATAAAGATTAGCTATCCCCGTACAGTTTAATGCTGTATGGGGATAGTTTTGTATATATGTCCGTTTTATCGGACAGGGTATATGGTAAAATTTGTAATGGTAAGGTGAATGCACTTTTACACAACTACACAACGAGAGCCGCACAGACTTTCGACTGTGCGGCTCAGGTTGGTGCCGAACCTATTAATAACATGGAACTAATTTCAATCCACCGATGTTATCACCGGACTTTTATATTATATAGTTTAAGCGAAAAAAATGCAAGATGATATTAACCTAAGCAATGGATTTTTGGTTATGCATAAGAAATATTGTTTGCAATTGTTGATTTTTACGCTTGACATCAGTATTTAATTACACATAACTAGAAAGTGATTTCAATAAATTCGACAAAATCTTTCAATGATTGGCAAAGAAATTACTTTTTCTTTCAGAAAAGCATTGAAATTTACATTTGCTGATAGTATACTGAATTTGGTTATATAATTCAATGGAGGATTATTATGGATCATATTGCTCATATAAAAAATACAGGCGGCTTAGATAATGAAAGTGTTACCGAAGAAACAGTCAGCGAGCATTGTAAGAAAACTGCTTTGTTGGCTCGTAGTTATTCAGCCCCGTTCAATATGGAAAGTACAGTTTTCGTTTCTGCTTTATTACATGACTTAGGAAAGTTAAATAACGATTTCGACGGATATATAAAGCACGAGAACGGTATTAAAAGAGGCAAAATCGATCACAGCTATGCGGGAGCAAAATTTCTTTTGGAACTGGTTTCAAACGATGATGATAAATATAAAAAAGAAGTCGCAAGATTGATTGCGAGAATCATCATTTCTCATCACGGACTGAATGATTGGTATACACGGAACAATGATGATTATTTTGATTACAGATGCAGTAAAAATGAACGTTATGACGAAATCAAGAGCAACATAAGCGAGCTTATCTCTGATAGCAAACTTGATGAGTTGCTTAATAAAGCGGCTGATGAATATCGCAGAATTTTTGAAAAGATGAAAGAAATCTGCTGTGCCAAAGGCAGAAAACAATATTTCACAACATTAGCTTTTTATCACGGATTGTTGGAAAGACTGACCGAATCCTGCCTTATTGACGCTGACAGGACGGCGACAGCCGAATTTATGGAAGGTATTGAAATTACCGAACCGTCTGAAGATGAAATACGGCGTAATTGGCTTGATATGAAACAGCGTTTGGATAACAAGCTGAGTAAATTTTCCGGAAGCGACAGTTTAATATCAAAACTGCGAATGAACATTTCGGACAGATGCTGTGCATTTGCCAAAAATGATGTAGGTATAGCTCAGCTTATTGTTCCTACAGGTGGCGGCAAAACGCTTTCGGCATTGCGTTTTGCGATTGAGTATGCTGTTGAGCATAAAAAGGAGCGCATTTTTTATATTTCTCCTTTTATGTCAATACTTGAGCAGAATGGCGATGTGATCCGTGAGATAGCGGGAGATGATAACTACCTTGAGCATCACTCCGATATGTATTGCAAAATTATTGATAATAAGCATAAGAGTAAAGAAGAAGTCAATGATGAGCTTGAGGACTATGAGCTGCGTTGCAGGCATTGGGATAAACAGGTTATTTGCACTACTATGGTGCAGTTCTTTGATACATTATTCTCGTCCAGGACCGAAGCTCTGAGAAGGATGCACAGATTTACTGATTCGGTAATCATAATTGATGAAGTGCAATCAATACCGATAAGGTGCGTATATTTGTTTAATCTTGCTATGAATTTTCTTTCCGAATTTATGGGATGCACGATAGTGTTATGTTCCGCAACACAACCTACATTTGAACAGTGCAAATATCCTATAATGCTTGACAAAGATAGCTCAATGACAGGGGATTATACAAAGGATTTTGAAGATTTTAAAAGAACTGAAGTTGTATCGTTGCTGAATAATCAGGGAAATACTTATGAAGAAGCTGCGGTAATATGTATGGACAAGTACCGTGAGAACGGGAATCTTCTGTTTGTAGTCAACACTAAAACTGCGGCGGCAGAAATATTCAGGAATGTAACGCAACTTAATGACGAAGAAGAAATCAAGGCGAAAGTGGTTCACCTCAGCACAAATATGTGTCCGGCACACAGACGCAAGGCAATTGATGATATACGCCGTATGCTTGATAATAATGAACGTGTGATATGTATAACGACACAGCTTATAGAGGCGGGGGTCGATATCAGCTTTAAATGTGTAATACGTTCAAGTGCAGGTCTTGATAACATAGCTCAGGCGGCAGGAAGATGTAACAGAAACGGTGAAGATGATTGCAGGAATGTATATATAATCAAACTGAAGGATGAATATATCGAAAAGCTCGGAAAACTTAAAGAGGCACAGCGCCAATGCGGTTTGATAGTACGAAAATACGGATGTGAGCAACTGTTGTCGGTTGATATTATGAAAAGATATTTTCGTGATTACTATGAAGATTGTGCCTGTGACAGTAAAGGTGATATGCTTGAATATCAAATCAGAAATTCAAATTACAGCCTTCTTGATCTGCTGTCTTGCAATATAATTTTCAGTAATGATAAAGGAAATTGGAGGTCAAGGCAGGCGTTCAAAACAGCAGGCGATAACTTCAGAATGATAGATAATAACACTATTGATATAATAGTGCCGTATAACGAAGAGGCGAGCAGAATAATCGAAGCTCTTAACGGTGAAACAACTATATCGCAGGCTCTTGAGCTTCAGCGTAAAGCACAGCAGTACATTGTAAATGTATACGATTATACATTTAAAAAGCTTGCTGAAAACGATGCTTTAAACGAGATTAAGGTAAGGCGGGATGAAAAAGTGTATATCTATGCACTGAAAAAAGAGTTTTACAATAACGCTACAGGGCTAAGTACAGAGGGCAAACCTCAGGAAGCAATGTTCGTCTGAGCTTGCTTCAAATATCGGATATATACAACACGATGTGTGACCTGTCTGTTAGAACAGGCTGACATAAATTTTAAAATGCAAAATACGGGTAAAAGCGAAAGCACAAGCCCGAAAATAAAGGAGGTAAGAATTTTGAGCAAAACCGAACACGATAATATTGTCGAGTTCAAGGTGAGCGGAGATTTAGCACTGTTTGCAGACGTGCTGACACGTCCTGGCGGAGAAAAATTCAGTTATCCCATACCTACTTATGAGGCGTTGAAAGGCATACTAATGAGCGTATACTGGAAGCCGACTATCATATGGGTGATAGACGAGTGCAGGGTGATGAATAAGATCTCTATGGAACGTAAGGGCATCCGTCCGATTAAATACGGCGGAGGCAACGACCTTTCGTATTACACCTATCTTAAAGATGTGGAGTACAGGGTAAGAGCTCACTTTGAATGGAATGACAACCGTCCGGAGCTTGAAAAAGACCGGAACGAAAACAAGCATCATAACATTGCAAAACGCATGATACAGCGTGGCGGAAGGCGTGATATTTTCCTCGGTACAAGAGAATGTATGGGGTATGTCGAGCCTTGCAGCTATGATGAAGGTGTAAGCTATTATCAGGGTACTGAAATTCCGTATGGCTTTATGTATCATGGCATTACTTATGCAGACGAAGCTGAGAGGGAAGAAGACAAGGGCAAACTTACCGTCAGATTCTGGCGGCCTGTTATGAAAGACGGGGTTATAAAGTTTGATCATCCGAATGATATTCCCGAATCTCAGAAAAGGCATATCCGTGATATGAAAATAAAGCCGTTTGATAAGGATCTTGATAATTTCAGCGGACTTGAAGAATTCGACTATATAGGCGGGGGTGATGATATTGAGTTGGACTGATGAATTGATGAGAGCATATGACATTCTGAATTCAACGAATGACCGGAATTTACTTCCGCTTTGTCATTCGACGCAGAATGCACAAATTAACGCTGTTTGAAAACGATTGTTCTTCCGCACGCCCCGAAGGAAGCATGCAGGTGTGCAGAGTTTACTGGTGGAAGCATGACGGTAAAACACCTAAGGTATCTTCTGCAAAGATACATAATGCTGTTCAGATAAAGGAAAAGGCTGAGCTTAACGGAAAGGAACCTAATTCTGTAGAAGATTATGATATTGTTCTCAACAATCCCGAGGGTGCAGTACAGCCTGAGATAATTGACAATATTTAATGAGCTACAGTGAAGATGAATATCTGATGATTTCCGGCATACAGCATTTTGTGTTTTGCAAACGACAATGGGCATTATTGCACATTGAACAACAATGGAACGAAAACTACCTCACGGTTGACGGCAACATTCTTCATCGTAATGCACACGACGGAGATTTTACCGAAATGCGAAGGGATGTTATTGTTACCAGAAGTATGCCGGTTTCTTCATCGGAATACGGTATCAGCGGTGAATGCGATATAGTTGAATTCCATAGGTCAAAAGACGGAATATGTCTTTTTGGCAGAGAAGGGAAGTACAGCGTTATTCCCGTAGAATATAAAAGGGGAAGACCTATTGACAGCGACTGTAACGATCTTCAGCTTATCGCACAGGCTGTTTGCCTTGAGGAAATGCTGTGTTGCAGCATACCGTACGGATATATGTATTATGGGCAGATAAGGCGCAGGGTGAAAGTAGAGTTCACCGATGAATTAAAAGTAAGACTTTCGTCTGTGTTGAACGAAATGCACAGGCTGTATAAAGCACACCGTACACCTGTTGTGAAAAAGAACAGGTGTTGTAATGCTTGTTCGATGAACAATTTGTGTTTACCGTCGGCAACATCTTCGTCAGCATCGGAATATATTAAAAATCGCTTGAAAGGGGACAGTATATGAGAAAGCTCAGAAATACGCTTTATGTAATCACGCCTGACAAATATCTGTCCCTTGACGGCGAAAATATAGTAATGCACAGCAAAGACGATACGCAAACACGTCTTCCTTTGCATAATGTCGAGGATATTGTGATATTCGGCGGCAGGGGAGCCAGTCCTGCATTGATGAATAAATGCACTGAAGATAATATCGGGCTTACATTTATGAGCCGCAGCGGAAAATTTCTTGCAAGAGCAGAGGGAGCAATCAGCGGAAATGTGTATCTGCGACGGGAACAGTTCAGAATAGCGGATGATGAGGCGAGAAGTCTTTCTGTAGCAAAGAATTTTATTATCGGAAAACTGTTTAACAGCCGCTATGTTATCGAAAGAGCAGTAAGAGATCATTCTTTACAAGTTGATGTTGATAAACTGAAAAACCGTTCCGACCTTCTTTCACAGGCTATAATCAAGTGTCAGAGCGTTTCTGATATTGATACTTTGCGTGGAATCGAGGGAGAATCCGCACAGCTCTACTTTTCGGTTTTTGATGAATTTATACTTCAACAGAAAGATGAGTTCCGTTTTGTAACAAGAAGTAAACGGCCGCCGCTTGATAACGTCAATGCTTTACTGTCTTTTTCGTATTCTGTTGCAACCGGTATGTGTACCTCTGCACTTGAAACCGTAGGACTTGATCCTTACGTCGGGTTTATGCACACAGACCGCCCCGGCAGACGTTCGCTTGCACTTGATCTTGTAGAAGAATTCCGAGCGATAATGTGCGACAGATTTGTTATAAGTCTTATCAACAAGCGCATTATAAATAACGGTGATTTTGAGAAGAAGGAAGATGGCGCAGTATTATTAAGCGAAGACGGCAGAAAGGTCTTTTTGACGCATTGGCAGAACAGAAAACAGGATATTGTTATGCATCCGTTTTTAAAAGAAAAGGTTGAATGGGGCCTGCTTCCTTATATACAGGCACTTCTGCTTTCAAGATATATCCGAGGTGATCTGGATGAATATCCTATGTTGCTCTGGAGGTAGTTATGCTTCTGTTAATAACTTATGATGTAAACACCGAAACATCGGCCGGGAAAAGTCGACTTAGGAAAGTTGCAAAACAATGTGTCAATTACGGTATCAGAGTTCAGAATTCGGTTTTTGAATGTGTTGTAGATGCAACTCAGGCACACGAACTGAAATTTAAACTCAAAGAACTTATTGATACAGAAAAAGACAGTCTTAGATTCTATAATCTTGGCGATAAATACTCAAATCGTATTGAGCATTACGGAACTAAGTCCGCAATCAAGGTTGAAGAACCTTTGATTTTCTAGATTTGTGCGAATGTGTAGTGCGCAGAATTTTCCGTAGACATTCGCACACGATAATTTACTTATAAAGGAAATTATCAAAGCGCAAATTTAGTTTTTAATGATTTTATTGAGGGAAAATGTCCGAAATGTGATATTTAGCTTCAAAATAAAGATAATCATTGTATAAATTTGCTGTCGCCCTCTTCACGAGGGCGTGGATTGAAATAATGCTTGTTTGGCAATTGTACCATCTGCGTTTAGTCGCCCTCTTCACGAGGGCGTGGATTGAAATTAGTTTGATTTAATTCCCGAAAGCCGTGTGAAAGCTATTCTGTCTACTAACTGGAGCGGCCAGATGTTCTCCCAGCGTGTCTGGGATAACACAAACGCACTTGCAGACGGCTGAAGCATGATATGCTTGTGGGCATTATGGCAGGAAAGTCCGAGCAGCATATGGCGGACGATATAATGAACCGCTGCGGTGTCGGCGCTTTCGAGGCACGCAGGCTTGTCCGGACGGAAACTACCTGCGTTGCGAATATGGCGGAGCTGTATGGCTACAAGGAGCTTGACATTGACGAATACGAGTTTTCCGCCTGTCTTGACAGCCGCACAAGCGATCTATGCCGTGAACTTGACGGTAAGGTGTTCAAGCGTAACAGTGCACAGGCAGGTGTAAATCTTCCGCCTATGCACCCGTTCTGCCGTTCTACAACGCTCCCTGTTCTGCCGAGCGAGGAGGATCTTGATAAAGAACTTGCCGAACTGGGCAATGAGATAGGCGCAGATGTTGACTTTGACGAGTGGGAGCGGAACTTACAGCAGGGGGAGGACGGCAAGTGGTGGTACGTTGCAGGGTGCGGCTAAACGCTTTGCAGAGCTTGGATATGACACTGTGCTTATATCGCAGTACGGCGGCTGTTCAAAAACGTGTGAGCCGTGGCAAGGCAAGGTTTACATAGACGATGTGTTTACCGTATGGAACGGCGAGAGAAGCGGCGACTTCGGCAAGTCAAACTACTGCGACAAGTGGTTTATGCTGTTGTCTGTGGCAATCCGAGGCGGGCTGTTCCACCCTAACTGCCGTCATACTATGGGGCAGTACATAGAGGGGCTTACAAAGATACCTCAGCCGATTCCTGCCGAGAAGATACGGGAACAGCGAGCGCTCGAAGAAAAGCAACGTGCCATGGAGCGCAAGATAAGAGCGCTCAAACGCAAGGTTGAGGGCACGCAGGACGAGAAGAAGGTCAAGGAGTATAAGCGTAAGCTCCGTGAGGAGCAAGGCAAGCTCAGAGAGTTTATCAAAGAGCACGACGATGTTCTTCGCAGAGATTATTCAAGGGAGAAGATCTACAGCGGTAAGGGTGAGCCGAAGCAGGCAGCTCCGAGAACGGAAGAAGCGCCTGTTAAAGCTACCGATACCGAAAGCAAAAATCCTGTTCCGACAGATAAAGAACCTAATATTCCTCAGTCGGATAATAACGTTTCTGAACCGGAAAATAACGTTTCTGAACCGGAAAATAACGAAAATACAATGAATTTTGTACAGCCTGAGCCTTTAAAGACAGTTCAGAGCAACGAAGAAACAGACGATACGCCGACTGCGGCTACGACTGATGAAGCCGATGAAACTGCCGAAACGACAGAAAACGTACAGGAAACTGTAAAACAGCCTGTCGAAGCAACGGCAGACAGCGAAGAAAGCGTACAGAATTTTACAGACGATACTGTTGACAATTCGGATGAAAGTGATATAATAGAAGAAGGAACAGATTTCAAACCGTTGTCGGCAGATACTGTTGTTCCTGTACTGCGTGAAGATTCAAACGAATGGATTGACCGTCTGTCATCCGAAGAAATCAGAGCAATCAAGAAGTACACGAAGAACAGCGGCGATCCCAAAGACGATAAGTTCTATGCAAGGCTTAATTCAATGCTTCGTGGGGATATTCCCGAAGATGACACTTTGAAATATTATTCCGATGTTATATCGGGTGCGATAGCGAAGTTTGAGTTAAAGCACGACATTATCTGTTACCGTTCTGTCAAACACAATCCTGTGGAAGGAATGAAAATAGGCGATATATATGAACCTAAGCAATTTGTCAGCACAGCGGTTGTTTCATCGAGAACGCTTAAAGGTGATTACAACATCGTAATAATAGCTAAAAAAGGAAGCAAGGGTGCGTATATTGAATTATTGAGCAAATACCCGAATCAGAGAGAGTTTTTATTCGATAAGAATTTGAAATATCGAATTTTAAAAATCCGCAATAATAAAATAGTGTTAGAGGTGATAATATGAAAGGCAAGACTAAAGTAATAATTTCTGACGAGTTAATCGAAAAAGTTTTAGATGATATGGAAAAAGCCCAAGAAACTGTTGATGAAGACTGGGACGAAGAAAGCCGAAAAGACTGGGAAGAAAAAATGAACTCATAAAACCGCCCACAGCAGTGAGCGGTTTTCTTATACCCGTGTGCAATTGATTGTACAACTAAACTTAATAATTATACCGCTCTTAAAAAGGGCGGTATTTTTATACCCAAAATCAAAGAAAGTGAGGAAAAGCAATGGAACCCGAAAAGAAAACTCCCGAAGAGGAGAAGAAGCCCGCTCCCACAGCGGAGCAGAAGGACGAGCCCAAGCCCGAAGAGAAGCCCGCCGAAAACAAGCAGACGGACGATAACGGCATGGCAGAGAAGACATCGGTAATAAACAAACAAACCGCATAAAAATGCGGTTTGAAAGAAATATGGTCGAGGTGACAAGATTTGAACTTGCGACCTCTGCGTCCCGAACGCAGCGCTCTACCA
>ENA-OZUR01000493-OZUR01000493.1-human-gut-metagenome-genome-assembly--contig:-NODE-493-length-10900-cov-4.607008_pt1 | contig 10900 bp, 6 predicted proteins | sample MGYA00243435_ERZ654025 | MGnify/ENA primary metagenome ERZ654025 (study PRJEB26926, sample SAMN06164585) | human gut metagenome | biome: ENVO:00009003; feature: ENVO:2100002; material: ENVO:00002003... | reverse complement strand
TTTTTTTTTCAAGCAGAAGACGGCATACGATATCTGCGCATGTCTCGTGGGCTCGGAGATGTGTATAAGAGACAGATCTACACCAAGTGCTGTACCGTAGTCTGTGATGGATGTACCAAGTACCGGGATTGTATCTGTAGCTGCAACTGCTGCCTGCAGAGCTGCTGTTGCATTACCAAGGATCAGATCATAGTCGTTTGTAACGAATGTTGTACAGATGGTAGAACAGGTAGGTGCATCACCTGCTGCGTTCTGCTCGTCGAATGTAACCTTATCGCCAAGCTTATCTGTTAATGCTGTCTTGAAACCTTCTGTAGCTGCATCCAGCGCTTCATGCTGTACAAGCTGGCAGATACCAACTGTATAAGTCTTGTCTGAATCTGCGCTTGCATCTGTAGCGTCTGTACTTGCATCAGATGCGTCTGTAGCTTCATCTGCAGTATCTGTTGTTTCTGTAGTGTCTGTTGCTGTATCTGCTGTAGAACCACAACCGATCAGTGACATTGTCATGGCTGCTGCAAGCAGAACAGAAAGCATTTTCTTCTTCATAATATATCTCCTCCTTATTGTACACTTACACTTTAACGCGTCAATGTAATGTACCAGCTAGGTACGATTATAGGCGTATCCGGTAAAAAAGTCAATAAAAAATCCCGATAACAGCCATCGATTATTTCAATCGTTCTTCCGGTTATTATCGGGATTGGAAATATAGGACAAGCTATAACCTGCTGCGCAGGTTACCCGGTCGCACATTTACTGGATATATATGTTACAGGCTATAATCTGCTGCGCAGGTTACCCGGTCGCACATTTGCTGGATATATATGTTACAGGCTATAATCTGCTGCGCAGATTATTGGGTCGCACATTTACTTCGTAAATGTGTGACAATTGTTCATCTGATCGATGTAGCTCTGCAGCTTTTCATGGGTCATTGTGCCATCCATGAAGCTGATGACAGCTCTGACCGGCAGATAGCCCATCATGGCTTCCTGCATCTCTTCTGCCGCCGCGCCAAGACCTTCTCCTTCTGTCGTATTCACATCATTCATGATACATGCATCCAGAATATCTTTCAGGAACGGCTTTGCAAGCGGATCCTTCATGATATCGCCGATCGTTGTATTCAAGTGATATTTCTTAAATACTTCTACCGTAGACTCTACATATACGGTCTTTTGGCAGACGATATTTCTGGAGGACTGTCCGATCAGGATATCAAATTCTCCTGATTCCACATGCCAGTCATGCAGGTCTGTATTAAAGTAAGCAAAAGCTCTCATGGATAAGCTGAAGGTAACTGTCTTTGTCTCGCCCGGTGCAAGCTCGATCTTGGCAAACTCCTTCAGTTCTTTGACAGGACGGATCACTGTGCTTTCTTTGTCGGCCACATAAAGCTGTACCACTTCTTTGCCTGCCATCTTTCCGGTATTTGTCACGTCAACGGAAACCGTCAGTGTGTCGGTATCGTACATTTTTTCTTTATCCAGCTTCATATTGGAATAAGCAAAGGTCGTGTAGCTCAGTCCGTGTCCGAACGGGAACAGCACATCCATATTCTTCTTGTCATAATAACGATAGCCTACAAAGATTCCTTCCCTGTATTCCACAACATCGCCTTCCCCGATGTAGTACAGGTAGGACGGATTGTCGGAAAGCTTCAGCGGGAATGTCTCAGCCAGCTTTGCGCTTGGATTGACACGTCCGAACAGGATATCCACGATCGCACCGCCGACTGCCTGTCCGCCGAGATAAGCTTCCACAATGCCCTTTACGTCATTTACCCATGGCATTTCAACCGGAGAACCGTTGTGCAGTACAACAACTGTGTTCGGCTGTGCCTTTGCCACTTCTTCGATCAGTTTATTCTGGCAGTCCGGCATTCTCATATGCGTTCTGTCAAAGCCTTCGGATTCAAATGCATCCGGAAGTCCTGCAAAGATGACTGCTGCCTTTGCTTTTTTCGCAGCTTCCACTGCTTCTGCGATCATCTTTTCATCGATCACATCTTCTGCATCATCGTAGCCCTGTGCATACGTGATATTTGCCATACCTGCCACCATATCCATGGCACTGTCTATCTTATGGGAATTGATGTGGCTGCTGCCGCCACCCTGGAATCTCGGCTTCTTTGCAAATTTACCGATGAACGCGATCTCGTCTGTTTCGGAAAGCGGAAGGATGCCATCATTTTTCAGAAGCACGATGGACTCCTCTGCTACCTTTCTTGCCATTTCATGATCCTTGTCGCGGTCAAATACAGCCGTTTCATCACGATTTTCCACAAAACGGTATACAATATTCAAAATTCTTTCCACTGCTTTATCCAGCACTGCCTCATCCAGCCTGCCTTCCCTGACTGCCTTGACGATCAGGGCATCATTGACGCCGTGGGAAGCGGGCATTTCCAGATCCAGTCCAGCCTTGACACCTTCTACTCTGTCGTTGACTGCGCCCCAGTCACTGACTACATAACCGTCAAAGCCCCATTCATCACGCAGGATGTCTGTCAGAAGCTGCTTGTTCTCCGCTGCATATGTTCCGTTGATCCGGTTGTAGGAGCACATCACTGTCCATGGCTTTGCATGCTTTACCGCACCTTCAAAAGCTGCCAGATAGATTTCCCGCATGGTGCGCTCATCGATCCGGGAATCGGAGGACATACGTCTTGTTTCCTGATTATTTGCCATAAAATGCTTGATGGAAGTACCGACATGCCTGCTCTGTACTCCATTGATCTGGCTTGTCGCGATCTCTGTTGCCAGATACGGATCTTCTGAATAATATTCAAAGTTTCTGCCGCAGAGTGGAGAACGCTTGATGTTGACAGCAGGCCCTAAAATAACGCTGACATCCTCTGCCTGACATTCCTGTCCGAGCGTCTGTCCCATGCTGTAAAGAAGATCTCTGTTAAAGCTTGCCGCCGTTCCGCAGGCTGTCGGGAAGCAGACTGCCTTGATACTGTCATTAATACCAAGATGATCCCCGCTCTGATCCTGCTTTCTGAGTCCGTGAGGGCCATCTGATACCATACTTCTCGGAACGCCGAGTCTCTCCACTGCTTTTGTGTGCCAGAAGTCGTCGCCTGAGCACATAGCTGCTTTTTCTTCCAGTGTCATCTGTGAAATGATTTCTTTTAACTGTTCTGCTGTCATTTGTTTTCTCCTTTTCGTTGTTTTATTTACGACTTTTCTATGCTGTTCTCTATCATTATTTTATCACATCAGCAATGTTTATCCTATATTCTTTTTTGACCTGTCATTAAAACGATATTGATACCCCGCTCTGATCAGAGGGCAACGCATGACACGATCCAGTACGATGAACTTATCTGCCTGTACAACGGTACGCATTCTGTGGGCAATGACCATAACGGTCTTACCACCGATCAGGGCAGATAATGCAGCCTGTACCTTTGTTTCGTTTTCCGCATCTAAAGAAGCGGTAGCTTCATCCAACAGGATGATCGGTGCATCCTTTAAAAAGGCTCTGGCAATGGAAATACGCTGTCTTTCCCCTCCGGAAAGCTCCGCGCCGTTTTCGCCGATCCGCGTCTGCATGCCATCCGGCAGTTTTTCGGCAAATTCCAGTACATTGGCACGTTTTGCCGCTTCCATGACCTCTGCATCTGTTGCGTCCTTCTTACCGACACGGATATTTTCCATGATCGTATTGTCAAACAATGTTACATCCTGAAAGACGATGGAATATAAGGATAACAAAGCTTCCGGATCTGTCTCCTTCACATTCATACCGCCAACCGTGATACGTCCGCCGGTCGGATCCCAGAAACGCGCAGCCAGTCTTGATACGGTTGTCTTACCACAGCCGGATGGACCGACAAGTGCTGTTACCTCACCCTGTTTTGCCGTAAAGGATACATTGGAAAGCACCTGCTCTCCTGTTTCATAAGCAAAGCTGACATGGTCAAATGTAATATCGCAGCCCTGATTGGTCAGTTCCCTGCGGCCTGTCATTTCATAGCCTTCCGAAATCTCATTCATACGTTCCACATTGACGGTCAGTGCATTTAACGCTGCAAGGTTCATCAGTGAACCGTTCAGCGGCTCATAAATACGGGATACGATGATCAAAAATGCAAAGAAGGTGATCACATCGATCTCGCCTTTTGTCAAAAGAGAACCGCCAACAAGTGCCACGCAGGCAATACCGAATTTCAGCAGAAGCTGACCGGAATTGACAATTATACCGGACAAAAGCTCATGCTTCATCGTTGCCTTTTCTGTCAGATCGATCTTTTCAAATAAGCCCTGCAGATATCCCTTCTGGGAGTTTGTGCTCTTTAAATCCTTGGAGCACTCGATAAATTCCTGAATACCGTCTGCCACTGTCAGCTTTTTCTCTGTCAGTTTTTTACCGCTTCTGACCTGGATATTCTTGGAACCGAACACGATCCAGATCGCAAACGGTAACATCCAAAGTGCTGCCAGTGCCAGCTTCCACTGGAAGAACAGCAGACCGACCGCAATGATGATCGTGGAAAATACAGCCCCGTAAAACTGTGAAAACTGATGAGAATAAGCATGCTCCAAAGCTGCCACATCTCCTAAGATAACCGTTGTCAGATCTGCACTGTCCTTCTGGTCGAAGAAGGATAATGGCATTCTTCTGAGCTTCTCCGCCAGAGAGATACGTTTGTTGCCGGATTCTTGATACATGGCAAAGAAGGTTGCGTTATACTGCATGTAATATAAGATGCCGAGCAGTGCGATCGTCAGGATACTGCCGATGAGCAGCACCCGGACATGGGAGAACGGTGCATCCTTTAAAATGTCCTCTGCCAGAACATATAACAGACCGGTCGGGAGCATGAGTGCAATATTGACCAGAATACAGATGCACACGGATTTTATCATATCTTTTGCACCCTGCTCGGATACAGCGTAATTTTTCATTAATTTTGCTATCATTTACTGCCACCTACCTTCCAGCGGATTGAAGTCTGATAATCATTCCACATCTTCCCGTAAAGACCATTTGCTTCCAGAAGTGCTTCATGCTTTCCTGCTTCTTTTATCTTGCCGTTTTCAAATACATAGATCGTATCAGCGTTCTTGACCGTGGTCAGTCTGTGGGCGATCATGATAACTGTCTTGCCGACTGCCATTTCTTCAAAGGCTTTCTGGACAAGCACTTCATTTTCAGGATCTGCATATGCAGTTGCCTCATCTAAGATAATGACCGGTGCATCCTGCAGGATGATCCTTGCGATCGCGATTCTCTGCTGTTCACCGCCGGATAAGTAGATACCATCCGTTCCGATCACCGTTTCGATTCCCTGCGGCAGTTTTGCCAGAATATCGTCACACTGTGCTTTGTGCAGTGCTGCAAGCACTTCTTCATCCGTCGCATTCTTTTTCCCCATGCGCACGTTATCGGCGATCGTACCGGCTAACAGTCTGCTGTTCTGGAATACATAGGAGATCGTACCCACTCTTTCCTCCTGCGCGATATCCCGGATATCAACATCACCGATCCGTACCTGCCCGCTCGTCGCATCGTAAAACCTGGCGATCAGACCTGCGGCTGTACTTTTTCCACTGCCGGAAGGACCGACAAAGGCTGTTACCTTTCCCACCGGGATCTGCAGGCTGATATGAGAGACAGCATCCGGTAACTCTTTCCGGTAACGGAAGCTGACGTCATCAAAGCAGATCGCATATTCCTGCGGATGCTTTGTCTGCGCCGGCTCCGGAAGCGGCTCGATCGCCATGATCTCATTAAAACGGGCGATCGCATCTTCTACCTTCATGGATTCCTCTCCCATGAACATGATCTTGGTCAGTGTTGTGGCAATGACCGGTGTAAAGATCACATAAAATACGAAGTTCAGTAAAATGTTAAACGCCACATGATCGCCACGATACAGGATCAGTGTCAGTGCGATCAAAAATGCAAACGTGCTGTTTACGATCATCTGATAGCAGACCATTGGCATGCGCATTTCTTTTGTGTAATTGATGCAGAATTTATAATAGCTGTCGATCGATGCTTTGAATCTGGAGAAGCTATGTACTGTCTGGGAGAATGTCTTTACGACATTGATACCTCTGACATATTCCACTGCTTCATTATTCATATTTTCCAGTGCAGTCTGATAATGCTTCATATCCTCCTGCATCTGTTTGCCGGTCATTTTTGTCATGCCTGCCAGACTCAGTACAACCGGGATCAGACAGACCAGTCCGAACCGCCAGTTAAATACAAACAATAATAGAATCATCGCCACCGGCGTGATATAAGCCCCGACAAGATCCGGGAGCTGATGTGCCAGATATACCTCTGTTGTTGCTGCGGAATCATTGATGATCCTGCGGATCCTGCCTGATCCAAGCTCATCGGCAAATCCGATCGGCAGCTTTGCAATATGGGCAAGCAGCTGCTTTCTGATATTCGTTGCCACGCGGAACGCACTTGCATGGGAACACATCAGTGCTGCAAAATAAAGCAGCATGGAAACTGCTGCAGCAAGCACCGCAAACCATCCGTTACTTGCAATATGTGTTGCTTCTTTAAAATTGGGCGCAGCTTCGATCACTTCTTTGATGATGCGGAATAAAAACACATAGGTCAGAAGTGCTGCTATTGCACTGAGCCCGGAAAATACCCAGGAAAAATAAGTGCAATACTTATGTCCGCCTGCATATCGCATCAGGACACTAAGCGCGCTCTCTTCTTTCTTCTTCTCCATAACCTCTCTCCTCCTTATGGTTCCTTTCTCGCTCCATCATAAGGGCTTTATTCTTCTATTTCTACTCCAAGCAGGGTCAAATGCTCCATTCGTTCACTGGATTTTTTATATTCCCGCGGACTGCAGCCCACAACCGAACGAAAAGCCGCGGCAAACTTGCTCGGATTGTCGTAACCGAGCATTCCTGCGATCTCTGCCATGCTGTGCTCCGTTTCTTCTATGTAATGGATCGCCTTGTGCATCTTATAATGCTTGACAAATGTATAATAAGGTTTTCCGTATATTTCACTGAAACAGCTCTGAAACGTCGTCTGTCCGATCCCATACTTTTGCACAAGCTGCGGAACAGAAAAGCGGCGGTCCGGATGAGAAACAACCTCTTTGTGGATCGCACGCACCTTATCATAGTCCTGCTGCCTGTAATAGCGTTTCTGCGCCTTTTCCCCTTCCGGTGTTACCATACGGATCAATAGCAGCAGTTCCAATATCTTTAATTTCAGATAATACGTTTCCACCTTTGGATCTACCTGATACATTTCATTCAGGATATGATTGATCTCCGGCAGAGAGCGGATGAACATGGCACCGTTTTCCCTGCGGATCTGCCATCCGAGAAAATCGATCTGCTCGACCGCCTCCAGGAACACATCCTTCAAATATGCCTTTGCCGGCTCAGGATCGATCAGGATTTCCACCCCTGCATAAAAGCCCAGCGGAAATTCCGGATTTTCCCGGATGACGCCGACCAGATTTGCCTCCATTTCTCCCTCGCCAAGGTACACCTGCCTGCCATTTACCTTACAGCCGAAGCGTCCCCGTCTGCAGTGATTGATCTCGATCATCTTTTTGGTATCTTCGTTATAATCGGCCTCTACCGCTTCCTGCGAATGAAAATTATTGTATACAAAGTACACGCCGGGCATGATCGGATGGAACACCATGGAGCTTTTTTCTCCGTTTTCTTCATTTCTTGACAGGATCGTCATAGATGGCGCACTTGCCCGGTCAAACCCTTTGCTGTGTAATTCATCAATGATCTTCATATCTTTTTCTCCCTTATAGAGCTGCTTTATTCATCCTTCTGCCACAAGAGCTTTAGCAGTGCTTTCTTTCTGGAAAGAAGCAACATTGCCAGCAGATAGGAAAGCAGCACATAGCCAAAACTGATCCCGATCGTAGAAGCCTTCACAGGCAGGCTCATCAGTCTTCCCGATGACTGCATGGCTGACAGGATCATCGAGTAAGCCGTCGCATACCCAAGCGGAACGCCCAGAAGAAATCCAAGTGGCACCAGAATATAATTGGCGCGGAAAATAAATGTCCTGATCTCTCTGTCCGTATAACCTAAGATGGCAAGCATTGAAACATTTCTTTTGTTTTCCTCCAGTATCATACCGGCCAGCATGCTTGTCACCAGAATACAGATCAGTGCGCCAAGCACCTTTAAAAGCTTCAGCACGATCCCTGCTGTACTTGCCAGATTTTTTGCCTGCTCGATATAATCCGCCACGGAAGCGGATTTACTGAGCATTTCACCCGGAATGTCCAGTTTTTCTCTGCTGATGATGACATTGTACTGCTCAACCGGTCTGTCCAGCAGCTTTGCCACATTTTCCTTGGAGGTCAGGACAAGTGCCATCACATCATTATCCAGAATATCCGTTATTTCAATCGTCGTTTCCTGCAATGTGACCGTATCGTAAAAGGTAAAGCTGTCTCCCGGCGATATGTGATAACGCTTTGCTGCCGCATTCGTTATATAATACTTTCCGTATTCGATCGGCTTACCGGAACAAAGTTTTGCGGAAAGGACGTCATTTTCCTCCTCATAGCCGATCATATTAAACCGGGAGTCATCCACCTTCGCACCGAAGCTGATATCAAAAACAGCCGATCCGCCATACGGATTTTCCGTCTGGAAGCTCTTAAATCCATATTCATACTGACCGCCCATCATCGCATCCGGCATTTTTACTTCGATCAGATTATCATAAGAATCCTGAAACGAACCGCCCAGCACTACGACAAGTGTTGCAACGGCAATACCGATGACCATTGTCAGACTTCTTGCCTTGTTCAGCCAGATGGAACGCACCGTATAGATCCAGCCGGTGCTGCGATTACTGTTTCTGCATATGCGGGCTTTTTTCTCCTTCTTCTGCTCACGCAGAAGCGGAACAATATCACTTTTCAGGCAGGCTGACAGCACCAGATAAGACACCAGCCCATAAACAACAACTGGAATCAGCACCGCAACAAGCAGCGTAAGCCAAGGCATTTTTACCGTATAATCAAGATACTCACCACCCCCGAAATAAAAGTCGCAAAATGCTTTGGAAAACGGAATGCTGCAAAGAATGCCCAAAATATCTCCACCGATCGCAGGGATCATACCAAACAACATATAATGGCGGATGAGTTCCTGTTTGCGATACCCAAGTGTCATCAGTACCGCAATGATCTTTCCCTCTCTTTTGACCATTCTCGATAAGACCATGGCAATGATCACAACAACGAGCAGCATAATGATCGGACTGTACAGGGAAAATTCCGCCGTCAGATCATCCGCTTCGTGAAAGATCAGGCTGATCCTTGTATTACTTTCTTTTTCAATGTATTCCGTTGTTTTATACATATCGTAAACTGCCTTGCGGAAATCCTGTTCCTTTGCCTTATCCTCATAACGCACTGCATAGTATGTGATCGGAACCACCAGCTTTTCCATTGCCTGCTTTGTGATGATCCCAATGCCAAAACCATCCTGATCCGGCATAGACTCTGTCAGATCGTAGAGCATGATCGCATAGTCCGATTTATTACAAAGACCGGATACATGAAATTTCTGACCCAAGATCGTAATCTCATCCCCGACTGCAATCCCGTTTGCTTTTGCATAGTGGTAGGTAACCATGATATCCGTATCGGATTGCAGATCCTCTCCTTCCAATACAGAAGCAAGATCCAGCTTTTCCATCTGTGTAAAAATACGCAGCTTTGTATCCTGATACGTCAGATCTGTGTAGTGCTGTTGTTCCAGCACAACCTCGTACTGTTCCTCCAGTGCCCGGATATCCGCCTCTGTCAAAGGTGTCTCTGTTTTGAATTCACCGTCCTCGATCCGGTTCTGTGCAAAAAATCGCTCAAATCTGTCATATAATGTATTGCTGACCGCAAAGGCTCCTACCAGAAGCATGATGGTAATTGCAGTTAAAACAGTGCCTGTCAGATAAAAGGAAATATTTTTCCCAATACTTCTTCGTACTCTTTTTTGTAATGTCATCAGATTTCCAGCTCCTCTACCTTTTTCTTTTGCTGTTTCAGATTACTGATGATCTGTCCGTCATGGATCCGGACAACGCGATCTGCCATCTGCGCAATTCCCTCATTATGTGTGATCATAACGATCGTTGTATGATATGCTTCATTCACCTCCGCCAGCATGCGTAATACCTCTCTGGAAGAAACAGAATCGAGTGCTCCCGTCGGTTCATCACAGAGAAGCAGCACCGGATTTTTGATCAGTGCTCTTCCGATTGCACATCTCTGCTGCTGTCCGCCCGAAAGCTCAAACGGAAAATGTGTGGCATGATCTGTCAGACCCAGCTTTTCCAGCAGTTCGGAAAGCGACAGCGGATTTTGAGAGATATCCTCTACTACACGGATATTTTCCCGGACTGTCAGCTCCGGGATCAGATTATATGACTGGAATACGACACCGATCTTCTTTCTGCGGTATTCTCCCAGTGCCTTTCTGGAGAGCTTTGTAATTTCCTGTCCGTCTATCGTAATGCTTCCTGCATCCAGATGATCCATTCCGCCCATCATGTTCAAAAGCGTACTCTTACCAGAACCGGACGGCCCCAATATCACGCAGATCTCCCCCTTTTCCAGCGTCAGAGAAACATGATTTAAGGCATACATCTCGCTTTCTCCTGTTCCATACTTTTTAACGGCGTCTTTCACCTCTATATACATATTGATTCCTCCCTCTACCTATTCAAATAGTCGTGTCAAATATATGTTAGTTTATTCTAACCTTTGTGTCAAATGATTTATTGGATTGCCTGCAGGAAACTTTTCAGGAACATAGAATGTGCCTTGGCACATCCTCGCAGCTCTTTTTTCTGTAATAGGAACGAAGTTTCCTATTACAGAGACGAGATACGCTCTGCGAATCCTGTCTCT
>ENA-OZUR01000485-OZUR01000485.1-human-gut-metagenome-genome-assembly--contig:-NODE-485-length-10988-cov-4.544315_pt1 | contig 10988 bp, 7 predicted proteins | sample MGYA00243435_ERZ654025 | MGnify/ENA primary metagenome ERZ654025 (study PRJEB26926, sample SAMN06164585) | human gut metagenome | biome: ENVO:00009003; feature: ENVO:2100002; material: ENVO:00002003... | reverse complement strand
GGCTCGGAGATGTGTATAAGAGACAGCTATCGAGGCGACAGGCAATGCGCCTGCTGGACTGCTTGCCTTCATGATGGCCGTCAGTTACCTGATACCTGTAATTGGTATTCTTTGTGTTTTATATGGTTGCCGTAGTCCATGGCACATAGGAAATGCCTTGTTGACAACTCTCGTGTTTATTTTCAACTTATTTCATCTCAGCGAGTTGTTTATCGGATTCAGTGTAACCCAATTACCTTTATTGCCCGTCATACTTGTCATCAGCGGAATCCTTTGTATGGAATCGTGGAAACTTGTTAAGAGTGAATCTAAGCAATAGGCGTGGAAGCTTTATCGTTTTGCATAAATGTGGGGCAGACTTTTATCCAGTCCGCTCCACATTTTTTACGTCACCTTCATCGCCGCATACCGCCGCTGTATTCAGCCTCTTGTAGTTCTGCCTGATACTCTTCCAGTTCGTTCAGCTTCTCGTTCACGGTTTGCAAGTTGGCATCCAACCCGATATTGTGGTCGTAAGGGAAACGATGCTGCGCGACCAGCCCGGCATTGGTGGGTTGCCCGACATCAAGCGTATCGGATTCCTTGTTATATTCGACATATAGCACTTCACCGTTCGGCATCTCGAAGGCCGGAATCTTTTGATGCGCCAAAGCGGAGAACTGTTCCGCCGCCATCTCCCTGGCAACCCCTTTTATCGTCTCTCCGGCAATATCGACACCGTAACGCCGGATATGGTCTCGGATTTCCTGCTCCGTGAATTTCAACATCACCTCGTAGGTTCCCCCGACACTCCCGTTGTACACGACAGCGAAATTCTCATCCTCGGCAATCAGGCTGTCACCCTTGTTGTTCGTGGACGATAAATAAGTATGCTGTTCGTTGATGCCGTTGCCGTCGTAATACTCCTTGGCAAGCGTCAGCAATCCCTCGTAATCGCCTTTCTCCCGGAGTTCGTCAAGCGGCCTCGTGTCATCGGAAAATTGAAGATACGCGACAGAGGAATAAAATGTCTTCTCCTTTGCCGTCGCTCCGTTTCCCTGTTTCTCGCCGACATTTTGTTCCAGTTCTTGCGCTATCTTATCCACCTTTTGGGTAATTATCGAGGTTGCCCTTTTCACATCCAGAAGCGTTGTCTTGATGAATTGCGGTGATTCCTTCAGCTCATCGAGCCACCCTTTGAGGTATGCACAACTGTCCTCCTTGATATGCTTGGTCATGCCGTAACGCTGCGCGACCAGTGCGCTGCCTAACTCTGCCACCAGTTCCTCACGGGCATATTCAGGAGAACCGAAAGTAGTCGGCTTGAACCTGTCGAGTACGTTTTCCGCTCCTGTCGAGTGCGTCATCTCGTGGAACAGTGTCCCGTAGAACGATTCTCCCGATTTGAACTGTTCCTTTTCCGGAACGATGATTTCGTTCATCGTGATGGAATAGTAGGCGTCATTCTGATATTTCGGCGTAATCGGACAAATCCACAGGTTATCCCTTATCATCGTATCGACTGGGGCAAAACTGAAATGCTCGCCCTCCTCGATTGCCGGACGCGAATTTTCTCGCTCCAGTTTTTGCCACAGCTCCGGTCTCGCTTCCTGCAAGTTAGTCTGCGCGACATTGAAGACCCGGAACACCTGCATCTTCGGATAGACATTGTATTGTTCCTTTTCGTCATCGGAGAGTTTCTTGTAATCGTCATACTTGATTTTCTCCTTAGTCTCCTTATGGATACAAGTGAACGTGGTGAGCATGACCGGAAAGGACTTCTCGCCACGAAGCACGGAGACACGCGGCAGTTCCTCTCCATCCTTGCCGGACTTATTGAGTTTCTGGACACAATCGAACGTGCAGAAACGGGGAATCTTGTACCCTTCTTTCTCGCAGTGCAAAAGCAGCATAAAAGCATTCATCCCGTTGTACTCGCGCCCGTGAAGGTTGCGGGGCCACTGCAACGCACCCTCGGTAAACCAAGGCTTTTTCCAGTCCTTTTGAATGCCCTCGATTTTCTCGATCATCATTTCGGCGAACAGGTCAAGAGCCTTGTCCTCGCTGTTCGGTCCGTCGGCATTCTTCTTTCTGTAACCGGCCATAACCCTTATTGATTATAGTTAGACGAATCCGCCACATATTGCGTCAGTTCCTCCACCTTGCAGGAAAGGTTGATTTTCCCGTTGTGTGCCGACAGGTTCATTTCACCTTTGGCATCCACCTTTACACCCGGCTGCAGCCACGCATCGAGCTCCTTGCCGAAACAGAAGAAGCGCACCCACTGGTACTCGAAGCCGTCATCGACCTTCTCCGCACTGAACGCCGAGAACACCGTATAAGGCTGGTCTTTTTTATCCCTTTTCTCCTCGATGTTTTGGCCGACCTTACCACGAAACACCAGCTCACCCTTGACGCAATCCGCATCATTCGTGGCGGCATTGCAGATTTCATCGGCGAACAGGTTGAAATAGAGCTTGTCGCCCCGGCGTTTGAGATACATCGTACCCCTCACTTCTACACGGGAGCCGTTCCGATAACCGGCAACTTCCTCCTGACTGCACTCCTTGCGGACATCCACCTCGATAGTGTGCCGGCCACCCGTTGCCGGAATCTGTACCCGGAGCGGAAATGCCATAAACTCCTTTTCCTCCTTGTTCTTGCGAACCGATGCATCGCGGCCGATAACGCCGCATACCGTAACATTACATTTAATCATCTGTTTTTTGTCTTTAATGATACATGGATCATCCGGACAAGTGATACATGGGTTGATTGATGTTGAACTGTTGTAGGGTGCGGTCAGTCGGGTGCGCGTATCATCGCCCAGACCATCCATCCGGCGATGGCTAATTGCACGCCCACGACAACGAGCGTCCCGATCCATCCCAACAGTAGGTAGCAGAACCGGAGGTGCAACGCAAGGAGGGAAACTCCCGCCAGACACTTGCATAGCTGTATCATCACGCATTTTATCATATCGCCATGCCTTTATCTTCGCAGGTTTTCCGTTTGTCCCTGTTGCCGGGACATCCCTTGCTCGAAATTCTGTGAGGCCGCTTCCGACAGGATAACCGTATTCAGCATACCGGTTACACGCATCCGCTTGGCCTCTTCCGTGAGTGTACCGTTGTTCAACGTGGCAGACAACCGGTTCAGCTCGGAAGCGGTCAACTCCCGCGAGACACGCAGTTCCCCGTTGTCCGCTTTCAGAATGGCCTTGCCGTTCTCGCCGATAGTCAGGTCGCAGTTCTTCATATTCGGCAACAACGGCTTCAGGTCGATGGTACGAAGATCCATCGCGGCGGATATGGCAGCCTTCTGTTCCTCTTCCTCCCGGTTGTCAATCTGTGTGGCCAGCAGCATCAGGGAGGCGAAAGCGGTTATCGCCATCTCCACAATCGGGTCGTTGCATCCCGACATTCCCACACCGCTATCCTCCGACGAAAGGAGTTTTTTCATCCATCCGTCTGGCGAAAGGTTCTTTTCAGGCACGGTATCTTCCGCCGCCTTGTATTTGGCGAGCAGGTCATTCCCGTTGTGCAGCATTTGCAATTTGATATGTCCTTTCTGTGCAATTTCAGCCAGATACGCCGCAGGGTCTATATCCCGTTTCGTCCCGTCGGCATAGATATTCTTCACACCGAAATGCAGATGTTCCCCAGTCGTCCGTGTTCCCGTATTGCCTGATGTGCCAAGCCGTCCGCCGGCCTGTACCGTATCGCCGACCTTGACGGAAATCTCCTTGAGGTGCATATAGGTACATTGTACCTTGCTGCCGTCCGTCCGGGCATATTCCACCGTCAGCGACTTGCCGCTGGGCGTATTCTTGTTCTGGTTTACCGCCACGACCTTGCCGCCGCTCTCCGTAGCCAGTACCGCGTCACCTTTGCAACGGATATCCACACCCTTGTGCATCTGTTGCTTTGTGCCGTCCAACGGGTCTTGCCGTGTTCCGAACGGCGAGGTGATGAACAGAAATTCATCCCTTTCCACCGGGAACGAATACCCCGTTCCATGTTCCGCACCTTCGGAGGTCTGGAGCGGATTGTGTTCCACCCCGAACTGCCTGCCTTGTGCCGCCATCTCCTGCATCACCTGCCTGTCATACTGCTGCAAGCCGTTCTGCTCAATGATTTTTTGCAGGTTCTCGGCATACTTGCCGCCTGTGGCGTAACCGGCTTTCTCAATGCTTTGTGCCCAGCCCTTGTAATCGTCCGGGGAGAGTTTGAAGCAACCGGCATAGCGGCTGTTCTCCTTCAAAAAGCGGGAGTGATGCTCGTATGAATCACCCACGCTGTCATAGCTGCAGAACTTTTCATTCGGCTTATCATCGGTGTAGATTCCGTATTTGCCGCCTCCGGCAATCCACGAGGGTGTCGCCTTGATGCCGAAATGGTTGTTCTCGTTCCTCGCCAGACGGCTCTGTCCGTTGCTGCTTTCCAGTATGCCTTGCGCCAATGTGACGGAAGCCGGGATGCCATACCTGCGCATCTGTGCCATCGCATAATCCGCGTACAGCAGTGCATATTCCTGATTCTTGCTCATAATCGTCTCTCCTTATCTATGAATACCCCTATGTGTTTCCTGCTCGTCCTGCCGTTTATCCTGTAGCTCTATCTCACTGATGGCGACACGCTCACCGGCACGGACAAGTTTGGGCAGATAGCTGTCCAGTTGCGTCCTTGGGAACTCTGCGAAAGTCGAAAATCCACGTTCCGGATATTTCTTCATCGTAATCCCCAATATATCAGCTCCCTTTGCCGCATCCTCATTATAAAGCCGGTACACTTCTCCTGCACGAATCAGATACAGGGCGTCGGGATGCTTTTCCTTGAGGTTGTCCCAAAACTGCCGTTTCGGAGACATATTTTCATCATTCGTCTCTTCCGACCGATTTTCCGCCACCGTCTCATTCTGTTGCTGTACCTGCTCTTCCGCTTTCTGTTCCCCGACGGATTGTCCCTTTTGCAGCACATCGGCAAACAGCGTGGCCGCCAAATGCCGCTTGTAGCCGTCCCGGTCTTCCGCCACCCACATCCGTTGCCACTGCTGTGGAGTGACGCTGCGGGGCTGCAGCTTTTGTCCGTCGATGGTTGCCACACACTGGATTCCATCCTGCCTGGTCTTGAAGATGGCAACATGCTGAATACGGTTCAGGTCAATCTCCGGCGTATCGCTGCCGAACAAATCCACTTTCAGGTCGGGCTTGACCTCCGCCAGTGCATAATACTTGTGCGCCAGCTCCATCCGTACCTTGTCGATGTTGTCCATCGCCTGCTTGAGCGTGGAGAAAAAACGGTTCACATCCTCCTTGTCGGGATAGACGCTGTACCCCTCCTTGTTTTCCGGCTTGATATAGAGTGCCCAACGGTTCTTGTCGTCTTGAATCATCTGCACGGCATCGAACCCGACCTCATTCGCCCGTCTGACCGCCTCCGACACGTCCAGCGTGGAGAGCTTTTCCAACGTGTAGTTTCTTAACCGGGCCAGTGTCACCATTTTTTCATTGAAATAGCTGTCATCGGGTCTGTAGCCCAATGCACCGTCAGTATTATAGAAACGCACCTGCTCAATAGCCTCTTTCTGCAATGCCCGTTCGATACGTCCCTTGTTCATGCCGGGAATCTCGTTGTTCGCCTCGGTCGAAGCTCCTGCCGGCAAAATGACATCTGCCGATTTTGCCTCCCGGTCTATGACGAGGACGATGCTTTTCGCCGCTTTGTCCGGGTGCTGGCGGATTTCATTCGCCACAAAGTAATGCTTGGGCATCTGTTCCTGCATGGTCGTGGTCTGCCGTCTGTTTCGCAGGGTGGCGTACTCGACTTTCTCGCCCCGTTCTGCTTTTCGGATAACATCAAGCGCATTGTTCACGTCGCTTTCGAGAGCGTCCATCATACACGGGTTTTCCTTGAACTCCCGACACCAGTAATCCACCGTCTTCAGGCTTGCATCGGACAGACGCGCGGGCAGTCCCAGTTCCAGCATCTTGATACCCGAAGCCAGTTCCACGACCAACCTTTCATATTTTATCGCATCCTCTGACGGAGCCACGCCATTCTTCATGACCATGCCTTCACGGGCAAGCCGCTGTTGATGCCCTGTGGCACTCACGATCTGCCGCAAGGCTTCCTGCACATAATCGTGGTAATGCTCAAAATCCTTTTGACGCGGCATATAGACCGCATCTTTGTCCGTCTCGTAATGAGGAACTCCGCTACCGTCCGAGCGCACGGGAACGAGGTTGTCCCGCATCTTCAGCAGGAAATCGTTGAACCGGGTGCGCAACCTGCGGTTGTCCGCCTCGGCATATCCTCTTTCCTGAACACTGCCGTCCTGCTTTATCGCATCCTCGTAAGCCGGCTTGTCCACGTAGGGCAACGTCGTCTGGTCGATATTGAAAAGCGTGCGGATTTCTCGGTTGTGGACACCCTTGAACTGTGCCTTTTGCTCTTCGTCCAATTGGAGATAGGCGGTGCGGTCGATGGTTTCATTCGGGTTGTTCCGGTTGACATACTTGTTCCAGTTATAGAACAGGAACGGTACGCCCTGCTCATGCTCCCGTACCGCAGCACCCCGTGCCTTGGTTTCACTATAAAGCGTGAACAGGTTGGTCTTGCAGCCGTTCCTGTCCGAATGCAAGGCCATAAAGAGGGCATTGAACGGACTGGCCGAGACCCCTTGCGGATAGAGCCGGGGAAATCCCTTGCCCGATACGTTGAGCCAATGGCCGCCGGCGTTCGATGCCCCGCCCAGTGCGGCAGACAGCAGTTCCGTCTGCTTTTCTTCGGCTTTTTTTTCGATTTGCGACTTTTCTTTCATATCATCATGCTTTTATTATTCCTGGAATTATTGGATGCCCCGTGTGCGCACAATCGTCTCCCGCTGTCCGTCGTCGTAATTCTGCGAGGCGATATGGCGCAACTGGTCGCTCTTGGCAAGCACGGCGTTCGCCAGCGTATTCAGTGGCAATGCCCCTGCACGGTAAGCCTCCGCGACGGTCGGCGTGAGCTGGATGGTACAAGGCATACGGTCTATCGTGGCGATGAGCGTACTGCCTTGCAATACCGGATTCACGATACGGGGATTGAGCGGTTCGTCGGAATAGCGGCGGTACTGTTTGTCCGTATATTCGGCAGCGGACGGCATAGGTCGCCCCAACGCCTCGTGTCCCGCCTTGTTCAGCAGGTTCACGCCGCCCAGCCCGACAAGGAGCATCTTCAGCAGCGGGTTACGCACGAACAGACCGGCCACGATACTCGCTATCGGCAGCAGGTTGTCCCCGAATCGCAGCGATTGTGTCTTGCCGGTAAAAGCCCCCAACAGGATGTCGGGCAGCATAGCCATGACATATCCGAGGTTGCCCGTGATATCGCCCAATCCCTCTAATCCCAACGTACCGAGCAATCCGCTCCATCCGTTCGTGTTGGTCTGCACAGCTTCTCTCTCTTGCTTTTCTTCCTCACGTGGAATAACCACCTGCCGTTCCTCTTTCTCCACTTTTTCCCTCTGTTCCATTTCCGGCTGTGTTGACTCCTTTTTGGCAGTTACAGTCGTTGCATTCTTATATTTCTCCAAATGCTTCAAATAGGCTTCTTCCTGTCCGGGAGCGACGATGAGCGGCACATCCTTGTACCGTTCGGCACGTTCATTTTTCTTTTCATGGTGTCCGAGCATTTCGGACATTTGAAAAGGGGTAAACTTTGGTGCCTGCATCCACTCCAAAAAATTAAAGTTCATCACAGGTGTTTTTTTCTTCAACTGCTCGTTGGCCGCCACAATAAGCGCACTATCACCCGCCTGTACTGTTGCAGCCTCCTTACGGAAGTCCGTAAACACGTTCCGTTCGCTACCGAACACTCCTTTACTGATACATTGCTCCACAGAGAGCTTGGGCGACTTTTCAGGCTCGAAGTGTGAGGCAACGGCCGAGATAGCCACGTCCACCCCGACAAACTTCGCCAGTGTTGCCCACGACCCCACACCGCCCATCATGACGGTATCCGCCGTTGCGCCCAATACCCGACCCGCGCCTTTTTCCCATCCTTTCGGACGGTAGGCGGCTTCGCCCCGTGCCTCGATTTCCTCGGCCAGCGGCGAGCGGTTCAAGGTTTGCGAAAGTCCGAGCAGGCTCGATTCGGCAGATTTGCGGATGATGTAGTCGGCTGACGATTTCGGCATACGCTCCTTGACCAGCCGGTCAATCATCAGTTCCTCCACCCGGTAGTCCATATAGGCATAGGCAAGATCGCCGCCTAATTGTTCCGACAGTTCGTCGTACCGCTCACGCCCGATTTCCCGCACGACGGTATCGCGCCATTGCCCGGCCATGTATGCGAGGTCTTGCTGTATCTCCTTGGAGCCGGTAATCTCCGCCTTGCACATTCCGATGTAGTCCTCCGTCGTCTTCGAGTTCCATTCGCCCGTAACCTTGAGTACCTGGTACGGGTCGCCCATCGGCTGTGCCGCAGACGCCATCGCGCTGAGTATGCCACCCAATGAGGTGGAATACTCCCTCATTTCCTCACCCTGCTTCTTCGTGAGGAAAGCCTGCGTTTTCGACATGACGGGCGCAAGGTGGCAGTGGAAATAGTCGCTCACGAGGCGTTCTATTTCCGCGAATTGCCGGCTATGTCTGATTCCATCCATATTGTGTATTATATATTTATCTGTTTCAATAACTGTTCTTTCGTCTGCTCGATGGCGTTGTGGTAAACCTCCATCTGCCGGGGAAAGAACTCTTCCAGCCATGCGTCCTTTTCGATGTTGCCCTGCATGAACCGTATCGCCTGCTCCCGTTCGATTTCGACGGATGTCTCGCCCTCTTCCCGGTTGTTGAACCATGCCTTGGTCCACCAGCGCACACCCGCCCGGTCGGGATAGACCGTGACAAGCCTCGGTATGTCGAAGCTCTGTATGTCGATGTCCAGTTCCGCCAACGGGTCTATGATGCCGCCATAGGTCAGGGCTTCGTCATGGAGTTTTTTTTTATGTCGCCGCCCGCAGTGGAGAGGTAAACGTCATGCCGCAGGGCGAGGTAATGCAGGAAATCCGCAATAAGGAGGTTCTGCACCTTGCAGACCAGCGGCATGGCCTTATGTCCCAGTCCGAGCGGATTGGCCATGCTCGGCATATTCTCGTAGAAATACTCCTTCATCGCACCCACCGTGAAGATGTGGCGTAGCGACTGCTCCGTATTTCGGGGCAAGGTGTATGCTCCATGCCGCAAATCCGCCATATAGTGCGGCAGGAAGCGTAGCATCAGTTCCTCTATCTCCCTTTTGTCCCGTTCATAATCGGTTCCCAGTTCCATCTCTACACCGGAGAGATAGTCTGTATCGTGTCCACCGGCCTGACGCATTGCCTGTATGTTCCCGTACAGCATCGTCAGGAACTCCAGCGGATTCAGTTCCTCACCCTTGAAGCGGACGGCCATGTACAGTTTGTCACCGCTCAAAGCTACCGTCTGTCCGGCCTTTACACGCTGTCCGAATTGGGCGAAGACATTGGACAGGTTTCCGTAAATCACCTCATACTCCCCGTAGCGGATGGTCTGGCAGATACCGTGTCCGGAATCGTTGCCCACGCCAGACACGATGCCGCTGGCGAGGGCGGAAAGCATATAGCACCGCACGTTGAAGTCAATGCCGTGATGAAAGAATTTCTCGCCCGTCGCCGGGTCGGTCTGCTCGCCGTAGCCGAGCGACAATTCCACGTCCTTGCCCTGCTGTTCCTCGAAAGGCATACAATAGCCGCTTTCGGATTGCAGGATCATTTCTTCTGTATATTTCATGCTGTTTCCATTTTGATTCGTATTCTATCTTCTCATTCCTCCATGTGCCTGTTCCCCTGCCGAAAAGTCAGGTGTACGGGTGCGTTGCACGTTTTCTGTCTCCGGCGTGCGGAAGACACCAGCATTGTTGCCGATGAGCATCATGCCGAGAAATGCGCCGGCAATCTTGCCCAGCCAGCCGAAGCGTCCGAATATGAGGAACGCCGCCGCAACCAGTCCGGCAATACTCAATCCGGAGACGTTGCCGCTGCCAAGGTTGCGGAAAAAGTTGCCGAACATATCAAGACCTCCGCCACCGGAGGCTTGTCGCAAAAAGTTCGACACGCCGTTCAGTTTGTTGTCGATGCCGGTTACCGCACCACTGACCGAACTGACGGCTTCTCCTGCCTTGCCCGTCAGTTCACGCACGCCGTCCGCCGTGCATGCAATGGTATCCGTGACGGATTCGCCCACAACGGCATCGCTCACGATACGCACCACGCTTTTGTCGGTGGTCAGCTTCTCCCAACCCACATAACCGACCGCGCCGCCGATGGTCGCCGTCTTGACGGCCTGACCCGCGCCACGCAAGGTCTGCGAAGGGTGCAGCACCGCTTTCCCCATACTTTTGCCGGTAGCCGCCGTTGCCGTACCGACACCTTTTGCGGCCTTGCCGCTATATTTCAATAGTGTACTCCAAACGCCCATACGTTGTCTGTTTTTAAGGTCTTACATTTCTTCCTATCTGCCGCCAGCGTAGCTTGGCAGCTTCCACTATGTCCCGTTTGTCGGCCGCCGGACGTGCTCCCTCGTCGATTTCACGCCAGATGTCGCACATCGTCGTGTACTTCACCGCCTTGGTCAGCCGTTGCAGTTTCTTGTTCATCATCTTGAGCTTCGGACGGATACCGAACACGATTTCCATGCGCTCCTTCTCCGTCATTTTGTTGTCTGACAGGCACGCCATGCGGATGTCATTCACAATCTCCACGCTGTTCATAATCAGTTCCCGGTAAATGCGGTTCCGTTGCGTGGAGAGAGCAACGGCCAGCGCGTTGGGACTATTGCGGCTTACCTGTCTGGTAAAGTCTCCCATATTGTCCGTCAGCCTTGATATTTCGTGGTAAAAACCGTATATCTGCGCTGCGTAGCAGATTATCGACCGGAAAGAGTCCAAATAGTTGTTGAACTCCCGTTGCAGGTCGGTCGTGGCTTTCACTTCCTCTTTCGTCCACAG
>ENA-OZUR01000467-OZUR01000467.1-human-gut-metagenome-genome-assembly--contig:-NODE-467-length-11221-cov-4.800376_pt1 | contig 11221 bp, 9 predicted proteins | sample MGYA00243435_ERZ654025 | MGnify/ENA primary metagenome ERZ654025 (study PRJEB26926, sample SAMN06164585) | human gut metagenome | biome: ENVO:00009003; feature: ENVO:2100002; material: ENVO:00002003... | reverse complement strand
GTCATAATCCGGGAATGTTACCTGCCGTGCGTGGCCGCGCGATAAGGCGTAATTATACAAAAGCTTTGCCTGCGTGCCTTTGCCGCTGCCGTCCAGACCTTCAATTACAATCAATGCCATAAGTTTCATTTACTGCTTTCTGCGTAAATTTGCCGGGCTTTGCCGACTTTTTGCACCGCAGCGCGGTACATTCCTATTCATTATAGCAAACTGCGGCGAAATATACAACCGAAAAATTTCTTACAATGCGAAAAAACCGAGCAAAGCGGCGGGACAGGCACAATACCCGCCCTTTTCCGTACAATGGCATTGAGAAACCAAAAAGGAGGTTTACAAATATGGCTGAAAATGAGCGGACACCCGATTGCGAAAACGGCGCAGCGTTAAAAGAAGCCGTCTGCATAGATGCCATGCGCATTTACGATTCCTGTTCAGATAAAGACTGCTTAGAGGATTTACGTGTGCTGTTTCCCGCCTCGGTGCAGCCCGTTGTGGACGCTTCCGCTAATGTGCGGGTGCGGGACGTTGATGTAATCTCTGTGTACATTGATATGCAGCCGATCCCCTTTAACCGCGGGTATTACTCCATTGATCTCACGTTTTTCTTTGACGTATCTTTGGAGCTGTACGGCGGCGCGACAGTGGGCTGCGAACGCGTGAGCGGTATTTCAATTTTCAATAAGAAGGTCATTCTCTACGGCAGTGAGGGCAACGTGAAGATGTTTACAAGCGAGAGCTGCCGTGACGAAGCCGATTTACAGGGCAATAAGGTCTTACCCAAGGCGACTGTGCAGGTCGCGCAGCCGGTGGCGCTTTCCGCAAAGCTTTGCGAGCACTGCCGCTGCGGCTGCGAGCCCTGCTGCGTGATCCCGGACTGCATTGCAAGCCGTTACGGCGGCGCGTTTGAAACGGTAGAGCAGAAAAACACCGTATACGTGACGATCGGCCTGTTTACCATCGTGCAGATTGTGCGAAATGTGCAGATGCTCATTCCCGCGTTTGATTTCTGCATTCCGGATAAGGAATGCGTCACCTCCGGCGACAACCCCTGCGAGCTGTTCCGCAAGATTGATTTCCCGACCGACGAATTTTTCCCGCCGAAAGCGAGCGACTGCGGCTGTGGCTGCGGTAGACAAAATTAGAACCGCATTTGAATAATATAAGCCGTGCACTTTGAAAACAGGTGCACGGCTTACTCTTTTTATACTTTTGTCAGTCTTGCGAAGTTTGCAAACAGCTTTTTGGTGCCGACTTTATCAAACGCGACTTCGAGCAGCGTATCGTTCGCCATCGGCGTGGCGGAAACGATGAGACCCGTGCCGAACGCCTTGTGCAGGACAGTATCGCCTACGCGGTATGTACCGGCAGGCGCGGGCTTTACGCGCGGCTTCGGCGTGAATCCGCCGGCTTCCGCAACGGATTTTGTTTTCGGTGCTTCCCCGAACGGCTTCGCGCCGCCGAAGCTTGGCATAGAGACCGGGCGCGCGCTGTAATCGCGGGAGCGGGTGTGCTCGATGAGCGTCTCCGGGATTTCTTCCACAAAGCGTGAAACGCGGTTGCGGTTCGTCATGCCGAAGATCATGCGGGATTCCGCGTGGAAAATGTACAGCTCCTCTTTTGCACGCGTGATGGCAACATACGCTAAACGGCGTTCCTCCTCCACTTCGGACGGTACATATACGCTCGCCATGCCCGGGAAAATGTTTTCCTCCATGCCCGGCAGGAACACCACCGGGAATTCGAGACCTTTTGCGGAGTGCACCGTCATGAGCACGACGGAATCGGCGTTATTATCGTAATTATCGATGTCCGTAATGAGCGAAACTTCTTCGAGAAAATCCGAAAGCGTGCCTTCGGGGTTCTCCTCCTCAAAACGGCGCAGGTTGGAAGCAAGCTCCTGCACGTTCGCGGCGCGGTCTTCTGCGGATTCCGGGTCGTCGGTCTTAAGAAAATTCAGGTAATCGATGCGCTCCACAAGCTCGTCATAAAGCTCGCCGAGCGTGACTTCTTCGTCGTTGTTGAGCTCGATGAGTCCCTGCATCTGTGCGGCGAAAAGCGTCATTTTGTTTGCGGCACGGGACAGTGCGGGATAGTCTTTCGCGTGCGAGACGACCTCAAACAGTGTCTCACCCGTTTGCTGACCGATCTGCGCCGCGACTTCGACCGAGCGGTCGCCAATGCTGCGCTTCGGCGTGTTGATGATGCGGCGCAGGCGCATTTCATCACTCGGGTTGTTGATAACGCTCAAATATGCGATCATCTCGCGGATCTCACGGCGCTCGTAGAAGCGCGTGCCGCCTATAATTCTATGCGGTACGCCGGACTTTGCAAAATTGCGTTCAAATGTCAGCGACTGTGAGTTCATGCGGTACAAAACAGCGTAATCAGAGAATTTTCGCCCTGCGGCAACGCCGTCTAAGATGATCTTCGTGATGCGCTCGGCTTCGTCCGTTTCGTTTTCCGCCGTGTGCAGGTGGATCATGGCGCCGGTGCCGTTCTGCGTCCACAGCGTTTTGCCTTTTCGCTCGGTGTTATGCTCAATGACGGCGTTTGCGGCGTCCAGAATATTCTGCGTCGAGCGATAATTCTGCTCCAAACGAATGACCGTCGCATTCTGAAACGTATTTTCAAAGCTCAGAATGTTTTCGATCGTTGCACCGCGGAATTTGTAGATGCTCTGGTCGTCGTCGCCGACCACGCAGAGGTTACCGCTTTTTTCGGCCAGCATGCGCACAAATGTGTACTGCGCATGGTTTGTGTCCTGATACTCGTCAACCATTAGGTAGCGGAAACGGTTCTGATAGTATTCCAGAACGTCCGGGCACTTTTTGAAGAGCTCCACTACTTTGTTGATGAGGTCGTCAAAGTCCATAGCATCGGCGTCTTCCAAACGCTTTTGGTACGTTGTATACGCGCGGGAGATAATCTTTAATCTGAAATCGTCACCGACCGTGAGGGCGTACTCAGCAGGCGAGATTAAAGAATCCTTTGCCCGGGAGATCTCGTTCAAAATCGATTTTGGCGTGATGCTTTTTTCCGAAATATCGAGCTCTTTTAAGATGCTTTTCATCAAGCGACGCTGGTCGTCGGTATCGTACACCGTAAAGTGCGAGGAATATCCGATGCGCTCGCCGTCACGGCGCAAAATACGCGCGCAGGTGGAGTGGAACGTCGATGCCCAAATGTCGTTGGCGGTCTCGCCCAGCATGGCACACAGGCGGTCTTTCAGCTCGCCTGCAGCCTTATTTGTAAAGGTAATAGCCATGATGCGCCACGGCGCGCAGGCAGAAACACTCAAATGCTCCTGTGTTTCCGTTGTGAGCGGCGTGCCGTTTTCAATATAAGCTTTGCACGCGGCAATATCATTTTCATTGAGATCGTCACGCAGATAGGTGCTGTTGTACGCGTCGCCGTAGCGCAGAATATTCGCGATGCGGTTGATGAGCACCGTTGTTTTTCCGCTGCCTGCGCCTGCCAAAATGAGCAGCGGGCCGTTTACGGTGAACACGGCTTGCTTTTGGCGGTCATTCATGCGTGCAAAGTCTTTTTCCAGCACCGCGCGGCGCAGTGCAAGAATTTCCGATTTATCCATAGGTTCAAATGATCTCCGTTCTGTTGGTTCTGTGTTTTCTCATTTTTCGGTTTTTATTTTACTATATCTTGCGAAAAAGTTCAATCGAACATAGAAAATTCCCGGGGCGAGCTTTAAACCAGCCCCGGGAGGTTTACGTGTAAGTCAATATAACTTTACAAAGCAACTTAACTTTGCAAAGTCGATACGCTTTACATTACGCAAGCATCTTACGCACCATGTCGTAAAGCACGGGCTTCATGTTGTCTATTGTATCCGGTTTATTTTCAATCATCGTGGCAAAGCAAGTGGAACCGATGAGCTCAACCACCAAAAACACGCGCTTATATAAGACATCTTCTGTGCAGCCCACGGCGAGCGAGCTGCTCTCAATGGCAGTGACAAGCTTGTCCCACAACGGGTCTTCTCTTAGATCAAGCTGCTTTTCAATCATCGGCCAGGAGAAATTGCGCTCCAAAAGCCGCAGTGTCAGACGGCTTCTTTTAAAGTATTCCACGATGTAATCGACCATGAGGATGATGTCTTCTACAAAAACGCCGGTCTTATGCTCTTCCGCATATTCATAGGCCTCACTCAAAACACGCGCGGAAATGCGGTATGTGAGCTGCTGCAGAAGCTGGGTTTTATCGTGAAAATACAGATAAAACGTACCCTTTGCGACGTTCGCTTTCTTTACGATCTCATCGACCGAGGTCTTGTTAACGCCCTTTTCAAGGAAAAGCTGATATGCCGCCTCGAGCAGCCCCTCCTTTTTCTGTTCTTTTTTCTGTTCAACACCGCCGCGCATGGCTGTGGCCTCCCAACATTCAAATCTAACTGTGCAATCCCTTTATTTGTCTTATAGTATAAGGCGGATACACCGTAAAAAGCAAGCCAAAAACAACATTTTGTACAGATTTGAATAAAATGACTAATAGTCAATTTATTTTGCCCACACAGTTCGTCATTTTTAATATTGACTATTGGTCATTTTTGGACTAAACTACATAACGAAATAAACGGGATGGTTCCCGAATGAAAGGAGCGGTGCTAAATGGAGCACTTTGCACGATGGATCGTGAAGCGCAGAAAGCTGATTCTTGTTTTAGCGGTTCTGCTTTTGATCCCCTCGGTGTTCGGTGCGCTCGGCACCTACATTAACTACGATATTTTGACCTACCTGCCGAAAGATCTGGATTCCATGATCGGCGAGACGTATTTGGAGGATGACTTCAATATGGCATCGGTTTCCATGATTACGGTTGAAAACATGTCTACGCCTGATACCTTAAAACTGAAAAGCGATCTTGAAGGGGTCGAAGGCGTACAGAAGGTCATGTGGACGAGCGATTTTATCGACGTGACGACGCCGAAGGAAATGCTTCCGAGCGATATTCAGAAGTTCTTCTATAACGATTCCGGCGCAACGATGCTCATCGTTCAGTTCGATGCCCCGAGCGCAGATGCCAGAACGATGAACGCGCAGAAGCAAATCAAGAACATCTTGAATAAAGATTGCTTCATCGGTGGTATGTCGGCTATTTTGGAAGATACCAAGAGCCTCATCAATAAAGAAATGCCCTTGTATATCCTTTGCGCTGTGGGCGCTTCGTTGCTGATTCTGTTCCTCAGCCTGAAAGAAACGATTGTGCCGCTTATCTTCATGCTCGGCATGCTGTTCCCAATCGTCTATAACTTCGGCACGAACATTTTCCTCGGCCAAATCAGCTACATTACGGAAGCATTGGCAACGGTCCTGCAGCTTGGTGTTACGATGGACTTCTCCATCTTCCTGCTGCACCGTTACGAAGAAGAAAAGCTGACGGCGGCATCCGATGAGGACGCCATGGTGGCGGCTATTAAAAAGACGTTTTCCTCCATTACCGGCAGCTCCCTTACAACGATTGCGGGCTTCCTTGCCATGTGCACCATGCAGCTTACGCTCGGCGAAGACATCGGCGTCGTCATGGCAAAGGGTGTTCTGCTCGGCGTTATCTGCACCATCACGGTTTTACCGTCCCTTATCATGACGTTCCGTCGTGCCATTGAAAAGCACACGCACCGCACGTTCATCCCGAAGCTCAAGCGTACCTCGAATTTCGTCGTGAAGCACCGTGTGCCGATTTTGATTGCGTTTATCATGATCTTCATTCCGTTCTTCATTGCACAATCAAAGACTTCCGTTTACTACACAATCTTTGATGCGCTTCCGCAGGACCTTCCCGGCATTGCGGGTACGAACCGCTTGAAGGAAGACTTCGATATGACAACGTCCCACTTCATCATTGTGGACGATACCCTTTCCGAAAAAAATCTTTCCGATCTTTCCGATGAGTTGAGCGGCGTGGACGGCATTCACCAGGTTTTGAGCTATGAAAAGTTCGTCGGCAGCGCGATCCCGGAAATGTTTATTCCTGACGACGTGCGCGACATCTTCGAGGCCGGCGGCCACAAGATGATCCTTGCAAACTCCTCTTATAAGAGCGGCAGTGACGAGCAAAAATAACCAGCTCTCCGAAATGATCGATATTGTGAAAAAGTACGACCCGAACGGCGTCATCACCGGCGAAGGCGCGATGACGAAAGATTTGATCGAGGTTGCGGATGTCGACTTCAATAACGTCAACATCACAAGTATCATCGTCGTGTTCGTCATTATCGCCATCGTGTTCCGCTCCGCTTCTGTTCCGGTGCTGCTCGTTGCGGCGATTGAAAGCGCCATCATGATCAACCTCGGCATTCCGTACTTCACCGGCACGACGCTGCCGTTTATCACAAGCATCGTTATCGGCACCATTCAGCTCGGTGCAACGGTCGACTATGCGATCCTCATGACCACGCGTTTCCGCGAAGAGCGTAACGCGGGTCACACTGCAAAGGAAGCGGCTCAAATTGCCGTTGAACAGTGCAGTCAGAGTATTTTAACAAGCGGTCTCACCTTCTTCGCGGCAACGTTCAGCGTGTCCCTCGTCTCCCGTATGGAGCTCATCGGCGTGTTGTGCAAGCTCATTAGCCGCGGCGCACTCATCAGTATGGCAGTTATCCTGCTTGTGTTGCCGGCACTGCTCGTCATCACGGAGCCAATCCTCAGAAAGACCACATTCCATTGGCTGAAAAAGCCCGAAATCACCGAGAAAAAGGCATAATCGATTCAGAGAAAGGATCTCGATCAATATGAGTAAGTATCTTACAAAATCCGTTGCGGCTACGATTTCCGCACTTCTCCTCCTCGGCTGCGCTGCCCCGGCCTTCGCGGCGGATGCTACCGTTGAGAAAAAAGAAACCTCTTATCTCATCCTGAACGCAGACGGTTCCGTGCAGGAGCAGATCACCAGCGATTGGCTGCACAGCGATGACGGTTTTGATGCCGTTACCGACGAAAGCGACCTTTCCGATATCCAGAACCTCAAGAGCGACGTGATGCCGGAACAGTCCGGCAATACGCTCAAGTGGACGACGGACGAAACCGATATTTATTATCAGGGCAAGAACAGCGCACAGGCGCCGGTCGGCGTTTCCATCGAGTATACGCTGGACGGCAAGGCGGTTACGGCCGATGAACTCAAGGGTCAGAGCGGCCACCTTGTCGCAACCGTTAAGCTGACGAACAACACCGGCGAAGAAGTAACCGTAAACGGTAAAAAGCGCACCGTCTATACCCCGTTCTTTACCGTTGCGGCGGCTGTGCTGCCGAGCGAAAACTTCAAGAACATCACGACAGAGCACGGTCTTGTGGAGTCTGATTCCAAAACGCAGGTTGCCTGCTACCTTGCGATGCCGGGCATGAAGGAAGCCGTCAGCGACCTGCTCCCCGACAGCTTTGATAAGCTCGACGACCTGATGCTCGATACCCTTACCCTCGAAGCGGATGTTACGGACTGCACCGTCCCGACGTTTCTCTTCGCCGCGGCTCCGAGCCTTTCCGACCTCGACCTCGATGAGGTTTCCGACGAGCTTGGCGACACGATGGATGAACTGACCGATGCAATCGATCAGCTGAAGGATGGTTCCGGCGCACTGGATGACGCTGTGGGCACACTTGTCGAAAGCCTTGACACGTTTGCTTCGAGTTACAGCCAGTTCGATGCCGGCGTGGACAGCGCTTTGAGCGGCACGCAGACGCTTGCAAACGGCACGGAGAACCTGCTTGAAAACGCACAACTCTTGGCAACGAAGACCGGCGAGCTTTCCCTCGGCGCTATTCAGCTGCAGAACAGTACCGCACAGCTTGCGGGCGTCATGAATCAGCAGCTTGTCCCGGGCCTTGTAGAGGCTTCCGAAAAGAAGACCGCGCTTGAAGACAAAATGACCGAGCTTTCCGGCAAGCTGGAGACCGTTGAAATCCCGGATATGACAGCACTCAAAGCACAGCTCGGCGCAGGCGCTGAACAGGTTTTCGATGGCGCGGCGAGCGGCGCAGCGAAAGCGGCTTCCGAAGCTGCTGCAAGCAATGCAGCGAAAGCGGCTTCCCAGAAGACGGCGGAAGAGATCAAGGGTAACGTGCAGGCGGCTTCTTCCTCTGAAGATGTCACAAATGCAGCCGCAGCCCTTACGACACAGCTTTATCAGGACGGTTATTCCGCAGGTTATCAGGCTTCAAAAACTTGTGTGGAGATGGCTTTAAATGATAGTACACTTGGCCTCGATGACACGCAGAAAGAGGCTATTTTAAATGCTCTTGCACAGCCTTCTACCTCTACCCCGAGCGCCGAAGTCATCAGTAACGGAACCGCGCAGGTTTCTGGCATGGTTGAGAAGATTGCTTCCGACATCGATCCCAACGCCATCGCATCGGCCGTCGGCCCGAAGGTTGCTGAACAGGTTGCCCCGATTGTTACAGAAAAAGTAACGTCTTCCGATGACCTTGCGGCGGCAAAGCAGAGCGCTGTGCAGCAGGTTGCAGCGGCAATTCCGGACATTAACACCGATGAGCTCAAGAGTTTGATGGGTGAATTCAAAGATCTCTCCTCGCAGGCAGGCGAAATGATGGACAGTGTTGATACGCTGACCGGCGCGCTGTATAACGCAGAGAATCCGGCAGATACCAACACGGTTGTCGGTGCGGCCAACGCGATTTCCGACGGTGCTGCAAAGCTTGGCAGCGGTGCTTCTCAGCTTGCAACCGGCACCTCTGCATTCGCAACCGGCGTAGGCACGCTCGATGCAGGCACCAACCAACTGCTCGGCGGCATGGAGACGCTCTCTTCCTCCAGCAAGACCGTATCGAATGCGATCGGTCAGTTCCAGTCCGGCGGCGCAGAGCTCAAGGACGGCACGTCTGAGCTTAGCGACGGCATGACAGAGTTCTCCGGTACAATCAACGATAAGCTCGACGGCTTCAGCGAAATTACCGACCCGAATTCCATGCTGGCACGCGTGATTGACATCATGAAGGATCGTGCGGACAGCTTCAAGGGCTCCGGCCGCGCAGACGGTACGGATATGACCGTAAGCTACGTAATGCGCACCGCAACGGACTCGAGCAGCAACAGCACGAGCACCACGGAAGAAACCACGACCGAGACTGAAACCAAAGACAGCTTCTGGAACCGTGTGGCAAACCTCTTCTCTAAGTAATTTAAAATAAAGCAAAGGAAGCAGGAACACATCGAAAGGTGCGCCTGCTTCTTTTTTATTGCTTTTTTCGGTGAAACGGTGTATGATTATCGTGTTTAAATTAGCAGAAAATGGGGTTGAAAAATGAAAAAACTATGCACGCTGTTCCTCACATTTTTGAAGATCGGCGCTTTCACGTTCGGCGGCGGCTATGCGATGGTTGCCTTGCTGGAAAATGAATTTATCGCAAAGAAAAAGTGGATTGATAAAAAAGAGTTCCTCGACATGATCGCGATTGCGGAGTCTACGCCGGGCCCGATAGCGATTAACAGCGCAACGTACATCGGTTATCACATTGCCGGTGTGCCCGGCGCGGCGACGGCCACACTTGGGGTGTGTATCCCTTCGTTTGTCATCATCTACCTCATTTCCCTATTCTTTGACCAGTTTTTGAGCTTGAAATTCGTTTCCTGCGCGTTCCGCGGAATTCAGGTGTGCGTTGTGTACCTCATCTTTTCCGCCGGTGTGCGCATGCTGAAAAGTCTTGAAAAGACGGTGCTCAATACCGTGCTTGTCACAGGCGTAGCGGTTTGCATGATAGCGTTTTCCGTTTTCGCTGTTTCGTTTTCGTCCATCTACTTTATTTTGCTTAGCGGTGTGGTTGGTCTTGCGGCCTACTTCATACAGCGCCTGCGTGGAAAAGGCGGTGACGTGAAATGATCTATTTTAAATTATTCCTGACCTTCCTTGAGATTGGCGCAGTGTCGTTCGGTGGCGGCTACGGCATGATCTCCCTCATCCGCGAAGCCGTGCTCTCGAATCACTGGCTCACGGAAAGCGAGCTCATCAACTTCATTGCGGTGTCCGAATCGACCCCTGGCCCGCTTGCCGTCAACATGGCGACGTTCATCGGCTCTTCGCAAGGCGGCGTGTTGGGCAGTCTGCTCGCGACTTTGGGCGTGGTGCTCCCCTCGTTCGTCATTATTTTGCTCATTGCGGCAGTGTTGAGTAATCTGCTGAAATACGCCGGTGTGCAGGCATTCCTCTCCGGCGTGCGTCCGTGCGTGGTGGCGCTCATTTTGGCTACGGCGCTGACGATGGGCCTCAGCACGCTATTCAGCTTTACGACCATACGAAGCGCCCCCGAGGTCGATCTGCGCGGTGTTGTGGTTTTGCTGCTGCTGATTACTTTGCACTTTGGCTATAAGCACTTTAAAAAGAAAGCACCCTCGCCCATTTTGATGATCGTGCTTTCCGCCGGTCTCGGCATTTTGTTCTACGCATTTTAAATTTTGGGAAAAGAAAAGACCTCTGCTCGGGCCAAACAGTCTTGAGCAGAGGTCTTTTCTGTACAGAAAATAGCGTTTAGCCGTTATTTTGGCTGCACTTTTCGGCGTCGATTGCAAGCACGATCATCAAAACGCACAGTGCGTCTGCGGGGTCGTATATGTTCAAAAGGTATGTGTTCGTCCAGTTGAACAGCTCTTTGGAGATGCTTGCCACATCGTGACCGCTTCCGGAAACAACGGCATAATCCCACTCCAAAACGTTGCCCTCCACATGCCAGCCGTTGCATTCTACGTTGTATTTCGGCTTAAAAAGTGCAAATTCGCGGCTGATGCAACCGACATATTGGTTTTTAAAATACATTTCGAATTTCGGCATGAACGTGAAGATGCGTTCTTTTACCGTGCCGATCTCTTCACCGTAAGCGTCAAAAATTTTCAGGCAGTGTCCCCAGGAGAGCTGCCCTTTGACGACATACACCGTGTTGCCGTTCTCATCGTAAATATCGTAGCTGTCGAACCATGAAAAAAAGCGCTGTTTAAACCGTAAAATCATAAAAAATCCCCTACTTCTTGCCACTGTTTTCAATCGTATAGATCACACAGACGAACCCTGCGATGACCGCGAGCAGTATGGAGCCGCTTAACCCGTCGTTCATGGCAGCGCCGAGGAATAGCCCGACTATGGCGGCCAAGATGATTACAACGGCGGAACCGATTGTTTTCATGTTCACGACAAAATCTCCTCCACGTACTTCTTTAAGCCGATTGTACCACGCTGCGTGTCGGTTTGCAATAGACTTCTGCA
>ENA-OZUR01000459-OZUR01000459.1-human-gut-metagenome-genome-assembly--contig:-NODE-459-length-11317-cov-4.436601_pt1 | contig 11317 bp, 7 predicted proteins | sample MGYA00243435_ERZ654025 | MGnify/ENA primary metagenome ERZ654025 (study PRJEB26926, sample SAMN06164585) | human gut metagenome | biome: ENVO:00009003; feature: ENVO:2100002; material: ENVO:00002003... | reverse complement strand
GTGAACACCAGCGTGCCGGGCAGAATGACCGCCGCCGCACCGCGGGAGATGCCGTTTTCTTTCGCCATTTCCTTGATAAAATCCGCCATGGCGTCCATGGAGACGATTTCGCCGCCGGAGACCATATTATCCGGCAATTCTTTCGCCATAACCTTTTTCAGTTTGCCGCCTGTAAGGCATGCGGCTTTTACCATGCACTCACCAATGTCGAATGCCGTGATTTGTCCGGGCATGGTACAGACACCTCGCTTTCTTCTTTATCCCTATCCGTCAAGCTGTAAAGCTTTTGTTCTTTCCGTTAAAATAAGCTCAAATACACGCCGATGATCTCGCTGCCGCAAAGGAGCGTGAGAATCGCTGCCGCCGAGATGGACGGCCCCCACGGAAAAAGCTTTCCGTCTTCTTCCTCTGCCCCGTCTTCTGTGGTACGTTTTTCCGGGAAAATAAACGCGAAGACGATGCCGAGCACGCACGCGATGAGCAGGCACAGAATGTTCCGCTGCCAGCCGAGAAACAGGCCGGTGAGGAACAGCAGTTTAATATCGCCGCCGCCCATGGCTTCCTTTTGGCGCACTTTTTCGTATAAGAGCACGATGAGCAGTAAACCGCCGCCAACGGCGAAGCCGCCGAGCAGCGCATCCATAAGGTTTTCGAGCACATTCCCCTGCAAAAACAGGAAAACAACACGCACGACGATCCCCGTCACGATGAAACGGTCCGGGATCATATACCCCTCCAAATCCGTGAATGCAGCGGCGAGCAGCAGGCACGCCAGCAAAATGTATTCAAGGGCTTGGAGCGAAATATCATATTTTAGCACGAGCAGCAAAAACGTAAGCGCCGTTAACACTTCCGCAAAGACATGTCCCGCAGAGAGCTTTGCGCCGCAGTATTTGCAGCGGCCTTTGTGCATGATGTAGCTTAAAACGGGAATTAAATCTCCCGCGCCGAGCACGTGGCCGCAGACGTCGCAGTGCGAGCGCCCGTGTAAAACAGATTCGCCGTGGACGATACGCCACGCCATGCAGTTGAGAAAGCTTCCCATGCACGCGCCGAGAATCCCCGTAAGCACACAAATATAAACCGTGAGAGCGGGTGAAACCCAAAGCATACTACGTCCCCTTTTTATGAAAACCTAAAGTGAAAAATCAAAAGAACAGATCATAGGGGAGCCGCAACCCCCGACCCCTCAATAGATCCGGTTCATTTAAAATGAGTTGTTTTTGTGGTTAGATGAGATTAAGCACCAACAGTGATTGTAACCTTATTAGTCTTGTAGTTATAGGTATACGTGACTGTATTGCCCTTTGCCCACTTAGTAACAGTCTGACCTGCAATTTCAACATTATCAGACGGTGTACCCTGCATCTTGTACTCGTTGGTTGCAGTATCCTTAGTAACAGAACCATCTTTGTTCAGCTTATAAATAACATCTTCATCTTTGCCGTTACCTTCGACATCGATTTTGTCATCAGTCAAAACCTGAGCCATAACGGAAGCATAACCTGCACGGATATTCGCTTCGTCGGTTGCCACTCTTGCCTTATTCAGAGAAGAAGCAAAGGTCGGGATAGCAATAGCGACGAGGATCGCGATGATTGCAACAACAATCAGCATTTCCATGAGCGTAAAGCCCTTCTTATTCTTCATCTTACGCATTTTGTTCATCATAAGAACCATTCTCCAATTCATTGAAATTTTGCTCGCCCCAAAAACGTACTTTTCGGGGTTCACCATCGAAATTTATGTATTCCGCCGGTTCGGGTTGGATCGCCGACGGGGTACAGCGAAATAAATCAAACGATGCTGCCATACATGGTGAACATCGGCAGGTAAACGGCCAGCAGCAAAATGACGGTGACGACCGCCAAAACAATGGTGATGGCCGGCTCTAACATAGAGAGCAACCGCTGCGTGAACACCGAGACCTCGTTATCGAAGTAATCACCGATGACGGTGAGCGTTTCTTCCATGTTGCCGGAGCGTTCGCCCACGCCCACCATTTCGGTGAGCAGCTTTGGAAAATACGGAATCTCGTTCATGCAGTCCACCAGGCTGCGGCCCTGCTCCACGCCCTGCCGCACTTTGCGGATGGACACCGCGAACATGTAGTTATCTGCCACATTTGCCGTGACCTCCAGCGCTTTCGTAATCGGCAAGCCCGCCGTGAGCATGGTGCTCATGGTGCTTGCAAACTGCGAAGCGGCGTTCAGACTGTGCATTTTTTTGAGCGGTGAGCGCTTTAGCTTGTTTTCCGCAAGGAACGCACGCCCCTTTTCGTTCTTTTTCAGCAGAAGCCTGCCGATGAAGAACGCGAGCACAATCAAAATAAGCGACCACCAGTAGTTCGTGAGAAAATCCGACGTTGCGATGAGCCCCTTTGTGATGCCCGGCAGCTCGGTACCGAGCTCCAGAAACACGCTTGTAAACGCCGGCACGGCTACCACCATAATGATGATGAACACGATGACGGCGACGCAAATGACAATTGCCGGATACGTGAGCGTGCTGATGATCTTCGCTTTCATTTTAGCGGTTTTATCGTAATACTTATGTAGTTTTTTAAAGCATTCTTCCAGTGTGCCGGACTGTTCGCCCGCGCGTACGGTCTCAATAAACGTGGTCGGAAAGCCCGTAGCGTTGTTTTCAAAGCTTTGCGCAAGGCTGTAACCGCCGGAGACGTCCTCCGCGACCTTTTTCAGCATTTTTTGCAGTTCTTTGGTGCGCGCCTGTGCCGCAACCATCTCCACGCAGCGCACAATGGGCAGACCGGAAGTCAAAATGATGGCGAACTGCGAGCAAATGATGGCAAGCTCCTTGTCTTTGATTTTCTTCGTGCCGATCTGTTTGTTCCAGCTCTGCGTCTCTTTGACTTCTTCTATTTTGGTGATGACGGAGCAGGTCTCGCGCAGCTGCGCGACCGCTTCAAACTCGTTATACGCTTTGATGACGCCGGAAAGCTTTGCGCCGTCCGGGGAAAGCCCTTTGTATTTATAGGTCGTCAAGCCCGCTCCCTCGCTTTCTTCCTAAATTTAGCCGCGTCTTCCCTTGGAAAACGCTTCTCGGTCTCTGGCGTAGCCGAGCGCCGTTTCATACGTTACGGTGCCCTCGCGCACCATTTTCAGCAGGGCATTATCCATCGTAATGCTGCCGTCCTGCGCGTTCATGGTAATGAAGCTGTCAATCTGCGGGGTCTTGCCCTCGCGGATTAAATTTTTGATGGCGCTGTTCACCATCATGACTTCGCACGCCGCCGCCCGGCCGCCTGCGCGCTTCGGCAACAGCTGCTGCGAAAGCACCGCACGCAACGTAGTGGAAAGCTGCAATCGAATCTGACGCTGCTGCCCCTCCGGGAACACGTTCACCATGCGGTCAACGGAATCCGCTGCGGAGTTTGTGTGCAGGGTGGCGAAGACCAAGTGGCCCGTTTCCGCCGCCGTCAATGCGGTCTCAATGGTATTGAGGTCGCGCATCTCGCCGATGAGGATAACGTCCGGGTCCTCACGCAGGATAGACCGCAGGCCGTCTGCGTAGCTTCTGGTGTCTTTGCCGATCTCGCGCTGGTTAATGATGCACTGATCCGGCTCGTAGATGTACTCGATCGGGTCTTCCAGCGTGATGATGTGGCTGCGCCGCGTGTGGTTGATGCGATTTAAAATCGCCGCGAGCGTCGTGGATTTGCCGGAACCCGTTTCACCCGTGACCAAAATAATGCCGCTGCGGTACTCCGGGAATTCGGAAACGACCGGCGGCAAATTCAGCGCCTCGATCTCCGGGATGGTATCCGCCAAAATACGGATCGCCGCCGAAACCGCCCCCTGCTGGCGGAACAGGTTAATTCTGGTTCGCGCTCCGCACGGAAACGTCCGCGCCAAATCAAGCTCGCCGATGCATTCGATCTCGTGGAAAAGGTCGCCCGCAAGGCATTTTGCGTAGTATTCGCAGTCTTCCCACGTGAGGACTTTCTCCGTGAGGTTCTGCACCTTGCCGTCTATGCGGCATTTCACCGGCAGGCCGGTGACAATATGAATATCGGAAGCGCCTTTTTGCTGCGCCTGCGCGATGATTTCGCTGATTTCAAGCATATTAAAACCATCGCCGAAACGCGGCGACTGCGTCCTTTCCGAAAGTTATGAGCAAGTTTTCAACAGATTTTCAGCAGAATGTCAATCCGCTGTGGAATTGATGGCGCGCGCGGCTTCCGCTGCGCTGATCTCGCCGCGCAAAACAAGGTTACGGCAATTTTCGCGCATCGTGACAAAGTTAGTCTCCGTTGCTGCCCTTAAAAGCGCATCGTACTTTGCGCCTTCCGTAACCATGCGGCGAATGCGCCCGTTGAGCATGAAGATTTCAAAGACGGCACGGCGACCCTTGTAGCCGGTGTGGTAGCACTCCTGACAGCCCTCGCCGCGGTAGAACTGCACGTTGGCGTTCTCCGGCAGGCCGAGCATGGCAAGCTCCTCCGCCTCCGGCCTATACGCCTTCTTGCAGTGCGGACAGACCTTGCGCACAAGGCGCTGGGAAATGACGCCGCGCAGCGCGCTGGAAATGAGGTACGGCTCCACGCCGATATCGACCAGGCGGTCGATGGCGGAAACGGCGTCGTTCGTATGCAAAGTAGAAAGCACCAAATGGCCCGTAATAGCAGCACGAATGGCAATGGCGCCCGTCTCTCCGTCGCGAATCTCACCGACGGAAATGACATCCGGGTCCTGACGCAAGATGGCGCGCAGTCCTGCCGCAAACGTCATGCCGGTCTTTTCGTTGATCTGGCACTGGTTAACGCCCGGAATGTTGTATTCCACCGGGTCCTCCAGCGTCATGAGGTTCGTTTCCTCATTTGCAAGCTCCTGCAGCATGGCGCACATCGTCGTGGATTTACCGGAACCGGTCGGGCCCACAATCAAAATCACGCCGCTGCTGTTTTTGAGCAGCGCATCATACTTTTGCAGGTCTGTGCCCTCAAGGCCGATGGACTGCTTCGTGATCGTATGCCCGGATTTATCGAGCAAACGCAAAACAATCTTTTCGCCGTAGATCGTCGGCATGGACGAGATACGCAGGTCGATCTCGTGGTGACGCACCTGCACCATGGCACGGCCGTCCTGCGGGATCTTACGCTCGGAAATATTCATGCCACCCATGATTTTCAGGCGGGAAATAACGTTGCTCTGCAAATTCGCGGGCACGGTCAAAATCTTTCTCAAAATGCCGTCGATACGCATGCGCACCACCATTTCGCCCTCCTGCGGCTCAAGGTGGATATCGCTCGCGCGCTCCAAAAAGGCGCGCTCAATGACGGAATTTACAAAGCGGATCGTCGGCGCGGCAGACGCGTTGCCGGCATCCGTCTGGTTCATCTGCACCGGCACGATATCCGGTGTGGATGTGCCGACCTCTCGCTTCATTTCTTCAATGGCGCGGGCCGTGCCTTCGCTGCCGTACAATGTGCCGATGGCCTGCTCGGTCGCGCGGCGCGTGGAGATCATCGGCACAACACGCTTATGCGAAGCGGCCTTAATCTCTTCCTGCGCAACGAAGTTCAACGGATCGCTCATGGCAACAAAGAGCTCGTCTTTTACAAGCTTTACCGGCACCACGTTGTATTTTTTCGCGATGGCGCGCGGCACAAATTTGGCGAGCTCCAACGGAATGGAGATCGCCGTTAAATCAATGAAATCGACACCGAGCTGCATTTGCAGTGCTTCAATGAGCTGCCGTTCTGTGATGATATTATTTTCAATCAGAACGTCGCCGAGACGTTCTTTCTTCTGCTTTTGAATGGTCAGCGCTTCTTCAAGCTGCTCCTGCGTAATGGCACCTGCCGCAATCAGCAGATCGCCAAGTCGCATATAAGCCATGGAACGTCCTCCCTTTCTAAACCGAGCTTCGTATTTCGTATATTTATGCTGCTTTTCGCATAATCGAGCAGTTTTATAGGCTTAAAATGCGAAAGCCGCGTCTGAAATTCTCATTTTCTGCATAAAGCGCCAGAATTGCAATATTCGCGCTGTTATTTTATCATATCAACACTATGATTTCAACCTTCACGTGGAGAAAATTCCCACAGGAATTCATCTTATTTTCAGAATCAATTTATGAAATTTTTGCACATTGGTGTTTTGGTAGAAACAGGCACACTGCAGCCCATAAAAAGACGGCGGCGCAACCGCTTTTAAAGGCACGCCGCCGTTTTATGGCTTTTATCGGCTATTCTTCTTGCAATATTTGCGCACCGCTTTTGTAATCTTTTCAAGGTCGAGCGGCTTTGTGAGGTGCTCATTCATACCGGCTTTGCGGCTGCGGGCGGCGTCGTCGGAAAACGCGTTTGCTGTCATGGCGAAGATCGGCACGGTCTTTGAATCCGGGCGGTCGAGCGCGCGGATTTTCTCTGCCGCCTCCAAACCGTTCATCACGGGCATCATGATGTCCATTAAGATGAGATCATACGTACCCGGGGCTGAGGCTTTGAATTTCTCCAGACCCTCTGCGCCGTTCCATGCTTTTGTGACCTCGGCGCCGCTGTCCTCAAGCAGGAACGCCGCAATCTCCATGTTCACTTCGTTATCCTCCACAAGCAGCACATGCAGCCCGCGGAACACGGTGGTATCGATCTCTTCCTCCGGCTTTTCGGCATCAGACGCCGCGGGGTCGAGCTTCAGCGGAATCTCCGTGATGAATGTGGTGCCCACGCCCTTTTTGCTGACCACGGTGACGGTGCCGCCCATGGCATCCACGAGTTTTTTCACGATGGAAAGGCCGAGCCCCGTACCCTGATACGTAGTGCGTGCACCGGAATTTTCCTGCGAGAACGGCTCAAACATATGCTTTTGGAATTCTTCGCTCATGCCGCAGCCGTTATCTTCACAGATAAAGCGGTAGCGAACGGTGTTCTCTGTTTGTGAAACGATGCTGCACGTAGCATGTACATAGCCGCCGGCTCTGCCATACTTGATGGCGTTGCCGCCGATGTTTTGAAAGATCTGTCTTAAATGCAGCGGGCTGCCGATGACATGCTTTTCGCGCTTATCTTCCATTGTGATGGTACACGTAATACCGCGCGCCTGCGCTTGCGTGGAGAGCAGCGTACCCACATCGTGCAGCAGTTCGTTCAAATTGAACGGCACTTCCTCAAGCTGCATTTCGCCGGATTCCAGCTTGCTCATATCGAGCACATCGTTTACAAGCTCTAAAAGAAAATCTGAAGACCGCATAATCTTTTCGCGGCATTCCGCCTGCTTTTTCGCGTCATTCGGGAAACGGTCGGCAATCTGTACCATGCCGCGGATGCCGTTGATCGGCGTGCGGATGTCATGGCTCATGCGGCGCAGGAAATCCGTTTTGGCGGCGTTTGCAAGGGTAGCTTCCTCTGCTGCGCGGCGCAGGTTTTCCTGATATTCCATATCGCGCTCCTTTTGCTTCGAAACATCGCGGAACAAAAGCATGAGTGAGCTCGGCTTTTCCCGGTGCGTAAAGCGGCGCTGCGGCACAAGAAGCAGCTGGTACCACTTGCCCTCCACATTTTCCATTGTGAAGCCGTCAAAAGCCTTGCCCTCTAAGCGCTGCTGAGCGGTATCGAGGTCCGTAAACGCACGGAATTCCTCCCGGTACGCCTCGGCTACGCACTCGGTGTTAAACTTTTCCAGCATGGCTTTTGCGCTTAAAACACCGTTTGTGACTGCTTTCATGCGCTCACTCTGCACAATGGGCTCCCATGTATCGTCCTGCGGGTGAATGAGCAGGTTTGACAGGTAAATGCTCGAAACGGCGCTGACAAGGTGGTATTCCTTTTCCATACGCAGCAGGCGGCGCTTTTTACTGTACTGCCGCCAAATAAGGTACCCCATGCCGCAAAACAGATAGATTGCCGTAAACAGCAGCATCCAACCGCGGCGACTTGCGTAGACTACGCGACTCGGGAAAAAGGCATACAAATAATAATCTCTGTACTGGGTGAACATACCGTACCATGTGCCGTTGTCGTTTTTTAATTGCAGCAATGTGTCCGGTGTAAGTTGCTCCCCTCCAACGAGCACGTCAGCAATAGGATAATACTGCACAAGCGTGTTCTCCAGCTGCTCGCAATTCGTGCTGATAACGCGCATGTCGTCCGTGATGACGACGGTCACATCCTGCCGGAACATTTCAGCATCCAGCATAGTGGAGAGGGAAAGCTCATTTTTATCGTTTTGAAAGCGCGTGATATCCGTATAGCAAATAACGAGGCCCGGTTTATCCTGCCGTGCGGAAATGGCGTAGTTATACGTATTGTCGTTTATACAGATCTGGTCGGCATAGGTTTTCTGCGGATAGTTCAAAATATCCGCCGCATTTTTGTCCCCAATTATCTGGCTGAGCAGCAGACTTTCATCCTTGCCCGCTTTGTCGTAATGAGCCAGCACGGAGAAATTTTCATCCAAAACAAAAATGCCGGTCAAATACTGAAATTTCGCATAGCGCTGTAAACGGTTTTCGTTTAAAAGCGCATCTTCCTCTTCGTAACGGTACGCCGTCAGTGTTTTGACTTTGGTCAAAACCTCTTGCAGCGCTTCGGTGGTATTGGCCAAGCGGTAGTTGTCGTACTTGCGGCAGCTCGTCTGCATAAAAGCGAGTACGTTCTCAACATCCGCTTTCGCCCTGTTCTGTTCATACTGTGTTACGCCTGCAAATACCGGCAGCAGCACAACAAAGCCGAGAAGAAACGTGACCATCCACCGCATGACCGTTTCCATGCTCGGCTTATGGAGCTTCGGTTTTGTTTTTCCCTTGAACTTCGGCATCATTCGGTACCTCCGTTCACGTTTTTTTCGGCATCTAACCCATATTTTTTCACAATAGCGGCCGTTGTGCCGTCTTCGCGCATTTCAAGCAGCGCCTGCGTCAGCCTTTCCGCCAGTGCTGCATCGCCGTCCGGTTTAAACGCCACGCCCACGGCGTCGCTGCACACGCTCATGTTGAGGTAGCGGTAGCTGTCCGGGTATTCGTCGGTATATAACTTCAGCGAGCTTTCATGCCCGATGACCGCATCCGCATAGCCCTTGCGCAGCGAAGTAAACACCTCGCCCACCGTGCTGAATGTGGAAAGGTCCGCAATCTCCGGCAAATTCGGGTTCAGCCCTTTTAAAATGATCTCCTCGCTCGTAGAGCCGGCCTGTACCGCCACGCACTTTTCGGCAAGGTCTTCAAGCATTTCAATCTCGCTGTCCGACGGCACCACGACCACGCGCTGCGTGTACATATACGGCCCTGCCCAAATAAACTTATCTTCGTTGCCTTCCATCGTCAGGCAGCACCAAAGGCAATCCACATAGTCTTCATTCAAAAGCTCAAAGCCCTTGTCGATATCGAGCTCCACGAAGATCGGCTCATACCCGATACGCGCACAGGCTTCCTCGGCAATCTCCACGTCGATGCCGGTATAGTTGCCGCCGATATTGCGGTAAAAATACGGCGCATACGTTGTGCCGCCGATACGTATTTTCGGTTTTTCCGTCTCCGGTTGCTGTGCCGTATCGCTGCATGCGCAAAGCAGCGCCATAAGCGTGGCAAAAAGCAAAAGGATCCAAGCCTTTTTTCGCATATTTTTTTCCTCTGTTTTCTATGTGATGTGATTTGAATACGGCACTCCAAAACCGCTGTTTTTCCGGGTGTTTTCGGGGCTGAGCCACCGTTGCTTTTCTCAAAATACGCTCTGCTTTATAGATTTAGTATAGCGTACTTTCCGCTGATTTTCAATTATTTTTTATGTTCTGTGCATAAATAACTTGTTTTTCTGCATTTTCGACGCGACGTGTGCGTAAAGACAATTCCAATGTGTGAAAGGCCGGAAGAATCTGTGCATTTTATCTTGTTTTCTGTGCCTTATTATGCTAAAATCAAGTCAAAAGCGCCAGTCTTTACGAAACCCCAAACCGCTATAGAAAAGGAGTTGCAACTATGAGGTATCTCGCTAAACGTGTGGAGCGCATTTGTGATGAGCTTTACCGTCTGCGCATCGTGCAGCGCATTCCGCTGACCGACCTTATCTGCAAAAAGGGCACGTATATCCGCCCCGAAGCAGCAGATGCCGCTACGCCGCCGTGGACGCCGTTTGACAGCCGCACCATGCACTGGTACGGCCCGGACGAGCACTATTGGTTCCGCACGGAATTCACCGTGCCGAAAGCGCTTAACGGCAAGGCAATGTGGCTGAATGTACGCACGCAGATCGAAGGGGACGACGGCAAAAACCCGCAGTTTTTGCTGTTTGTGAACAACGTGCCCGTGCAGGGCATGGACATGAATCACCGTGACGTGCTGCTTTCCCCGAAAGCGATTTCCGGCGAAAAGCTTGTGTTCGACTTGCAAGCGTACACCGGCACCATCCACAACGAATTCAATCTCTTTATGGAAATTCAGGAGATTGACCCGGAGATTGAAGCGCTGTATTATGACTTGAAAGTGCCGGTCGAGGCGTTTTCACGCATGGAAAAGGAAGACCGAAACCGTATGCTGCTGGAAAACGCGCTGAACGAAGGCATAAACCTGCTCGACCTGCGCACGCCATACAGCGAGGAATTTTACGCTTCCGTGCGCGCGGCTTCCGCATATCTAAAAAAAGCGGTCTACACCGACCTTGCGGGACACGACGACGTGATTGCGAGCTGCATCGGCCACACGCACATCGACGTGGCATGGCTGTGGACGGTCGCCCAGACGCGTGAAAAGACCGCGCGCAGCTTTGCGACGGTTTTGAAGCTTATGGACGAATACCCGAATTATCACTTCATGTCCAGTCAGCCGCAGCTTTATTATTTCTTAAAAGAGCGTTATCCGGAGCTGTATGCGCGCCTGAAAGAGCGCGTGAAGGAAAAGCGTTGGGAGCCGGAGGGCGGCATGTGGCTGGAAGCCGACTGCAACCTGACGAGCGGCGAAAGCCTTGTGCGCCAGTTCATTCACGGCAAACGCTTCTTCCGCGAGGAATTCGGCGTGGATAACCGCATTTTGTGGCTGCCGGACGTGTTCGGCTACTCCGGCGCGCTGCCGCAGATCATGAAAAAGAGCGGCATTGATTACTTTATGACGACGAAGCTTTCGTGGAATCAGTTCAACGAAGTGCCGTTCGATACATTCGAGTGGCGCGGCATTGACGGCAGCGAAGTGCTGACGCATTTCATCACCACGCTCAGCATCGGCCAGAACGTGCAGAACTTCTTCACCACCTACAACGGCATGCTGCACCCGGATGCCATTATGGGCGGCTGGGAACGCTACCAAAACAAAGACATCAACAACGATATTCTCATCGCTTACGGCTACGGTGACGGCGGCGGCGGCC
>ENA-OZUR01000429-OZUR01000429.1-human-gut-metagenome-genome-assembly--contig:-NODE-429-length-11822-cov-4.626073_pt1 | contig 11822 bp, 8 predicted proteins | sample MGYA00243435_ERZ654025 | MGnify/ENA primary metagenome ERZ654025 (study PRJEB26926, sample SAMN06164585) | human gut metagenome | biome: ENVO:00009003; feature: ENVO:2100002; material: ENVO:00002003... | reverse complement strand
AGATCTACACTCGACTAGTCGTCGGCAGCGTCAGATGTGTATAAGAGACAGGCATCAGTTTGTATCAGGAAAGGGCAAAGATCCAACACTGGGCGGTTCTGAGGGTGCATTGACGCAGCATGTTGGAACGGTAGAGAAAATCGGGTATGACTGTTTCGATGCATTTCGTTATGTGGCACTTGGACATATCCATTCCTCGCAGAGTGTCGGCAGAGAGGAAGTGCGGTATGCTGGTTCCCCGCTCAAATATTCTCTGTCAGAGGCTGGCCCGGTGAAGCAGATTCCGGGCGGCGTGCGCGAGCGGGATGGAGCAAAGCAGGTGCCAATCGTGACAGTGGATGGAGAAGGACAGGTGACGATCGAGCTGGAGAAGCTCGTTCCGCTGCGGGATCTCATTCATATCCGGGGAACATTTACAGAGATTGTAAAGGAAGAAAATCAAATCGAACATACAGAAGATTTTGTTTATGTAACGCTGACGGATGAGGACATTGTCCCGGATGCAATGCGGATCATGCGACAATATTATCCGAACACGATAAAGCTGGATTATGATAATTCCCATACGCGAGAACTTTCCCATGTGGATGTGGTACAGGCAACACAGAGCCGGTCATATGAGGAACTGATTGGTGATTTTTATAAGCAGATGTATGGTGCCCAGATCAGCGAAGAGGAAATGGATATGATGAAGGACGTTGCGAAGGAGGTGGGAATCTATGAAGCCGACTAAATTGGTAATGCAGGCGTTTGGGGCGTATGCAGAGCAGACGGAGATTGATTTTACCCAATTTGAGGAGAAAGGTCTGTTCCTGATTTGTGGAGATACAGGTGCAGGAAAAACAACGATCTTTGATGCGATCAGCTATGCGCTTTATGGGGAAGCGAGCGGAAGCTACCGCGATACGAAGAATCTGAAAAGCGAGTACGTGGATAAGAAAGTGGAAAGCTTTGTCGATTTTTATTTTACGCATCAGGGCAAGGACTATCATGTGTGCAGAAAACCGAGCTTTAAGTATACCAACCGAAATGGTAAGCCGGATGAGCAGGCGGAAAAGGTGATCTTTTATCAGCCGGATGGAACAACGCTCGAAGGTGCGAAAAACGTTGATGGAACGAAAGAGAAGCCAGGCGCGATACCTCAGCTTCTGAATATGGATGCCGGACAGTTTATGCAGGTTGCGATGATCGCGCAGGGAGAATTCTGGAAGCTGTTAAATGCGAAAACGAACGAGCGGACGGAAATTCTGCGTACGATCTTTCAGACCGATGCCTATAAGAAACTGGAACTGAAACTGAAAAATCGAATGGATGTAAGTTTTGCCGCGCGCAAGGAAAAGGAGCAGAGCATCTCCCAGTCGTTCCGTGAGGTAAAGGTGGAGCCGGCGGAGATCTCAGAAGGGATATCTGGAATTTTGGCAGAGGACTTGGCGGAGGATTCGGAAGAACAACCGCGGTCGGTGGTACAGCGTATCTGTGACTTGCAGGAGAAGCTGCAGGACAGCAAAGCGGTGTGGAATATCGAGGAAATGCTTACGTTGCTGCAAGCTGTGATCGGGGAAGATACAGAAAAAGCAAAGCAAAAAGAAACTGTGCTTGCACAGGCGGAGGAAGAATTACAGAAGTTACAGGGCACACTCGTATCGGCAAAGGATAACAATGCAATTTTAGAGCGGTATGCACGGACGAAGGAAGAGCGGGAAGTATTAGAATCACAAAAGGGATTATTTGAAGAACGAAGGATACAGCTTGATCGCACGAAGCAGGCAACCTATAAAGTAAAGCCGGAGTACGATGCATGGAGTGCCAAGGAACATGAATGGGAGCGGACAAAGCAGCTGATCACAGATGGCGCGCAGACGCTTGCGGATTGTCAGACACGTGCCGGGATGGCAGATGCAAAAGTGAAAGAGACGGAGGCTTTACGACCAGAAGCGGAGCAATGCCAGAAGATCGTGGATAAGGTGCGCGAGGAAGAACCACGTTACAAAGAGCGGGAAATGCTACAACACGAACTTGGACAAATCCAGTTGCAGCTTGCCGCACAGGAACAGCAGGAAGTCGAACTTGGAACAGCGGAACAGACGTTACAGAAGCGGATTGGAGAGCTGCAGGAGCAGCAGGCAATGTGGAAGGAAGAGCCACAGCAGCTTGCGCAGGCACAGGCGGCGCATGATAAACTGCTGGACAGCCAGAAAAAGACAGAATCCATTGCGAAGAATCTGATTCCTGCATGGAGACGGAAGCAGCAGGAGTTAGAGGAAGCACAGAGTGAATATCGGAAAAAGCAGGATGCGTATGAGTCTGCGAAGGAAGCATTTACCCATGCAGACAGACTTTATCGGGCGAATCTGGTAGGAATTCTGGCAAGTGATCTGGCAGAGGGCGAACCGTGTCCGGTGTGTGGAGCCACGCATCATGAGAAGCTCGCGACGCTGGTTGAGGCATCTGTGACGGAGGAACAATGCAAAGAATTAAAGGCAGTGGAAGAGAAAAAACTGGATGCTTTTAATCAGGCAACTGCCAGCGCTTCGTCTTTGCGAGCAGATGTACAGGTAAAGGGGCAGCAGATAAAAGAGGAGATACGGGGATACATGACACCTGAGTTTATCGGTGGTGTTGAGGCATTAGAGGAATTGATTGTAAGCTTCGAGAGACAGCGGGAAAAGCTGGTGGATACTGTTGCGCAAAGCAGAGAGCGGCTGGATACATTACAGCAAAACTGTGAGAAGCTGCGCGAGGTGGAAGCTATGCTTGCACGTGCACAAGGGACAGAGATGGCGCGGCTTGCAGAGCAGCGAAAGTCGCTTGTAGAGGAGCGACAATCGCTCATTGCGAAGCAGGCTGCTTCACAGGCGACCTTAGCAGCATTACAGACATTATCGTATCCGGATTGGGAAGCCGCCATGCAGGCGGGGAATCATGCACTGGCACGTGTGAAGGAGATTCAGACAGCACTTGATACAGCAGCGAAAGAAAAGAAATCCGCAGATGAGGCGGTAGCACGTGTACAGGCGTCCATAGCAACGCAGAAGCAGGCACTCGAACAGCAAAAGTCCGATGCGCAGATGTTAAAACAGCGATTAAATGAGAAGCTGACGGCATGCCAGTTTGCATCGGTAGAGGAAATGCAGGCGCAGGTGGCAACAGATGCAGAGATACATGCGGAGGAAGCGAAACTGGCAGATTATGACAAAAAGGTAACGGAGGTTGCCGCCAGACTGTCACAGTTAGAACAGGAGCAGGATGCCAGACATCGGACGCTGGTTGATCTCGAACAGTTACAGCAGGAGCATACAAGCAAACGTGTACAGGTGGAAACACTTCGAACGGCTTTGCAGGCGATTACATTCCGTATCCAGAATAACTGCGAGAAACAACAGAATATCCGTGCACAGCAGGTGGCATACGAGAAAGCAAAGAAGGAAAATGATACGAGCTATCGGTTGTACACGCTTGTATCCGGGCAGACAAGAAACGGAAAGATTACGTTTGAGCAGTATATTCAGGCAGCAGGCTTTGACAGCATTCTTCAGGCTGCAAACCGGCATCTGCTTCCGATGAGTGACAACCAGTTTCAGTTGTACCGGCAGACGAATGCAGTTGGAAAACAGACCAATACATTTCTGGATCTGGAGGTGCTGGATATCAGCACAGGAAAACGCCGCCCGGTTGGAAATCTGTCAGGCGGCGAAAGTTTTAAAGCATCGTTATCTCTAGCGCTTGGCTTGTCGGATACAATTGCGGAAAATCGAGGCGGTATCCAGATGGATGCACTGTTTGTCGATGAGGGCTTTGGTACGTTGGATTCGAAGTCGCTGGAGGAGACAAAGGATGCGTTACTCAGCATGTCAGGAGAAAATAAGCTGGTCGGCATCATCAGCCACCGGGATGAACTGATGGATATTCCACAGAAGCTGCGCGTCACAAAAGGCAGAGGCGGCAGCCAGATTCAGATGGAACTGTGAAACTCGATCGTGTAAGTGTGCACGGCTTCGGCGTTTGCGATAAGCTTCTGCTCGCCCGGTTTCTCAGCCAGATCTCCGGTGAAATCCATGTTATCGGTGCGACCGAGCCAAGGCTCTAAGCAGACGTATGGACCATCCGGTTTTGACCAGATTCCGACATATGGGAAGTCCGTGCAGGTAAGCGTGACAAATGGCTTCTTGTCTGCATCGACTAGCCCCACGCTAGGAAGTTGTCCGTCTTCGAAGACGAGCGCGTCTTTGTCGAACAGCGTATCTGTGACAGGCACATATGCACTGCCAGCATCATTGAAAGGATAACTCTTGCTCGTATCGGCAAGTCCGGAACCGGCTGCATCGAGCAGGAGATAGTGTCGTGGATTTGCATCCGGCAGGGCGATGGAGTATTCGCTCCGTGCATGTCCCGGCGCAATCTGGAATCCCGGATGTCCGCCGATGGAATATAACATTTCATCGGAACCAAGATTTTTCACTGCCCATGTGACGTGCAGGAGACGAGGATTTTCTGCATCGAAGCGGTGTGTGATTAGCAGTTCGAATTCAAATGGATAGATCTCCAGTGTCTCGTCCGAATACACAAGCTTGTGTGTGATTGAATCCGTGGTTTCCTCGATGCAGGTAAATTCCGCATCGCGCGCAAATCCATGCTGTGTCTTCATGGTGTATGTATTCCCGTTGTATCGATAGGCACCGTCCTTTACCTTCCCGACAAATGGGAACAGCACCGGAGCGTGGCGGTTCCAGACTGCCGGATCGGCGCACCAGATCCGCTCGAAATCCTGTGCTTTATCGTAGACGCTTGTAAGCTCGGCACCGTGGTCGGATACTGTAACTTTCAGATAATCATTTTCAATCGTATGTAACATGTGTGATACCTCCTAAAACAAATTCTCTTTCGTTAATATTTCGTCGACAATACCCAGAATCGAATTAAGTTCATAGCGGAACCGCAATCTGGTTTCATCCAGACGGGATTTGCTCCAAAGTGTCTTTGTGAGTTCGAAAGAATTTTTTCCGTTATTCAGTGCCAGCGTGACTTTGCTGTTTTCAAATTCAATCTTCGTGTAGCCGTCGACCTTCTCATCTGCAGCAACAATATGTTCCATGAATTGTGGCGTGAGAATATAGAAGGCAAGCTCGTCATCGGAAGTGATTACCTTGAACTGCTGGTTGAATGGATCGCTCTCCATCTCAACCTTGTTCTGGTTCATGCCGAGAAATTCTGCTGCACCGCTGACGATACCGGAGAGAAAACCATTTTCTTTGCGTGGATTCTTGCGCTCACAGATACGAACAAAACCATTGATATTGGTCTTCGTATCAAGTGTGATGACATGTCCAAGGAAGTTCGTGCGGTAGCGGGTCCTTTTCCTTCCGTTTTTATCCCGGTAGGTATCCTTATACTGCAGATGCAGATCGCAGAAGGTAAACGGAACCCCGCGATAAGTACCGGATACATAATCCGAGCCGGAGATACGATCATAGTTTGGAAGAATGTTGCAGTTTTTCACGAAGTCGGGGTTGATATACTCATTTGGCGCGTATTTTTCAACCTGTACCTTCTCTGCAAGCACGCCCTTGACAAGGTATTCGCCGGTCAGAGATTTGATTTTCCGTTCCAATGCATTTACAGACTTTCCGAGTACGACCAGAAATGGGATACAGAGCAGACCAAGGATTACGAAGAAGATTCCTTTCCCTATATTTCTGTCCCAATTTGCAAAGCCCCAGAAAATCGCTGCAGGCATGGCAATAAATAGAAGTGGATGAATAAAGTTCAGAAATTTAATCATCCGCTGTTTGCTGGAAATCTGTGATATAATCTGTGAATCAGATAGATTTGAATCCATAATGTACCTCCCCCTTATTTTGCAATATTTTACGTTATTATACATGGAAAAAATGAGGAATGCAATGGAACTGACCGGTCGGATGCTGCATTATTTTTGGTTCTGCCTGTAATTATGTTTGCGTTGATGGTGATTCGGTTGTATTATGTAATTTGGATTATAGTATATGTAGAAAATACAAGAGATGTTTGAGATGGAGACGATTACAGATGACAATGGATGAATTACAGCCGGGGCAGAGTGCGTATATCACGGCGGTCGGCGGCGAAGGTGCCTTGCGGCATCATCTTCTGGATATGGGCCTGACGCCGGGAACGGAAGTCACTCTGCAGAAGATTGCACCGATGGGTAAGCCGGTTCCTTTCGTCATGGAATTGCCGAACTACCGGTTGCCGTCTGCAAAAAGCGTGCTGCACCTGATCTGGGAGAAGGCAAAGGGATTTATCCAGAAAGCATTTACGATCATCTTCCTTGCCTCGATTATCATCTGGTTCCTACAGACCTTCGATCTGCGGTTCAATGTGGCTGCATCCGCAGACCAGAGTATGCTAGCCTTGATCGGAAGCCTGATTGCTCCAATCTTCAAGCCGCTTGGATTCGGGGACTGGAGAGTATCAACGGCGCTGATTACAGGATTTACTGCAAAAGAGAGCGTGGTATCGACGCTTACGGTTCTGCTCGGTGGTGATGTGACGAGCGTGGCAACGTTATTCACTCCGTTTACGGCAATGGTATTCCTGATCTTTACGCTGCTTTATACACCATGTGTGGCTGCGATTGCTACTGTGAAGCGGGAAATGGGCGGCACGAAAGCGGCAGTGATCACGGTTATTGTGCAGTGTCTCATCGCATGGGTTGTTGCATTTCTGGTGCACGCAGTTGGATTAGCATTCGGCGTGGTATAAATGGTTGCTTCATAAATCAAAGCATAAATGAAGTTTTGATTGCGAAAAAAATTCAAAAAAGTACTTGACATTCGTTTTTAATAGGACTAGTATGTCGGTAAACAAAGAGCAAATGCTGAGAACAGAACAAGGTTTTCGAAAGGAAATACTTCAGAGAGCTGTCGGTTGGTGTGAGACAGTGTAGGATTTCGGGAATTATCCTCTGCGAGCAGTGCACTGAATTCCTAGAAGGACATTAGGTGTCACCGGTTTTCTACCGTTACATAGAAGCTTATTTCACAGATGACATGTTGAGATGGTGCAAATATATCGATATGCGGTCTGTAAGATGAGAATGAGTGGTCGCATATGCGGCAAATAAAGTGGTAACGCGGAAGTTTAAACCTTCGTCTTTATATAAGACGGAGGTATTTTTTATGCTTTTACTCTTTGCAAATATTTAGAAGGGAGCCGCCACGTGGCGGGTGAGGAAGTATGAATGGTTTAGTAATTGTTTTAATCGGAATTGTAGTGTTGTTCGCGGGCTATCTTTTCTATGGCAGATGGCTTGCAAAGAAATGGGGACTTGATCCGAAAGCTGAAACTCCGGCAGTGAAGTACGAGGATGGAGAAGACTATGTTCCATCATCCAAATTCACGGTATTCGCACATCAGTTTTCATCCATCGCAGGAGCAGGCCCTGTAACCGGACCAATCCTTGCATCTGTATTCGGCTGGGTGCCGGTATTGCTCTGGCTGTTGATCGGTGGATTGTTCTTCGGAGCCGTACAGGATTTCGGTGCTTTGTATGCATCTGTGAAGAACGAAGGAAAATCGATGGGTATGATCATCGAGAAGTATATCGGTAAGGCAGGAAGAAAGCTTTTTATGCTGTTTTGCTGGTTGTTCACATTGCTTGTTATCGCAGCATTTACGGATATGGTAGCCGGAACCTTTGTTGGTAAGGGTGTTGCAGATATGGCGAAGGAGACAAGCTACGCAAATGCATCCGCCGCTTCTATCTCTATGTTGTTTATCGTAGCAGCGATCGTATTTGGTGTAATTCAGAAACATGTAAAGAATATGAATGAGGGCGTCAGAGCTGTTATTGCAATCGCACTTTTGGTAGGTATGTTTGCGCTTGGTATGCATTTTCCATGGTATGCTACAAAGAGTGCATGGATCTACATTGTTATGGCATATCTGTTCCTTGCATCGGTTATGCCAATGTGGTTACTGATGCAGCCACGTGATTACATGACGACATTCATGCTGCTTGGCATGATCATCGGTGCGGTTGTCGGTGTTGTCGTAGCACATCCAACGATGCAGCTCAATGCATATAACGGATTTAATGTCGGAGGAAATTATCTGTTCCCAACATTGTTTGTCACGATTGCCTGTGGTGCCGTTTCCGGATTCCACAGTCTGGTATCTTCCGGTACATCATCAAAGACGATCCGGAACGAGAAGGATATGCCGATGGTTGGTTATGGTGCCATGATTGTAGAGTCCTTGCTTGGTATCATCGCGTTGGTTGTTGTTGGTGCTGTTGCAGTCAATGGTACGAAGCCGGAGGGAACTCCATTTGCAATCTTCTCCAGTGGTGTTGCAGGATTCCTGGAGAAGCTTGGTCTGCCGGTTCAGCTCGCAACTGTATTTATGACAATGTGTGTATCTGCACTTGCGCTGACATCGCTTGATTCCGTTGCGCGTATCGGACGTATGTCTTTCCAGGAGCTGTTCCTCGGCGATACAACCGATACATCCAAGATGCCTGTATGGCAGAAAATTTTGACTAACAAATATTTCGCAACTGTGGTAACATTATTCTTTGGATATTTACTGACACTTGGTGGATATACTAATGTATGGCCTTTGTTTGGTTCTGCAAACCAGTTGCTTGCAGCGCTCGTATTGATTGCGCTTGCTGTATTCTTGAAGACAACCGGAAGAACCGGATGGACACTGTACGCACCAATGTTCATCATGCTTTGTGTTACATTTACTGCATTGGTACAGAAGACAATCGCACTTGTAAAGAACATCGCCGGCGGGAATGCAACAATGCTCGTCGATGGACTGCAGTTTATCGTCGCAATCCTGCTGATGGTACTTGGTGTGCTGGTTGCATTTAGTTGTCTGAAGAAGCTGTTCACGAAGAAAGCAGAGGCTGAAAATTAAATCAAATTTTTGACTTTGGAAGGAGATACAGGATGTGTACAGCAGCGACGTATAAGACGAAGGATTTTTATTTTGGACGGACGCTTGATTATGAGTTTTCGTATGGCGATGAGGTGACGGTGACACCGCGGAATTTCTGTTTCCGGTTCCGGCATATGGGTGAAGTGAAGACACATTATGCAATGATCGGTATGGCGTATGTGTCAGACGATTATCCGCTCTACTATGATGCAGCAAATGAGAAGGGACTTGGTATGGCAGGCTTGAATTTCGTTGGAAATGCGAAGTATCAGGACGAGCAGCCAGGTCGTGAGAATGTGGCACAGTTTGAGTTTATTCCATGGATTTTAAGTCAGTGTGCAACGGTGCTCGAAGCACGTAAAGCGTTAGAGAAGATGAATCTCGTTGGAACACCATATAGTGAGAAGCTGCCATGTGCATCGTTGCATTGGATTATTGCAGATAAGGATGCCGCAATCGTGGTAGAATGTGTGGAGGATGGCTTGCATATCTATGACAATCCGGTCGGAGTGCTGACCAACAATCCGCCATTTCCGGTGCAGATGTTCATGCTGAACAATTACATGCATGTATCACCAAGCCAGCCGGAAAATCACTTTGCGAAGGAGCTTCCGCTTGCAGCGTATAGCCGTGGGATGGGTGGACTTGGACTTCCCGGCGATCTTTCGTCGGCGTCGCGGTTTGCGAAGGTCGCATTTACGAAGATGCATGCCATCTCCGGAGAGTCAGAGGCGGAGAGCGTGAGCCAGTTCTTCCATATCTTAGGTTCGGTAGAGCAGCAGCGTGGCTGTTGTGAGGTGGAACCTGGGAAGTATGAGATTACGATTTATACGTCTTGTGTCAATGCGGACAAGGGAATCTATTATTATACAACTTATGAGAATCATCAGATTCAGGCGGTGGATATGCATCGGGAGAATCTGGATGGAGATACACTACGACGGTATCCGCTGATCAACGAAGAGCAGATTCGTGTGGTGAATTAGTAGTCAATAGTCATGGTTACAGAAATGATCTAATTTTTGTGGAAGTTAGAGCTTGAGGCAGTCGATGAAAGTCGGCTGCCTTTTTTTGGTTTGAGTGGTAAGTTTGGGGAAATTTGTTAGAAAACCGGAAGATTACTCCAAGAGGAAGAAAAGAGGAAGCAAGCAGGTGGGAGTAAAGAGTAGAAAAACGGGAAGATTGCTCCAAGAGGAGGAGAAAGGGAAGCAAGCGGGTAGGAGTAAAGAGTGGAAAAACGGGAAGATTACTCCAAGTAGAAGAAAAGAGGAAGCAAGCGTGTTGGAGTAAGAAGTAGAAAAACGGGAAGATTACTCCAAGAGGAACGGGAAGGGAAGCAAGCGGGTAGGAGTAAAGAGTAGAAAAACGGGAAGATTACTCCAAGAGGAAGAGAAAGGGAAGCAAGCGTGTTGGAGTAAGAAGTAGAAAAACGGGAAGATTACTCCAAGTGGAAGAGGAAGAGAAACAAGCGGGTTGGGGGAAAAGTTGGAAAATTAGGAAAATCCCCCAAGTTAAAAATAAGGATTGACAGTTGGCACAATATACGTTAACATAACGGTGTTATGTAAGGAGCCTCCTACAAGCGAAGCCTGTATCAGGATGGAGGCGACGACCTGCCGCATCACGAAGTGATGGGGCGAAAACCGTGAGTAGCCTGTATTAGGATGGAGCGAAAAGGAGCGAGTAAAGTGGAAAAGGAAACAAGGGAGATGCTGCTGGCGAGTGCCAAGCATGAATTCTTGGAAAAAGGATATCAGGGAGCCTCGCTTCGATCAATCTGTAAGAATGCCGGGGTGACAACAGGTGCATTATATTTTTTCTTTCAGGATAAGGAAGATTTGTTTGCAGCAATTGTGGAGCCGGTTTTGGAGAAGCTAAAGCATATGCTGCAACAGCATATGCGGCAGGAACTCATGGAACTGCAACAGCTTCCGGATGCAAGGGAAGATAACATGCAGGATGATATGTTTGCAAGTACGCAGATTATCCATCTTCTATATGCAAACTATGATATGTTTACCTTGATTTTGACGAAGAGTCAGGGGTCGCGGTTTGAGAACTGCATCGATGAATTCGTTGCAATCATGGAGAATGGATATCAGATCTTTGCTGTAGAACAGGCGAAAGTGCTGGGCGTGGAACCACCGGATGAATATACGTTACACTGGGTGGCACATGTACAGATCAATGCATTTTCTCACTTACTGCTGCATGAGAAGAATGAGCAGAAGGCATTGAAGCATATGGAACAGGTTATGAATTATCTGTTGGGTGGATGGAACGCCATGTTCCAAAAGCAATAAAGAAAATCAGCTATGTATGCATTAATATGTTGCATAGCTTTTTATAAGACGATGACATAACGATGTTATGTCGTTAGCAATCTTAGGTAAAAAATCTTTCAACTTAATGCAATCAAAACATAACACTGTTATGCGGCAAAGAAGATACAAATAAAATACAAAGAAAACACAAGGAGGATCAATAGGATGTATGTAGAGGTATCAGATGTAAAGAAAAGCTACGGAGAGGGTGGCAGCTATATGCAGGTATTGAAAGGCGTGTCGGTCGGTATCGAGAAGGGAAAGATGTGTGTCATTCAGGGAACGAGTGGTTCCGGAAAATCTACATTGTTAAACTGTATCGGTGGATTGGATGTGGTAGATTCCGGTTCGATTCAGGTCGACGGACAGGAGATGGTAGGACTTAAAATGGATGCACTCTCTGATTATCGTAGAGATTATCTTGGATTTATCTTTCAGTTTTACAATCTGGTTCCGAACCTTACTGTGCGCGAGAATATTCAGGTGTGCGAGTATCTGACCGATCAGCCGCTGGATATGGATGAGCTTCTGGATGTGCTTGGACCTGTCTCTTATACACATCTGACGCTGCCG
>ENA-OZUR01000420-OZUR01000420.1-human-gut-metagenome-genome-assembly--contig:-NODE-420-length-11944-cov-5.798385_pt1 | contig 11944 bp, 7 predicted proteins | sample MGYA00243435_ERZ654025 | MGnify/ENA primary metagenome ERZ654025 (study PRJEB26926, sample SAMN06164585) | human gut metagenome | biome: ENVO:00009003; feature: ENVO:2100002; material: ENVO:00002003... | reverse complement strand
GAGATCTGCGCATGTCTCGTGGGCTCGGAGATGTGTATAAGAGACAGGATATATAGCTTATATTTATCCAAAGTCACTTGTATTCGGCATTGTGATTTTTGTTATCAGTATAGTTGCGATAGTTTCGGATTGCCTCAAAAAGATACCGTACTGGTCATATGTGGAGATGATTATATTCGTCGCAGTAATTATCTGGTTTTCAAATATGTTACGAAATGCCAGAGAAAAATTTGTTAAATTCTAACATGAATTTTGCATTGCAACATGAGACATAATAAAGTATAATGAATTTACAAAGATACCTGAGATGTTCGACAACCCTGTGTATTTAGAACCTACATTTACTTTAAACGGGATTCCTATATGAGCTGTTGGATGTCAGGCCGTCATTATGCAGCGGAAGGCAGAAGGCAGACTGCGGTTACCCACCTAGCAAGAGCGCTAGGAGTCTAAATTACAGGACCGGCATTTTGGGTTCTTACAAAAGAATAATAATGTACAAAAGAACTCCGGACGCACAAAAGATTTATGAGATACAAAAGATTTTTAAAGCACAAAGGATTCTTAAGTACAGATGATAAAGGGAGCTGTTTTTGCAGCTCCCATTTTTTGAGCAGTAACCACTATTTGGGTGTTAAGGAGAACAGAAATTTGGCAAATAGAAGACGAAGACGGCAAAAGCCGAATCAGATGGTCTGGATAATGCTTGCGATAACCATGGTATGCGTGGTTATTGTTTTTGCAATTGTTATGGCGCAAAAGGAAAAGGGGGCACTTGTAAAACAGGCGAAGGCAGTGACGAAGGATATGGTGTATGAGAATGCATATATTGTGTCAAATGACGATGGAAGGCTGATTTTCATATGTGATGGAGAACTTTACAGGGCAAAGGGTACCATGGAAGAGAACTTTACAGGTGTCTGTGATATTGAAATCAGTGGCTCTAAGGTCAAAAAGATACAGATAAAGCCGGATGATATATCAGGTGTGATGCTTTCGTACGGAGACGGTACCATGCAGATTGCAGGGCAGGGTGACATTCCAATGCAGTCAAGCGAGCTGCCTGTGTATGATGAGACAGGAACAGCGCCTAAGGAAATAGCGGTTTCTGACCTGATAATCGGAAGTGAAACTCTTTCTTACATACTTGATTCCGGCAGGATATGTGCCATTGTCAGAAGACAGGCACCAGACCTTACATACATAAGGGTGCTTATAAAAAACGATGGAAAGGATGCATTTCCAACAATTGCGGCAGCTGCCGCAGCTAACCTTTATGTGGATGATACTGACTGTGGAAGCAATGCTATTGACGATGTGGGTGCATATATGGCAAATGAACAAAAAAGCCGGATAAAGGTGAGCTCAGCAGACAATTATGTCAGCATAAACGGTAAGAGCTATCCGGGCTCATTTGAGTTTATCGGGACAGAGGAAGGTATTGTGGCGGTGAATACAGTCGATGTGGAGACATATGTGCGCTATGTGCTGCCGTCGGAGATGCCGTCTACATTTGATGCAGAGGCGCTTAAGGCCCAGGCTGTTTGCGCAAGAACCTTTGTATATTCACAGATGAAAAATACACAGTATGCGCTATACGGAGCAAATATTGACAATACCACGGCTTTTCAGGTCTATAACGCTTCAGAAACAAAGCAGTCGACCGATGAGGCTGTAAAAGCTACGGCAGGGCAGGTTGTTTCATGTGGAGGAAGCTTAATAACATGTTATTATTTTTCTACGTCTGCCGGAAAAACCGAGGATATGGAGGTCTGGTCTTCGAGCACACCGGATTTCATACACAAGGTGGAGTCGGTGGATGACAATTCGCCATACTACAGATGGACCTCGGAGCTTGATTTATCGGCATACAATGATCCTCAGTACGGCACAGCAACAGGTATTTCTGTCGATAAGATGTCGGATGCTGGTTATGTACTTTCGCTCACAATAAATTATGGAAACAAATCGCAGACCTTTACGGCGGAGAATGATATAAGAAAGGCGTTAGGGCATTATCAGAAAAAAGTTACATTAAACGATGGCTCTGGGAGGGAGAATATGTCGATGATACCAAGCGCCTGCTTTAGTGTGAGTGCCGGTGCAAATGGTCACTATACACTGTCCGGCGGAGGCTTCGGCCATGGAATAGGCTTCAGCCAGTATGGGGCAGACAAGCTGGCAAAGGCAGGAAGCGGCTATAAGGATATAATCGGATATTATTATAAGGATGTGACAGTGGTGGATATAAGCAGTGTACGTAGTGAGCAGTGATATGTCTCAATTATTATAACTTTCGGGATTTTATTATATTTAGCAGCCACTATAGCTGATTTAAAGGTGAATTTTTACGTTTAAAAAAATTGATAGCATGGATAGTAGAAATGTGGTAATATCGAAGTGCTTAGATACATGACTATGTGTGTGATAGTAAGATACATTGTAATTATTTCGTAAGAAAACAAGAGGATTTGACAATGAATTTACCGATAGAGTTTGAAAAAAAGATGAAGACCTTTCTGGGCAATGAGTGGGATGATTTCTTATACAGCTATGACAATAACAGATTTCAGGCGCTCAGATTCAATACCTTAAAGGTGCAAAGCCATGAAGAAATAATGCGGATATTGAAGGTACTTGGAATTTCTTCAGATAAAAGGGTTTCGTGGGCAAATGAGGCATATTACTTTGATGAGAATGTGCGTCCGGGAAAGCATCCGTATCATGAGATGGGGCTTTACTACATACAGGAGCCAAGTGCCATGTCGGCGGCTGCACTTTTAGCTCCAAAGCCGGGTATGAGAGTGCTTGACCTGTGTGCGGCACCCGGTGGAAAGAGCACACAGCTTGCCACATATTTAGGTGACAGCGGACTTTTGGTATCAAATGAGATTAATACACAAAGAAGCCGGATTTTGTCGCAGAATATAGAGCGCATGGGAATCAAAAATGCGATTGTGACAAATGAGGACAGCTTTGTGCTTGCTTCACATTTCCCAGGCTTTTTTAATGCTATACAGGTGGATGCACCTTGCTCAGGAGAGGGAATGTTTCGAAAGCTGCCTGAGGCAATAGAGCAGTGGAGCATGGAAAATGTGGCAATCTGTGCGGCAAGGCAGAAGGAAATACTGGATAATGCTGCGGTGATGCTTAAGCCGGGAGGTACGATAGTGTACAGCACCTGCACCTTCTCGAAGGAAGAAAATGAGGATGTAATTGAGTGTTTTTTGGAGAGACATCCTGATTTTACACTTGAAGAAATGGAGCGCTTCTGGCCACATAAGGTGGACGGAGAGGGGCATTTTGTGGCAAAGCTTGTGAGAAGAGGCAGTGTGGACACAGACCTTAAAGCTGACAGGAAAACCAAAAAGAACAAAAATAGTAAGAACAGGAAAAATGAAACGAAGCCGGCTCTTACAAAAGAAAATATGAAGCTTCTCTCAGAGTTTCTTGATGAGACCATATCAGAGGATATGGCAGCATGGATAAAAAACTCAAGGCTTGTCATGTTTGGGGAGCAGCTCTACAGGCTGCCTGATATGGAAGTTGATATTAAAGGGCTTAAGGTGCAGCGAGCAGGGCTTCATATAGGAGAGTTTAAAAAACAGCGCTTTGAGCCGTCGCATTCGCTGGCACTTGCACTTAAGCTAAATGATGCTAAAAACGTAGTAAAGCTTATATGTGACAATCCGCAGACTATCGGCTTTTTCAATGGTCAGTCAGTTATGTTATCTGATGAGCAGGCGGCTGAATGCAAAAAGGGCTGGGCACTTGTATGTGTGGACGGATACACGGCCGGTTGGGGCAAGGTGAATGGCGCACAGGTTAAAAACCATTATCCTAAGGGGCTTAGAAATAAAATATAAATCAAATATAAAATTTTCTACTTGCAAAATATAGAGATTGTGCTAAAATGACTTATGTGTTATTAAGAAATAAGCATTTGCGATATATCTGTCGCAGCTATATATAATAAAAGCAATGAAGGTGCATAGTAGATTATAGTACTTTGACCAGAGAGAGATTGTCATCGGCTGAAAGCAGTCTTACAAAAAGGCTATTGATTGAAGTTCACACTGAAGCTGCATGGATGAAGCACAGTAGTTCATGACGTGTTATGTACGTTACACATATCAATGAGAGTCCATTGGATGTTTCTTCAATGGAAATCAGGGTGGTATCGCGGAATTTTCGTCCCTGCATGGTTTAATAGCCATGCAGGGGCGTTTTTTATCGCATAAACGGCGAATTCAAGCTTGAAGTTACGAGTTTATGCAAATTAAGAAAAATATTATGAGGTGAAATTCGATGAGAGACAAAATTCAACAGATCAGAGAAAAAGCACTTGCTGAAATTGATAAGGCTGACGGTCTTGAAAAATTAAATGATGTGCGTGCTGCAATTCTTGGAAAGAAGGGTGAGCTCACAGCTGTCTTAAAGGGCATGAAGGATGTTGCTCCTGATGAGAGACCAAAGGTAGGCCAGTGGGTCAATGAGACACGTGAGGCAGTTGAGAAGCTTCTTGATGAGAAGGTTAAGAAATTTGAGGCAGAGGCACTTAAGCGCAAGTATGAGAGCGAGAAAATAGATGTCACTATGCCTGCAAAGAGAAGCAAAAAGGGTAATCTTCATCCTGTAACACAGGTAAAGGACCAGCTCTCAGAGATTTTCACATCTATGGGCTTTGAGGTTTACGAGGGAACAGAAATCGAGAATGATTACTATAATTTTACAGCTTTAAATACTCCAAAGGATCATCCGGCCCGTGATATGCAGGATACATTCTACTTATCACCTGAGTTCTTACTTCGTACACAGACCTCAGCAGGACAGATTCACGTTATGGAAGCAAAGAAGCCACCTATCAAGGTTGTTTCACCGGGTAAGGTTTTCCGTTCGGATGATGATGCGACACATTCTCCTATGTTCACACAGATGGAGGGACTTGTGGTAGATAAGGGCATCACACTCTGCGATTTAAAGGGTATGCTTGACCAGCTTGTAAAGAAGATGTTCGGAAAGAATGTCACAACACGTCTTCGTCCTTCATACTTCCCATTTACAGAGCCGTCTGTAGAGGTTGATGTAAGCTGCTTCCAGTGCCACGGCAAGGGCTGCTCTTTATGCAAGGGCACAGGCTGGATTGAGGTGCTTGGTGCAGGCGTAGTAAATAAAAAGGTGCTTGAGGGCTGTGGCATAGACACAAATGAGTACAGTGGTTTTGCATTTGGTATCGGTCTTGAGCGTATTGCAATGCTCAAATACGGAATTAACAACATCAAGCTTTTATTCGAGTCAGACCTTAGGGTATTAGACCAGATTGATGACAACTAGATTCATTTTTCTTGAATATATAACAGGAGGCAAAAATTATGTTAACACCACTTAGCTGGTTAAAAGATTATGTAGATATAGATGTAACACCAAAGGAGTTAGAGGAAAAATTATTCTCATGTGGTTTCGAGGTTGAGGAATCATATGAGGTGGGAAAGGATATCTCAAACGTAGTAGTCGGCCTTGTAGAAAAATGTGAGCCGATTCCTGAGACACACCTGAGCCTGTGTCAGGTAAATGCCGGAGCACATGGCACATTCCAGATCTGCTGTGGAGCGGACAATGTAAAGGCAGGGGGCAAATATCCTCTTGCACTTATCGGCGCAACAGTATATGCCACAGCAAAGGATCACGTTACAATAGAGGGCGTGATGGAGATAAAGCAGGGCAAGCTGCGTGGATATGATTCATATGGAATGTTATGCTCAGGCGTAGAGCTTGGCTTAAATGAGGACCTCTATCCGGGTGCAGGCTACAACGGACTTTTGGTTTTACCTGAGGATGCTAAGGCGGGAGATGATGTAAAACCTATCCTCGGCCTTGATGACTGGATTTTTGATATTGCAATCACAGCAAACAGACCTGACTGCCAGTGTATATATGGCATGGCAAGAGAGGTTGCTGCTGTTTTGGGAAAAGAGCTTAAGGAGCCTGCACTTGACTATACTGCAGATGATGTGAAGAAGGAAAACTTCAAGGTTTCGGTTCTTGCACAGGACATCTGTCCTCGCTACACAGCTCACTATGTACATGATGTAAAAATCTCCGAGTCACCTGCATGGATGAGAAAACGTCTTGCACTTGTCGGAATAGGCTCTATTTCAAATGTGGTAGACATCACTAACTTTGTTTTAAAAGAGCTTGGACAGCCAATGCATGCTTTTGATTACTCATACCTTGAGGGAGATGAGATTGTAGTAAGACGTGCAAACGATGGAGAGAAAATTGTTACACTTGATGAGAAGGAATTTGAGTTAAACAGCAATAACCTGGTTATCTGTGATGGAAAGAAGCCAGTTGCGCTTGCCGGTATCATGGGAGGCTTAAACTCTGAAATTAACGACGGTACAACAGAGGTGATATTTGAATCTGCAAAATTTGCAAGAGACAATATCAGAAAGAGCTCACGTGCGCTGGGACAGTCATCTGATTCGAGTGCACTTTATTCAAAGGGCGTAAACGAGTACACAACAGCCATGGCTATGAAGAGAGCGCTTCACCTGATGGAGGAGCTTGGCTGTGGTAAGGTTTCTTCAACTCACGTTGAGGTGACTACAGGAAATTCTCTTGAGCCAAAAGAGATGAAGGTTTCTATTGCAAAGGTTAATGGAGTGCTTGGAATAGAGGTACCTACAGAGGATATTGTGAGAATACTCACAAATTTAGGCTTTGCACCGGTTGTAAGCGGCGATGAGCTGACACTTATGATTCCTGCATACCGTGAGGATATGGAGGATTATCCGGATGTGGCCGAGGAGGTTATCCGTATGTATGGCTATGACCATGTCATTCCTGCATTCATGCCTACAGCACAGGTTACACTCGGAGGACTCAACCTTAGACAGCAGACAGAGCGCAAGATAAAAGAGGTGCTCTGTGCAGCAGGCGCGTATGAGGGAATACATTACTCATTCTTCTCACCTGCTGATCTTGATTTGCTCAGATTCCCGGAGGATGCACCAGAAAGACATGCTATCAGGCTTATAAACCCAATCAATGTTGACCTCTCGCTTATGAGAACAACACTTGCTTCTGAGATGCTTTATGCCATAGCTAGAAACCAGAAGAAGGGTATCCTGGAGGGAAGAATCTTTGAGCTGGGAAATATCTTTATCGCAAAGGAGCTTCCGCTTACAGAGTATCCGGATGAGAGAGAGACACTTTGTGCAGGCGTATTCGGTGAGGATGAATCGTTCTTTACTATAAAGGGACTGGCTGAGACTGTAGCAGATGCGCTTGATGTGAAGTTTACATACAAGCCGGCTCAAAAGCCATTCCTTCATCCATATCAGACAGCAGAGGTATTCTGTGACGGACAAAAAATCGGATATCTTGGTCAGGTAAGATATGAGATATGCGATGAGCTTGACATGAGAGTACCGGCATATGTGATGGAGCTTGATTTAAGAGTTCTTTCACAGTGGTATGGAAAGGACAGAGTATTTACTCCAATCTCAAAATTTGATGATGAGAAGAGAGATTTTGCTTTTGTTGTGGACAAGGATATCACATGTGAGCAGATTGAAAACGGTATCAGGGAAGCCTGTGATTATGTCTCAGATGTTACACTGTTTGATGTTTACGAGGGTGTACAGCTTCCTCCGAATAAGAAGAGCATGGCGTACAGTGTAGTATTTACACCAAAGGATGAGGAGCTTAAGACTAAGAAGGTCGAGGGCTTTGTAAAGGATATACTTGCTCATCTTAAAGAGACTGCAGGTATCACACTTCGTGGTTAGACGTTAGTATAGTGTTAGGAATAGGAAAATTATGGACGTAAAAGATTTTGATTATGATCTTCCGGAGGAGCTAATAGCACAGGATCCTCTGGAGGACCGCTCCAGCTCAAGACTCATGGTGCTTGACAAGAAGACAGGAGAAGTCAGCCATCATGTGTTCAAGGAGATTGTTAAATATTTAAGACCGGGCGACTGCCTTGTGCTCAACAATACAAAGGTAATTCCTGCACGTCTTTTTGGCGTGAAAGAAGGCACTATGGCAAAGATAGAGATACTTCTTCTAAAGCGCAGACAAAATGACGTATGGGAGACCCTTGTAAAGCCGGGTAAAAAGGCAAAGCCGGGCACGAAAATTATATTCGGTGACGGACTTTTAACCGGTGAAGTAATAGATGTGGTTGATGATGGAAACAGGCTGATTCAGTTCAGCTATGAGGGTATTTTTGAGGAGATACTTGATAAGCTCGGACAGATGCCGCTACCTCCGTATATCACACATCAGCTAAAGGATAAGAACCGCTACCAGACAGTATATGCAAAGTATGACGGCTCGGCCGCTGCGCCTACGGCAGGACTGCATTTCACAAAGGAGCTTTTACAGCAGGTAAAAGATAAGGGTGTAGATATTGCAGAGGTGACTTTACATGTGGGGCTTGGCACGTTTAGACCGGTAAAGGTGGATAATGTGCTTGATCACCATATGCATTCTGAGTTTTACATGGTGTCACAGGAGGCTGCAGACAAGATTAATAATGCAAAGAAAAATGGCGGCAGAATAATATCTGTCGGCACTACAAGCACCCGTACCTTAGAGGCAGCATCCGATGAAAACGGCATGCTAAAAGAGTGCAGCGGATGGACGGATATCTTTATTTATCCGGGATACAGCTTTAAGGTGATTGACTGTCTGATTACAAATTTCCATCTGCCGCAGTCTACACTTGTCATGCTTGTGTCAGCATTAGCAGGAAGAGAGCATGTCCTCAATGCATACAAAGAGGCTGTAGGGGAAAGATACAGGTTTTTCAGCTTTGGTGATGCGATGTTTATAACGAACGATATGCATATGGACGATGAGGCAGCTGAATAAATTTTACTTGTAAAAATCAGTCATATATACTAATATGTTGTTTGAGGGTAATTTGTTCCCTTAGTCAATAATATAATAGATGGGGTAAAGTGAATGGAAGAAAAGAGAAGACATAAAAGACTTGACATTGATGTATCGGTACAGTTAGAGCGGCTGGATGAGGACGGAGTGACAACACTTAAGTATTGTCATGTGGATGTCACAGATATTTCCAGAAGCGGTATAGGATTTAATGCAAAGGTACCTCTTGATATACATACATATTATGACACCAGGATCCAAATTTGGACCAAGGAGGTTGTGGATGCGGTTGTCGAGATTGTACGAAGAACAGACAGTGAAGAAGGAGTATATCACTATGGTGCTGTGTTTATCGGTATGACAGACACTGATGCACTCAAGATTGATATTTATCAGATTTTCAATGATTTATAAAGTAAAAAAAGTAAATCATCCACATGATATAGTAACCAGTGTACCTGGCTCAAAGAGTATCACAAACAGGGCCCTTTTAATCGCTGCACTCGCAAGCGGGCGCAGCGTTTTAAAAGGGTGTCTTTTTAGTGATGATTCGAGACATTTTATAGATGCACTGATTCGTCTGGGATTTCCGGTTTTGGTGGATGAGGATAAAAGAGAAATAACAATAACAGGCTTTGGAGGCAGGATACCAAAGAATGAAGCTGAGATAGATGTGGGAAGTGCAGGTACCGCTGCGCGTTTTCTTACAGCTCTTCTTGGACTGTCAAAGGGCAGATACCATATAGTGTCCTCTGAGCAGATGAAGAAACGTCCTATGAAGGATCTGCTTGTGTCGCTTGAAAAGCTGGGTGCCCATATTGAGTATGATGAGAACGAATATCATTTTCCTTTTACCATCGGAAATACAGGGGAGTATGCTGATACTGTTGATATAAACGTAGACAAGAGCAGCCAGTTTTTGAGTGCCCTTCTTATCTCGGCTATAGTGATGGAAAAGAACTTTACTATTAATGTCACAGGAACGCATGGTATGGCATATGTTGAGATGACGCGTCTTATGATGAAGCAGTTTGGGCTCGATGTGATGCAGGACAAAAAGAATAACAGCTTTATTATCCCTAAGAAAGCGGCGTATGAAAGCTTAGACTATGATATAGAGCCGGATGTGTCGGCTGCATGCTATTTTTATGCAATGAGCCCGCTTTTACATGTTAAGTCAAAGGTGATGGGGGTGCACCAAAACAGCTTGCAGGGAGATGTGGCATTTCTTGATGTGCTTGCGGATATGGGCTGCACAATTTCCGACGAGGCAGACGGCATAGTGTGTATGCCACCAAAGAATGCTCATATACATGGCGGAAGCTGGGATTTGTCAACATTCTCAGACCAGGCGCTGACACTTGCTGCGATTGCACCGTTTGCAAATGCACCTGTAGGGATAGAAGGCATTTCGCATATTCGTCTGCAGGAGTGTGACAGGATAAACGCCATCGAGGAAAACCTGACGGAATTAGGTGTGAGGGTTGAAGAAATTGAAAATGGCTTAAAGATTTATCCGGCAGAGCGTATTAAGCCTTGTAAAATTAAAACGTATGACGATCATCGCGTAGCCATGTCATTTACTTTGCCGGGGCTTAAGGCAGAGGGTGTTGAGATAATAGACCCTTATTGCTGCCGCAAGACCTTTGAGAATTTCTATGAGGTACTTGAGGAGAGCGTATATTAATAAAGTGTTATTGGTTTCTGTTTATCTGTAAACAGTGCTGCATTGGACGGTATAAAAAGAGCCGTAAAACGAATCAAATTCGTTTTACGGCTCTTTGTTTTTGGGATTAAAACCATATAACAGGATAAATCATCTGCGGTGAATAGTATAGTTTCTTTCTTTAAGTACGCTGATAGCCGATTCAAGAGCATCTTCGTCATAGAACTCTATGCGCAGTACACCCTCCTCAAACTCACGGTTGTTTATGATGCCGATATTCTTGATGCTGATGCCGTTGAAGGCTAAAAGGCTTGCAAGCACTGCAATACCGCCTGCCTCATCGGCAATATCGACAAATACTTCGTGGAAATCCTTGCGGATTTTGGCACCGGGAAGTGTGAGTGAATCCCTGTAATTCTTTGAATCCTGGAAATAATCAATCATCTTTTGAGAACTGCCCTCTGCAATTATTTCGCGAAGCTTATGGAAATTGGCTTCATACTGGTCCATGAGTGAGAGCAGCTGTGTTTTGTTGGACTCACATATGTTTTCCCACATGACAGGGGAGCTTGCGGCGATACGTGTCACATCGCGGAAGCCACCGGCAGCGATAATTTTCATGGTCTCTTTTTCGGAATCAATATGCTCAATCAGATTGACAAGAGAGTATGCAATCATATGTGGCAGGTGGCTGATGGCTGCGGTAGCATGATCGTGCTCCCTGTAGTCTAAAATGAGAGCTATCGAGCCCAGTGAAAATACAAACTGTTTGAAATCATTCTGATTTTCTTCAGTAGTTGCAGCAGTAGGAGTGATAATATAGTAGGCGTTCTCCAAAAGCTGCTTGTCTGAATTGAGTATGCCCGTTTTTTCAGAGCCGGTCATAGGATGACCGCCGATGAAATTGCGCTCAAGACCAAGCTCTATGACCTTTTCATGAATCTGGGTTTTGGTGCTGCCTACATCTGTGATGATACAGTCATCCTTTATGATATCCTTAAGCTGTGTGAGGTATTCGATATTTTTGTTTACCGGTGCACACAGAAAGATTACGTCGCAGTCTTTAAAAGAGTTAAGCTCTAAAAGCTCATTATTATCTATCAGGCCAAGCCCAAAGGCATCATCTATGGTCTGTTGATGCCCGGCTGTTGCGATAATTGAGACCTTTGGATTATTTTCTTTCATTTTTCTGGCTATCGAGCCGCCAATCAGACCGAGCCCTATAAAGCCAACTTTATCAAAATGCATTTATGTGTATCTCCTAATTCTTTATTGTAACTATTCAGAATCACCACACGCACATTCTCAAAATCGCACTATAGTGGCTGTCTCTTATACACATCTCCGAGCCCACGAGACATGCGCAGATCTCGT
>ENA-OZUR01000412-OZUR01000412.1-human-gut-metagenome-genome-assembly--contig:-NODE-412-length-12090-cov-15.537516_pt1 | contig 12090 bp, 13 predicted proteins | sample MGYA00243435_ERZ654025 | MGnify/ENA primary metagenome ERZ654025 (study PRJEB26926, sample SAMN06164585) | human gut metagenome | biome: ENVO:00009003; feature: ENVO:2100002; material: ENVO:00002003... | reverse complement strand
GTATAAGAGACAGATATTGATGTTATTAATATTTTTTGTTACAATATTAATAAAAAAAGGAGTATGAAAATGAGAGATAAAAGATTTGATGATTATTTAATAGTCAAACTTTCAAAACAGTTGAAACAACAAGCAATTGAAAGAGCGGAATCTAAATATTCAACTTTAAGTGATTATCTTAGAGGATTAATTGTTAAAGATTTAGAAGAAAGGAAATAATGGAAATAAAGGATGTTTATAGGAGGTGATGATGGACGATGGAAATCAAGCTACGAAACTATCAATTAGAACTTTATAATGAGATAAAAGAATCTTTTAGAAATGGTTCTAATGGAGTATGTGCTGTACTTCCATGTCGATAAATTGAGCAGGAAAATCATATGTAATGGCAAAAATAGCAGAAGATGCTTCTAAAAAAAAATCTCATGTATTAATATTAGCTCATAGAAATTCTTTATTAAAACAACACAGAGACTTATTTGAAAGTTTAGAATTAAATAATAAGAATATAAGAATAGCATCAGTTTTTACAGAAGTAAAACATCTAGGAGAAAATGGACCTGTAGATTTAATTATAATAGATGAACGGACATTTAAGTGGTGCATCTAGCTTTAAAAAGGTTTGTGAATATTATAATTGTTTACGAATATTATTTACTGGTAGTCCTGCAAGACTTGATGGAAAGCCATTAGAATTAGCAGATAAAATGGTAATTGGAATAACAGCTAAAGAATTAATTAAACAAGGAAAAATATCTGATTATAATTACTATGCTCCAGATATAAATTTGGATTTATCTAATGTAAGAAAAGTTAATGGAGATTTTAATAATCAACAACTTGGTGAGGTTATGTCTAACAAAAAAATTTATGGGGATATAATTAAATATTATAATATGTTAGGACAAGGGAGACAAGCTTTAGCATATTGCGTTAATATTAACCACGCAAAAGAAGTATGTGAAATGTTTAATAATTCAGGAATAACAGCAAAAGAAATTGATAGCAAAACTCCAGAAAAAGAACGTGAAAAAATAATGGATGAATTTAAAGATGGAAAATTCAAAATATTATGTAATTGTAATTTAATAAGTGAAGGGATAACTTTACCTAATTGTGAAGTTGGATTATTATTACGTCCAACGTGTAGTTTGCCACTTTTTATCCAGCAATCTATGAGACCACTCACTCCAGTTGAAGGTAAAAAAGCAATTATAATAGATTATGTAAATAATGTGCAACGTCATGGATTACCAACTATGGACCGTGAATGGTCATTAGATAAAAAAGTAAAAGAATATGATAATGAAAATGATGATGGAACATTAAAAATAAGAGTATGTCAGAATTGTTTTAGCACATTTGAAACTGCTCCAATATGCCCTTATTGTGGAGCTAAATATGAAACTACTCCTATTGAAATCCAAAATTTTAAAGAAATAGAATTAAGAAAAGTAGAAGAAGAAAAAGAAGCTAAGAGACAACAATATTTAAAAAGTATAAATGAAAAAGTATCAAATTATAAAAATGCAAAAGATTGTGCGAATTGGGTAGAATTAGTAGAGTGGTGTAAAGTAAAAGGGTATAAAAATGGATATGCGTTTATACTCGCAAAACAATTAGGTATTCCATTTGGAAAGAAGAGATAAAATATGAAAGAAATAATATTTTGGTTTAGCAGTCACAGGTCAAGAAATTATTGGTTAGATTATGCAATTAATTTCCTAAAAAAACATACAGTAATTATAAAATATAATAAAATACAAAGTTGGATTGAATTTTTAAATTTAAGAATATTATTCAAAGTAAATACAAGCGAAACAAATTTAGCAGGGTATTGGGATAAAAATCAATACTGGGTAGAAGATTTGTTTGACAATAATTTTGAAGAATATTTTTTTACATTTATATTTGATAATAAACCGTTTGATAAGGAGTAAATATGTCAAAAAAACAAGAAACTAAAATACAAGATAGAGTTAGATTAGAATTAAGTAAAAAAGGATGCAAAGTATTTAGATGCAATGTTGGTAATTTTTATACAAAATATGGTCAAGAAATAAAAATAGGAACTCCAGGACATAGTGATTTATATGGAGTAAAGCCAGGAGGGAAAGCATTTTTTTTAGAACTCAAAACACCTGTTCGGAAGTGCTAGTGACCAACAAAAGAATTTTATAAGAGTAATGCAACAAATGGGATGCTATGCGGGGTTCGCTCGTTCTGTAGAAGATGCATTGAAAATAGTTTTTCCAGAAAATGAAGAATAGTATTTATATTACTATTCTTTTTATGGTATAATTAAATTAGAAATAAATAATATTGGAGGCTAAAATGGCTGATTATTTAGGGAAAAAAATTAAATTTAATATAGAAGATAATGATTTACAAAAGATACGATTTAATAAAGTTTATGGCGAGAGCCACCAAGTAACGAGAAGTGGGAAGAACTATTTTGATGCAAGTCAAATACCTTCTTCAACTAATATTGTAGTAAGCGATAACGGTAAAACAATAACAATGCCAATTGCAACAAGTGGAGGTGGAGCCACTCCTACAACGAAAAAATTAAGTCAATTGTGTCCTAAACTTAAAGTTGGAGATACAGCAACACTAAGGTTCAACAGGAACTTAGGAACTACAAAAAACATGTACATTTACTTAAATGTAGTAAATATGACGTGGAACACAAATAGTTCTAAAGCAATAACGCAAGAAATGTTAGACAGCTATGTATCTCTGTTTGCAAACAGATATGACGATGGAGAAACAGGACAATGCATATTAACAGATTTCAGCATAATGTTGTCTAGCGAAACAGATACATCTTGGGAGCAATACGGAGCAAGCCCTAGCCCAGATTACCTAAGCAAAATAGAAAATGTTGAAGGAAAGAATAAATTTGATATAAATCAAGAAAAAGAAATTTTCGGTATAATGTTATATAAATATTCTTACTATTTAAAACCAAACACAAAGTACACAATATCTTCTAATTGTCCAGCTTCAACCACAGCAAATATTTATGCTAATTCTAATAGTAGTAATAGTGCAGTATATATTAATAAAAATCAAACAATACAAAGTGACGAAAATGGATATTTTTATATATTAGTTAGATTTAAAGCAGATGCGTCTGATAATAGTACATTTAATTTATATGAAAAGGTATTAAATGGAACTTATTATATTCAATTAGAAGAAGGCACAGTAGCGACTCCTTATGTACCTTACAATTCACTTGAATTTAAGGATGAGGGGAAGAATTTAGTAAAACAAATGAATTGGAAACAGTTGCCAAGCATATCAACAGGAGCAACAGTAACAACAGTATCTGGCTATGGAACAGATTTCATAGAAGTCGATAACACAAAAAATTATGTATTTAGTTATAGTGGAACAGCAAGTTCTAGATATATTGTATATTATGATAAAAATAAAAACTTTTTAGGATATTATACCAACTTACAAACAAATAACTTTGCAAAATGGAGTGAAACAGGTTATGTGCGTTTAAGAGTGGATTGTCCTCAAGATTCTGTAACAGCCTTTCAACTAGAAGAAGGCACAGTAGCAACAGACTACGAACCCTACAAATCCCAAACAGCCTACTTCCCATTAGGAGAAGAAAAACTAATGGAAGGAAGTTATCTAGCAGATGATGGAATACATCATAGTAGAAAACAATTAATTTTAGATGGTACGGAAACTTGGCTTTTGGAAGGCACGAATGCTTATATTAAAATACCTGATGCACGAGGAACTATAAATAGTGTCGTTATTTCAAATTATTTTAAATATGAAGCAAATTCTAGTGTTTGGGGACAAATAAGATTTGGTAGAATTAATAACAATTTAATAATTTATGATGTAGTAACCGAAAAAGGTTCTTTAGCGGATTTTAAAACATGGTTAGCAACTAAACATACAAACGGTACACCAGTAATTTTAGAATACGAACTAGCTGAAGAAGAAATAGTACCTTACACAGAAACACAGCAAGAAGCGAGGGAGAAATTAAGGCATTTTAAAGGACTTAATGGAGAAAATAATATTACAGCCCAAGGAACAATGACATCAACATTAGATTTAACACTTTATAATGTTGCAGAAGAAGACTTCGATATTTATATATCTAAAAAAGGTTATTTTGGAGCTTTAAAATATGATATTAATAATTTGATTGATTTTATGGAAAGTAATATCCCTAGCATTGCAGAAGCAACTGAATCATCTGTAAAAATAGCTGGGCGAGATGGAGATATTTCATTAAATACAGTGTATGAACCATTGCCTTTTGAAATTGTATGTTATACTGAAGATAATTTAACACCAGAAGAAAAGATTATTGAAGAACAAAAAATTACTAGCCTTTTAAATTCTATAAAAAATCAAACTAAAACATTTTTTATGGAAAGAGAGAAGAAATTTTATAAAGTAAAATATAGTGGCAATTTAAGTGTAGTTAGATACCCAAAACATTTAAAATTTACTATATCATTAAAATCTTCTGAATCTTATGCAATGAATTTTGAAGAAAGTGAAATAATAGGTAATGGAACAAAAGTAAGCAATACTATTAAAGATACTGGAGCTATCTTTACAATAAAAGGACCTGCAATTAAGCCTATAATTTCATTAAATAATTATCAAATGAAATATAATGAGAATATATTAGAGGGTAATAGTTTAATTATAAATAGTGAAGATTCAACAATAACTCATATAACTTCGGCAGGAGTAAAAACTAATGCAATGAGAGCATATAATCATGAATTTCCTAAAATAAAAAATGGAGAAAATCAATTAGCTGTTTCTAGTGGAATAGATGATGAAAATCAAGTAAATGTAAAATGGTATGATTTAAAAATATAGGAGGATGGAAATGGATTTTAAAATAGAACCAGATGTAATTTATGTTTTAGATAAAAATGAAACACTTTTAGCAATGTTTAAAAAAGATGACAAAAATACAATTATTAATCCTAAGATAAATAAAACACAAAATTCTGAAACAACTTTTACATTTTCCATAGCCATAAATAATCCTAAATGGGAGCAAATTAAAAATCCAGAAAATTTATATATAGTAAACGATATGATGTTTTCAACAAATTTCGAAGGAAGTTTTGAAGAAATAATTAGCGATAATGGAGAAGAATATATAAACGTTATTGCATATGAGAGGCAAAAATTACTTTCAAGGAAGTTTGTAAGAGCATGGAATAGTACAACTGGGTTTGATGTTGTGGATACTTTTATGGTCGTAGTATTATCAAATGGTGACTTGCCTTTAAAAAATAATGGACAGTTAGTTAATAGCAAGTATACTTCTGGAAGTTCAGGATATGTTTTAGATGCATTATTGTATGGAACTGGATGGACCACAGGTACTTGCGATGTAGAAGGTACTTTCGATTTTGAAACAGATTTAATAGACATCTACGAAAATATTTTAAAAGTCCAAGAAATTTGGGGCGGAATCTTAGTTTTTGATAGTTTAAATAAAAAAGTTCATCATAGAGATGAAACTAAATTCTTACCATATTCAGGATATGAAGTTAAATATGCTAAGAATATGCAATCTTCTGAAAATAGATATAATAATAAAATAATTACAAAACTATGTCCTTTGGGAGAAGGAAATTTAAATATAAAATCTGTAAATGACGGCAGTGAATGGTTGACTAATTACACTTACACAGATACTATTTTAGAGGGAATTGTTAATAATCCAGATATTACAGAGCCAAACCAATTAAAAGCTTGGGGTGAAAGAAAACTCCAAGATTTATGCAAGCCTTCTAAGGAATTAACTGTTCAAACAGTATTATTAAATAAAATAAAAGGGTATGAGTTAGAAGAATTAGATATAAATCATATTGTAGATGTAATTAATTATCAAGGAATTGAAAATACAATAGAACAATTAAGGGTAGTTAATTTTGAATATAATTTATGGGATTTTTCAGATGCCACAATACAATTAAGCGATATAACATTGGAAAGTACCGATATATTTAAAAAAGCAGTAAAAGCAACAAATGAAATTTCTGAAGGAACTTTAAATTCTAGTAAGATAATTGTTTATTATAAAGGCGGAAGCAGTGTTGAAGAAAACATAAAAAGGGTAGACCAAGAAATAACTAAAACTAAATCTGATTTTACTAAAGCAGATGACGAAATACGAGCAACAGTAACTCAAACACAAGATGGGGTAAATAACTTAACTAATACAGTTATAAATCATACAGAAATAATTACTACATTGGGTGCATCTGTTGGGAATATTGATGCAAGTGTAAAAGAATTAAAAGAAAGTACGGAGCAATCAATTAATGATATAAAAGTTACTTCTTCCGAATTAAACATTGCTATTAGTAATGTAGGTGGAAATAACTTAATTAGAAATAGTGCAATGATTAATGGTAATAATTTTTGGCTAGCACACGCTAAATATCCATATCAAGAGTCAGATATACCACCTGACAATCCTGCTGAAGGAACACACTGGTATTGTACTGCTAATAGTGGAAGTTACATAGAAAATCAAATGTATGTGTACAACAGTGGTTGGCAAGTATCAGAACTCTCAAGAAAATCATTGTTAAGTACTCAAAACTACTTCGCTTATACAACTTCTAACGAATATTGGGCAAACGGCAAAAATGCTAATGAAAATACACTAAGTGGACGAGTTATTAAGCTTGATGGAAGACAAGACTATACAGTATCACATATATTCAATATCACAGAACCTATTACATTAAATCAAAATGAAAACAAAATGGCAATATCATATTTTGTAAAAAATAATATTATACAAGGTAGTGTTGGTATTGGTCTAATGTTTTTAGATTTTACGGATTTAACAACAATAGAAAAACCATATTCAATATATGAACCTGGAATATTGTTAACTCCTGATGATTTGAAAGACTTAACTAAAATTGAGAATATAATTAACATACCTAAAAAAAGTGATTTTATTCCTGTTGTAGTTAGTAATACTGCTCCAACGGATACAACTAAAACCTGGCTAGATACCTCAATTTATTTACCAAAAGTATATAATGCTGACACATCACAATGGGAATTATTAGACACAAGAATGTCTTTATATAATGAAGAAACTAGAGAAATATGGACTTATAGATATTTTTATGGATTCTATTATCAAACACCAGTAAGTTTTGATACCTTAAAAATTAAGAGCTGTTATGTAGCTTTAACTTTTTATCCAGCATTTGCAGTTTATACAGGAGATACTGAGCCTATTCCATACAAAGGTCTTTATTGGAATAACCAAACAACAAATTTAGTTAAAAGAGCAAAGTATAATAATACAGACTTTGTTGAATGGGAAACATTAGATATCCCTAGCAGTATGTTGCCAAGTGGTGCAAGTTTAGGTGTACCTATGTTTGATTATATAGTACCTATCAAAGGCTTTTTCGAAATAGCAGATTTAAAATTAGAATATAACGCAATATGTACTAAGTGGACTCAGTTCCCTGGGGAAGTTTATGGCAAGAATTATAAAATGGACGAAAAAGGATTTTGGATTCAAGCAAATCAAAATACTATGTTTATAGATGAGGACGAAATCCTAGCAACATATAAAGGAATAAATATATTCCAAATTAATAAAGATTTAGCATATTTCTACAAAATACAAGTAACCGAGAGTATAGAAATAGGAAATTATTTCTTGAAAACTCAACAAATTAATTCAAAGAATATGCTGTTACTTTATTAGAAAGGAGAGCATATGGCAGTATCAAGTAATATATCAATAACACAAAATTCACAGAATATAGCAAACAATAAAAGTAATATAACTGCTAGAGTACAAGTAACAACAACAGGAGGATCATATAACGAATACTCTAAGCCAGGTACTTGTACAATAAACGGAACATCATACGATTTTAGCCATAATATACCTTACCAAGCAACTACAACAATCTTCGAAAAGACATTAGACGTAGAACACGACAGTAACGGAGAGAAAACCGTTTATGCTAGCTTCTCGTTCCAAACAGGTATATCAGCAGGAACAATAACTGGGTCAACATCTAAGAAATTAACGACAATTCCTAGAACTTCCGAAGTAAGTTTAAGTAAAAAGAATTTCAATATTGGCGAAACTATAACAATATATACTAACAGGAAAAGTGCTAGTTTCACGCATACAGCAGTTATCAAATTTAATGGGCAGACAGTTAGAACACAAACAGGAATAGATGCTTCATATAGTTGGAATACAAACGAATTATTTGCTAAAATTCCAAACCAAAATCAGGCTAATGGTACAGTGGAACTTACAACTTATAGTGGTGGTACTAGAATAGGAACAAGTACAGTTGATTTTACAGGCTATGTAGTAAATAGCGACCCAGTATTTAATAATTTCGATTGCGAAGATACTAATACAATAACTAAAACTTTAACGGGAAGTAATCAAAAGTATATACGAAAGTATAGTAATTTAAAGGTAACAATAACAAGTGCAAATAAGATGACTACCCAAAACGGTGCTACACCTAAATATTACAATATTGTGCTTGGTAATAAAATTGAAAAATTAGATTATTCAACATCAGAAATTTCAAAAACTATAAATAATATGGACGACAATACGGTAACAGTTTTCGCTGTCGATAGCAGAGGCAATCAAAAAGACAAAACAAAATCATTAGATATTGTTGAATATTCTGAAACTGTTTTACAGAGTGTTAAGATTGAAAGAAAAGAAGGTATAGGGGAAACAGTCTTAATAAGTTTGTCTGGCAAATATGCAAATATTAATTTTGGAGCCAAAACCAACACAGTCAAAAGCATTCAATTTCGAAAAAAGAGCAAGACTGAGACTGAATTTGAAAGCTGGGTTGAAATAAAGCAATTGGTTACAATAAACACCGAAAACGGCACATTTAGCTGTGACTCAAAAGAAATCACAGGACAGACCTTCACTTTAGGTACAGAGTATGACATAGAAGTTCAGGTTAAAGATGAATTGAGTTCAGACACAGAACCAGTATCTCTTAATAGCGGAAAAGTGCTACTTTCAGCACTAAAAAATACAGGAATTTGTGTTGGGGGAATTTATGACGAAAATTTAGGAGGACCATTACAATTAGATAAAAAAGATGTTGTGAATTGGATTAACAGTAAGCAAGATAAGCAGAAACATATATTGAAAGCCATATTGACTTCCGATAATACAATTTTAACTGCTTCACAAAATTATGACTCCATTTTAATCCCATTGAGTCAAACAATTAAAATAGGAGACTTATTAACTTTTAGTGATGGAAAAATCGTTGTAGGAAGTGGAGTAAATCATATTAAAATAAGTTCTAAATGTATTGTTTCATCTTCTAGTAAAGAGATGATTATAGCTCTAAGAATTTTTATTAATTCTACAGAAGTTTCTTCAAATTACATAAGTTCAAGCCCCAATAAATGGGATACGTTAAGCGTTAATGAGAGTATCTTTAATGCAAAAGAAGGGGATACAATTTCTGCGACGATATACATAGACTCATCAGGACAGAATGTTAAATTAAGAAAATATAGTCAAAGTACATTCTTGCAAGTAGAAGTAGTAGATTGATAAAGGAGGTTAGAAGATGCAAGAATTAATAGAAGTATTAAAACTTGCATTTTCATATATAAAATTAAAAAGCACCAAAATAGGTGCTTTTTAAATTAAAATGGAAGGTCATCATCGGTGATAACTGATTTTGCAAAATCTTCTGATGTAGAAGAACTATAATTTCTTTGATTATTTCCTTGATAGTTTCCTTGATTATTTCTTTGAGCTTTTTTCATTTCAACATATTCTTGATATTCAAGATAAGACCCATCTACTAATTTAACTTTAGGAACTTCAACTTCAAAAATTTTATCAGTACTTTTTACATATCTAATCTTTGTCATTGTTATTGTATTTCCATTTGGAATTGTAAATTCCTCATATGCGAAAACACCTCCGAAAACTTTTCCGATTAAAGTGTTTTCTTCCCAATTCCATTTATAGCCAGGATTAGATTCTTCTACTGAAGTAGTAAATGCTTTAAATTTACTTTTTATATAATCTTCTGAATCATCTGTTGGAACAGTAATTCTGTGACAACCTTTCCATTTTGTATTTAAAGCATCTTTTTGAGCTTCTTCAGTAAATTTTCTTTGATAAAATCCAGCTTGTTCGTCTGGTTCAACAATATCAAATGTTATAACTAATATTTCATATTTTTTACCGTCATTTTTACTTTCAACTTCTTCGACTTTTGCTTCTAGTACTTTACAAATATGTCCTCCTAATTTTAATCTTTCTCCAAAATTATTTACTCTTACTTCGTCATAATCACTAAATTTTTTCATAATTAATTTTCCTCCTTATATATTATTATTTATTTTTATATTTCCAAATGAATCCTCCAGCTTTTTTTCTTTTGCCTTTACAACATTTGCATATATTTTTATATTGTATTTTTAATTGTCTATATACTTGCCTAGCACTTTCCCAATCTTTAATAAAATTCCCTTCTAAATCATATTGACTAATTGCAATACAATTTTTCTTTGACTTATTATTGTATATATTATTATATTTGTAAGTACACCATTCTAAATTTTCAACTCTATTATCATCTTTAATTTCATTTTTATGATTAATTATTGGATAGTTATTAGGATTATCTAAAAAAGCATTTGCAACAATCCTATGAATAGAAAGATATTTATTTTTTTTCCCTCGTAAACTCACATAAGTATATCCTGTTTTTTTATTTTTATGAGGAATTAGTATTTTTTCTTTTTGAATATAACCATTTCCTTCTTTTTTTCCATTTTTTCTGAATTTTTCTAATGATTTGACTCTACCTAAATTGCTAATTTCATACAGTCCTTCATATTCATATATTGGTTTCCAAATTTCTTCCATATTAATAATCCTTTAATGCTTCTATTACTAAAGTTATATCATTTGGTATAAAATCTTTTTCAAATGCTCCTTTAGGAGTTTTGGCTGTACTTTTATTAGCTTTAGTTTCAAAAATATAATTCCCGTCTACTGCTTTTGCTAATAGCACCGTTGTAAATTTACTTTCTAATGAAATTTTATCTAATTTTTTCCCACTTGTTTTTATTCGTGTAAAACAAAATCCATCATCTGTTCTTTCTGTTTGTGTATGACAAATAAAAATTATAGTTAAATCATCTCTGTAAGAATAAGCAGAATCTACAATATTCCATACAGAAGTTGCTAAATCCATCCATTTATCATATCCTTTTTCTTTAGCTCTACGCATTTCATCACCAATCATAATTCCATTTAATGTATCTATAACAATATATTTTATTTCAGGTCTTGTTTTATCAATTCCTTTTAATATTTTTTCTACATCTCCTGGATAATCAGTGACAAAATAATTTTTTTTCTCTGTATTATATTGTTGTTTCCAGCCTTTCCATGATAGTCCTTTTTTGTCACAATCAATATAATAAGTTTCATTTGGATTCAATTTTTCCATTGAAGTGGTTTTACCAGAACCACTTTCTCCAGCAATACATATTACTTTACTAATAGGTCAACACCTCACTTTCTTTAAATTCAAACACAAAACCAAATAACGAGTTTCTTTTCAACCTATGGACTGAAATCCATTTTCCTTTTTTATTTTTAAATAACTGAACTCTAAAATATCCAGCATTAGAAAGTCTTTGCTTTAATTCTTTTGCTTCTTTTTTATAAAAACTTCTTATTCGTCCATCATTACTAGCCTGATACAATCCTTTGTAATTAGGAATATCTTTCCATATTACTTTACTCATAATTACTCTCCTTTCTTTAGATATATTTCATTATGATACTTAATAGCATCAATTTTAATATCATTTTGATAGTATTCTATTTCGTTAGAAACATCATTTTCTATAAAGAATAAAGAGCCCAATCCTAGAACAGCAAAGAAAGTAACAATTACTTTTAAAATTACTTTAAGCATGTCAACTAAAATTTCCATTATTTTATTTCTGTCTCTTATACACATCTCCGAGCCCACGAGACATGCGCAGATCTCG
>ENA-OZUR01000406-OZUR01000406.1-human-gut-metagenome-genome-assembly--contig:-NODE-406-length-12225-cov-3.152753_pt1 | contig 12225 bp, 10 predicted proteins | sample MGYA00243435_ERZ654025 | MGnify/ENA primary metagenome ERZ654025 (study PRJEB26926, sample SAMN06164585) | human gut metagenome | biome: ENVO:00009003; feature: ENVO:2100002; material: ENVO:00002003... | reverse complement strand
TAGTCGTCGGCAGCGTCAGATGTGTATAAGAGACAGCCTTGAGCAGGGCCAGCACGTCCTCCGGGATGTTGCTGAGATAGTACACGCTGTAGCCATGGTTCTTCAGGCGGCGCACCAGCTCCTGCATCCGGCGGCGCGGGCGCAGGATGTGCAGCCAGTCGTCCAGCACGCCCTGCACCTCAAACTCGCGCCCGGCGGCCTTGGCGTTGCGCAGCATGGCCTGATTGCCGTCAAAGCGGGAGACAAGCCCCGCATCCAGCTGCTTCCACTCCTCGCTGCCAAAGGTCAGGTCGTACACCTGCTCCTCGATCTCTTCATTGCAAATGCGGTCTACCAGATAGGCGCGGGGGGCAAAATCCACCATGACACCGCCCAGATCAAACACGATGCTTTTATACATTTAAAATTTCCTCTGTTTCTCATGGAATGCTCTGCCCACAGTATACCACAATCTGCCATGCGGTTTCCACTGCTTTTTGCATGATGTGCCCGGCGGCTGCATAAGCTGTGGCAGAAAGGGGAGAAGGGCATTGACCATCCGGGAACTGTGTGAAAAAGAGGTGGTGCAGCTGGAGCAGGGGGTCTGCCTTGGCCGGGCCGACGACCTGACCTTTGACCCTGCCACCGCCCGGCTGCAGAGCCTGATCCTGCTGGGGCGGCCAAGGCTGTTCGGATTGCTTGGCCGGGACGATAGCCTGACCATTCCATGGCAGGAGATCGAGACCATTGGCACGGATGCGGTGCTGGTGCACACGGCACTGCCGGAAGCACCGCCGCAGCCGGAACAGCTCAAATGGTGGCAAAAGCTGCGCGTGAAGCTGGGTTTGTAAATTTTTTGCAAAAACAGGGTGGACTTTTTTGTGGAAGTGACTATAATAATCGCAGAAGCTTTGTGCAAAAAGCGTAAAGAAATGTGCTTTTGCGTATGATCTGAGGTTTCACGGATGAGGAAAGGAACAGGAATTATGAAAACTCCCAAACCGCTTTTGGCGCTGCGGATGGTATTCCCGCTGGCGGCATCGCTGATCGTGCTGCTGCTGGGCGAGGGGATCGCCCGCGGGAGCCTGAGCGCAGACGTTTTTGCAAGTTTTATCTTCCCGCACATCGGGGCTTATCTGCTGGCGTGGCTGCTGCTGTTTCTGGTGTGGCTGCTGCTGGACTGGGTGTTCCGCTGCCCGCCGCTGTCCACGCTGGGCATGGCGGTGCTGGGCTGTGCGCCCTGCGCGGTGAACTTTTACACCCTGCAGCTGCGCGGCGAGCCGTTCCTGCCATGGGATCTGACACAGGTGTCGGAGGCTGCCGGTGTGGCATCCGCTGCGGGCCTCAAGATCCAGCCCAGCATGGTGGTGACCATCATCGTGGTGTTGGTGCTGATGGCGGGCAGCTTTTTCCTGTACCGCGGCCGTCACAAACAGCGCTGGCTGCCCCGGCTGGCGGGCAGTGCCGCCACTATAGCGGCCCTCTGCCTGCTGGTGTTCGGCGTGTACCTGCAGCCCGCTGTCACGCAGGTGCTGGGCATTACGCCGGATGCATGGATGCAGGACCGCTACTACCGCTACTACGGCGTGATCACCGGCTTTATGACCAACCTCACCAATCTGGAGATCTCGAAGCCCGAGGAATACTCGCAGGAAGCGGTGGATGCCCTGCTGGACAATGTGGACGAGAGCCAGAAGTTTGCCACCAGCCCGCTGTACGCCACCAGCTACAGCGCCGTGACCCCCAAGGACGAGCAGGTGAAGCAGCCCACCATCATCTATGTGATGGACGAGTCCTACTGGGATGTCTCGGAGCTGGAACAGTACGGCATCACCTTTGATACCGATGTCTCCAAGAACCTGCACGCCTTGCAGCAGACCAGCGCCTATGGCCGGGCCTACAGCCCCAGCTTTGGCGGCGGCACCTGCGATGTGGAGTTTGAAGCCCTTACCGGCTACTCGGTATCCTTCCTGCCCAGCGGCAGCAAGCCCTACCAGCAGCATGTGACCAAGCCCATGTTCGCCATGCCCAATTACCTCAAGCTCAAGGGCTACCAGACCGCAGCCGTGCACTGCTTCTGGGCAAAATACTGGAGCCGCGACAAGGCTTACCCCAACCTCGGCTTTGACGATTTTATCAGCCTTGAGGATATGCATGGCGTGACCAAGGTGCGCAAGCACTACTGGACCAACGGCCTTGTCACCGATGATTCCATGGCCGACCAGATCATCCAGCAGTACGAGAGCATGAAGTCCAGCTCGGACAAGCCCATCTTCCTGCACGCTGTCACCATGCAGAACCATACCAATTATAACAAGGACAACTACCCGGACGACGAGCGCGTGAAGGTGCTGTCCCACCCGGCGGGCCTCAAGCCAAGCACCGTGGGCGCGCTGGAAGATTTTGCTACCGGCATCCGGGATGCAGATGCCATGATGGGCAAACTGACCGAATACTTCTCGCAGGTGGACGAGCCGGTCATTCTGGTGTTCTGGGGCGACCACTATAACCCCATCGATTCCAATTACGATGTCTACACCACTACCGGCTATGCCAGCGATTCCAGCGCAGACCCCCGCCTGCACCAGACCACGCTGCTGATGTGGTCCAACTACAGCCAGCAGCAGGTGGACCTTGGCACCATTGCCGCTTACGATATCTCGCCGGTGATGATGGACATTTACGGTCTGGAAGAGCCGCTCTACTTCCAGTTCCTGAACCGTCAGCTGCGTGTGGCCAGCCGCACCAATACCCGCGGAACCACCATGAATCTGGACGGCACCACCACGCAGGAGCCTACCGGGTTCCAGCAGCGGTGGAGCGCAGAGCACTGGCTTTTGCAGTACGACCTGATGTTCGGCAGGGGATACGCCCTGCAGCGCATGGGCCTTGCGGGCCTGAGCGGCGTGGACACAGGCAAATGAGCGAAAAACAGACGATTTCTTTGTAAAAAACAGAGAAAAACTCTTGCAACCGGCGTTTGTTTGTGATATTATAACAAGGCATTACACACGCATCACTATGCCCTTTTGTGCCCAAATGGGTGGAGGGCAGTCCCGAACCGTCCGATACGGCCCGGGATCACGGTGTGCGGAGGCAAAACAATATCTGGAGGTATTTTTACTATGGCAGTCGTTTCTATGAAGCAGCTTCTCGAAGCAGGTGTGCACTTCGGTCACCAGACCCGCCGCTGGAACCCCAAGATGGCAAAGTACATCTTCACCGAGCGCAACGGCATCTATATCATCGATCTGCAGAAGACCGTGAAGAAGCTGGACGAGGCTTACAACTACGTGAAGGAAGTTGCAGCTGAGGGCGGCGACATCCTGTTCGTCGGCACCAAGAAGCAGGCTCAGGAGTCCATCCGTGACGAGGCTCTGCGCTGCGGCATGCACTATGTCAATGCTCGCTGGCTGGGCGGTATGCTGACCAACTTCCGCACCATCCGCAAGCGCATCGACCGTATGGCTCAGCTGCAGAACATGAAGGACAACGGCACCTTTGAGCTGCTGCCCAAGAAGGAAGTTGCTAAGCTGGAGCTGGAGATGGAGAAGCTGGACAAGTACCTGGGCGGTGTCAAGAACATGAAGACCCTGCCGAAGGCTATGTTCATCGTTGATCCTCACAAGGAGCGCATCGCTGTTGCTGAGGCCCGCAAGCTGAACATCCCCATCGTGGCTATCGTTGATACCAACTGCAACCCCGACGAGATCGATTACGTGATCCCCGGCAACGACGACGCAATCCGCGCTGTCAAGCTGATCGCTGGCGCTATGGCTGACGCTGTGCTGGAAGGCAAGCAGGGCAACCAGGAGGCCGCTCCCGCTGAGGATGCAGCAAACGCCTGATTTCCCATCCCACAAACAACAAAATAACGTGTAAGGGAGAATACGAAAATGGCTATTTCTGCAAAGGACGTTATGGAACTGCGCAAGCAGACCGACTGCGGCATGATGGAGTGCAAGAAGGCTCTGACCGAGGCTGACGGCAACTTCGAGAAGGCAATCGAGATCCTGCGTGAGCGTGGTCTGGCTACCGCTGCCAAGAAGGCAAGCCGTACCGCTGCCGAGGGCATGGTCTACGCTGACTACTGCCCCCAGTGCAAGGTGGGTGTTGTCATCGAGGTCAACGCTGAGACCGACTTCGTTGCCAAGAACGACAAGTTCGTTGCTTTCGTCAAGGAGGCTACTCAGGTCATCATGAAGCAGAACCCTGCTGATGTTGAGGCTCTGATGGCTTGCAAGACCGAGAACGGCGAGACCGTGGACGAGGCTCTGAAGAACCTGATCCTGGTCATCAAGGAGAACATCAAGGTTCGCCGCTTCGTCCGTTACGAGGGCGTTTGCTCTGCATACGTCCACGGCGGCGGCACCCACGGCATTCTGGTCAACTTCGAGACCACCAACGGCATCGAGGCTAAGGACGAGTTCGTTACCTACGGCAAGGACATCGCCATGCAGGTCGCAGCTGCAAACCCCGGCTATGTCGATGAGGCTTCTGTCCCTGCTGAGGTCGTGGCCAAGGAGAAGGAGATCATGCTGGCTCAGATGGCTGGCGATCCCAAGACCGCTAACAAGCCCGAGGCTGTGAAGCAGAAGATGATCGAGGGCAAGATCAAGAAGTTCTTCAAGGAGAACTGCCTGGTCGATCAGGAGTTCGTCAAGGACAGCGACCTGACCGTTGCTCAGTACACCGCTAAGGTCGCTAAGGATCTGGGCGGCGACATCAAGATCGTCAAGTTCACCCGCTTCCAGAAGGGCGAAGGCCTGGAGAAGCGTGCTGACGACTTCGCTGCTGAAGTTGCAAGCATGGTGAAGTAATTTAACTTCCAAAGTTGAATTGGGAGCTGCAGTACCCGTAACAGGGCACTGCGGCTCCTTTTTGTTTGTGTTTGGCGGGCGGATGTGCTATCATAGAGAAAACGGAAAGAAGGGAGGACGAAAAGCAATGCGCAGTGTAAACAAAACGTCTCTCCGAATGGAGAGCATGATCGGATAAGGAGAATCCCTTATGAAAAAACAAACCATGACTCTTGCGGGCATCCCTGCCATTCTGTACGGCAGCCGGAGCCGGAATGTTTACCTCTATCTCCACGGCAAGAACGGCTGCAAGGAAGAGGCAGAACGTTTTGCCGCTACAGCCTGTGAAGCGGGCTGGCAGGTGCTGGCTATCGACCTGCCCGAGCATGGCGCACGGAAAAACAGCCCTGAGCGGCTTCTGCCGTGGGTGGCTGTGCCGGAGATAGAAGCCGTATACGCCCGCATGAAGCCGGTGTGGGCGCATATCCGGCTGTATGGTGTGAGCATCGGCGCGTGGCTTGCCATGCAGGCGCTGCAGGGAGACGCGCCGGAACAGGCCCTGCTGGTCTCTCCGGTGGTGGATATGGAAGCTCTCATCACGAATATGATGCAATATGCCCATGTGACCGAGGAACAGCTGCAGCGGGCAGGGGAGATCCCCACGGATCTTGGGGAGACCCTCTCATGGCCGTATCTGTGCTGGGTGCGGGAACATCCGCTGCACTGGCATGGCCGCACGCAGGTGCTGTATGGTGACAGGGATGCCCTGACCAGCCGCACCATGATCGAGCGCTTCCGTCAGGAAAGCGGGGCGCATCTGACGATCATGGAGGGCGGGGAACACTGGTTCCACACCCCAGTGCAGATGGCGGTCCTTCAAACGTGGGAAGAAACGAATTTTTGATTTAGAATAGCCGCCGCGTGCGCTATGGCTATTTTTAGCGGAAGTATTATTTTTATATTTGCAAACCAGCAAAGCCTGCGGGCTTTGCTGGTTTGCTTTTTCACGGGAAAGGTCGTGACCGTACACTGCATTTTTTGTGGTGACTATGCATTTTATCTTTGGGACTCTTTCTGTAAAAAAATGGTTTGGAAACGACCGTAGTCGTTTCCAAACCACAATATCAAATAAATTTTCCTCTGCTTATGGCCAGAGCGCACGCGGAGGCCATTTCAAATCATAGAAGCTTACAGCAACAAAAACTGCCGCTGACGGTTTTTACGCCGTCAGCGGCAGTTTGCATTTACAGATTCAGTTCAGCAGGATCTGAAACTCAGACCTTTGCTTCGCTGTTGTGCTCAGCATTCTTATAGGCCTTGAAGGAGTGGAACACGATGTTCAGGCCCAGAACGATCAGCAGCACGGCCAGGATCAGCTGCAGGCCGTTTGCAATGAACACAGCACCCCAAGTGGTCTCGCCAGCGGGGATGGTGACAGCAGCGGCATTGCTGATGGCCTTGACCATGGCGATCAGGCGCTGCACCAGAGCGGTGAAGGTGACGCACAGCATGATGATCAGCGGAGGGAAGATCATCTTGTTGCTGCGGCCGGTGACCTTCAGGAACACGCACAGGGTGGCCAGAACCAGAGCGCTCAGCAGCTGGTTTGCAGAACCGAACAGGGGCCAGATGTTGGCGTAGCCGATCTTGGTCAGGATGAAGCCGAACACCAGAGTGAGGAAGGTGGAGAAGTAGACGTTGCAGAGCAGCTTGCGCCAGCCCTCAGCGTGCTCCATGTCGTCCACGCTGAACAGCTCCTGGAAGCTCATGCGGCCGATACGGGCCACGGCATCCAGACTGGTCAGAGCCAGTGCGGAAACGCACATGGTCATAAACACAGAGGCAAAGTGCTGGTCCAGGCCAAAGCCCACGAAGAAGCTGGCAACGCCGCGGCTGAAGACCTGGAACGGAGTGCCGTCTGCGGGGGTGCCGTCTGCAGCAGCAGAAGCACCGGCAACACACAGGGCGATGACAGCCAGCAGGCTTTCCAGCACCATGGCACCATAGCCGACCTTCAGCATATCCTTCTCATTGGTAACGGTCTTGGAGGAAGTGCCGGAAGACACCAGACTGTGGAAACCGGAAACAGCGCCGCAGGCAACGGTAACGAACAGGATGGGGAACATGGTGCCCAGCTTGGCGTTGGTAAAGCCGGTGAACACCGGCAGGTTCATGACGGGATGGTTGACGATCAGGCCCAGAACAGCGCCCACGATCATGGCCACGAACATAAAGGTGGTCATGTGGTCACGGGGCTGCTTCAGCAGCCACATGGGCAGGACAGCGGCAAAGAAGATGTACACAAAGGTGATGTAGCTCCATGCAGCCTTGCCCAGAATGATGGGGAAGTTTGCACCCACCACAAAGGACAGCACGATGAATACAATGCTGATCACATTCTCTTTCCAGCCGGTGAAGTGCAGGTTCTTCTGCAGCAGGCCAAAGATCACGGCGAACACCATGAACATGATGGAGACCATGCCGGCAGCACCGTTGGTCTGGGCAGCCTCCACCAGAGCACCGTCAGCACCGTAGGCATTGAAGGTGCCGGCCACCATGTCGGCAAAGGCGGCAATGACGATGCCGCAGAACAGCCAGCAGAACAGCAGGAACAGCTTGCGGCCGGTCTTGCCGATGTACTTTTCGATCAGCATGCCCATGCTCTTGCCGTCGTTCTTAACGGAAGCATACAGAGCGCCGAAGTCGGTGACGGCACCGAAGAAGATGCCGCCCAGCAGCACCCACAGCAGCACCGGCAGCCAGCCGAAAGCAGCGGCCTGGATCGCACCGGTAACAGGGCCTGCACCGGCAATGGAGCTGAACTGGTGTGCAAACACGGTCCAGCCGTCGGTGGGAACGTAGTCCCGGCCGTCCTCATGGACAACTGCCGGGGTCTTGGCAGAGGGGTCGATGCCCCACTTGTTTGCCAGCCAGCGGCCGTAAAGCATATAAGCGCCAAACAGACACACGGCTGCGATCAATACGATGACCAGCGTATTCATTGTTTTTACCTCTTTCCTTTCTTGGCATCCGGCAAATGTCAGCGGCATGGGGGCGGCAGGATGTAAAAAAGGCCCCGTCTTCCTGCGTTCGTTCCGTTTGGGACGAACCATCGAAGACGAAGGCCTTCACATACACTGCACATCGTGTATGGAATACTCCGCGATACCACTTCGTTTGCTGCACAGGGCAGCCACTCCCAGCGTACATACATACGCAGCCCCGTAACGTGGGCAAAACGGCCATGCATTACTGGAAGGCGGGGTCAGCGCCTTTGTTCACACAGGCTGCTCGCAGGGGAGAACGCTTTGCTCCTGACTGCTGCCCTTGCATCAGATGGGCGGCTCTCTGGGAGAGGGTGCTGCAAAGAATCATGTCCTGTTCATCGCATTTGCCGAATGATTGTCCGTATTTTAGTGCGGAATTCACAAATTGTCAATATCTTTGGAACAAGTTCGGAGGATACACTAATTCAGAAAAGCGTTCTGCAATAATTTTTAGGTGATTTTTGTTCATGCGTGAAACGAAAAAAACTATACACGTCAACGAATGAAAAGAGTTCACGCCAAGGGCTTGACTTTCACACTTTGATGTGCTAAAGTGGTGATGCAAGAAAGAACCTGAACATTTCCGGAACATTTAAAAGAGGGAAAGCTCCCAAAACCGGACAGTCCGCTGCGGCGGCAAGGAGAACATTCATGTCAGATAAAAATTCCAGAAGAAACCAGACCACCGATGCACTGTTTGATGCCATCCTCAGTCTGGAAACGCGGGAGGAGTGCTACAACTTCTTTGAAGACCTGTGCACTGTAAAGGAGATCTCGGATATGGCGCAGCGGCTGGAAGCGGCAAAGATGCTGCTGGACGGCAGAACCTACGACCAGATCGTGAAGGCAGTGGAGATCAGCACGGCCACCATCAGCCGCATCAACCGCTGCATCCAGTACGGCTCCGGCGGCTACCGCGAGACCATTGAAAAGGTGCGCGGCATCCAGAACCCTAAAAAGCAGGAGTAACACCGGCGTACCCGGCAGACATAGAATGGAGCGTACACCGCCCCTGACCGGACGAACGAAAGGAAGGTTTTATCATGTCTGCTGAGAACTGTATCGATACCACCCGCTGCCCCTGCCCCTGCCTGCCCAAGGTGACGCTGGAGCAGGCGGTCGTTGACCTTGTGGAGAGCATCGCTCTGCAGGAAAATGCCCTGAGCCACATCCTGTGCGCCGAGAGCCGGAAGATGGACGCCGCCATGAAACTGGACGGTCTGGACCTGTGCAAGCTGCTGGAAGTGAACGATTCGGCCACCAACATGGTGCACGCCGTGGCAAATCTGGAGCTGGTGCTCAAGGATAAGCTGGAGTTCGTCTCCAACAACCTGTACTATCCGCCTGCGGATGCCGCAGCGAAGTAAGAAGATGCTGAAAGGCCTGTCCGGATGCCGGGCGGGCCTTTTCTCTGCTTGAATGCATAATTTTTGTAAAAACCATTTGTTGGAATTGCTGATAACGGGATTCTGTGCTATACTATACAATGTATCACCATGAAAGTGAGGAAATTTACAAATTGCTGAACTACGATGCGATCCTGTTTGATGTGGACGGGACCCTGATCGATTCCGCTCCCGGTATCATAAATACATTAAAAGAAGTCTTTGCCAAGATGGGCGTGGACACCACAAATGTGAACCTGCGCCGCTACCTTGGCCCGCCGCTGCGCAAGAGCTTTGGTGAGCACTTTACCGACCCGGCCCTCATTGAAAAGGCCACCGACCTGTACCGCGACAGCTACGCCGTCAAGGGCAGCCACGAGTGCGCCGCCTACCCCGGTGCAGCAGAGATGCTGCAGCGCCTGAAGGACGCAGGCCTTGTGCTGTGCACCGCTACCTCCAAGCCCACGCAGGTCGTTACGCCCATTCTGGAAGAAAAGGGCCTTGCAGGCTATTTTGATTTTATCGGCGGCGCGTCCATGGACGAGAGCCGCGACACCAAGACCGACGTGGTGCGCCATGTGCTGGCCCAGCCCATGATGCAGGGCAGGCGGGTGCTGATGGTGGGCGACCGCAACGACGACATGCGCGGCGCTGCGGACTGCGGGCTGGATGCCGCCGGTGCGCTGTACGGCTACGGCAGCAGGGAAGAGCTGGAACCCTTCCACCCGGTGCTGCTGGCCGAAAGCTGCGCCAACCTTGCAGACCAGATCCTGAACGGACAGGCATGACCGGAAGGCCCTGTGCCGGAAACTAAGTGAATGGTGAGAGATATGAGAAATACACGACCGGAAAAGCAATCGCTTACTCCTATGCAGAAGCAGGCTGTGCTGGTGTGCAGTGTGTGCGCGCTGGCAGCCATTCTGACCATTGCCATTACCATGACGCTGCTCAAGCGCGGCAAGACCCCTGCAGCCCCGGGGGAACAGCCCTCCAGCGAGGTGCTGGTGCCGGGCGAAGAGGATATCTCGGATCACTACCAGATCAGCGAGACCTCTGCCGCCCTGCTGCCGGAGACCGCCGACGCGGGCGAGAGCTACCAGAAGGAAACGCTGTTCCTCGGCGATTCCAACACGGTGCGCCTGTACGCCAACGGCCTGATCAGCCTGCAGCAGTTCTGCGCCAAGGAGGGCATTGGCACCCATGCCGCCCTGAACGAGGGCATCGTTACCTTTAAAAAGGACAGCAGCACCTACACCATCGCGCAGGCCGTGGCCAAAATGAAGCCCCGCCGCGTGGTCATCATGCTGGGCACCAACGATACCGGCATGAGCGTGGACGAGTTCATCAAGAACTATACCGCGCTGGTGCAGGCTATTCAGGAAAGCTACCCCTACACCGACATCATCGTAAACACGGTGCCGCCGGTGCCTGCAAACCACGCAAACTACCCCCACATGGACCAGACCAAGATCGACGACTTCAACATGGCCCTGCTGTCCATGTGTGAGCAGATGGGCCTGAAGTTCCTCAACAGCGCCGAAGCGCTGAAGGATGCCAACGGCTATGGCCGCGAGGATTACTACCAGACCGGCGATATCCACCTGAAGCCCGTGGGCCTGAAGGCCATGCTGAGCTATCTGCGCACCCACGCTTACCAGACCGACGACCGCCGCCCGGACACCGCCAACATCCCCACCCGCGCCGAGTATACCCCGAACCCCAGCTCTGCGGTGACAGCACCCAGCAGCTCGGAGGCTGCAGGCTCTTCCGAAGAGCAGGGTGTGCTGTATCAGGCCAGCTATCGGGTGGACAAGACCGGCGGCACCCTTTCCAGCGGCAGCGACAGCGGCAAGACATCCCTCTCCTATGAAGTGACCAGCGCCGCCCAGTCCATCAGCGTGACGGCTGTGCCGCAGGACGGCTATGTGTTCGTCAAGTGGAGCGACGGCGTGACCCAGAAGACCCGCACCGATACGAACTTCAAGCAGAACGTGGACGTGACCGCCGTGTTTGCAGCGGCTTCCGTGCATATCAGCAGCACCGGCAAGGCCGTGCTGGGCGATTCCTACACCTTTACCGCAAAGCTGGGCGGCAAGCACCTCACTGCCGACAGCATCCGCTGGTACGCCAACGGTGCGGAAGTGCCGCAGGCGGCGGGCAAGACCACCGTCAAGGTGGAGATCGACCCCTCCATGCTCAATGCGACCTTTAAGGTGTACGCAGTGGCAAGCTACAACGGCTGCACCGTTACCAGCAACGTCCTGAATGTGACGGTCAGCGGCGTAAGCTCCGGCAGCTCGTCTCACAGCTCCGGCAGCTCTGGCAGCACGTCGGGCAGCAGTTCTTCCGGCAGCACCAGCTCTTCCGGTGCATCGTCCGGCACCACCTCCGGGGCATCCTCCGGGGCTACATCCACCTCCGACAGCTTGTCTCACAGCTCTTCCGACAGCTCGTCTCACAGCTCTTCCAGCAGTGAGAGCACGGCTTCCCCGGCAGGCTCGGCTTCTGCTTCCAACGGAACAGCCAGCTCTTCCCACAGCACCAGCACCAGCTCGTCCCACGCGGGCTCTGGTGAGAGCAGCTCGGCTTCCCATAGCAGCTCCAGCAGCGAGAGCAGCTCTGCAAGCTCTGGCAGCTCCCATGCGGCTTCGGAATCCAATGCCAGCAAGGAAGCCGCCAACGAGCAGTCCGCATCCACGGACTCCGCGTCCTGAGGCTGTCACCCCGGCCTGCTGTGCCGCATAGGCTGGCAGGAAGGGAGGCGTTTGCATGTACTACGAGGAACCCCGCATCCCGGCGCTGCCCGGGGAAGAGAACGTGACCGACGGCAGCGTGGACGATTACGGCACCGACTGGGAGAACGTGGACAACGGCGCGCTGGAAGAGGAAATGGCAAAGTGTGCTGCCACCCCCTGTGATGTCAAAACCACCTGCCCGGACAACGACCCGGAGCAGACGGACGTACCATCGTACGAAATTGTAACAGAATGATGTGAAGCCAGCTCTGTTTACGGC
>ENA-OZUR01000404-OZUR01000404.1-human-gut-metagenome-genome-assembly--contig:-NODE-404-length-12230-cov-4.263491_pt1 | contig 12230 bp, 8 predicted proteins | sample MGYA00243435_ERZ654025 | MGnify/ENA primary metagenome ERZ654025 (study PRJEB26926, sample SAMN06164585) | human gut metagenome | biome: ENVO:00009003; feature: ENVO:2100002; material: ENVO:00002003... | reverse complement strand
CCTCCTGCCGCTGGTACTCCTGCTCGTAGCGGGGATAGTGATGCTCCCGCGGCGGCTTGTACTGCGAGGGCAGCCCCGCTGCTTTCAGTGCCGCAGACCAGTTGCCGAAGCGTTGGGCAATGTACGCACCACCCACGACCTCGCAGGGTGCGGGCGTATAGGACACATCGACGCACTGACGTACATAGGCGATGAGGTCGGCGTCGCTGACGGTTTCATATTCTATCGCAAAAGCCTCGTCCTGCGCTTGCAGGGCCTCGATGGTGCGCTTGACGATCTGCTGGTGCAGCAGGTTATCACCGTTGACCTGTGGCATTTTTGTGTCCCTCCTGGGCATAATAAACTCAGCCAGATGGAGCGACATCCTTCGTAAATCATCATCATTTACGATGTTTGCGCCGCTGCGCCTTGCCGCACAGCGGCTTTCTCTTTACCTGACGGGATTTCTGACGGCGCAAAGTTCCCACCACAAACCGGCAGGAAGCAGATGCTCTGCACCGCCTGCTGCTTGTGGCGCAGAGAAACATGGACATAAGTTTGCAGCGTGATCCGCACGTCGCTGTGGCCCAGCATCTCGCTGACGCTTTTGACATCCACATTCTGCTCGATGCAGCGTGTGGCGTAGGTGTGCCGCAGGGCATGGAAATTTCGATACGGGACGCCCGCCCGTTTCAATAGCGACCTATATCGGTTCTGCATAGTACGCGGTTCCAGCGGATCGCCGGAGCTTGTCAGCAGGCAGAAACTGCCCGCGTTCTCGGGTCTGTGCGCTGCCAGCAGGGACAGGATATCAGTTGGCAGCGGTATTCTCCGCAGCGACGATTCGCTCTTGGGCGGCTGCACAATGAGTCTTGTGCAGCCTTTCTCATAGATCCGCTGTACCTCCCGCTCCACCCGCAGAAAACCTGCGTGGAGGTCGATATCCGACCATCGCAGCGCACACAACTCTCCCAGACGAAGGCCGCTGTTCAGCGTCAGTAGAACGCCAAGACCGGTCAGGTCAGGCTCGTTTACGATATGATGCGCCAGCCGCAGGATCTCCGGCTCGGTGAATATCTCCACCTGCCGCTTCCTGTACGCCGGCAGTTCGGCGTTCAGGCCCGTGCAGAAGCATCCGTGCTTGGACGCCTTCCGCAGAATGGCCCGCAGCAATACGCCAACATCCCGTGTGCTTTTGGCCGACAAGCCATGCCCCTGGAGCTTCCGGTAAAAATCCGCTACCCGCTGCTCCGTCAGCGCATACAGCGGCGCAGCGCCCAGCTGCGGCTGGATATACTGCTGTACCACATACCGATACCGGCTGACGGTGGACTCCTTCAGCTTCCGTTTCTGTTCCCGCTCCACGAAAAATAGCTCCACAGCCTCCGGCAATGTCATGTTATTGCTTGGCGTGATCTCACGGGGCAGCTCCCGCAGACGCTGCCGCCGTTTTTCCCGACAGGCGCTGTAGGTGGCGGCGTAGACGTAGCCGTACTGCGCCCGTCCCTCCGGCGTCCGACCGCGGATATAGCGGCCCTCCCAACGGCCATCTCCGCGCTTATAGATGTTCTCCCCTCTGCGTGGCATTTCGTACTCCTCCTGACGCGATTTTTGACGGCGAACACCCTTCGTATCATCCATCCTTGGGGAAAAGCTCGGCGGATAAACCGTACATTTTGACAACCAATGACTGTTTTCGTCCGGGCATTGATGCCATACTTGACTTCCCTTGCCGCAAATGCTATGGTTTTACCATAGCCGGTGGCGAAAATGCTTTCCTGAATGATGATGATTTACGAAAAAGCTGTGCCGTCCGCGCAACAGAATAACCTAAAAAACGGCAGGTGTGCAATCCGCGCACCTGCCGCTTTCCAATAGCGTGACAAATCTCATATGCCGTGCTATACTGATCCCATCACCACCAAGGAGGACGTATCATGCGTATCAACTGGTTCAAGGACGAAAATCACCTGGTCTATATCAACGGCGCGACACAGCTGGCAGAGCTGGAACGGACGCTGCACTTCCCCGGACTGGAGGAGGCGGCCAACGAGCTGCGGCAGCACCCCACGGCGGAGGGCTTCACCATCAAGGGGCCCAAGCGCACCAGCGGACGGCTGTTCGTGCCTGATCTGACCTTCGGCGAGCACATCGAGATGGGCGAAAACATCTTCTTCTATATGGGCGAGATGCAGGAGTGCTACGTCATCTACTGGCTGGACGCGCCGGTGGCAAAGTGAGGCGGCATCGCACATGAATTTCCTGCAAAAGCATCACGGGCAGATGTCCGATTCCATGCTGACAGCCTTTTTCATCATCCTATCCGGCGGCCTGCAGGACGCCTATACCTACTGCTGCCGGGGCAAGGTGTTTGCCAACGCCCAGACTGGCAATATCGTGCTGCTGAGTACGCATCTATTCGAGGGAGACTGGGGACAGGCGCTGCGCTACTTAGTCCCCGTGCTGGCGTTCCTGCTGGGTATCTACATCGCGGAGTGCGTCCACCGGCACTTCAAGCGGATGGAGAAGGTACACTGGCGGCAGCTCATCATTCTGGCAGAGATCGTGCTGCTGGCGGCGGTGGGCTTCCTGCCGGAAACGCTGAACACCACCGCCAACGCCGTGGTGTCCTTCGTGTGCGCCATGCAGGTGCAGACCTTCCGCAAGGTGCGGGGCCACGCCTACGCCAGCACCATGTGCATTGGCAATATGCGCAGCGGTACGGAGGCGCTGTGCGCCTACTTCCATACGAGGGATAAGGAAATACTCCACAAGGCGCTGACGTATTTCGGCGTGGTGCTGCTGTTCGCGCTGGGCGCGGGCGTCGGCAGCACCGCCACGCTCCATTGGGGCGCGGGGACGATCTGGCTGTCCTGCGGCCTGCTGACCGTCAGCTTCCTCATCATGTTCATCCACGACGAGGAACAGAAGCTGAACGAATAAAAACAACACCGGCGGCGTTACCCACACGCTGCCGGTGCTGCTTTGAGGTGGTGTTCCTCATGGAAAAGAAAAGAAAAAGTATGGTTGGCTGAACCATGTCCTTATCATAGCAGGTCGAAAAAGATTTGTGAAGCGCATCTTTATTCTTGAAAACATGAGGACTTGTATAGTATAATGCTCCTCGAAATGAGGTGCGTCATGAGTATTTCCAAATATCAGGTCTTTCTGAAAACAGTCTCCTGCGGCAGCTTCTCCAAGGCGGCGGAGGCCATGAACTTCACCCAGTCCGGCATCAGCCACGCCATCAACTCGCTGGAAAATGAGCTGGGCGTGAAGCTGTTGAGCCGCAACCGCGGCGGCGTGGTGCTGACGGCGGACGGACGGGCAGTGCTGCCCAAAATCGAAAAGCTGTGCGCCGCCCACCATTCTCTCATGCAGACGGTGGAGGGGCTGAAGGACATGGACAGCGGTCTTGTGAAGATCGCCACCTTCTCCAGCGTATCTGCCCAGTGGCTGCCCCGCATCCTCAAGAGCTTCGGGAAGGTATATCCCAACATCGAGTTTGAAGTAGTTACCGGCGATTTCTATGACCAGATCGAGGGATGGATCGTCAACGGCACGGTGGACTGCGGCTTTCTGCGTCTGCCGTCGGTGAAGCGCTTGCAGACCTACGCCCTGCACCGGGACGAATTGCAGGTCATCGTGCCCTGCGACCACCCCTACGCCGACCGTGACCCGTTCCCCGTGTCCGCGCTGGCGGAGGAGCCGTTCATCCAGCTGGAGGAGGGCGACGACTACGAGATCATGGCGGCGTTTGACGAGATGGGCATCCGCCCCAACGTGAAGTACATCGCCCGGGAGGATCGGACCATCCTCGCCATGGTGTCGGAGGGGCTGGGCATCAGCCTGCTGCCGGAGCTGATGGTGCGCCACAGCCCCACGCCCATCAAGGTCTGTCATGCGCCCCTGCACTTCTACCGCACTATCGGCATCGGCGTCAAGGACAAGAAGGCTCTTTCCAACTCCACCCGTCTGTTCGTGGACTATGTGCGGACGTGGGTGGCGGAAAACGGGAATACATAAACGTTCAACTTTCGCTAAAAAAGCATGAGAACACGTCATGTAATACAGACAAGAACGCAGTTCCCATACGGCTTTGCGGGAACGAACAAACGACGCCGCAAAAATGTATCCTTCCGCGAAACAAATACCCTCTTGCAAAACGACGGGGTGTTCATCATAATAGCAACCGTAGCCCCCGAAAAGTGAATAGGCTTACCGGTCTGAAACGCTGCGGCGTTTCGGTGAAAGTTGGAATGTGGGTCAAAGTCCCCGCGAACAGGTCACTGTGAGGCTCCTCTGAGGCAGGAGATAAGTCAGGTCGCGCCGGTAAGCGTCACAATGCACACGCCTGAAACCGAGCTGCATGAACGGGGGCTTCGCGCCCGTTTATACGAGAGAAGCGTCGGCATTTGCCGGCGCTTTTTGCATGAAGTCAGGGCACCTATGGGGGACGGAAAGGTGCTTGAAAAAATGGGAGAACGCAGGAAATACGTCCGCAGGGACGCCACGGTGGAACGGCTATCCGCTATCTTTTTAGAGGATATGGTTGGGAGCGTAAAGCCCTCCACGCTGGCGTGCTACCGCCGCAACATCCAATGCCACATCCTGCCGGCGCTGGGCGAGTGCGTGGCAGCGGAACTGACGGCGGCGGAGATCAACGACTACATCCAGCAGTTACAGGAGGACTATTCGCCCAAGCTGGTGCGAGAAATCGGTGGCCTTCTGCTGCGGATCGTAGGTATGGCCGGCGTGGGCTACGGCGAGGATGTGACGCTGCCGAAGGTGCGGCAAAAGGCCGTGGAGGTGTTCACCGAGCCGGAACTGAAGCAGATGGGGCAGGTCATCCTGCGCCGTCCAGAGAGGACGGGGCTGGGCGTGCTGCTGACAGCCTACACCGGGTTGCGGCTGGGAGAGCTGTGCGGCCTGCAATGGCAGGACGTGGACGTCGGCGCGGGACTGCTGCACATCCAGCGGACGGTGGAGCGCATCGCGCAGATAGGCGGCGGGACGTGCCTGACGGTGCAGCCACCGAAAACGGAAAATTCCGAACGCTGGATACCCATTCCGAAAGAGATGCTGCGGATGCTGAAGCCAGAGACAAAGCAGCCGGACAGCTACCTGCTGACCGGCGGGGAGATCGTCCCTGACCCGCGGGCGATGCAATACCGCTATAAGGTGTTGTTGGAGCGCTGCGGTGTGCGGTATCGGAATTTCCATTGCCTGCGGCACAGCTACGCCACACGCTGCGTGGAGCGCGGCGTGGACGTGAAAAGCGTCAGCGAACTGCTGGGGCACGCCGACGTCCGCACCACGCTTCGGCTATACGTTCACTCGTCCATGGACTACAAGCGCAGGGCCGTGGAGGGGATAGGATTTTTGAAGGGAATAACGTAAAAAAGGACGCCGAAAGGCGTCCTTTATCCAAAAAATGGCACAAAAATTTTCGCAAAGTAACATACTTTGCGAAAACTTTCCAATTTCAACCGAATAACAGTATATACCAGCCGTTTTTCCGTGTCAACAACGAGTTCTAATTTTCGACTTTTTTCTGGCATAAATCCGGAATGCCTTGCAACGCAAGGCGTCCCGCGCTTTTTCGCAAAGTATGTTACTTTGCGAAAAAACAGTTCAAAAGAACCGAGAATTTCATACAGCTGAGTTCTGTGATGTCGTGTGGCTGTGCGTTGTAAAGACGATTTTTCGTCAGGGTACAGCCTTAAAGGAACATGGGTAACCAAGCCCACCGCGGACGGCACTGTGAGCGCAAGGAAACGACCGAAACGGCTTTGAGCCGCTGGGTAATACCCGCCATTGGGACGCGAGTCCTGAGAAGGTAGGTCGTGTACGAGGGAGAGATCCCGTGGCGCGAGGGCAGTAGAATTACACGAAGGAGAACTTGTTTGCAGCGGCGCACCCTCGTTGTAACCATAGGTAGGAGTGTACGCTGACGTAAGACGTCGGCGTTTTTTCTTGCCCAAAATACGACCTTGGGGAGGTGCGCCAATGAGCCACTGGGATCCGAATCGGAAATTCGACTACAATAGCTGGCGCAACCAGCAGATCGCCCAGCGCATTAAGGACGCGTTGGCGGCGCGGGACGCGGCCTTTGCCGAAAAGCACGCGCGCACGCCCCTGCGAGAGCTGGCGCTGTATCTGGCCCGGTGTGCCCGCACCCTGCGCCACAGCCCAGCACCCTGTGAGGTGGACGGCGGCGCGTTTATCGAACAACGCTTCGGAAGCTGGGACGCAGCTATGCGTGCGGCCTGTCTGCCGCCCGCACGGACGATGAAGCTGAACAGCACGGCCCGCTACCGCAGGGAACGAGCCATACAGGAGTCGCTGTTTTTGGCGGAGCGTAAGGAGAAGAAGCGGCAGAAGCAGATCGAGAAGAACCTGCGGCAGGGCCAACCGGCCCACGAAAAGGCCATGAAGCGCCGCGCAAAACGGGCAGCAGCCGAGGCTAAGCAAGCTGCCGCCGAAAAAGACACCAACCCTTGTCAAGCCATGACGGTCTGAACGGAGACTGTCAGCTTTCCATAAGGGTGGGAGGGGAAAAGCCGCCCCTCCCACCTCCTCTCTTTGTTGAACGGCAAGACCAAAACCACATACAATGATAAATATGTTTCCTGCTCCTGCGGGGCAGGAAATGAAAAGAATATGCCCTACCTGCGGGGCGAGAAACAGAACGAATAGGAGCAAACACACATGATCTCTTTGAGTGAAATACTGCATACCATCGCGCAAGCGCTGATGATCCCCTGCCTTATCATTCTGCTGGTCCTCATGGCCGGCGCGGTCTGGCAGATCGGTGACATCGTGGTGGAGTTCATCGCGGAGCGCCGCAAGCACAAGTGCGACGTACCGCAGCTGCTGCGTGACGTACATACCGCAGGCGCGGACGGCCTCGCGGAGCTGATCGAAAACAGCGGTCTGCTGCGGCGGCAGAAGAAGGCCCTGCTGGAGTTGGCGGAGAGCCGGGGGCTGCCCAAGGACACCCTGACGGCGCTGGCGGAGCGCCTGCTGGCCACGGAGGAAGCGCGGAACGCCCGCACCACCTCCGTCACCGACATGATCGCCAAGCTGGGCCCCATGTTCGGCCTGCTGGGCACGCTGATACCCCTGGGCCCCGGCATCGTGGCGCTGGGACAGGGCGACACGGTGACGCTGTCGGAGTCCATGAACGTGGCATTCGACACCACCATCGCCGGCGTCATCAGCGCGGCGGTGGCCAGCGTCATTTCTCATATCCGCAAGCGCTGGTACAACGACGATATGGTGTCGCTGGAAACGCTGATGGAGGCAGTTTTGGAGGAGGTCACGAGCGATGTTGAAGGGTAAGTTTTCCTCCCGCCGCCGGGTGACGGAGGAGGTGGACGCCATGTCCGGGCTGGCGAACCTGTCGGACGTGATGCTGGTGTTCGCCTGCGGCCTGATGGCGGCGGTCATTCTGAACTGGAACGTGGACCTGAGTAAGACGCGGGTAGAGATCCTCCAGCGGGAGCAGATGCAGGAACTGGACAACGCGGAGGAGATGGAGCAGGACATCCAGTCCTCCAGCAGCTTTGAGCAGAAGGGCACGGTGTACGAAGACCCGGAGACCGGCAAGCTGTATGTGGTGATGCCGAAAAGCGGTAACTGAAAAGTTTTTACATAGATACGTTCAACAACGAGAGGAGACAGATCACATGAAGAAACGGACAAGCAATGTGTCTCGGTGCATCGTGAGCCTGCTGATGAGCATGGTGCTCACGCTGACGCTGGTGACGCCTGCGGCGTTCGCCACGGAGGTGGTGGGCGGCAGCGGCACGACCATCGTCGAGGGCGATACGAACCCGGCTGATCCCGCCCCCGGCGAGGACAGCGAGAACAATGAGGACAAGAACACCGAGGACGGCAAGGACGAACAGCCCACCGAACCCGGTGATGAGGGTAAGAACCCCGATGAGGATAATGGCGACGATGCCAGCAAGCCTGATGGGGATAGCAAGGACAAAGAAAACCCCGATGGGGATAAGAAGGACGAGGAAAACAAGAACGAGCAGCCCACCGAGGACGAGAATAACGGCGATGACGAGATCGCTCTGCTGAACGCCGAGAACGCCGCGGATGCGTGGGATGGCACGGACAACACCTCCTGGTATACGGATGCGGAAGAAGATGCAGGGACTGCCGATAAGCCCTATGAGATCAGCACCGCAGAGCAGTTGGCGGGTTTGGCGCAACTGGTGAATGGTGGGACCAACTTTTCCGGCAAGACCATCAAGCTGACGGCGGATATAGACCTTGGTGACAAGGAGTGGACACCCATCGGCAACGATGAAAACTGGGAATTAAAGTTTTCTGGCACGTTTGACGGTGACGGCCATACCATCAGTGGGTTGAATGTCCTAGATACGTTGTTTCCCGGCCTGTTCGGGTATGTAGATGGTGTCGTCCAAAACTTGATCGTAAAGGGCAAGGTTAATGCAGGAAACACCGCAAAAGGAAATGATACAGCGCCTGGTGGAATTGTTTGCTATGGAGAGAAGGCAACTGTGCAGAACTGCGGGTTCTATGGGGCTATATACCCTGGCACAAATCCCTATGGCACTATCCTTGGCTGCGGCAACGAGTCTACAGTCAAAAACTGCTGGAACTATATAGCGGATGAAGAAGATGCTTGGCTGGAAGATATAGTTGGTCCTGATGCTGGTACGTGCTCAAATTGCATAACAATTTATAGTGGCTTCACGGTCGATAATAGCATCACAACGCTCAACACCAATATTCCTGACACAGGAAAAATGTGGGCATGGAGTGAGGGTGACGAGTATCCCCATCTTATCGACCCGCCCAAGGCCATTACCCTCAAGCCCATTTTTTCGGATTGCGCGGCAACAGTCAGTGTGAATGGCACGGAACTCAACGAGGATAACAATTACACCTATGAAGTGACTGACGATGCTGCCACTGTCATTAAGGTAGCTAACGCGAATGCAAATATTTACTTTGCTTCCAGCGAAGGTGCAGCGGCGAATGAGCGCACAGAAATTATAGGGGAGGGTGTTCAGTATACAGGTTCATTCCCCGCCACACTGTTCTACGGTACAGCGGACGACTTTGACGCTATCCTCGCTTGGAACAGAGTCGTTTCTTCCGGGTACAAAATCACAGACGAGGACGGTACTCAGTTGAAAGCCCTTGCTCGCATGGTCAACAGCGGCAAGGACAGCATGGAGGGCAAGGCCATCACCCTCGGTGCAAATATCAACTTGGAGAATGCCGCCTGGACCTCCATCGGCACAGAGACCAACCCATTCAAGGGTACGTTTAACGGCGGAACGCTTACCGGCAACCCTGTGATGGGACGGAACCTTACGACCTACACTATTTCCGGCTTGACTGGAAACCTGTTCGGTGTGGTAAACAGCGGCAACAATAAAACTGCCATCCAGTATGTGACTATCAGCGGCGGAACAGGCCGGCTTGTGGGCGAACTGAAGTCCGGCACGGTGCAGTATTGTATGTCTACCGCCAAGGTGACCGGCAGCGCCAGCGGTTTGGTGGGGCAGAACAGCGGCACGGTGAACAGATGCTATTACTACAATGCAGACAGCAAAAATACACCTGCCGTTGCCGGCAGCGGCACGGTGACCAACTGCTTCTATTTGGCGGAGACTTCTACCTTTGATAAGAAAGGCACTGCCGATGACACCGGCGCACGGACGGAGAAAGAGTTTACCGGCAGACGTGTCGCCTATGAGTTGGGCAGTGAAATGAGCAACAAAAGCGCTTTTTGGAGTGCCGATAATGAGGGTATGCCATGCCTGAAAATAGATGCCAAAATCCACGCGCTGACCTTGACAGATATGACCGGCAATGGCGGCGTAACGATCAAGGATGCGTTTACGGATGGCAATGTGCAGACGTTTTACGGCAATAACAATCACAGCGTAGTGCTGACAGAATCGATCGCCGCAGACCAAGCGGTAACATACTACCCCAAAAAGCCAACTGAAGTAGCTATCTTTAACGACAATAATTTTTGTTACGCTGTCGGCAAGAAAATCGAAACGGACACAAGCTGGTATGACGGGAGCAAAGAGAAGTTTACTTTGTCCGATGCCGCTGACCTGTTCGGCTTTGCGAAGCTGGTAAATGAAGGAAATAACTTCAGTGGCAAGACGGTCGAGTTGGCTGCGGACATCGATCTGACCGGGTATGTCTGGACACCTATTGGCAGCGGCAAGCATTTTGCGGGTACCTTTAATGGCAACAACCACAAAGTAACCGGTATGAGCGTCTTTGCCGCAGGTATCGGCTATGCAGGTCTGTTCGGATATGTGTCCGGCGGCACGGTGCAGAATGTCCATGTTGTAGGCAAGGTGACCGCTATGAATGTCAGTGATGTGGGCGGCATCGTGGGACAGGTCGGTGCAAACTCTGTTGTGCAGAACTGCCTGAGCGAAGTGACGGTTACCGCTACGGGCAAGTCTACGGCAGTCGGCGGTGTAGTCGGCACAAGCGTCGGTACGATAAATCTCTGCTGGAACAAAGAAGCAGTAGCAGCAGGTGGTGTATTTGTTGGCGGCGTGGTCGGCGACGGAAATGCAAAAAACTGCGCTAACTTCGGTAAAGTCAAGAGTGAGTCCAATGCCGGAGGCATTGCCGGAAAGGGCAAAGTCGAAAACAGCTATAATCTCGGTGATGTGACCGGCGATGAGACATTTACAGAGGGTATCAGCAACGGCACGGTGATCAACAGTTATTATGTCTGCAAGCTGAACGGCACAGATAAGATGGCGTATGTCAACACCAATGAAACGCTTGTGACGCTCGGTGGTGATGACGGCAAGACCTACATGGCCGGCGAAAAAAAGCTGGTAGACGTGCTGAATGATGAGCATGGGACGAACGAACTATGGTTTACCAACCCGGAGAAAAACGTGTACCTGCCGCGTCATGCCACGAAATGGGACGGCGAGACAGACACCGACTGCACATTCAAAACGATTACCGTGACCTACGACCCCAACGGCGGTGTGAATAAGGACGGCAGCAATACGCCTGTCACGGTGAGTGAAATGGTCTATGTTGTCGGTGAAGACGTGGTAACTCCGGCAAAGCATACCGTATTGGCTGCGGATGCCGAAAATCTTGGCTTCAAGCATGAAAACGGAAATATTAAAGAAACACCGTGGAATACAAAGGCTGACGGCAGCGGTACTGGATATGCCGCAGAGAATACCATTACCATTATCGAGCTAACTAAAGGCATCACTCTTTATGCTCAGTGGGACAAAATCTGGGAAGGTATGGGCACGGCAGATGAGCCGTATCAGATTCACGATGCTGAGAAGCTGACTGCATTGGTAACGCAGGTCAATAATAACGGGTTTGACTACAACAAGAAGCACTTTAAGCTCACGTCGAATATTACTTTGACCGGCGAGTGGACTCCCATCGGCAACAGTATTACAGGAGCATCTTTTAACGGCAATCTGAATGGTAATGATAAGCGTATTAGTGGACTGCAAATCACAAACGGCTCCGGCGTTGCGGGACTTTTTGGCTACCTCGGTACGCCCAGTGCGACCAGTGCCATAGCAACCATCGAAAAGTTGACCATTGAAGGAAGTATAAGTTGCAACGGAGGCCAAGCCGGCGGTTTGGTTGGACTGATCCGACCGGGTTCCGTGTTTGTGCTGAATAATGTCCATACGAAGGTAAGTATAACCGGCAGCGGCAGCGATGTCGGCGGTATTATCGGCAGCGTGGGAGGTCATGCATTCTTTACTAACTGCAGCAACGGTGCCTCTGTAAGTGGTCGTGGTTCAGTCGGAGGACTGGTCGGCAGTTTCGTGCAAAGCGGCGTAGAGTTTAATTCTTGCAGTAATAGTGCGGCGGTAACTGGCACTAATGCTGCGGGTATTTGTGCGGGACAGGCAGACCTTACATACACCGAATTTACCGGCTGTGTAAATAACGGCGCGGTAAACGGTACGAGCCAAGCTGCGGGTATTTCTTTGGGAGGTACGTTTACCGGCTGCAGCAATAATCAGACGGTTACAAGCAGTAACGGCAATGCTGCGGGCATCGGTATAAACGGCAAAGCGGAAAAATGTGCAAACCATGCTGCTGTAAGTGGTGGTGTAAATGCAGCAGGAATATTGTGGAGCACTCCCGGCGTAAATTTAAAGATTGAGTTTTGCTATAATACCTGTCTCTTATACACATCTCCGAGCCCACGAGACATGCGCAGATCT
>ENA-OZUR01000400-OZUR01000400.1-human-gut-metagenome-genome-assembly--contig:-NODE-400-length-12254-cov-3.676941_pt1 | contig 12254 bp, 8 predicted proteins | sample MGYA00243435_ERZ654025 | MGnify/ENA primary metagenome ERZ654025 (study PRJEB26926, sample SAMN06164585) | human gut metagenome | biome: ENVO:00009003; feature: ENVO:2100002; material: ENVO:00002003... | reverse complement strand
GGGCTCGGAGATGTGTATAAGAGACAGTGGTAACACAGAATCCTATCGTAGGTACGGGTATGGAATACAAGGCAGCCGTTGATTCGGGTGCGGTTGTAGTAGCAAAGGAAGACGGCGTTGTAACAAAGTGCAGTGCCGATGAAATCGTTGTTACCGATAACAACGGCGTTGAACACAGCTACAAGCTGATAAAGTTCAAGCGTTCAAACCAGGGTACCTGCGTAAACCAGCGTCCTGCCGTTACAAAGGGTATGGAGATAAAGACCGGCGATGTTCTTGCTGACGGTCCCGCTACAAGCCAGGGTGAGATTTCACTCGGTAAGAATGCTCTTATCGGCTTCATGACATGGGAAGGTTACAACTACGAGGACGCCGTTCTTATAAATGAAAAACTCGTTTATAATGATGTCTACACATCAATCCATATAGAAGAATATGAGCTTGAATGCCGTGATACAAAGCTCGGACCGGAAGAGATAACAAGAGAGATCCCCAACGTTTCTGAGGACGCTCTTAAGGATCTTGACGAGCGTGGTATCATTCGTATCGGCGCAGAGGTTCACTCCGGCGATATTATGGTCGGCAAGGTTACACCTAAGGGTGAAACAGAGCTTACCGCAGAAGAAAGACTTCTCCGTGCTATCTTCGGTGATAAGGCAAGAGAAGTAAGAGATAATTCACTTCGTGTACCTCACGGCGAAAGCGGTATCATCGTTGACGTTAAGGTGTTCACAAGACAGAACTGTGATGAACTTTCACCCGGCGTAAATATGGTGGTAAGATGCTACATCGCACAGAAGCGTAAGATTTCTGTCGGCGATAAGATGGCGGGTCGCCACGGTAATAAGGGTGTCGTTTCCCGTATCTTAAAGCAGGAGGATATGCCTTTCCTTCCTGACGGTACACCGCTTGATATTGTACTGAACCCCCTCGGCGTTCCTTCACGAATGAACATCGGTCAGGTTCTCGAGGTACACCTCGGTTATGCTTGTAAGGCACTTGACTGGCAGATAATGACCCCTGTATTTGACGGCGCTCACGAGGCCGACATCAGAGCTTGCTTTGAAAAGGCTGAGGCTGAACGTGAAAACTATAAGGATAAGGATTCCGCAAAGATAGACTTCTCTAAGATTCCTATGCGTCCTGACTGCAAGACACAGCTTACAGACGGTCGTACAGGCGAGAAGTTTGACAGCCCTGTAACAGTAGGTTATATGTACTACCTCAAGCTCCACCACCTTGTTGACGATAAGATTCACGCACGTTCAACCGGTCCTTACTCACTGGTAACACAGCAGCCTCTCGGCGGTAAGGCACAGTTCGGCGGACAGCGTTTCGGTGAGATGGAAGTTTGGGCACTTGAGGCTTACGGTGCGGCTTATACACTTCAGGAAATCCTTACTGTAAAGTCGGACGATATAGTAGGACGTGTTAAAACTTACGAGGCAATCGTCAAGGGCGATCCTGTTCCTAAGGCAGGCGTTCCCGAGAGCTTCAAGGTTCTGTTCAAGGAGCTTCAGTCACTCGGTCTTGACATCAAGGTACTTGATGCTGACAAGAATGAGATTGATCTCAGACAGACTTACGAAGAAGACGATGAATACGGTCAGGCAGCAGGCGAGGATACATTTGAGTATGTAGCCGAGGATGGCTCTCTTGATGACGGTTTCACAACTAAGGATATAGACGAAGACAGCGAATTCTATGCCGATAAGGACGATGAAGATGATTTTGACATCGACTTCAACGAAAATGACGCTGACGACTCGTTTGATGAATAATCAGACGATGATTTAAGCATAGGCATTGACAGAAAAGCGTGTGTTATCACACATAAACTTCTATAGAAAGAATTGAGGTCTGTAAATTGGCATATAAAACATTTGATTCAATGAAGATCGGTCTTGCTTCTCCGGATCAGATCCGTGCATGGAGCTACGGCGTTGTTGAGCGTCCCGAAACAATCAACTACAGAACACAGAAGCCCGAAAGAGGCGGTCTGTACTGCGAAAAGATATTTGGTCCTACAAAGGACTGGGAGTGTTCCTGCGGTAAATACAAGAGAATCCGTTTCAAAGGTAAAATATGTGAGCGTTGCGGCGTTGAAGTAACACGCAACAAGGTAAGACGTGAGCGTATGGGTCACATAGAGCTTGCGGCTCCCGTATCACATATCTGGTATTTCAAGGGTACGCCCAGCCGTATCGGTCAGGTACTTGATATTTCACCCAAAAGACTTGAAGAAGTTCTTTACTTCACAAAGTATATAGTTGTCGATCCCGGCGATACTGTTCTTACAAAGAAGCAGATACTCACAGAAAAAGAGTATGCTGATATGAGAGAGCGTTATGAGGATGATTTCAGAGCCGAGATGGGCGCAGAAGCTATTAAGGAGCTTCTTTGCGAAATTGACCTTGACAAGCTGTCCGAAGAACTTAAGAAGGAGCTTGAGGATACTCAGCAGGGTCAGAAGAGAGTCAAGTTATTAAAAAGACTTGATGTTGTTGAGGCATTCAGACTCAGCGGTAACCGTCCAGAATGGATGATACTCGACTGCATACCCGTAATTCCTCCGGATCTGCGTCCTATGGTTATGCTGGACGGTGGCAGATTCGCCACTTCCGACCTTAACGATCTGTACAGACGTGTTATCAACAGAAACAACCGTCTTACAAAGATGAAGGAGCTTCACGCTCCCGACATTATCATCAGAAACGAAAAGAGAATGCTTCAGGAAGCTGTTGACGCACTTATCGACAACGGCAGACACGGCAGAGCGGTTACAGGCCCTTCGAACCGTCCTCTGAAATCTCTTTCGGATATGCTCAAGGGTAAGCAGGGACGTTTCCGTCAGAACCTTCTCGGTAAGCGTGTTGACTATTCAGGACGTTCAGTTATCGTAGTAGGCCCCGATCTTAAGATGGATCAGTGCGGTCTTCCCAAAGAAATGGCTATCGAGCTGTTCAAGCCCTTTGTAATGAAGGAACTTGACAAGCGTGGTATCGCTAACAATATAAAGAGTGCAAGAAAGATGGTAGAGCAGGCTAAGGATCCTGCTGTATGGGATGCTCTTGAAGAAGTTATCAAGGATCACCCCGTACTGCTCAACCGTGCGCCTACACTGCACAGACTCGGTATTCAGGCATTTATGCCGGTACTGGTCGAGGGTCGTGCAATCAAGCTGCATCCGCTGGTTTGTACAGCGTTCAACGCAGACTTTGACGGTGACCAGATGGCAGTGCATCTTCCTCTGTCTGAGGAAGCACAGAACGAGGCAAGAACACTTATGCTTGCCGCAAAGAACCTGCTGAAGCCTTCAGACGGCCGTCCTGTTACAGTTCCTACTCAGGATATGGTACTCGGTTCTTATTATCTTACTATCGACAAGCCCGGCGAAAAGGGTGAGGGTAAAGTATTCCGTGACTTCAATGAGGCTATTATGGCTTACAATGAAGGAGATATTACAATCCACTCGGCTATCAAGGTAAGAGTTACCAAGGACGTAGGCGGAGATCATCCCGAAACAAAGATAATCGATGCTACGGTAGGACGTATTCTTTTCAACGAGCATATTCCTCAGGATCTTGGCTTTGTTGACAGAAACGACCCTGAAAAGAAGTTTGATCTCGAAATCGGCTTCAAGGTAAGAAAGAAAGAGCTTGGAAAAATCATCGACAAGTGCCTTAAGGTTCACGGAACACCTATGACGGCGCAGGTTCTTGATAAAATAAAGGCTATGGGTTACAAATACTCGACTAAGGCGGCAATCACAGTAGCTGTATGCGATGCTACAATACCGCCCGAGAAAAAGGATATTCTTGCAAATGCGGATGCGCAGGTTCAGGAAATCAACGAGTATTTCAATAACGGTTTCATTTCGAACGCCGAAAGAAAATCTCAGGTGCTTTCAGTTTGGAACCAGGCTACAACAGATGTTACAGTTGCACTGACAAAGGGTCTTGATGATTACAACCCCATCTATATGATGGCAGACTCAGGAGCCCGTGGTAGTACAAACCAGATAAGACAGCTTGCAGGTATGCGTGGACTTATCGCAAATACATCTGGTGAAACGATTGAAATCCCGATCAGAGCTAACTACCGTGAAGGTCTTAACATCCTCGAATACTTCATTTCTTCAAGAGGTGCGAGAAAGGGTCTTGCCGATACGGCGTTAAGAACAGCCGACTCAGGTTACCTTACAAGACGTCTTGTTGACGTATCACAGGAAGTTATCGTAAGAACCGATGACTGCGGTACTACAGACGGTATCGACATTTACGAGATTCGTGAAGGCAAGGAGCTTATCGAGTCGCTTGAAGAACGTCTTACAGGCAGATACCTTGCCGAAGATTTCACTGATGACAACGGTGAAGTCCTTGTTTCAAAGGATAAGCTGATAACGGAAGCTGATGCCAAGATGATAGTTGCATCGGGCGTAAAGACCGTTAAAATTCGTTCAGTTCTTACCTGTCATGCAGAACACGGAGTCTGCGCAAAGTGCTACGGTTCTTCACTTGCTAACGGCAAGAAGATTACAATCGGCGAAGCAGTCGGTATCATAGCAGCACAGTCTATCGGTGAGCCCGGTACACAGCTTACTATGAGAACGTTCCATACCGGTGGTATTGCATCGGCTGAAGATATTACACAGGGTCTTCCCAGAGTAGAAGAACTGTTCGAGTCACGTCGTCCCAAGAATGCCGCAATTATGGCTAAGCATTCCGGTAAGACAAGAATCGACGAGATAAAGAAAACCAGACACGTTATCATTACAACAGCAGACGGTGAGGAGCATCCTTATCCCGTACCTTTCGGCTACAAGCTGAAAATACAGGATGGTGATTTCATCGAAGCAGGTGAAACACTTACAGAAGGTAGCGTAAATCCTCACGATGTACTTGAGGTAAAGGGCGAGGAAGCAGTTCAGAACTACATTATCGCCGAGGTACAGAAGGTATATCGCTTACAGGGTGTTGACATCAACGATAAGCATATCGAAGTTATTGTTCGTCAGATGATGAGAAAGGCTCGTGTAACCAACCCCGGCAGCAGTTATCTGCTTCCCGGCTCGGTTATTGACAAGAATGAGCTTGTCAAGGTAAACAATGAGCTTGAACAGCGTAAGGAAGCCGGTGAACAGATTGAACCCGTAGAGTGCGAAGCTGTTCTTCTCGGTATCACAAAGGCTGCGCTTGCAACAGACAGCTTTATGTCTGCCGCTTCATTCCAGGAAACCACAAGAGTTCTTACCGATGCTGCAATTCACGGCAAGGTAGATCCGCTGCTCGGTCTGAAGGAAAATGTTATCATAGGTAAGCTTATTCCCGCAGGCACAGGTCTTGAGGCAATGGAGAAGGAAAAAGAAGAAAGAGAAAAGGCTGCCGAAGCTGTCTCTGAATCGGATGAAAACGAATCAGACAGTGAAGAAGTTGGCGAAACTGCACAAAATTAAGTTGTAATTCAGTCCAAAGGCGACGATTGTTACAAAGTTTTTTCGGTGAAACGAAAAGGCTTGACAATCGCCGCCTTTTTGTATATAATATTTAAATATGTGCAGAATAAATGCGTAAAAGCGTTATTCTGTGGCATAAATTTTTAATAATTTTGCAAGGAGGTGTAACATTTGCCAACCTTTAACCAGCTCGTTCGTAAGGGCAGAGCAGTTGCAGAAAAGAAGTCTAAGGCTCCCGCACTGCAGAAGAGCATGAACACTCTGAAGAAGGAAACAGTAGATATGTCTTCTCCCCAGAAGAGAGGCGTATGCACAGCTGTTCGTACTGCTACCCCTAAGAAGCCTAACTCTGCTATGAGAAAGATTGCCAGAGTAAGACTTTCCAACGGTTATGAAGTTACTGCTTATATTCCGGGTATCGGACACAAACTGCAGGAACACAGCGTTGTACTGATCCGTGGCGGCCGTGTTAAGGATCTCCCCGGTGTACGTTACCACATCGTCAGAGGCACACTTGATGCTCAGGGTGTTGACGGAAGAATGCAGGGCAGATCAAAGTACGGAGCTAAGCGTCCGAAGGCTGGTGCGAAAAAAGCGTAACTGATGACTTTTAGCCACTTTTGTGGAGTAATATATTATATTACCTCTGCAATTGGACGGCGGGAGTTAATCGCTTTCGAGTACCGATGATTTTCATTATTTATGAAGGAGGGAAGTAAAGTGCCAAGAAGAGGTAATGTTCCTAAGCGTGATGTATTACCCGATCCTATGTACGGCTCAGAGCTCGTAACAAGACTCGTAAACAATATCATGCTCGACGGCAAGAAGGGTGTTGCTCAGAAGATCGTATACGGTGCATTTGACATCGTAGCCGAGAAGTCAGGTAAGGGCGCACTTGAAGCTTTTGAAGAAGCTATGGAAAATATCATGCCTCAGTTAGAGGTAAAGGCACGCCGTGTCGGCGGTGCCACATATCAGGTTCCTATGGAAGTTCGTCCCGAAAGAAGAAGAACTTTAGGTCTGAGATGGATTACTCTGTACGCAAGACAGAGAAACGAAAAGACAATGAAGGAAAGACTTGCAAACGAGATCCTCGACGCTATGAACGGTCAGGGCGGAGCTTGCAAGAAGCGCGATGATACACACAGAATGGCTGAAGCTAACAGAGCTTTCGCACATTACAAGTGGTAATCAATAAAACGGAGGAAATATGGCTAGAGACGTAACTCTTGAAATGACCCGTAATATTGGTATCATGGCTCACATCGACGCAGGTAAGACAACTACGACCGAGCGTATCCTGTTCTACACCGGTATCAACCACAAGATCGGTGAGACCCACGACGGTTCTGCTACGATGGACTGGATGGAGCAGGAGCAGGAAAGAGGTATCACAATTACTTCTGCTGCTACTACTGCATACTGGAAGAAGCACAGAATCAATATTATCGATACTCCCGGACACGTTGACTTTACTGTTGAAGTTGAGCGTTCGCTGCGAGTTCTTGACGGATCTGTTACAGTTTTATGTGCTAAGGGCGGTGTTGAGCCCCAGTCAGAAACTGTATGGCGTCAGGCAGACAAGTATCATGTTCCGAGAATGGCATACATCAACAAGATGGACATCATGGGTGCAGACTTCTATAATGTTGTAAGCATGATGAAGGACAGACTTAAATGTAATGCTGTTCCGATACAGCTCCCTATCGGTGCCGAAGATACATTCAGAGGTATCGTTGACCTTATCGAAATGAAAGCTGACATCTACTATGATGATCTCGGTAAGGACATGCGTGTGGAAGAAATTCCGGACGACATGAAGGAGAAGGCTCAGGAATATCACGATGCACTCATCGAGGCTGTTGCTGAGCAGGACGAGGAACTTATGAACAAGTACCTCGAAGGTGAAGAAATCACCGTTGAAGAAATCAAGGCTGTACTCAGAAAGGCTACGATTGACAATGAGATCGTTCCTGTAACCTGTGGTACATCTTATAAGAATAAGGGCGTACAGAAGCTCCTCGATGCGATCGTTGACTATATGCCCTCACCTCTTGATGTTCCTTCTATCAAGGGTGTTAACCCCGAAACAGGCGAAGAAGTTGAAAGACACGCAGGCGACGATCAGCCGTTCTCTGCACTTGCTTTCAAGATTGCTACAGACCCCTTCGTTGGTAAGCTCTGCTTCTTCAGAGTTTACTCAGGTATCGTAGCAGCCGGTTCTACTGTTCTTAACGCAACTAAGGACAAGAAGGAGCGTATGGGACGTATTCTTCAGATGCACGCTAACCACAGAGCAGACCTCGAAGTTTGCTACTGCGGCGATATTGCAGCTGCTGTAGGTGTTAAGAACACTACAACAGGTGATACGCTGTGTGATGAGAACAATCCCGTAATCCTTGAGTCTATGGAATTCCCCGAGCCTGTTATCTCGCTCGCTATCGAACCCAAGACCAAGGCAGGTCAGGAAAAGATGGCTATTGCTCTTGCGAAGCTCGCAGAGGAAGACCCCACTTTCAGAACCTATACAAATGAGGAAACAGGTCAGACAATCATCGCCGGAATGGGCGAACTTCACCTTGAAATCATCGTAGACAGACTTCTCCGTGAATTTAAGGTTGAGGCTAATGTCGGTGCTCCTCAGGTTGCATATAAAGAGACAATCACCACTAATGCAGACGTTGATACAAAGTATGCACGTCAGTCAGGTGGTAAGGGTCAGTACGGTCACGTTAAGCTCCACGTTTACCCGAACGAGTCCGGTAAGGGCTATGAGTTCATTAACGCAATTGTCGGCGGTTCAATTCCTAAGGAATATATCCCCGCAGTTGACGCAGGTATTCAGGGCGCTTTACAGTCCGGTGTTCTTGCAGGCTATCAGACAGTAGACGTTAAGGTTGAGCTTTATGACGGTTCATACCACGAGGTCGACTCTTCTGAAATGGCATTCAAGATCGCAGGTTCAATGGCTATCAAGGAAGCATGCCGCAAGGCTAACCCCGTTATCCTTGAACCTATCATGAAGGTAGTTGTAACAGTTCCCGAAGAATACATGGGCGACGTTATCGGCGACTTAAGTTCACGTCGTGGTGAGATACAGGGTATGGAAGACAGAAACGGCGTTAAGCAGATCAATGCTTTCGTTCCTCTGTCAGAAATGTTCGGTTACTCAAACGATCTGCGTTCTAAGTCACAGGGTCGTGGCCAGTATGTAATGGAACCCAGCCACTACATTCAGGTTCCCAAGTCAATTGCAGATGGAATCATCAGCAAGAGAGCTAAGGACTAATAAAATTTTTCTGAAAGAGCAAAAAAGACTTGTTTTTTGAGAAATAATCTGATAAAATACTAAGTGTATGGAATACACATAATTAAAGGAGGAAAATTCCAATGGCAAAGCAGAAATTTGAACGTACCAAGCCCCACGTAAACATTGGTACAATCGGTCACGTAGACCACGGTAAAACCACGTTGACTGCTGCTATCACTACAGTGTTAGGCAAAAAAGGTTTTTCTGAAGTAAAATCATTCGATCAGATCGACAACGCTCCTGAAGAAAAGGAAAGAGGTATTACTATCAATACTTCACACGTTGAGTATGAAACTGCCAACCGTCACTATGCTCACGTAGACTGTCCGGGTCACGCCGACTACGTAAAGAACATGGTAACTGGTGCTGCTCAGATGGACGGTGCTATCATCGTAGTTGCTGCAACTGATGGCCCGATGCCTCAGACTCGCGAACACATCCTGTTGGCTCGTCAGGTAAACGTTCCTCGTTTGGTTGTATTCATGAACAAGTGCGATATGGTAGACGATGCCGAAATGTTGGAACTTGTTGAAATGGAAATGCGTGAACTGCTTTCAGCTTACGAATTCGATGGCGACAACACTCCTTTCATCCAGGGTTCTGCTCTTGGCGCATTGAACGGTGTTGAAAAGTGGGAAGAAAAAGTTATGGAATTGATGGACGCTTGCGACAACTGGATTCCATTGCCTCCGCGTGACGTTGATAAACCGTTCTTGATGCCGGTTGAAGACGTATTCTCAATCACTGGTCGTGGTACTGTAGCTACTGGTCGTATCGAAGCTGGTGTTATCCATGTAGGTGACGAAGTTGAAATCCTCGGTTTGGGTGAAGATAAGAAATCAGTTGTAACTGGTGTTGAAATGTTCCGCAAACTGTTGGATCAGGGTGAAGCTGGTGATAACGTAGGTTTGTTGCTTCGTGGTATCGACAAAGCAGAAATCAAACGTGGTATGATTTTGTGTAAGCCGGGTCAGGTTAAAGCTCACTCTAAGTTCAAAGCTGAGGTTTATATCTTGAAGAAAGAAGAAGGTGGTCGTCACACTCCGTTCCACAACAAATACCGTCCTCAGTTCTATCTGCGTACTATGGACTGTACAGGTGAAATCACTCTTCCGGAAGGAACTGAAATGGTAATGCCTGGTGATAACGTAACTATTACAGTTGAGTTGATCTACCCGGTTGCATTGAATGTAGGTTTGCGTTTTGCTATTCGTGAAGGTGGACGTACTGTAGGTGCAGGTCAGATTACAGAACTCCTTGACTAATCACTAGATAATTAATATGATCAGTTCTCGGTCGTAAGACACCGGGAACTGATTTTTACGGGAGTAGCTCAGTTGGTAGAGCACCGGTCTCCAAAACCGGGTGTCGGGAGTTCGAGCCTCTCCTCCCGTGCTAAAAAGTTGTATCAAATTGATACAACTTTTTTTTTATATCATGCAAAGCCTCAACTTTCCCCGTTCCGAAACTCCTTAAAATACATACCTTTGCCTCACATAAAAAGAAACTTAACAGTTTATGAAATTGATAAGACTATTATTTATTGCTGTTGGGAAATCGGTATTTAAAATTTTGAATATAAACGATAAAACTAATACTGAATCAAGAGCCTCCAAAAACTTCATCGGCTTTTAGAAAAAGACTTTGTTCTTTTAAAAAAAGAACAAGATGTTTTGCGAAAAGACCAAGGTCTTTTTTTCCAAAACACTTTTCTCTGAATTTTCTCGCCGATTTAATGCATTAATTGAGTTTTGAACGAAAGTTGATAAAATGTCCTTTCACATTTCACAAATACCGGAAACTCACTGTTCATAAGAGTTTCCGTGTGAAAGCAATAAATTCACCTCTTAAAAATCCTTTTCACCCAAAAAGCCGATGAATAAAGGGTTTCAGAGAGCGAAACGTGTGAAAGCAACTTTATATCAACTTTTTCTTGAAAGCATTTTTATTGCAGAAAAAGACATCAGGGGATTTGCAATAACTTATGAGTTTGCAAACTCAATCGCCACTTGGGATACTTCAGAATATAAGCAATTACTGCCTCGGTATTGGAACAGGAACAAGGCTGTATAAAATAATACCGAGCAGGCAAGTCCAAATAGACAGATACATCTTGTCCCACATAAACAACCTTCACCTCATCTATATGGTTCAATCTTACTTCCCCTCCTTCTTTTGGCGAACAAGTTACCCAGTCTACATTGCCTGGTAGCACACACGTACCGTTAGTTTCGACACAGACATATTTTCCTTCATTATGTAAAGCATCCACCAAACTTTCGTCAATCCATAAACCCGGTTCGCCTCCGGTAAGAACAACCATAGAAGCGGGGTACTTAACAACTTCCGATATTATTTCTTCATCGCTCATCATTATCCCGTCTTCATGTAACGTATCGCAAAAGGAACACTTCATATTACATCCCGAAAAGCGGACAAATATAGCAGGAATACCTGTATGATATCCTTCACCCTGCAAGCTATAGAAAATCTCATTAATCTTTTTCATATATCACAGTATTACCTTCCGATTCACGGACTTCAACTTTAAAACAAAAGGGTATTTGCTCACAAATCCAATGTGCAATATTTTCGGCTGTAGGATTAAAATGAAGTACCTCATTCAGATTTTGATGATCCAAACGCCCCATCACAGCCTCTTTGATATGGGTAAAGTCCACCACCATTCCATCTGCATTCAACACCTCCGAACGGCAATAAACTGTAATAATCCAATTGTGACCATGCAAATTCTCGCATTTACTTCTATACGAAAGATTCAGGCTGTGCGAAGCCGATACTTCCATTCGCTTAATTACTGTATACATCACTTTAGTTTATATTTAGAAAGAACTTACACCTAATGTCACCTCGGTGTGCAGATGCAAAGATACATTATAAAATCTAAGAATATAGAACAGTTATCCCTATTTTTTTCATTTTTTGGTCTATATTTGCATCCATGAAAATTTTCTATACCGTCACCGGAACGATATCACTGGTATTAGGCATTATTGGAATCTTTGTACCTCTTCTGCCTACCACCCCTTTTTTATTATTATCCGCCGCATTCTATTTTCGCGGTTCTCCACGTCTGTATCGTTGGCTAATCCAACAAAAACAACTGGGACCTTATATTAAAAACTTCCGCGAATACCGCGCTATCCCCCTACGTGCAAAAATCATTTCCTTATCATTGATATGGATAACACTCAGTTATTGCATTTTCCAAATAGCCCCCTACCTTTGGTTGAAAATAATATTACTCGCCATAGCTATTGGCACTACCTGGCATATCCTTTCATACAAAACGCTGAAAAAGTAAACCGACAGAAAGACATAAAAAAAGGAGTTGCAAAAGACTTAAAAAAAGTTTTTTTGGTCGGGATTGATAAATTCCTTTCAAAATATTTTCTTGTTTGCTTTCAATCCTATATATTTGTGTACAATTTTGGTATAAAATGACTGAAGAAGACAAAAAGCTATTAA
>ENA-OZUR01000399-OZUR01000399.1-human-gut-metagenome-genome-assembly--contig:-NODE-399-length-12263-cov-7.007536_pt1 | contig 12263 bp, 7 predicted proteins | sample MGYA00243435_ERZ654025 | MGnify/ENA primary metagenome ERZ654025 (study PRJEB26926, sample SAMN06164585) | human gut metagenome | biome: ENVO:00009003; feature: ENVO:2100002; material: ENVO:00002003... | reverse complement strand
GTCTCGTGGGCTCGGAGATGTGTATAAGAGACAGATTAGCCTCTCCATCAGCAAAATTTACCGGTAGTTGATATTTAGCAATTTTTCTACTATCATACATGTTTTTCGCTGATACAATAAATTTATCTACATTCAATTTACTATATACAGCTTCTCCATCTTTTTCTATAATGCAAAACAAAACACAATGATAATCCATCCATTCATCACATTCCGATATATCTGATGTGGCTATATTATTCTGAGACACATACTGTTGAAATTCCTGAACATATGGAGATTCATGGTCATAAATATATCTTGAATTATTAAAAAAAATAGTAAGACCATTTACCCCTATGCCATATATCCCCCCAAATATACAGCACGATAATATTATTGCACCAAATATAATTTGAACTGCCTTTACTGCTTTAAAATCACTTTTCAAATTTGTATCCCTTTCCCCATATAGTTTCTATGACAGCCCGGTTGCATATTTCATAGAATTTATTCCTTATATTTTTTATGTGTACCATAACTGTATTTCCCGAATTATATGTATACAGCTCTTCCCAAATATTTGAATAAATCACCTCAAGTGTATATATTCTATCAGGATGTTTTGCAAGCAATTTGATTATTTCATACTCTTTTCGTGTAAATTTAACACCTATGCCATTCACTTCTACTCTATTCTTATTTTCGTATATCCTTATATCTTTTCTGTCTATATATTCATTTCCTGCATTGTCATCAATTATTTCTCTATCATATACATTTCTACGCCTTAATAATGCCTTGACACGCGATATAAGCTCCATATTGGAAAACGGCTTCACAAGATAATCATCACCGCCCACTTCAAAGCCTTGCATTATATCTATTTCTGATGATTTTGCAGTAAGAAATAAAATTGGGACACTTGATTCTTCCCTCAATTTTTTGCAGGCATCAATACCTGATAACAACGGCATTATTATATCCATAATAACCAGGCTATATGTTTCATCGAATTTCTTTAAACCGTCCACACCATTTACAGCAATATCGACATAATATCCCTGTAATTCTAATAATGTCTTTATTCCATTACGAATTGTTTCATCATCCTCGACTATTAATATCTTGTACATCTTATATCCTCAACTTTGATTAAATTCAGTAAAAAATCCATATATACTTAAAAAGCAGTTATCCCTCTATCATTTAAATATTCATATATCTGATCATATGTCACCAGCGATACATTTCCCATTTTTCCGGCTTCCTCAATACACCCTTGGGTAAATCCTTTTTTTGCGAATAAAAATAAATGGACATTCTCATATCTAAATAATCTGCTTCTCTTTTTCAGCTTTTCGAGTACTTTTACATCCACATTTTCATTTATCCACTTACATTCTCCAAACAATGCAGTGCTTTTATCCTGATCACCCATTATATCAATTTCTGTCTGTATTCTCTCTTGTGGATCTGTTCCCCACCATCGTCCAAGATTGCTAAATTCCACAGGTGCTTTCCCATCAAGCAGCAATTTCCACAGATACTGCATACATATTTCTTCAAATATCCTGCCCATATAATCTGACAGATTGGGAGCAATTCTTTTATACGCAAGTTCTGTTGCACCTCTGCTAATGATAGAATTATTATCAGGTATAAACCGATACCAGAATCTAAACATATTATCAGCTATTGCATATATTGATTTTCTGGACTCCTTTTCGCCATATGGAGTTTCTTTCCGTATTAAGCCAAGATTAATCAGATTTTTCATATACTGTGAGCATACACTTGTCGTTTCGCCTATCTTGGTTGCGATTTCCGACATACGGGAGCTGCCTATTGCTACTGCTGTTATTATTGCATTATATACAGCAGGTTCACGGACTTCCTGCTTTAACAGATTTTCAGGTTCCTCAAATATTGCCGATGCTGGGTTGAGGAACACATTTTTTATATTATCCTCTACACTCATGCTGTCATTCATCTGTAAAAGATATTGTGGAGTACCACCAACAATACCATATATCAGAGCCATATCCTCTGCTGAAAATCCGTTGAAATATTTGCAGCTATCCTCAAAATCAAACGGAAGTATCTTCATCTGGGCGGTTCTTCTGCCATACAAAGGCGCCTTATACGCCAGCACATTATCTTCCATGTAAGACATAGATGAGCCACATAATATAAGCATCATTTTAGAATTATCTTTATTTTTATCAATAAGCATCTGCAAGGTTGAAGCCATGCTTTTCGAAGCTTTTGCCACATATGGATACTCATCTATGACAAGCACCAGTCTTTCATTTTCACATAATTTAAATACATATTCTATTGCAGCCTGAAATGACACAAATGAAGTCCCCGGCATTATTCCTGAAGCATATTCCATGATTGCCTGACTAAAGTTCTCCAGATTCTGCTTTTCGTTGCTCTCTACTCCCATAAAATATATTGCTTTTTTATCCTGTATAAAATGGCTTATGAGAGCTGTCTTCCCCACTCTTCGTCTGCCGTAGATTACTGCGAATTCAAATTTATCCGAATTATATAATCCGTTTAAAGTTGCAAGCTCTTTTTCTCTTCCTATAAACATAGCTCTTCTCCCTCCATTTCTATACACAATATTTTATTACTTATATATGGTTTAGTCAATCGTAATTTAGTTAATCATAAATAACTAAATCGTAAATAACTAAATATTTATCTTTCATTTCGTATACACAAAAAAGACGGCCGTCCCGGTCCCCACCGGTTCAGCCGTCTTTATAATAAATTTCAATGTTATACTTTTATATTTTACTCTTATTTATACTCTTTTACTAACTTTTATACTTGTTTAAATTTAGCATCTACTGCTGTGCAAGCACTGCCTGTACCTCTGCCTCTGTAGCGCATGCCATTACCTTGTCTGCCAATGCCTTGCATTCTGCCATACTGCTGTCTGCGATGGTCTTTCTGGTCTTGAGCACACTTGTGGCACTCACTGAGAACTCATCAAGTCCGAATGCGAGTAACAGCGGAATGAGCTTTGGATCTGCTGCTGCCTCTCCACACATGCCTACCATGATACCCTCTTTCTTACCGCACTCGATGATACGCTTGATTGCGCGAAGCACTGCCGGATTGAAGGCTGAATAAAGGTATGCTACCTTTGAGTTTCCACGGTCTACTGCCATTGTGTAGCCTGTCAGGTCGTTTGTTCCGATACTGAAGAAGGCTGCCTCTTTTGCAAGCACATCTGCCATCATGCAGGCTGCCGGTGTCTCCATCATGATACCAATTTCGAGGTTCTTGTTGTATGCAATGCCCTCTGCATCAAGCTCTTTCATGATGTCAGCTACCATTGCTTTTACACTGCGAAGCTCATCTACGCATGTCACAAGCGGAACCATTATCTTTATCCTGCCGAATGCACTGGCTCTAACAAGTGCACGAAGCTGTGTATTGTAGATGTCTGTTCTCTGGAGACAGAATCTGATAGCTCTGTAGCCTAGGAATGGGTTGTCCTCTTTCTCAAGACCCAGATATGGGATTTCCTTGTCACCTCCGATATCGAGTGTACGGATAATGACAGGCTTGCCCTTCATTGTCTCTGCTACTGATTTGTATGCCTCAAACTGCTCTTCCTCTGTAGGAATTGTGTCTCTGTCCATGAAAAGGAACTCTGTACGGAAAAGTCCTATTCCCTCTCCGTCACACTCTACAGCTTTCTTTGCGTCCTCAGGCTTTCCAATATTGCATACAAGCTCTACCTTTGTGCCGTCTGCTGATACTGTCGGCACACCCGCAAATTTCTTTAAGAGCTCTTTCTCTTTTTTGTATTCCTCAAGCAGCCCAGCGAATTTCTGCTCTGTCTCAGCGTCAGGGTTTACGATTGCCTCTCCGCTTGTTCCGTTGAGTACCACTCTGTCACCATTTTTGACAGCTGTGCAGATTCCATCAATACTGAGAACTGCCGGGATTTCCATTGCTCTTGCAAGTATTGCTGAGTGGGAGGTTCTGCCGCCCACCTCTGTGAGTATTCCTGCGATATTCTCTGCCACGATACCTGCTGTCATGGATGGTGTCAGGTCATGTGCCACGAGCACTGTGCCTGCCGGAGCTGCTGAGATATCATAGTCCTCGATTCCAAGCAGAATCTTAAGGATTCTGGCTTTGATATCCCTGAAATCTGTTGCTCTCTGCTGCAAAAGCTCATCAGGTATCTGTGCAAATATCTCTGCTGTCTGCTCAAGCACCTGGTCGAGGGCCTTCTCTGCCGTGATTTTCTCACTTACTATGAGCGCTGTAATCTGCTCCTCTATGGTCGGATCCTGAAGCATCTGGATATGTCCGCGAAGGATATCCGCATCCTTTGCTCCGACTGTCTTTTCCATTCTGTCTGCCATGGCATTTGTATCATTTACAAATTTCTCAATGGCTCCCTGGAGACGTGCGATTTCAGCGTCTGTATCTGTAATTTTCTTATTCTCAATCACTATCTCATGCTCTTCGATAATGACCACATTTCCGATTCCGATTCCTTCTGAGCCGGCGATTCCTTTGTACATATCACACCTCCGATTGACTTTGCCGGTTGATTAATCTCCGAAGTTGTCTGCCTCGAGCTCTTCCATCTTTGCAAGTGCTGCTTCCTCGTCAGCTCCCTCACACTCGAATGTAATCTCTGCATCCTTCTTGATGCATGCTGCGATGATGTTTACAAGGCTCTTTGCGTTGATTCTCTTGTCGCCGAATACGATTGTTACGTCTGAATCAAACTTGCCTGCCTCTCTTGCGATAACTCCTGCAGGTCTCATGTGAAGTCCCTCTGCTGCTTTTACTACCATTGTCTTGCTTACCATAGTTTTGTCCTCCTGAATTTAAAATTATTGGTTTGTTTATTTCGCTCACACATATGATTAACTGTATCGCTCTCTGCTATTCATCAGCCTGTCATATGTCCGTTGCTTTCTATGGTTTTATTGTACTGTGCGGTATGAGTTTTTTCAATATTCCCCAAAATGCAAAATTGCACCATCTCTGGTGCAATTTTGTATTAATGTGATATTCAGTTCCACCCCAGCTCTTTCCGGATAGCTGCACAAAGCTCATGAGGTGAAGCAGCCTCCCTGAGCCTGTCAGTCGCTCCATTTTCATTCAGAAGCTTCGTGAAGTCATGGAAAAATGCCTTTGTCGTGTTGACACTGTCAAAGTTTATCGCAAGCAGAAATATCATGTCTGCCATCCTCTCGCCCCACTCTATCGGCTTGTCGAGACGTATAACAAGTATCTGGCAGCGGTTTACATGCTCAGGCTTTCCGTGCGGTATGGCTATATTGCAGCCCACAGCGGTTGCCTCCACCTTCTCACGCTCCAGTACATCTCTCGCAAACTCGCTCTGCACTATTCCTTTGTTTATGAGAAGCTGACACGCGCGCTTTAAAACATCCTTGCGGTTTTTCGCCTTTTTCTCAAATATGATAAATTCCTCCGACAGCATCTGTGAAAACTCGCTGACCTCCGCGCTCTGGCCGGTCATGAGCTCAAAGCACTTGTTTCTGATATTTTTCTCATCCTGCGCACTGATTAGTGGAGAAACATACAAAAATCTCATATCCTTGTGGATATCTGCCTGTGTGTCTATGGTCGAGAGTATGAGGTCGCAGTCATACTCGTCAATATGCTCTATGCGGTCTGACGACAAAATGCTTACTATCCTTACATCCGGCACCCTGTTTTCTATTTTGCCCGCTATTATGCTGCCGGTCGCATAGCCTGCTGCACCGATTAACACTGCGCGCACTGTCATAGGATTTCTGTGCAGGGCTCCGCCCACCTGCAAGGCAATAAATGCTATCTCATCCTCGCTCGGCATGGCACCTGTGTACTTTTCGTAGTATCTCGATACTGTAAAGCATACCGTAAAGAGACTGGCATACGATTGTGTGATATCGGAAAGAAACGGATTGTCTATCTCTATGCCAAAATGAGTCCTCGCAATGGAGCCCGGTAAAAAGCTACGCATGCTCTCACGTAGAAGCTCATTTTCAATCAGATTGGCAGCGAGAAGATTTGACAGATACACTATCATCTCATCCTCTATGCTAAGTGCCTCCTCACAGGACATGACAACACGGTTTTGTCCCTCGGCACAGGAAAAAAGCATTGCCAGATACATGATTTCAGGCTGTGAGAGGCTGATGCCGTGATGTCTGTCCAGAAAGCCTGCTGCCTCCTTTGCCATGTTCTCATGCTCTGTCATTATGAATCCATTTTTCTGTACCTGCTGCTCTTGTTCGCCGGACTTCAGCTCTTTCTCCACATCCACCCTGAAAAGTGCAATGGCTATGTACTCTGCCAGCATCTGAAATGTGTAATCCGTAAAGATGATATCAAAGCGTCTCTCCACATGATGTATCATGTCAACTGCCATCGACAGATTTACGCTTCTGAAATTATTGGCTATCACCTCGGCCGCGCGTCTTGAAAGCCTGTGGTCATCGGTCTTGATAACCTGCTTATCACTGATTGGATACCTGCAGAAATGCCTCATGGCTTTTCTGATATCAAGCTCACTGCCTGTCGCATATATTCCGTAACCCGCCGTTCTGTGCACCTTAATGCCATAAAGCAGAAGCTCTGCGTCAAGCTCATTTATATCATCCATGATGACATTTTTGCTGACGTTTAACTCCTCCGAAAAAAGCGCATACGTGTATGTATCCCAGCCACTTAGCAGAATATACGATATGTAGTTCTGTCTCTTCTTCTGCGATACTGCTGCCGATTTCCGCCCTGCCACATCCAGAATCTTTCCTATCTGCGCATCGCTAAAGCACGGCTTCATGCCTTTGCCCGGCTTTCTGTCGAGCGTCATAGAGTTTTGCTCACAAAAATCAGCCACCTCCTTCAGATATGTCTTCACACTTCGCTCCGACATACCTGTGGACGCGGCGAGAGCCTTTGATGTGACAAGATCATTGTTGTGCTCTGCCAGCTTTTCAATTATCAATAGTCCCTTTTCTGAAAGCATAAATCAAAGTTCTCCTGATTATACGTAATTTAACAATTCGACCGGTTCATCTATCAGATTTGTTGCACCATGCTCCTTCAAAAACTCTACATCACGAAATCCCCATGTGACAGATACGCACTCCAGACCTGAGTTTTTCGCTGTGGCGATATCCACATCGGAATCCCCCACATAGATTGCTTCATCTGCACTCACCTGAAGCTCTTTAAGTGCCTTCTGCACCATATCCGGTGCCGGCTTTTTGCGTATACCCTCTTCCTCCATCTCGCCGACTGCCGATGTCATATACTCCTTGAAATAGAGCTGATTGAGCTCCTTTACCGCCGGGTCAAGCTTGTTTGAAACAATAGCAAGCTTTATGCCGTTTAATTTAAGCTCCTTTAAAAGCTCCATGATTCCATCATAAGGTGCTGTATTGTCATTGCAATGAGCCTCATAATATTCCTTGAAATCCGAAAATGTCTTTTCAAACTTTGGATTGTCTGCTCCCTGTGGCACTGCGCGCTTCATCAGAAGCTTTACACCGTTTCCCACAAATCTGCGCACCTCGTCGAGTGTACGCTCTGGCATGCCATTTTGTTTCAATGCATAGTTTGTTGCATTTTTTAAATCCTCAAGTGTATAGAGAAGTGTTCCATCAAGGTCGAAAACGACCGCTTTTTTACGGTTCTCCTCCTCACCCTTTGCTATATGTGTCTTTTCAAATTCTGTCTTGCTTATCATATATGCCTCATTCCTATCATCATTTGGCAGAACCATAATATCTCCGGGTCTGCCTGATATATAACTGCTGTCATCCTTATTCTTAAATAGCTTTACCTTGTGCTTTAGCACAAATGCTCTTGAAAAATCCTCCTCAACAGGTATGCACACTCTGGCATGTGCCATTCCATCCACTATAGTCTCCGTATCCTTATTCTTGAACTTCGGGACATAATCTGTCTGTTTCACAGTAAACCGCCAGTCCTTGTATATCCTGAAGCTTTTGTTCAGCCTGTCCAGATTTAAAATCCGTACACTGCCGTCTTCTCCTATTATGACTACCGTATCTTCACTAACCGGTGTGGAGATATCCCCCTTAGCTGTCCGCACTCCCATGCAGCAGCCCACAGGCAGTATATCCTTTGCAATGATACATCCCATCGGTATCGGGCGTTTTTTATAATCCACTTTTTTGAAGCCACTCGTATCAAAATCTTCTCCGTAAATTATCTTTGTATCGTTTAAATAATCAAAAATCCTCTCTTCCAATAATGATTTGATTGCAGAATCCGAAGGACGTTTGTGTGTACCATCGCTGCTGTACTGAAATCTTGGTGTCAAGTCTTTTTCTCTGCAGTAGACATTATAGCTGTCTATCAGCAGATCCATCGGAATAAATCCACCGGCCTTGTAATAATGTCCTCCGCCGGAGCCTATGTCCCTGCACACTTCCTGCGCCATTTCGCTTGCGCTCACCTCTTTTATGCAGCTTCTAAACGAAAGCTTCACTCCATTCTTAATCACTGAAAATACCATACATATGTCAATAGCATCCACCTCCAGCACAAAATCGCTTATGATGCCGAGTACATTTGGGTCACATGCCCCTGCCTTTACGATCGCCAGACGATATTCCTCTATATAATCGCGCCCCAGCAATGCTGTTGCGGCTATGTCCAGCTCCTCAAGTGACATGTTGGCATTTCGGAATTTGGCCACTATAGTGTTGTCAAAATCCGCCTCATCGCGCAGGTCCCTATCAAGTGAATGCGTTATCTCGGTAAATTCTCCGGTGTCGGTGTAAAGTCCATAATACAGTGCTGTTGCCAGGTTTCGATTTATCTCTACGCCCTCCTCACGCAGCATATCCCACACAATTGTCGCACATGAGCCCATATAGCTCATGACACGGTTCATAGCAGGAAGCTCTCCCGATACTCTGTGGTGATCTATGACAGCCACATTTTCTGCCTTGAAAAATGTAACATTTCCACCACCGTACTGACAATCGACAGTCACAAGCAGCTGCGGATTGTCTAAAAAATCCACATGCTCTATCGGTATGCCAAGACTGTCTACCATAAGCACCAGATTGCTCTTGTGTATGATATTCCTGCCTCCGTATACAAGTCTGGGACTTTTTCCATTCATCCTCAGGTATTCATAGACTCCAAAGCCGCTTGCCAGTGCATCTGCGTCCGGATTATCATGACATTGCACAATTATGTTATCAAATTGTAATAAATCACTTAGCTTCATTATTAGCTCCCTGAATAGTTATATTAATTCATTTTCTCATATGTGTATTTATGGCTGCTTCAAATCATCACATTATTTCAGGTACGGAAACAGCAGCGAGCTTCTGTCCTTCTCGTCAAACATCGAATTGTACTGCAGGATATTGTATGCCTTTATCCATTTTGCCTCGTCTCCTGTTGCCTCATCCACATGCATAAAACACTCATTCTTTTTCGAATAATAGCCCCTTGAATTTATGGCTGGAATCTTCTCCATCAGCTCTGCGAGGAACCGGTTGTATGCCGGCAGATCTATGTTGGCTCTCTCAAGCGTCAGTGTGGACAGGTAGTTGAGGCTCGTCACATCAACTGTCTGTGCATCCGTCTCGTAATTGGTCCATATGAAAAACGGCACCTTGTACAGATTCTCAAGTTCCTGCTCCGTAAGTCCGGAATTGCCCTTGCCATTTAAAAGCTTGATAAAATCATTGCATAATCCCGGCTGGTGGTCTCCAAAAAACACAATCTCTACCGGATCATCCACACCCTTAAAGTATGTGATGAGATTTTCGAGCGCCTTGTCACTTTCATTCAAAAGTGACAGATACTGGTTCGCATCGGTGTATGACGCTCCAACCTTGTAAACCTCCTGGTTGAAGTTGTCATATCTCTCACCGTAGCCACCGTGGTTTTGCATCGTGACACCCATGATGTAAAGCTTCTCGTCATCGCTCTTTTTCTCGTAGCGGTCAATAATCTTATCATAGAGCTCCTGGTCAGTGATATATTCCCTGAGTATCTTTGTCTGGTCAAAATCATCTATAAAGTAAGTCTCATCATAGCCCAGATGCGGATAAACCTTGTTTCTGCTCCAGCCTGTCGCATAGTACGGATGCATCGCAACCGTCGTATAGCCGATATTCTTCAGGTTTGAGACTATGGAGGTCGGGTCATCATTTATATACTGCTGATAAACCACCGAGCCGTCCGGCAGAAATGCCATCGAGTTTCCTGTCTCAAATTCCCACTCAGAGTTTGGCGTCTTCGCACCGTACACGGACGAAAGAGCATAGCCTTTAAGCGTATTTTCACTCAGAGAATCCATAAACGGCGTAACCTGCGTGTTGGTCTCAAAATCTCCCACCACCGACAAATCCGCAAACGACTCATTCATGATAACAATGATTGTCGGATTTTTCGCATCAGACTGCGAATATGAGCTGTCCGTTTCCTTGAAATTGCCCGCTATCTTGTCAACTGCTGCCTTGCTGTAGCCATCAGGTGCCTTCACAAAGCTGTCCCTTATGCCGAGCACAAAGTTCAGCAGATAGCCGTTTCTGTACGTGCCCTTTTTCTCCCAGGTCTCGGTGTTCAGTGACATGGAATTCATGATGACATACAGCACGCATATTATTGTGAGAAGAATCGAAATAATCCTCATATGGATAGCTGACTCGAACTGTACTTCTATGCGCCTTACCAGCACTATATACAAAACAGCCGCCAGAATCACATACAAAAACTTGTAGTCTATGACGAATTTGTATTTTGTCACGACGGAAAGTCCTGTTCCCGCTGACTTCAAATCCGCATACGTAAACTCATTACCACGGAATTCATAGACAAAGTAATCTATAAATCCAAACGCGAGTATGGCAATTGATGCTATGGTACATGTCAGCCTCGTGTTGTTTGTGATAAAAAGTATCACCAGATATATGGCGAGCGCCAGAACCACATTAACCACGCATACCATATCGGTGGTTTTCACAAAGTCCTCATCCGTCAGCAGCACATACTGCACCGAAAAAACAGATAGTATCGCTCCGATGACAAGCAGTATCGCAGCCCAAAGCCACGACAGCTTCACCGGAAGCTCAAGCTTCACATTGATAAGCCCAAAATATGCTGCCGCAAACAAAAGAATCACCCACCAGCTTGCCGATGTAAAGTAACCTACCAGCGCGGCCGCTGCTGCTGCAATTCCAAAATGTATGTTGTTTTGTTTTGTTATCTCAAATTTGATGCTCATTTCTGCCTCTTCATATTGCCTCTTAATGTTGCTTCTTAATATTACCTCTTAAGGCTGCCTCTTAATGCTTCCTCTTAATGCTGCCTCTTAATGTTGCGATTTGATTTTAAATTATATTTCCTAATTAGCAAAGAAGTCCTCAATTTGACTGTATATAATGTGCATCAGATTTGTTCTTGCCTCAACGCTCGCCCACGCAATATGCGGTGTGATAATCAGCTTGTTTGAATCCTTTATCGCACGGAGCGGATTGTCCTCACTCATAGGCTCCTGCGCCAGCACATCAAGACCTGCCGCCGCCAGCTCTCCATCCATAAGCGCCTGTGCCAGATCCGCTTCATTCACTATAGGACCTCTGCCAAGATTTAAAAATATCGCAGATTTTTTCATCTTTTCAAACGCAGCCTTGTCCATCAGACCAAGTGTATCATCTGTGAGCGGTGCATGCACCGACACGATATCAGACGTGGCAAGCAGAGTATCAAAATCCACCCTCTCATAGCCCGGCTGCGAATTTCTTCCTGATGTAGAATAATAAACCACATGGCAGCCAAAAGCCTTTGCGATATCAGCCACGCGTCTTCCGATATTTCCAAGCCCCACGATGCCCCAGGTCATACCGCTAATCTGGTGAAACACATTGGAAAAATGCGTAAACGACGTATCACCCACATATTTCTCGCTCTTCACATAATCATCATAATATCTCAGCTTCTCAAGCAGGTAAAATAGCAGTGCAAACGTATGCTGCGCCACGGTCTCTGTAGAATACCCTGCGACATTTCTCCATTCAATGCCTCTTTTTGCCAGATATTCTTTATCCAGATTGTTTGTGCCTGTTGCAGTCACACATACGAGCTTTAAATTTTTTGCCTGTCCTATAGATTTTTCATTTACCTCAACCTTATTTAAAACAATCACATCAGCATCTCTTGCGCGCTCCGCTGCTTCCTCTGTCTGTCTCTTATACACATCTCCGAGCCCACGAGACATGCGCAGATCTCGTATG
>ENA-OZUR01000389-OZUR01000389.1-human-gut-metagenome-genome-assembly--contig:-NODE-389-length-12433-cov-5.095411_pt1 | contig 12433 bp, 10 predicted proteins | sample MGYA00243435_ERZ654025 | MGnify/ENA primary metagenome ERZ654025 (study PRJEB26926, sample SAMN06164585) | human gut metagenome | biome: ENVO:00009003; feature: ENVO:2100002; material: ENVO:00002003... | reverse complement strand
CGCATGTCTCGTGGGCTCGGAGATGTGTATAAGAGACAGACATAGATCGGTGTTTCTTTGTTGGAGAGGTTCTTCGTATCTGTAACGACTGCAGACATACCTGAGAGGAAGCACTGCTTGTTCATAACCTTACGCAGGCTTTCGATCGCTTCCATTGTCTCATCTGCAGAAATGGAATTCGGATACAAGACAAACATGATTGTCGAATCTGCATCCTTATTTACAAATACATCCTTGATGCTGTCCGGAAGTAAATCGATCGGAACGGACAAGTCCATGAAGGAGTCATACCATAAAACATCCTTGACTCCCTCGACCTTGCACATTTCCTTACGCATAGCAGATATGTCTTTGTCTGACATACCTTCTACCACGCACACGGAAAATGCACCGGTACCAAATTCGTCCACCATGATCTCCTGACCTTTCATCGTCTCGATGTCGTCCGGAAGATAATTTAAAATGTCGTAGTTTACACGAGTGTGAAAATATCCAAATGCTGACGGAATCAAAAGCAGGACTGCTATCACCAGAATCAGTACTTTGTGTTTCACTACCCATTTACCAAAATGAATCACGAGTCATCCACCTTTCTTTCTTCTTTTTATTCTCTCATCTTCATTGCACCCCTATAATAAAAAAAGGATTGAATATATTGAATATTCAATCCAAGTTGTTTGTTTGTGTTTTCTATACATAAATCTAAATGTGTTTATTTTGCTATACATTCATAAATTTTATGTATAGACTATACTAACTCATTCAAGACATCCATCATCGAAGACTTTGTCAGATACTTGTAAACCTCTGACAGATCCTTCGGCGAGATCATATAATCACGTTTAATCCACGCAATCGCTACATAGCACATCGAGTTCGCGTAGTATTCTGCAATAATCTGACGATCAAGCCATGTGTATTTGTGGCTTTTGCCCTGTTTCTTCTGATCGATAATCTCTAACAGAAGCTTCGACACTTCGCTACGCGCAATACTCTCAAAAGAGTTCTGTCCATCGATACACACCGCCCGCTCATAAAAAGCGCGCTCATTCTGCATGCTTGAAAAAAGCAATGTCAAACCTTCCTGTATCATATCGTTTAACAGGAGCGGCTTGATTGGTTCGAGCAGATCATGCCGTACAATGTATTCAAGCAGTGCATATTTGTCTGCAAAATGATTGTAAAATGTCGGTCGGATCACACCTGCCTTGTCTGTGATATCCTTGATGGTGATCTTCTCCATCGGTGCCTTGCACAGAAGCTCCTTGAAGCTTGCTGCAAGCAGATCGTCGGTATTTCCTTTTTTTCCTCTTTGCTGCATAACGTTCCTTCTTTCTTCACAGCTACATCAACGGGGCTACTAACCGGAGCAGGCTCTGTCCGAACAATTTCAGGCGGCTCGTCTCCCGGATCTTCTCCTTTGTCACTTCATCACACTTCGCCAGTGTGTCCATATAATCTTCCTTGATCTCATAGATTGAGCTGCAATTAAACATCCATACACCACACTCAAAATGCAGATACAGACTCCGGTAATCGAAGTTGATCGTACCGACCGTTGCCACCTTATCGTCCACAACGACAGTCTTCGCATGGATAAAGCCCGGCGTATACTGGAAGATCCGCACTCCTGCTTCGATCAACTGGTAGTAATATGACTGGGTTACCAGATACACCAGCTTCTTATCCGGGATACCCGGCGTAATGATGCGCACATCAATTCCGCTTTTTGCCGCAAGTGTCAACGCTGTCACCATCTCATTATCAATAATCAGATACGGTGTTGTGATATAGACATAATGCTTTGCCTTGTTGATCATGTTCAGATAGATATTCTCTCCGACAATCTCATTATCCACCGGCGTGTCGCCATACGGCTGAATGTATCCATCCGAGAAGAATGCCATATCCTGATATTTCTCTGGTGAATACGACGAATAATCATCTTTCTCGCCGGTCAGCATCAACCATGTCTGCAAGAACATCAGCGTCAGGTTCCAGACAGCCTCGCCCTTCAGCATGATACCGGTATCCTTCCAATGTCCAAACCGTGATTTCTTGTTGATATATTCATCCGCCAGATTGATACCGCCGGTAAATCCGACATAACCATCAATGACCGTAATCTTCCGGTGGTCACGGTTGTTCTGTCTCAAGTTAAAGACTGGACCAATCGGGTTAAACGCTGCAACCTTGATTCCCTTCTCCTTCATATCCTTGATGAATCGGGAAGGAATCCACATAGAGCATCCAAAATCATCATAGATCAGACGCACATCCACGCCCTCTTTTGCTTTCCGCTCCATGATTTCCAAGATCGTATCCCACATCTCGCCCTGCTTGATGATAAAATACTCCATAAATATAAAATGATTTGCATTGTTTAATTCTTCCACAAGCTTCGCAAAATTATCCTCGCCAAGCGGGAAATAACGCACAACGGTATTCTTATACACCGGATAACCTGCAGTCTTGGAAATATACGTCGACTGCACACTCGCACTCTGACTCAGCTTCCGGATCTCCCGCTGCCGGCTCTTATCACTCGGCATATACTGAAATGTATCGAGATGATTCTTCTGCGCATCCCGGATAAACTTCATACGGGTTCGGTTACCAGCAATCGCGATATACAGCACACCGCCTAAGATCGGCGTTACCATCATAAGCAGAATCCACGTCAGCTTATACGCGGGGTTTTCTGGCTTATTGACGATATATAGCACAACCGTCGCCGAAATCAAAATCGCCAGCGTTTTCCAGTAAAACATGTAGTTCTTGGCAATTCCATATAGAAATACCCAGAAAAGGATCTGCAGGATCAGGGTAAATACAACAATCGCGATCTTCGTGATATAAATGGATTTAGATTTGTTCTGTCGTCCATATCGCGGTTTGTCATGTTCATGTTCATGTCCGCTACACGTCGTTTCCTGAACCGTTTCCTGTTCTGTTTTCTCTTCCATTGTCTTCTCTGTCTCCTGCAATCTGTCTTTTCCTTCTTTCTCTCTATGTTGACAGTACATGTCAACGAATCGTTACAATGGTTGTTTACATCACATTCTAACTACTCTGCACTCCAGCGTCCTGACGCGCCACAAGGAAGGATCAGTCCTGTCTCTTTCACCGGAAGTCCAATCTCCTGCGACTCCACATGTCCGCCGAATTTCTTTCCTACCTCGGTAGAAATCATATAAGTAAGCACCGCCGGAGCCAGTCCGGTTGTATATGAATTCACTAAAAAGAATAACGGATTATCCGACAAAAGCTGACTTGCCAGTGCGATAAATGGATGGATTTTCTCCTCCAGCTTCCAGATCTCACCCTTTGGTCCTCTGCCATAAGATGGCGGGTCCATGATGATGCCGTCATAATGATTGCCACGGCGGATCTCCCGCTCCACGAACTTCACACAATCATCAACCAGCCAGCGGATTGGTGCATCTTCAAGTCCGGATGCCACCGCATTTTCCTTGCCCCATGTCACCATACCCTTTGATGCATCGACATGTGTGACCTTAGCGCCCGCCTTCGCTGCTGCCAGTGTCGCACCGCCGGTATAGGCAAACAGATTCAGCACCTTGATCTCACGGTTTGCATTTCGTATCTTCTCACTAAACCAGTCCCAGTTCACCGCCTGCTCTGGGAAAAGTCCAGTATGTTTGAAGGTAAATGGTTTCAAATGAAAGGTCAGATCTTTGTAATTGATGCTCCACTGCTTCGGCAGATCGAAGAATTCCCATTCTCCACCGCCCTTGTTACTGCGGTGATAATGTCCATTCAGCTTTTTCCATGCCGGGTTCTTTCTTGGAAGATCCCACAACACCTGCGGGTCCGGACGAAGCAAAATATAATCGCCCCATCGTTCCAGTTTTTCTCCCTTTGAACAATCTATAATCTCATATTCTTTCCACTGATCGGCTACCCACATATACTTTTAGTCCCTTTCGTCTATTTTCTTATACATTGCGTTCTAATTTTATACAAGCAATACTAACACACCCAACTTTCCAACGCAAGAATGAAAGTCCCGTTTTTGTCATGAAATACAGATAAAAAAAGACAGTTTGCACATTTTGTACATGCAAACTGTCGTAATTTTCTTACCAATCACGCTTCTCGATTGGAATATATTCTTTGTGATGACCAACGAATTTGTACGCTGGACGGATAATCTTGCCCTTATTTACCAACTCCTCGATCCGGTGTGCAGACCAGCCAGAGATACGGGAGATTGCAAAGATCGGTGTAAAGATCTCGATTGGCAGCTTCAACATTGTATAAACAAATCCGCTGTAGAAATCAACATTCGCGCAAACCGTCTTGAATGTACGGCGATGCTCGCTGATCAGCTTCGCTGCGATACGCTCAACTCTGTCATACAGTGCAAACTCATCCTGCAAGCCTTTCTCCTCGGAAAGCTTCTTCGCATACTTCTTCAGGATTACCGCTCTTGGATCGGACTCACTATAAACCGCGTGTCCCATACCATAGATCAGTCCAGAATGGTCGAAGCCCTTCTTGTCAAGGAGTCCCTGCAGATACTCGGAAATCTCATCCTCGTTCTCCCAATCCTTGACATGCATCTTCATATCATCGAACATCTGCTGTACCTTGATGTTCGCGCCACCATGCTTCGGTCCCTTCAGAGAGCCAAGGGAAGCAGCGACGGTCGAATACGTATCCGTTCCTGTCGATGTCAATACATGTGTCGTAAAGGTTGAGTTGTTACCACCACCATGCTCCGCATGGATAACCAGACAGACATCCAGAACCTTTGCTTCCAGTGCGGTGTATTTACCATCGGTACGAAGCAGACGCAGGATGTTCTCTGCGGTTGAAAGTTCTTTCTTCGGTCTGTGGATAACTAAGCTCTTATCAAGATAATAGTGTCTGTATGCCTGATAACCGTACGCCGCCATAACCGGAAACTGTGCGATCAGCTGCAGACACTGCATCAGTACATTTTTGATATCCAGATTGTTCGGATCTGGATCGTAAGTATATAAGGTCAGAACACACTTCTGCAGGACATTCATCATGTCACGGCTCGGTGCCTTCATGATAACGTCACGGTTGAAGCTCTCTGGCAGCTGGCGAAGCTCACCAAGCACCTCCTTGAAACAGTCAAGCTGTTCCTGACTTGGCAGATCACCAAACAAAAGCAGATATGTCGTCTCTTCAAAACCATACTGGCTGTTGCGGAAGCCCTGTACGAGCTGCTGTACTTCATATCCTTGGAAATAAAGCTCTCCAGGAATTGGCACACGGTGTCCATCCACAACGCTAAATCCCATAACGTCGGACACTTCTGTAAGTCCGGTCAGTACGCCTCGTCCGTTGGAGTCTCGAAGTCCCCGCTTTACGTTGTACTCTTCGTAGAGATTTAAGTCAATCTTTCCGGAGTCATTACAAAAACGTACATATTCATCTAGTATCTGGTCAAATTTCAAATCTGACATAACCTCAACTCCTATCTTATTCGATCTCTTTGCTCATAGTAAAAGTGTAGTCTGTTATCTTTCCTGTATCCGGATCCGCATAAGCACTTATGCTGATATAATGATCGCCCTCATAGTAATATACATAGTAGGAAATGAAATATGTATATTCGTCCTTAGAGAAATCATCGCCCAGATCGCCATACACCGACTCAATCTTACTTCCATCATCGCCCATCGAAATACCGCCTGGGAACGTGATGTTACTTGTATAATAATCCGCTTCTACTCCGATTTCAGAGATATATCCATACTTTGGCAGAATGGCATTGCCGGTGAAGTTCTCCAGCTTGATGCTGAGCTTCTCGCCGTTTTTCTCCATGTAAGTGCTCTCGTAGTTCTTACCACCGATATAGTCGGAAACGGAAGTATCCAGTGTCCATCCGTCTTTCTCCAGTTCCGTAAATGGAACCGGAAGTACATAATTTTTGTCTCCAATTGTAATAATACCATCAAATCGGTCAGCACTTGCACCACCCGGTGCCACATACTGATCGTTGATTGCCGGTGCATCCATACTCAGATCTGCAACCGAAGTTGCGCCCTCTGGCATTTTGGAATTGATCAACCGGATGGAGATCAGATTTTTCTCCGGTGTCACATCAAAATCCATACCATCTTTCTCGTCATCTCCTGCATAATCAATGGATACATAAGTTCCGCTTCCATCAGAATACTCATTTTCACTCCGGTATTCCGGTGCACCATATGCAGTCTTGATATCACTCTCTGTCGATTCAAACAGCTTGATTCCATTTGCTAACTCGATTGTAAAGTCATCTTTATATTTTCCGGATTTGGAGCTAAATGAGAATCCAACAACATAACAGTCATTGATCTCCGCCTCATTGACACCCGGATTGGCTACGATCACCGTCAGCTGTGCACGATCCGTATAACTTGTGATATAATCCCAGTCACCCGATGCCACCTTCACAGTCGCGCTGTCTGTCTGCCAGCCCTTTGATTTCCACTCTGAATATGGAAGTGGAAACTGGTAGATCGTACCATCGATGTTCGCAGTATAATCTCTCCATGAATCAGACAGTTCCGTCGGCCATACATAGTCGCCTACACCACTTACATCTGTCTCCGTCGTCGCTTCCGTTGTGTTCTCTGTCGTCGCATCTGTCGCACTGGCTGCTTCTGTTGTCTCAGCCGGCTGTTCTGTCGTCGTTGCATCGTTATCTTTTTTCTTTCCTCCGCCTAGGATCAGAACCAACCCTACAATCAGTGCCACAACTGCTGCCGCAATCCCTGCGATCAACCCAATCTTCTTTTTATTTTTTCCAGATGCGGTATCGTTCTGTCCCGGTGCCAGATGCATCGACTGCATCGATGCAGACATCGAACTATTTCCGTTTCCAGATGCGGTATATGGATTTGCCTGCGGCATTGCATTGCCCGCTGTAACCGGTCCACTTCCATACAGATCTGTGAGCAACTGTCCAATATCCTGATAACGTTCCGGTGCCTTTACCGCAAGTCCTTTTCGAAGCACTGTCTCTGTCCGCTCGGATACGGAGATGCCTTTCTTCGAAGGATCTACATAAGTGTCCTCCTCCATACGTTCCACGCCGTTTGGTGGAACCTCACCGGTGAGCATCTTATACATCGTCGCACAGAGACTGTAGATATCCGTCCAAGGTCCCTGTTTTCCCTTCGCATAATACTGCTCTGGTGGTGCGTAACCATGCTTTAAAATCACAGTATAGGTCTTGTCAGTCTCTGCGGACTGTCCGCGTACCGAACCAAAATCAATCAGCTTGATCTTGCCTTCGTTATCAACCATGATATTATCCGGGCTGATATCCCGGTGTACCAATCCATTTTTATGTACTTCATACAGAGATTCAAATACCGGTTTCATCAAAGCAAGTACGGTCGCTTCATCCAGCTTTCCGCCCATGCCCTTAAGATAATGCTTCAGATCCACACCATTGATATATTCCATAACGATATATCCGGTGCCATTTTCATAGAAGAAATCCTTCACGGATACGATACCCTGTAACTGATAGAACTTCGAGAGATTCCGTGCCTCTTCTACATATCGTTTTAAACCCTTGTCATATATTTCTTTCTTACTATCCAGTGTTGATACGATCGTTGTCGTCATCGCATCTCTCTGTGCAAAGCTTTCCGGATAATACTCTTTGATCGCGATATACGTCTGCAGATTCAAATCCCAGCCAATGTATGTAATCCCAAAACCGCCCATGCCAATCACACGGCCGATCATATATTTCCCCTGTAAAACTGTAAACGGACGCAAGCAGTTTGGCTTTTCTTCATAGCCACTCACATCGAACCCGCAATATGGACAGACATCTTCTCCCTGTCCAAGGGCTTGCATACAATTCGGGCACTTATCATATCTATTCTGCATCGTATCCCTCTCCCTAATCTCTGTTAATCTGTGTCATTTTTTACACATATGTTAGAATTATACCAAAAATACTACTTTCCTACAAGTTTTTTCAGATTTCTATGATGTATTTTTCAAACGCATTGACAACTTTTGTATTCTTATATTCTGAAATCCGTTTGAAATCTCTTCCATAATTGATATGCACGTGTCCATGTGCAAACAACAGTGGCTCATACTCATCCAAAATCTGATAAAACGCCTGAAAGCCAGTGTGTGGCAGATCCGTGCTGTCATTCAGTTCAAATGCCGGTGAATGCGTGATCAGAATATCCAGACCACCAGCCTTCTTGATCTTCCTTCGCAACTTGCGCACACGTTTCTTCATTTCATCCTCGGTGAACTGATACATCCCGAAATTATAGCACATACTTCCACCAAGTCCCGCGATCCGAACACCCTCATGCACATATACATCATCATCGATACAGATGCAGCCATCCGGTGGCGTCTCGTCATAGCAGGCATCATGATTGCCATGCACATACAGAATTGGCACCTTCGCAAATGTCGCCATGAAAGACAGGAACTGCGGAGCCAGATCGCCACAGGAAATAATCAGATCGATCCCCTCTAATTTACTTTTCTCAAAATAATCCCAATAATACTTGGACTCTTCGTCTGCAAGTAACAAAATCTTCATTTATCTTAGTCCTCGTCCTTTACCTCTTTTTGTTCGGCATCTGCTTTCGCCTCATCCTTGACACCCTTCTGCTCGACAATGGATTTCGCCTCATCCTTCATATCCTCGACATCTGGAATCTCGCCCTCTACGTTATCCACCAGCCAGTTCATCAACATGATCTCCTCCGGTGTCATGATCTCCTCGTCCTCGTTCTTGATCGTATGATCCTGCGCCCGGAGCACACCATAGAACGGATGGAAGCTGTTCTCACGGATCAGTTTGCCGATAATTCCGACTAACTGTTTCGTGCCTTCAGGCACCTTGTTCGAACAAATGATATCAACGACCTCTGCAGAAAGGCCCCACCAATAATTGATTGCCTTTGTCTTCACAGCATCATCCTGCTTGATTGCACCATTTACCACACTCTCAATCAGTTTCGCATAAAATTCGCCCCACTGATATAGCGGGAATGCGAGGTTGATTGTTTCATCCCCTTCGATATGATATAAGCCATACCGGCGGTTATGTGAATTCGGCTTGATCATAACCTGATCGGAAATGTATTCGATTCCATTTTCCTCGAATTCACGAAGTACATTCTCCCGCGTATTTCCCTTCACGGTCGTCCATTCGAGATAGACCTTCGCATATGGATTCACCATGCGCGCACCAAGCGCAAATGCATTGATGTTCGCAGTCATACCGACGATCGGATAGTCCGCCACATAGCCGATCTTTCCATTCTTTGACAATGCACCCGCGATCATGCCCGCGAGGAATTTCACTTCATAAAGTCTCGCGTAATAGGTGCTGATAACCTTATGAGACGTGTTCAGTGAGCAGTTCATAATCGTGGCTTCCGGATGATTGACCGCCACCTTCACGCTCGCACTGATGAGCTGTGGTGTCGTTGTGAAAATGATTGACACGCCCATCGCGATCAGGTCCTCCATCGCCGATATCGCTTCTTCCTCGGATGCGATATTGTGCACCTTCAGTGTTTTGATCGTATCCGGATAATGCTCATCCAAATATAATCGTCCAAGCTCGTGTCCATACAGCCATTCGGATTCCTGTGGATCCTTGTTGAAAACGAACGCTACCATCACCTTCTTCGGTGTCGAGCTTCGGAAATAATCCATCAGCTTCTTACGTCCGAGCTTCGTCGGCTCCATATGCAGTTCCACTTCCCTGCCTTTGGACTCAATCAGGAACTCATCCCACAGGAGCTTGATCTTCTCCTTCATCTCCGCTTCGGTCATATTCTTTACAGCTTCGTATCCGTAGATGTCAATAAAGATCAGCAATGTGTCGCTGTTGGTCAGCGGCAACTTATCGCCGCCAAGTGCCTTGAATGACACACAGAACCGATGGTTCGCAGAGCCAAAATCAAGCTTCTGCTCATCTGTCCATTCCGCATCAGGATCTGGACTCGTCAGCTCCAACAGACGGCGGAAACATCCTTCCTGTGAAAACCAGATATAGTTGATCTCTGTCAGCTTGTAAAAATCCATGAATTCATAATAGATCTTCACCTGCAGATCATCCGTTTTCTTCGGAATCTTCCGTGTCACCTGTGCCGGGATTGTAACCGCATCAAAATATTTCATCACGGATACACGCTTATTTCCCTCTACGACATAGAATTTATTCATATATTCGTAAACCTTGATCGGATCACGAATTCCCTCTTCGATCTGGCTGTCACACAGTGCCGACCATTTGGCACCAAATTCTGTCTTATAATCAAGCAGTGGCATGAAGTTGTTCGCAAATGCGTATGTTCTTCCGACATTGCTCGTTCCAACGATACGGTCAAGTGGAATCTGAACGATACCCAGTGACATCTCGCCCACGATATCCACGCCCTCTAATATTTCATCCAAAACCGGAAGGTATTCATTCTCGCCCTTGGAAACCGCATTTTTAAATGCTTTCAGTCCTAATTTCTGTGCTTTTTCGTATTCTACATATGACATAATCGATTCACCTCGTCTCTCATATTACAACGTAATTGTTTTCGTCTCTTAAGTCTTTGTTTGCATACTTGGTTATTATTATATGCGGTTTCTGCATATTATACAAGAGATTTTCCCCTGACAGCGGGGATATTCGACACGGACGCTTTCTGTGGGGTGATGGTTCTGTTCCGGGACCGCTTCCGCTTAGTTGCTCCGAGTAGCGGTACTAAATTCGCGCACGCGCTCATTAAGTACCGACTGTCGCAAATGTCCCTGCACAGAATCCATCATCCCACACAGAAAGCTGTGCATGATCCGCGAAAAGCCCCGCTGTCCTCGCCACGCCCGAAGCCAACTAGGGCTTTGTGGCTGGTTTTCCAGCTTTTCGCCCAATTCACTTGCTTCTATATAGCAAAAACGCCCGGTTACAAACCGGGCGTTTCCAAACATATATTAGTAATTATAGCAATTCAACTCTTTCACTTCTTGTTTACCCGTGTCCGTATAGTTCAGCTCCAGAGCTGCCTGTGCATCATCACAGCTTACACCATTCATGATCTGGAGTATTAACAAAGCGGCTATATCCTGCGACAACAGTACCCTCTCTTGTAAATCCTTCTCCTGCCCCGACACAACCAGTCTTGTAAAATCCTTGCTATACGCCACAGACAGATCCGCGGTTCCCATAAGATTGACAGAGGGATTCATGTTTAAAACATCAACCATACTTTTCTTTGCATTTTCCAACTGTGCATCCGCATATTAAACTTCAATCCTGCTCTCCGAATTGATTCTTGCACTTTCGCACTCGCCATTTTCTTCCCACATGCACCTACCATAAGAGCAGTTCAACCATAAGAATCAGAAACACCATCTTTCTCTTTTTCATTGTATTATAGAATTTCTTCAATTTGCACCCCTCTTATAATCGCTCATTTAAACTTATTTCAATCCCATTCTATTGTTCTGATTCCATTCTAATTTAACACCAGCGATTCCATATCACTTACAAACCCATCCATGTCTCCGGTACTATTTTCTGACCTGTAAGAAATTCCATAGCACGTATCATCTGACATTTTTATAATAATCGAACAGCCTGCTTGTATTCCCGTGATATCTGAGTCCTCATCTACGTTCTCTGCTTCCCAACTACAGATATTTCGATTATTCATGCTATTGATGATTGCGTCCTTCGTCGCGTCGTCCGCAGCTCCCACAATATCGTCGGCAGATAGGTTTTCGATGTTTCCATTTGTAGTGAATACTTTACCAAGCTTCAAATCAATCACGGTTGTCTGGCATGTTTCTCCTTCTACATGTTCCACAATGACCGTCTCTACCTGATCCTGATATTCTGGCAGGAATTTGTTCGTCGTAATCTTCAGTGCAGCATAATCGGGAATTTCTGTTCTATCTTGTAACTCCTTATAATCATTAAGCAGAAATCTCGGATCTCCCTCGCCGATATTCTCGTAGGTCAATCCGTAATAGCTGACAAATGCGTCGAAATCAACGCCATCAAATTCCGATTCGTCGATGTTGAATTCCTCACATACATATTCCAGTGTTAGCTTCTCATCCTTCGCCTGCGCTTGTCCATGTTCTGTCGTAACATTATCCTGATCTTTCTGACTGCCTTCTGTTGTGATATTTCCCTGTTCCTTTTGATTATCCTGCTTGTCTGACACGCACCCTGCGAGGGAAAGCATCAGGGCTGCCACTATCACATAATAATATTTTCTTCTCATATCTTGCTCCTATCTGAAATCCCGCTTTATTCTCAATTCTAAGCATCCCCATACGTTCTACTATTCGCTACTTCTCTGGAATGACTGCTTCTAGTTTAACATAGAATTCCTGTCTCTTATACACATCTGACGCTGCCGACGACTAGTCGAGTGTAGATCTCGGT
>ENA-OZUR01000384-OZUR01000384.1-human-gut-metagenome-genome-assembly--contig:-NODE-384-length-12479-cov-4.682147_pt1 | contig 12479 bp, 9 predicted proteins | sample MGYA00243435_ERZ654025 | MGnify/ENA primary metagenome ERZ654025 (study PRJEB26926, sample SAMN06164585) | human gut metagenome | biome: ENVO:00009003; feature: ENVO:2100002; material: ENVO:00002003... | reverse complement strand
CCCGGAACGGGCTCGAACCGTCGACCTCTAGCGTGACAGGCTAGCGTTCTAACCAACTGAACTACCGGGCCATGGTGGCAGGGGCAGTAAGATTCGAACTCACGGCACGCGGTTTTGGAGACCGCTGCTCTACCAACTGAGCTATGCCCCTATTTATCTCGCAGCCTCTTTTCGACCGCTCGATTATTCTACCACGAACTACGGAAAATGTCAACCTATTTTCCCAAAAATAATTATTTTTTACCCCCGACAAGGTGTTTTATGCAAAAAATGCAGACACCGTGCCGAAAAACAGAAAACGCCCGTCCTTTTGGAACAGGCGTTTCGGTGACTAAACTTTAGCGGGAAAGATCCTGAGAGATCCTGTAGAGCTTCTCGTCGAAGACGCGCGGCATCTCGAGGGCTTCGGTAATGTCGAAGTCTACGATGCGTTCGCCCTGCATGACGACAACGCGGTTGCTCTTGCCGTCGCGGAGCAGCTCAACTGCGTGGTAGCCCATCCGGCTTGCCACAACACGGTCACGGAGCGTCGGGGAACCGCCGCGCTGTACATGGCCAAGGATGGTCGCACGGCTCTCGATGCCGGTCTCCTCTTGGATGCGCTTGCAGATATCTTCGGAGTGACCTACGCCCTCTGCAACGACCACGATGAAGTGGCGCTTTCCGGTCTTCTGTGCGTAGCGGATGCGCTCGATGACGTCCTTTTCAAAGTCATACTTCACTTCCGGGACAAGCGTTGCGATTGCGCCGACAGCGATGCCGGTGTTGAGTGCGATGTCGCCGCAGCGTCTGCCCATGACCTCTACAACGCTGCAGCGGTCGTGAGACTCTGTGGTATCGCGGATGCGGTCGATCATTTCCATAGCGGTGTTCATCGCCGTGTCATAACCGATGGTATATTCGGAGCTCGAAATATCGTTATCGATGGTGCCCGGAACGCCGATGCAAGGAACACCTGCGCCGGTCAGGTCGCGTGCGCCGCGGAAAGAACCGTCGCCGCCGACGACGACCACGCCGTCGATGCCCAGTTCGCGACATTTAGCAGCCGCCTTCTGAACGCCCTCCGGGGTATTGAACTCGGGGCTGCGCGCCGTAAAGAGCGCCGTGCCGCCGTGCTGGATGATGTTGGAAACGCTGCGAAGCTCCATTTTCTGCACTTCGCCGGTCAGAAGACCGTTGTAGCCGTGACGTACGCCATATACCTCCATGCCGAAGGAGATCGCGGTGCGGACAACAGCACGAACCGCAGCATTCATGCCCGGTGCGTCACCGCCGCTCGTAAGTACTGCGATTTTCTTTGCACACATTGTAAATTCCTCCACTTTCTTATTGAAAATTGCAAAGTTAAAAATGCAATTCAGCAATTTATTCCATTCATTTTTGATTATACCCCTTTTCCCTGACGGTTTCAAGAGGTATTTTGCCTTTTTTGAATCGGTTTTTGTTTTTTTGAGAATTTCTTATTCTTTCAGCGCAACATTTCCCTCACCGAGAAGTTTTTTCAATGCGGAGACGAGTTCGTAGTTCACCGCAACGCGGTAACGGGCAGGCGCGCGGACCAGCTTTTTCGTGTCCGTATAATATAGATAGAGGTCGGTCACGCCGTCGAAAATCTCGATGTACTGCATCGCCTTTTTGCAGATCGGGTCTTCGGCGTTCGGCACACGCAGGTAAAGGCCCTTATAGGCTGTGTTATAGCCCTTAATCTGCACACCGGGCCGCTCTTCCCCGCGCGGCGGCGTGACGCTTTCCGGCACAGCGGCAGGCTTTTGCGAGTCCCTTTTCTTTTCCTCAGGCGCAGGCCTTCTGCGGCTCATCATTTCTTCCGGCGAAAACGGTGCCGAGGCATATTCGCAGATGAACTTCGGGTCTTTTTCTTCCGTAAAGCTGATGCGTCCGTGCGCCCAAACAGAGCCGCCCGGCGCAAAAAGGTCGCCGTATTTTTCCAAAACTTTCGGGAAAACAAGGGCCTCCATAGAGCCATACATGTCTTCCAGCGTAATGAACGCCATGGCAGAGCCGGAGCGCGTCACCTTCTTTTTCACGCTTTCCACAACGGCCAGAACGTCCACATACTGCTCGTCTTTATATTGGTCGGATTCCCCGGCGGCGCTGCGGGCAATCTCATCAAAGCGCGCGGCAATGCCGGCGTTATAGACCTCCGCATACGGCGACATGGGGTGCCCGGAAAGGTACATGCCGGTGACTTCCTTTTCCATAGAAAGCAGTTCGGTTTTGGGGAACTCCTCGGCTTTCGGCATCTCGAAAGATTCCGTTTTCTCCTCCCCGCCGAAGTCAAACAGGCCGATCTGTCCCTCTATGTTGCGGCGTTTGTCGTCCTCCAGCTGATCGAGCAGCGGGCCGACCGCCATCAGCATTTCGCGGCGGTTGTTGCCGAGACCGTCGAACGCACCGCAGCGGATAAGACTTTCCACGGCGCGGCGGTTCAGGTCTCTGCCCTGCATGCGCTTGCAGAAATCGTAGAAGGTCGTGAACGGGCCGTTCATCGTACGCTCGGATAAAATGCGCTGTATCAGGCCGCGTCCGAGGTTGCGGATGGCGAGCAAACCGAAACGAATGCTGTTTTCAAAAACGGAAAAGCCCTGCTCGCTCTCGTTCACGTGCGGCGGCAGCACGGCAATATTCAGTCTGCTGCATTCTTCCATATACGCCGCAATCTTGCCTGCGGATGCGAGCACACTTGTGAGCAACGCGGCCATATATTCTTTCGGATAGTGATATTTGAGGTACGCCGTGCGATACGCCACAACGGCATACGCGGCGGCATGGGACTTATTGAACGCGTAGGACGCGAAGCTTTTCATCTCATCGTAGATTGTCTCGGCGGTCTGCTCGTCCACGCCGCGGGCGATGCAGCCTTCAATCTCCACGGTGCCGTCCTCACGCTTTAAGCCGTGAATGAAATACTCGCGCTCCTGCTCCATGACATCGTGCTTTTTCTTGCTCATGGCGCGGCGCACAATGTCCGCGCGGCCGAGCGAATACCCCGCAAGCTCGCGGAAAATGCGCATGACCTGCTCCTGATAAATGATACACCCGTAGGTGACGTCCAATATTTTGGAAAGGCGCGGGTGGCGGTACGTGATTTTATCCGGGTGCTTGCGATTTTCGACGTACATGGGGATGAACTTCATCGGGCCGGGGCGATACAAAGAGATAACGGCGATGAGATCTTCAATGCTTTTGGGGTCGGATTGCATGATGACACGGCGCATACCGGCAGATTCAAACTGGAACACGCCCTCTGTCGCACCGCTCGCGATCATTTTAAACACGTCCGGGTCGTTATCCGGCGCGTTTTCCACCTTAAAGCCCGGCGTGTGTTTCGCAATCATCTGCTCGGCGTGGTCGATAACCGAGAGGTTGCGCAAGCCAAGAAAGTCCATCTTGAGCAGACCGAGCTGCTCGATGGCCGTCATCGTGTACTGCGTGACAGGCGAATCGTCGTTCATGCTCAGCGGCACGTAATCGACGACCGGGCGGTCTGTGATGACAACACCGGCGGCGTGTGTGGACGTGTGGCGCGGCATGCCCTCAATTTTGCGTGCCATGTCGAGGAGCTCGTGCACCTGTTTGTCGCTTTCATATAAATCGCGCAGCTCGGAGACGCGTTCCAGCGCGGCGTCAATCGTGATATCGAGCTCCATCGGCACAAGCTTTGCGACGGTATCGCACGTCGTGTACGGAATTGCCATGGCGCGGCCAACGTCGCGTATCGCAAGGCGCGCCGCCATGGTGCCGAACGTGACGATCTGCGCCACGTGGTCGGTGCCGTATTTTTCCGTGACATACTCAATGATCTCCTGTCGGCGCTCGTCGCTGAAATCGACGTCGAAGTCCGGCATACTGACGCGCTCCGGATTCAAAAAGCGCTCGAACAGCAGGTCATACCGCAGCGGGTCAACGCCCGTGATGCCGATGCAGTATGCGGCGAGGCTGCCCACACCGGAGCCTCTGCCCGGGCCGACCGGGATACCCATGCTTTTCGCCTGACGGATGAAATCGTACACGATGAGGTAGTAGTTTACATAACCCATCGTATCAATCGTCGAAATTTCATATTCAAGGCGGTCTGCGATTTCTTTTTTCGGGTTTTCGCCGTAGTATTTGTGCAGACCCGCGTAACACATACGGCGAAAATATTCGCGGTTGTCGCTGCCGTCCGGCGTATCAAAGCGCGGCAGCTTCGTTTTGCCGAACTCAAATTCCACATTGCAGCGGTCGGCGATTTTCTGCGTGTTGTCCGCTGCCTCGGGACAATCCGGGAACAGTGCACGCATTTCGTCTTCGCTTTTAAAATAGAATTCATCGGAGCCGAATTCCAGCGTATCCTCATCCTCCACCGTGCGGTTCGTCTGGATGCAGACGAGGATGTGGTGCATTTTAGTGTCTTCTTTTTCGATATAGTGGCAGTCGTTCGTCACGACGAGCGGAATGCCCGTCTCTTTGGACAATCGGATTATTTGCGGGTTGATATGTGCCTGTTCGCGCAGGCCGTGGTCTTGTAATTCGAGGTAAAAATTGTCCTCGCCGAAAATCTCACGGTAGCGCAGGGCGGCGGCTTTGGCTTCGTCATAGTCGCCGACGGAAAGCGCACGCGGGATCTCACCCGCAAGGCAGGCGGAAAGCGCGATGAGCCCCTCGCTGTGTTCACGCAGCAGCTCCATATCGGCGCGGGGCTTGCTGTAAAAGCCCTCTGTCCACGCTTTAGAGACAATAGCGACAAGGTTGCGGTAGCCCGTTTCGTTTTTGCACAGCAGCACAAGATGCCGGTTTTCGTTATCGATGCCGTGAATTTTATCGAACCGGCTGCGCTTTGCAACGTAGATCTCGCAGCCGATGATCGGCTTGATGCCGCGCTTTTTCGCTGCTTTATAAAAGTCGATCACGCCGTACATCACGCCGTGATCGGTAATGGCAACGCTTTTCTGCCCCATCTCCTGCGCTTTATCGAGCAGCTTTTCAATGCGGCAAGCGCCGTCCAAAAGGCTGTATTCGGTGTGCACATGCAAATGTGTAAACGCCATTTTCGCCCTCCTTTTCCATTTAAGTTTACATAATCGAATTTACATAAACCTCTAATTGTCGTTTTCAATCACAAGGGTAAATCCGTGCTCGGTGGAAAAATAGTGGTTTTTATCCCCCCACGCGGTATCGATCACAACGTAGTATGTGCCGTCGTTTTCAGGGTACGCAAACCGTTCGCTGCGGTAGTAAAGCTCGGAGAAATCCTCGTTATAAACCGTGTAATACATCGCGCCGTAGGGATCCTGCGAGGCTTCAAGCACGATGCCTTTATCCATGCGAATGACCGGAAATTCATCGGCAACCTCTTCAATTTCAAAATGCCCTCCGCACGCTTTTGAACCGTTCTTCCTTTGCTCGCCGGTCACGTTCTGCAGCGCGGTAATCTCTTCATTGCCGGAGCGCACCACGATATCGCCGGGCACAAGCTCGGCTTTCAGCGCGTCGGCGATGAAGTACGCGCCCACGCCGAGCACCGTAACAATCAAAATGCCCAACACAAGGTCTTTAAAGCTCTTCGGTCTTTGCATTTTCAGCATGCAGCTTTTCCTCCACTTCAAAAACGCTCTGCTCCGCAAGGGATTCCTCCGGCGAGCCGAGCTGTTCCGCAAACTCCAAAATGCGGCGCAGGCGGTGATTCACACCGGAACGGCTGATGGAAAGCCGCTCCCCCATTTCGCGCAGCGACATTTCGGGGTTTTCCAGCCGCAAAACGGCGGCCTCGCGCAGGTCGGCAGGCAGCTCGTCCAGCCCCACCTTGTCGCTGATGAGCGCAATGGCGGCAATCTGCTTTGTTGCAGCAGAGTACGTTTTATCAAGATTCGCGGTCTCGCAGTTCGAGACACGGTTTAAATTGTTGTAGGTCTCCTTGTACATTTTGATCTGCATCAGGTTCATGGCGGAGTTTACCGCACCCGTCAGCGTGAGGAAATCCTCAATGGCGGCGCTTTCCTTTATGTAGACAATGTAGCTGTTTTTTCTGCGTGCAATAGACGGCGAAAGCTGTGCGGCCTTCACGCGGTGCAGAACAGCCACAAGGTCTTCCGCAAGGTGCAGGTACGGCGTGGAAAACTCAAGGTGATACTCCTTCTGCGGGTCTGTGACCGTGCCGCAGATGAGGAACACACCGCGCAAAAACGCCGAAATGCAGCAGTCTTTTTGCAGATTTTCCTCGTGAATATGCAGGTTCACGTCATTCTCATCGTGCCCGAACGAACGGATCATCTGAATGCGTGCGGCTTCACCCGGAATGGTGATGGCATACGCGCCGATATTCTTGCGCCTTAACTGCGAGCGCACCTCAGCGTATACACCGGCCGAAACGGCGGCGGCCTCCGCCACACGGCGTGCAACGGCGGCATTTTCGCATACCATCTGCGATTCCCGCGCGGAAAAACACTTTGAAAAAAGCAGAAGGCCGTAGCATTCCGCTTTCAAACAGCATGCGCGCTTATTTTCAATCATACACAGCTCTTGCTTGCAATCCGCAGCAAATGACATGAAAACGGCTCCCTCCCGCTTTATTCTTTCGTGATATCCCGGTGCGAGACCGTGGCGTGAATGCCGTTTGCGACAAGGTGATCGTGCATATACTGCGCAAGCGCCACGGAGCGGTGATGCCCGCCGGTGCATCCGACCGCGATGACGAGCTGGCTTTTGCCCTCCTGAATGTAGAGCGGCAGCATGTAATCGATCATGTCCGTAAAGCGGGTTTTAAAACCCTCGGTTTCCTTGCAGTTCATCACGTAGTCGCGCACGGGCGCTTCAAGGCCGGTATGTTCACGCAGCTCCTCCACATAGAACGGGTTCGGCAGGCAGCGCACGTCAAACACAAGGTCGGATTCGAGCGGCAGACCGTATTTAAAGCCGAAACTGATGCAATGCACCGTAATGGCGTCGTTGTCGTTCTGCAAAAACAGGTCGGAAATGCGCGCTTTCAGCCCCGCCGCCGGAATGTTCGACGTATCGATGACGTAATCGGAGACCTCTTTGACCGGGCGCAGCATCTCGCGCTCCAGGCGCACAGCCTGCTCCAAAGAGCCCTGCATCGCTTCGGAAAGCGGGTGCTTGCGGCGCGTCTCCTGAAAGCGGTTGACAAGCACGGGCTCGGACGCATCCATAAACAAAATTTTATACGGCTCGTTCTGCGCCTTCAGTGTTTCGAGCGCGCTGAAAAATGACTTAAAAAGCTCGCCGCCGCGGGTATCCGTGACGACCGCCACGCGGCGCTGAATACCCTCGGATTTATCGCAAAGATCGTAAAAGACCGGAATGAGCGCCGGGGGCAGATTATCGACACAATAAAAGCCGATATCCTCCATGGCGTGCATGGCGCGCGTTTTGCCCGCGCCGGATAAGCCGGTCAAGATCACAAATTCCATTTTAAAAACCACCTTTTCGGCAGCCAAATGCCACCGTAAATCCCACAAATTTTACTCGCCGAACGAAATGCGGCGAATTTCCGGCTCCAGCTCCACGCCGGTCGCCTGAAAAACTGTATCCTGAATGGCGCGGATGAGCGCTTCCACATCGGCACACGTCGCACCGCCTTTGTTCACAATGAAGCCTGCATGCTTTTCGCTGACGCACGCGCCGCCCACGGCAAAGCCCTTCAGGCCGCACTGTTCAATGAGCGCACCGGCAAAATAGCCCTCCGGGCGCTTGAATACGCTGCCCGCGCTCGGCAGCTCGAGCGGCTGCTTTTCGCGGCGACGGCGCATGAAATCTTCCATTTTCGCGGTGATCTCCGCTTCCGCACCGCTTTCAAGGCGCAGCTCCGCGCTTGTGATGATGCGCTTCGTGCCCATAAAGGCGCTTTTGCGGTAGCCGAACGCGAGGTCTTCCCCGCTCATTACGCCGGGCGTGCCGTCCGCTTCAAGGAAATGGACGCGTTCGACGACCTGCTTCATCTCGCCGCCGTAGGCGCCGGCGTTCATGTACACTGCGCCGCCGAGCTGCCCCGGAATGCCCCACGCAAATTCAAGGCCCGTGAGCCCCTGCCCACGTGCAAAGCTGCATACCGTCGCAAGCGATGCACCCGCGCCGCACAAAACATGACCGCTCGCAAGGCTCTGCACTTTTTTAAAATCGCCCTGCAGCGTCAGCACCGCGCCGCGCAAGCCCTCGTCCGGCACAAGCAGATTGGAACCGTTGCCGAGGATGAAATACGGGACATTCTCGTCACATACAGCATTTAAAACCGCCTGCAATTCAGAGACGGTCTTCACTTCGACAAACCGATCCGCCGGGCCGCCGATCTTAAACGACGTGTGGGCGGACATGGGCTCATCGGTCTTATAGCATACGCCGGCACTTTGTAGTGCGGCGTCAAATTTACGGTAATCAGACATTCTCAAAGCTCCTTAAAATAGCATCGGCATCCTTGCGGTTTTCAAGGATGTTCGTGTGCGCACGCAGATACTCGATGAGGCGGTTCGTGTTCGCGTTGAGAATCAGCTCCTCCGGAAACGCAATCTCGCGCAGCATCTCGAGCGCCGCAGTATGATCCTTCACCTGTGTCTCAAAATGCGCGTCCGAGCTGACGATAATCGGCACACGGTGCTTTTTGCAGCACAGCGCAATCTCGCGGCAGTTCGGGATATTCGCCTTGCGCACCTCAAAGGAATGCGAGTTAATCTCCACAAGCTTGTGGTTTCGACCGAACTCCGGAATGACCGTTTCATAATCGTAGCGGAACTCCGGACTGCCGCTGTGGCCGATGACATTCACCTTCGGATCGTGTGCAATGTTGAGCCAAAGTTGCGTGCATTTTTCGACCGTGGGATTCTCAAGCCCCGGCAGTCCGAGGTTGTGAATGGACGCCACAAGCCAGTTGACGTCGCGGCGTTCGGTCTCATTGATGTCGAGCGTGCCGTTCAAATCGATGACATTCGCCTCCATGCCCGCAATGAGCAGAATGCCGCGGTATAAAAGCGGCAGTTCATGCATGGAATTAAAGAACCACGGGCCGGGCGCACCGGGCATGGTGCGGGCGTGGTCGGTGATGGCGATGGCTTTGAGGCCCTTTTCCGCAGCGGAATCGACCATTTCGCGAATGGTGCTGTACGCATGCGTAGACGCCAGCGAATGTGTATGCAAATCTGCAATGATGTTATACATGATGATGTTTTCTCACTTTCAGCTAATCTTAAACGCGGTTAAAAGTCTTTGATGAAACTTTCTTCAGGAAGTTTACAGGTTCTTAGGGCAGCGCCCTAAGCCGCTTTCCGCAGAAAGCGAAACCCTTTTGCCTACCAAAAGATCAGGAAGGTAGGTCGGACAATCCGGTGAATTGTCCGATCGCAGGAAACCCTATCAAAGCGGGTTCCTGAACAAGATGCCAAAACATCTTGTTTTATACTAAAATCATGCTGTTAAATATCCAAATCTCTCTTAATCTCCTCGTGCGGCATCATGGAAGCATCCATGCCGAGCGCGGAGAGCAGCTCGTAGGCGGCATTGTAGCCCATTTTCTTCTGGCGGTTGTTCATCGCCGCAACTTCAATGATGATAGCAAGGTTACGGCCGGGCTTTACCGGGATCGTCATCACCGGCACCTTGATGCCGAGAATTTCCGTGTATTCGCTGTCCATGCCCATGCGGTCGTAGACCTTCATCGCGTCCCAGATCTCCAGATTGATGCACATGTCAATCTTTTCCTGCAGCTTAACGGCGCCCATACCGAAAATGCGACGGGCGTTGATGATACCGATGCCGCGCAGCTCGATGAAGTGGCGGATGTTCTCCGGGGACTGACCGACGAGCGATTTGCTGGATACGCGGCGAATTTCCACCGCATCGTCCGCGATGAGACGGTGGCCGCGCTTGATGAGCTCGATGGCCGTCTCGCTCTTGCCGACGCCGCTGTCGCCGACAAGCAGAATACCTTCGCCGTAAACCTCCACCAAAACGCCGTGGCGTGTGATGCGCGGCGCAAGCTCGACGTTCAAATACGCAACGAGCGATGCGACAACATTTGAGGTCGACTCCGTCGTGCGCAGCACCGGCACGTGGTACGTTTCGGCAATCTCCATGAAGTCCTTGCCGGGGTCAATACCGCGGGCAACAATCACTGCCGGAGGCTTCAGGGACAGGTAGCTGTCCAGCGCCATGGCGCGGCGCTCCGGCTTTAAGCTCTCCAGCATGTACATTTCCGCACGGCCTAAAACGGCGATACGATTCGGGTCAAAATATTCGTGGTAGCCGTTCAGCTCCATGCCGGGGCGAACAACGTCTCTCGATTGAATCAAAATATCATCTGCGCTCTTCGGCAGAAAAGCGGTCTCAAGCTGTAACTCGTGAATGATCTTGGAAAGCGGTATGGTGTAAACTTCCGGCATCGTGATCTTCCTCCCTAAAGTTAAGACGGCTGCAAAAGCCTTATTATGCTGTTTTAGCGGCTTTTGCTCCCTTGTTTTCGGCGTCCCACACAAAGCACGCCTAAGGTACCTGTTATCTTATACTATTATAGCGGATTTGCCGCCAAAAATCAACTTAAACTCCGCTTACCCATGCAGCGCATAAAATCTTCTTGAAAAGTCCGTTTTTGTGCGCTATAGCGGACTATCTGCGCGTGACGGGTCACGCATAAGCGAGCCGAAATGCAATGAAATAACAAAAGCCTTACGCCTTGCTCTTTTTTTGAGCTTGGTGTAAGGCTTTTTGCCGTTTATGCTTTCTTTTTCAGCGGATTCCACACGCCCAAAAGGTAAAACGCGAGCGACAATGTACTGGAAATTACCCAGCCGAACGGCCACGAAAGCCAGATGCCCGTGATGCCGAACGGGTGCACCAGAATAAACGCCAGAACAACGCGCAGAATGAGGTCTAAGAACGTGGTAATCATAAAATATACCATTGCGCCCGCACCGCGCAGCACGCCGTCCGCGGCAAGCTTTAATGCGAGGAACAGATAGCACAGCGAGACAATAAGCAGAAATTTTTTGCCGATCTCGATGGCCTCCGCCGAGGTGCTGTTCATAAAGAGCAGCAGGAGGTTTTCGCCGCGGAACACATACGCGCCCATAAAGACGAGCGCCACAGCAAGCGACATCACAAGCCCTGCTTTGAAGCCGCTGCGCACGCGTTCCATTTTGCCCGCGCCGATGTTCTGCCCCGTAAAGCTCGAAACCGAGTTGCTGAGCGCCGTCAGCGACGTGATGGCGAACGTGTTGAGCTTTACGCCTGCGGAATAGCCCGCGATGGCAGAGGATCCGAAACCGTTGACAAGTCCCTGAATGCACAAATTGCCGACCGAAACGAAGCTTTGCTGCAAAATGCTCGGAATGGCTACGATCGAAATACGGCGCAGCATCGCACCGGAAAACAGCGCAGGCTTTTCTTTTGTCTCAACGGACTTTAAGCGGCGCAAGACCGCCCAGAACGCACACGCGGAAGCCACGCCCTGCGCGAGGAACGTCGCCCACGCAACACCGCCGACGCCCCAGTGGAATACGATGACGAACACGGCGTCGAGCGCGATATTGCCGACGGACGACGCGATCAAAAACCACAGCGGCGTTTTGCTGTCGCCGAGCGACGTGAACACGCCGGAAGAAATGTTGTAGATAAAAAGGAACAAAAGCCCCCAAATGTAAATAGCAAGGTACAGCGCCGTATCTTCCATGATGTTCTCCGGCGTGCCGAGCATGCGTAAGATTGGCTCGCACAGCACTGTGCCGACGACCGTGAGCACCACGCCAAGCACCGCAACAGAAATAAAGCCCGTATACGCCGCCGTTTTCATTTCTTTAAAATCCTTCGCGCCGAAAAGCTGCGAGATGACGACCGAAATACCGATGTTCATGCCGAACGCGACCGCCATGAAGATCATCGTCACGGGATACGAAGCGCCCACCGCCGCCAACGCGTCTTCACCCGCAAATTTGCCCGCGATGACGCTGTCCGCGATATTGTAAAGCTGCTGGAACGCCACGCTCAAAAGCATCGGCAGTGTGAACCGCAGCAAAACGCTCGCCGGCTTGCCGGTCGTTAAGTCCTTATTCATGTCCGTTTCCCCTTCTCTTTTCAAAATACGCACATTATTATCACATTATTATAAAGAATTACAACCAAAACGGCAATGTTCAAAATGCCCAAGCATTTTCACCCACGTGCGGAAAAGACTGCGTGTTCGGCAAAATCCCGCCCAAAGTCATAAACAAAGCCCGCCGAAAAACGCATTTAAAACGTCTTTCAGGCGGGTTTGTTCACTTCTATGCACGTCAGCGCGCCGTTTTCCGCTTTGTACAGGCGCGTGCAGTATTTCAGCGCGCCCGGGCGGTGCGTCGTCAAAATGCACGCGGTGTCCGGCAGCGCGGTTAAAAGATTTTTCAGAACCTGTGCTTCGGTCTTTTCATCAAGCGCCGAGGTCGCTTCGTCAAGGAGCTGTCTCTTATACACATCTCCGAGCCCACGAGACATGCGCAGATCTC
>ENA-OZUR01000358-OZUR01000358.1-human-gut-metagenome-genome-assembly--contig:-NODE-358-length-12790-cov-4.209737_pt1 | contig 12790 bp, 12 predicted proteins | sample MGYA00243435_ERZ654025 | MGnify/ENA primary metagenome ERZ654025 (study PRJEB26926, sample SAMN06164585) | human gut metagenome | biome: ENVO:00009003; feature: ENVO:2100002; material: ENVO:00002003... | reverse complement strand
GCTCGGAGATGTGTATAAGAGACAGATTATATATAGTACGACACGGGGAAACCTTGTGGAACCGCGAGAAACGTCTGCAAGGACGTGAGGATATCGAATTAAGTGAAAAAGGCCGCGAGGTTGCACGGCTGACAGGCGAGGCATTAATGGACACAAGGATTGATAAAATATTTTCCAGCCCCCTAAAGCGTGCCTATGAAACAGCTTGTCTGATCCGGAATGGACGGGACATCGAGATTGAAACCGATGACCGGTTGCGCGAATTATCGTTCGGACATTTTGAAGGGCAGAATTTTTCGGAGCTGATCAAAGACGAAACACTTACGTTCCGCTACTTCTTCAAGCAGCCGGAATTGTATGTACCTGCGGACGACGCAGAGACGCTTCCGCACCTGATCGCACGTGCCGGGGATTTTATGCAGGATAAAATCGAACCGCTCGCCACTTCCTGCGAACGTGTGATGATCGTCGCACACGGTGCACTCAACAAAGGAATCATGTCTTATATTAAGAAACACGAAATCAAAGATTTCTGGTCGGGCGGATTGCAGCAAAACTGCAATGTGATGATCGTCGATTATACCGACGGGAAATATCGGATCGTGGATGAGACGAAGTTATTTTATACACTGCAGGAGTAAAATGCTGAGGTTTTATAAGGCAGTATGATAAAACTTAATAGAATTGAGGCATTGCTATGGTGGAATGAGGCTTTGACTGTAAAAGGTCAGAGCCTTTTTCTGTATCTAAAATCCGCACATTGGTCTTTTCATTTTGCATTCGATATAATTAAATTACCAAATGCAAGGAGGCTTCGATATGAAAACAATTTTTGAAAATATTGTCGGTAGTTATACACAACAAGGTGATTATCTTTTGCCAAATCTTACATTATCCGATGAAACTGAAAATGAAATCGGCGTTTGAGGAATGAGGCACAAACAATATTTGAACTCAAATCACCGAGTGCTTTATTACAATTTTCTTACCGCTGGCAAACTTAACAATCATCTTATTGATGTAGACCAAAGAGCACAAACCTTATTTGAACAGACAGTAAAATCACTCACCGAACAGGAGCGAGTTACAGAAAAACTCAAAGCAGAAAATATGATGTTGTGGGTGCGAAAGATGAATAATATTCGCAACCGAGCATCAGAAATCGTTAATAAACAAGTGATTTATAGATGAGAAAAAGGCACAACTCACGAAGAAAATTCCGTAAGCTGTGCCTTAATTTTATTTGTGCGATTAAAATGCATAATCTTAGCGAGCAGTCCATTTGGTTATCCAAACGGTAATTGTTGCTCATTAGGAATATCCTAAAACCTATAAAAAGGACGAGATAATAGTAAAAGAATATAACAATCACACAAAATTGAAATGTTCTTTCCTTATACTCAAGTGCTGAGAAAATGTTAAAACTTATAATTCATGCGTTTCCTCAAGCGAATAGTAATTAGTATCGTCAAATGTTTTCAAAGCAAATGTTTGGAACATTTCATTACCATCAATATCATCGTAGTTAATATTGAACCACTTGGGAATTCCATCTTCTGTACTTTCATAATCTGATTCTTGTATTTCTATTATGTGTTCTTTCCATTTTTGAACATCTAGAGAATTCGAATAAGCAACCTGAATTGTTTTCCTCTCATTAGGCTTTAAAAGTTGAAATAGATACTTATCAAAGATAATTACATTCAAAATAGGATAGATGCTCACATTCTCAAGCGAAATAGTAACATTCTTGTGTTTTGGATAAGTAGATGTATCATACAAATTAAAAACTTCTGCAGTTCCAGATATTTGTTGGTTTAATCCATCGATATTTATTGAAAATATTGGCTGAAGCTCTTTTTTACGAGATTCAATTGCCTTATCCTTTTCAATCTCTGCAAAGTGTTTTGTCTGTAATGTGGCAACAATACTGACTATGATAGTTCCTGCAAACGCTAAATATGCACCCAAAAATGAAAGCCAATCTTTTTTCTCTAAATTCACTCCAGCTGTTATAAATCCATTCCCTTTAAATGAAAGATATATACAAATGTATGCTCCTACCAATGCAACAAGCGAAATTAAGATCCACTTTTTGTTCTTTGAAAAAAAGGTTAGCTTATCTTGTTTCTTTGAGTTTTTCAATGAATTACCCCCCATTTACTCATTAGCATTAAGAGCGTTCATAACCTCTTTAACAACTTTACCGTCCCATCCAACGCAAAGCATTTCTTTAGTTATGATAGCTTTATAGACCGGATTTTTTTCGACTATATTCCAAAGATAACGCAAGATAATAATATAATCATCAAAGTTATCCTTGACTTTGTCCGCTACATTCTTACGCCACTCATCTGAAAATTCTTTGCCTGAATAAATATCGTTTAAATCCTTACATATGAAGTCGATTGCTCCGCCTATGCCCGGAAGTTCGTTTTCATTTGCATCAGGGCTTGGATTTTCAGCAATTTTTACATGAAGCAGTAAATGCTCAAGTAAATTGCAGTAAACAAGCCTATCTGCTTTTTGATACTCAATAGGATTATTAACTGCAAATTTATCGTTACAAAGCATTATTGCCTTGTCTTCATCAATATGATGACAGAACAGTCCTTCATTGGTTCGAGTAACCAATGAATTTTTTGTTTTGCAAGCAGTATCCTTAAAGTAGTTATGTTTTGCAGAGCCATATTTTTTGAGCAATGCAGAGACAATATCTTGATAACTCATTTTCAGCATTGACTCATAATATGAAGTCCCATCCATTGGCTTAACTTTGCTTTCTATGAAAGCGATTTCTTCATCTGAGAGTCCATATTTTTTATAAAGTTGCAAGTCTATTTCATGAACAGACTTTGACCAGTCAATATCAGAATCCTCGGTGAAGTCTTGGCAAGGAATCATTTCCCATACCATTGGTGGACAGTGTTGTGTTACCTTTTTTACTCCTAATAATGCTCTAAAGAATTTAGTTTTCATATATTTGTTTAAATTTTCGGTTTCTATTTTTGTCTTAAATACGCCAGCACTTAAATAAGTATCTGCTGTAGCATCTCCTGGAATTCCATATGATGGAGCAGTTAAAGTTTCTCCAAATTTACCTGTGTTATTAGCTTCTGGAACAAAAAGGTTATATGAATCTAAATATTCATTTTCTATAATATATTCTCTTTTTATCCATTTCCATACTCTTTGATTTTTTATTCTTCCTAGAATACGAATATAATTATCTTTTGAAGAAACATTATCAATAAATATGTCTGGTAATTTTTCCATAACACTCGAAACAATTTTGTTGCCAGTTCCATTTCCTATATAGTCTAAAGCATATGGATTTTTTTTAAAAAAATAATCTGAAAAACGATATAAACCTTGTGAAGCAATTATTTGATTCAACCCAGTGGCTCCATTTTTTGATTTTATTACCTTTTGCACTATATCAGTAAGTCTTGGATAGGCTGTGAAAATATTAATTTTCCCAAAATCCTTGTTTTTATTATGATAAGTAATTGCAACTCCACCTTTGATATCAACTGTATCAAAAACATCTTTTGAGTTTTCAAAATAATGAATTACTTTAAAATGGTTATCGCTCAGCATTTTCCTGTTCCACTCTTTAGGTGTTTGTCCAGCATCAAATAAGAATCTTGCCGGAGTAACAAGTGTTGCTATAGGAGCAAGTTCAAATGCCATATCATAGAAATAATTGTATATAGGTGGCTTTCTTGTTGCATCTGTTTCCTCCTGATAAGGCGGATTACCAACAACTGCATCGAACTTCATTTCTTTCACATCCTTTTTCCAGTAGGAGCCTTTCAGCACACGCTTTTTGAATTGCTCCGGTTTGTTTTTTAGCATATTTACAAGGTCATCAAAATAATGAGCGTTGCAATTAACATCACTGTAACCGCAAAGAGTTCTTCTGGTTATAGATTTTGCCATAGGTGTTTCGCAAATAACATAAACATTATCTCTGATAACTTCATTCCAGAAATATTGACATTCCTCTGGCGTCCAGTCATCATCGCTCATTCCCTCCATACGCTGCTTATAAAAACTGTAAGCAACATATAAAGGATACAAACCTGTTTTTGAGTTGATTTCAAGTATTTTTGCATTTTCTGAAAATACAGTCTTAGTAACTTCACCATGGTCAACGAAGCGAGGTTCTTCAAGTCGGTGCTTTTTCTCCTGAGTATCCTCTTCAAATTTATCGTTATAGAAGCACCACCCGCCGAGAGTTTCAGACATATGCATATTCACAACTCTCCACGGAGTAAGAACAGTTTCTTTGTCGGGATTCTTGAAATGACGGAATATCTCCGCTATTTGAATAACACGTCTTGTCGGTGTTTCCCTGTCGGCGGCTGCCGCAAGCCTTCTGATACGCTTACCTGCCGCAATAAATACATCTCTGTCATAGTATTTAGTAAACTCTGAGAATATCTCCTTTGTTACACCTGCCGGCATAAATTCTTTCCAAGATTCATCATCGACAATATCAACAAAACTATCAATATCGATATCTTCATCAATCGGAACATCAGCGCCATAAATCATAAGTGGCATACGAATTGATACACCACGCAGGATATCAATAGCCTTTTTGCGTGCTTCTTTAGCTTGTTTCTTTTTCTTGCGTTCTTCTTGCTCTTCCTTTGTCAAATCCTTTGGCGGCGTAGGCGGCTCGGGGTCGTCTATGTGCTCAACCTGTTCATCAGTCAAGCCCTGTCCGTTGACAACAACATCTTCCTTTTTCTTGGATGCTTTGGACGCTCCGATAATATCCTTAAGCTCATTAAATTTAGAAGCATCGATTTCGTCAAGCTTGAGAAGTTTGTCATTATAAAGAGATTCGTCCTCAAAACCGCTATTTACCGCACGCTCGGCATAAATCTGCTTTATTTGTTCCATCATAGACTCAACGCTGTATGTTCTTGTCTTTGAGCCGGAAATAGCAATAACAGGGCAGTAATTGAGAAATTCGGTCATTGCTTCTCGGCGTTTTTGCTGGCTCTTTCCCGGCTTACGGGATAAATGCACCGTTTCGGTCAGGACTTTAAGCGTTCTGTCAGGAGCGAAGTCAAACACATAGCAATCTGTCTTCTGTTTGCCGTCAATCGTACCCGCAGACTGCACTCTGAATATGGTTTGCATATACTGAGCCGCCGCAGTGGAGTACGAACCTGAAAGCATAAGCACTGCAGTCCATTCCTTTACCGTTACTCCTGTTGTAAGCTTGCCGCAAGACAGAGTTATAGAGTGGTTATAATTCTTGATAGTATCACGGACAAGTTCCAGTGCGTCGCCTGAATGTTCTTCTTCGTATCTGTCGCCTTCTCCCGCAACATTGGCAATGCCGAAATGTTTAAATACAGGGTGATTTCTGAGTAATTCACTTAAAGCCTGAGCCTCTTTAACACCCGGCACCATCCACAAGGTATGTCGGAACATATCACGATATTCCTGAGTGGAGTAAGGATAACCGCTGTCGGTATCTTCTCTGACCATTAAATTGAGAAAAGTGTTGACATCATTTTCGTGTACAAATTTGCCCTCAACGGCATTTTTCGGAAGTTCACGATTGCCGTTAGGTCCTTTGTACCAAACTCTGAAAAATTCCCTAAAGTTAAATGCCTTGGTATCATATTCGTCAGAAACATATTTCTTGAGTTTCTCGCCTAAATCATAAGTGAATATATGCATTTTCGGCAAGTCTGCGTAAGGATTATGGTCGCCCTGATGAGTTAAATCCCACTCGGTCTTTTTCTTTTGTTCCATAACATAGTCCCAAGTGTAAACATTATCTTCTCCGAACTTATCAAGAAGGTTAAACGGAGTACCTGAGAGAGCAAGAACCTTTGTATGATCTTTTTTTAGAGCTTTAACCACATTATCGCCAAGCTCGGTCTGAGTGCCCTCGTGAGCTTCGTCAATAATGATTAAATCCCAGTCAAGTGCAAATACAGCGTTATTCTTATTAAATTTACCACCAACAATCTTAGAACCTCTTAAATCCTGAACAGAAGCAAAATAAACAAAATATGTTCCGTCTTTATCTAGTTTACGGATTTTCAGGTCATTCTCTGCATCCGTCTTTTCATCAAATGTATATGCTGAATCCTTTGTTTTACGTTCGTAGTGATATTCGTGTTCAGAGTTGCCCGGAAAGAATATTTTCTTAAAGTCCTCGCTCCATCCATCATCAACAACAGGACGATGAGTTGCGATAATTACTCTGCGGTACTGGCTGCGTCGAATAACCTCAAGTGCCGACAAAGTTTTACCAAAACGCATTTTGGCATACCACAGCATTTCATCATCTTTCTTGAATGTTTTTAAGGTTTTCTCGATAGCGTCAATCTGCTCTTCCCTGAAATCGATTGTTTCTTGACGCGTTTCTCTTACAAAATCAGACGAAGATAATGTTGATTTACCGTTCTTTACAGATTTTATAGCAGCTTTCACTGTTTCAATGTCGGTTGCAAACCACTCTTCTCCGGTAGCTCCGTTTGGCTGAACCTTATGCACGCCTGAATTCATAAGAACCTTGTGAACGTCTTTATCTTTAAAAGTAAAGCTATATCCGAATTCTGTTTTAAGGGCAAGCTCTGTATATTCAAGCTTATAGCTCATGCTTGCAGTCTTTGTATAACTGTCAATACGAGCCTTAGCCGCCTGATTTAAAGTGCGGCAGTTCGGCACAAGCTCATTAGGCATTATGTCAGTTTTAAGAGTAGCTTCTCCAACTTTCAGCATTCCTTTATGCGTTTCATAAGGCATACTGAACACATATATCAGCTTATAGCTATAGGTTTGTTCAAATTTTTCCATAACTTGCACCTTCTTTCAATACATCTATGAACCGGATACTCTTATTGAGATTTGTCCAGTCATATATTCGGCAGTAAATTCCCGTATGACCGAAAATATCATTTTTCGCACAGCCAGGACACATAGTGCTTATTTCTTCTTCCGTCTCCTCAAATAAATTCATTTGATAAAATGTTTCTTTGATTTCGTGGCACGAATAAGGCACCACACCTTTAAGTCCATCCATCTGCCAAATATTCCAAGCAATAATATTGGCTATTTCTTTCAGCAGTGAAAGAGGTGTTTTCTCTCCAAATCTTGCTTCATAATAGTCCATATAATCATAAAGCAGATTTTCACGGGTAATCAGTACGCTGTCCCCCTGAAATTCATAGCCGTAAACGCTCTTTAATGCTCTGATTGACCATTTAATCCAAGTGTCTTTATCATTGCAGTTTTCATTTATAACACGCATTTTTCTGTCAAACAGTCCTATACGTTCATTAATGGGAATCAATTTGCCTGTGGTTGTATCATATCTGCTTATAAGATACGGAGCTTCTCCGCAAGTAATTTCCAAACGTTTGGCGTCTACATATTTTTTCCATGTTTTCTTCCCGTCAAATTGAATCTTATCTTTTGCAGTTATCCAGTATGTTCCGTCTGGTGTATTAAAAACATCTGGTTTTCCGAACCACGCTTCATCAACCTGATTATTTTGCTCATTACAAATCCACGACGGAGTAAAAACTTCAGCTCTCTTTCTGATTCTTCGCTCCTGAACCTCTTTAGACTTTGCAGCTCGTGGCTGTATCACATTAAAATAAACACCCGTAATCAGCTCTACTTTCATTTCAGCCCGCTCGTTAAATTCATAGCCGTAAGCTTCATAATCCTTTGTGCACCACAGTATATTCTTCTTTGTGGTCTTATCTTTGAGAAGAAGCCGCAAGATTTCCGGGCTGATATCAGCAATATCGTCTTCTAATATATCTATTTCCTTTTCAAGCTCTGTTCTTTTAACTTCTTCCATATATCAATCACTCGCCTTCAATTTTATCTTCGTTCTCATTGGGTAAAATTTCTAAGATATCGTCTAAGGTGCAATTAAGATGATTACATATTTTTACGAGGACTTCCACTTGGACAGACTTGTTTTTTCCAAGATTAGCCATTGCATTAGAAGATATACCAATTTCAGTTCGCAATTTCGTTTTGTTTATATTTTTATCAATCATTAGTTTCCATAATTTATTGTATGAGACAGCCATAATTACCTCCTCATCTACAGAAATATTTACAATGTCAAAACCTAAAACAAATAATACCATATTAAGTTGAGAATTTCAACGAAAATTGTCAAAACTCAATATTATACTTATGTTTTGATTGAGGTTTTAATTGGGGGATATCATTTTCTATCAAGGAAATGGTACCCGTTTTTTATTCCCTTAATTATATTGGGTGTGCATTTTGACCCCCTATGTACAAATAAGTGAAAGGAGTTTTTACAATGCTGAAATTATTAAAGATAATAAATAACACTTACAAAGAATTTCAAGCTCGTACAAGCGAAAAAATTGCCGATTTCGGCACCAAATCGATACAAAAACGGAGGTGATGCAGTGAACAGATATTCCAAAATATCGGATGCTAAAAACTTTGCTTTCTACAAAGTACCGAAAGCGTTATTTGAGGGAAAATATAAATCTGTTTCAACAGATGCCAAAATGCTGTTCGGACTTTTGCTTGACCGAATGTATTTGTCCATAAAAACGGTTGGGTGGATAAGCAAGGCAGAGTATATCAATATTTCACAATAAAATCCGCTCAGGAAAAACTGCATTTCGGTCACGAAAAAATATGCAAGTTATTTTCTGAACTTGAAGCTGCGGATTTGATTATTCGCCAAAGACAAAGTCATGGGAAGCCGAGCATTATCTATTTAAAACAATTCTGATTTTCGACTTTCTTGATTTCCGAATAACAGAAGGTATTAAAACTTATAGAGTAAGACATTACCTGCCGAAAAGAAAAACATATAGGAGATATCCGAACTTGGGGATTTTGTTCGTTGCTACAACAGTGCATTTCTCTATCTTATCTCCGAAAAGAAAGGTGCAGAGTATATAAATCAGGAAAAATCACTGCGAGCCAAAACTGAAAGTGCAAAACAAAGAATATCCGATTTGGACAAATTATTCTCAAGAATTTATGAGGATAATATTCTCGGCAAGCTATCCGATGAGCGTTATTCCTGTATAGCAAGTGAATACGAAGCTGAGCAAAAGCGACTTATATCAGAGGTTGAGGAAAATGAAAAAGTTATTATTGAACTTCAAAAGCAGACTGTTGAAATGAAAATGCTTTATCAAGGGCTTATGGAATTTACCGAAATGAAGGAACATACTCCAACTATTGTAAACAAACTTATTGAACGTATAGAAATTCACAAGAATGAAAAGAAATATTCTCACAACAATGTTAAAGTGGATATTTACTTTACAGCGGTCGGATTGTTTGACATTCCGACAGAGCAGCAGCTTATTGATACAATGGAAAGAACAAAACAGAAAAAAACGGAGAAATCCGCTTAAATAAAGGAAAAGGTGTAACCCCCTCCTTTTGTCGGGATTACACCATAATTCCTTAAATACTGCCTTATTAGCCCGTGGCTAAACCTGCGGTGTTTTTATTGTTTATTCGATTATTTCTAACTATTCCTGTTTTCACATTTTTCTCACAAATACATACAATGAAGTATACAAAAAGAATGTAAGAGGTAACCAGTTTGGATTCTTATAGAAATTATGGCTGCGGCAGAGGCCGTGGCACGAATCCGCGCGGCGCAAATAGCTGCTATCCGTGTTCAGGTACCGGGCGTTGTGTGATGCCGGGCGATACGATGTGCCGGAAACCATCCACGCCGGATTGTGGTTGTGGTAATAAACCATCCATGTCGGATTGCGGCTGCGGAAATAAACCATCCATGCCGGATTGTGGCTGCGGAAATAAACCATCCATGCCGGATTGCGGCTGCAAGGAAATGTCGATGAAATCAGATTGTGGGTGTGCATCCATTCCACACAGAAATAACTGCAGATGCGGAGATCCAAATGAACATATGCGGCACATGCCGGTTGGCATGGGCTATGTTCCAATGCAACAATGGGAGGAAATGTATGATCCTGCGACGGCATTGTGTCAGGGTACAGCCTTTCCTTCTTTAAATCTGATTTTCTGCGGGAAGAGGGGGTAACGGATCATGAAACCTATGTGCAAAGCAGAGCTTCGGCAGTTTATCGATCAGGTTTCCTTTATGATCGATGATATTACCTTATTTTTAGATACACATCCGGACTGCCGGGAAGCAATAGATGCCTACAATCATTTCAAAATGATGCGGTGCGAGGCAGTATCTGACTATGTAAAGCAGTATGGTCCGCTCAACCGTTATGATGTGGATACGTGCGACGATTGGAATGCATGGATCGATGGTCCATGGCCTTGGGAAGGAGCGTGTGGTTGTTAAATGTGGATTTATGAAAAGAGACTTCAATGTCCTGTGAATATTAAGGAGACAAATGCGAAGCTGGCGCAGGCAATCATATCACAATATGGCGGTCCTGACGGGGAAATGGGCGCATCCATGCGTTATCTGTCCCAGCGATATGCTATGCCATACAAAGAGTGTCAGGCAACTCTGACGGATATCGGAACGGAAGAACTCGGACATCTGGAGATTGTTGCATCCATCATCTACCAGTTGACGAAGAACCTTTCTATGGAAGAAATCAAAGCTTCCGGCTTTGACAAATATTATATCGATCACACGATTGGTATCTGGCCGCAGGCAGCGGGAGGCATTCCGTTTAATGCCTGTGAATTCCAAAGCAAGGGGGATACGATTACCGATCTGTACGAGGATCTGGCGGCTGAACAGAAGGCACGCAGTACCTACGACAACATCCTCCGATTATGTAAGGATTATCCGGATGTTTACGAGCCGATCAAATTCCTGCGTGCACGTGAAGTAGTGCATTTCCAGCGGTTTGGTGAAGCACTCCGTCTGGTGCAGGATAAACTGGATGAGAAAAATTTCTATGCATTCAATCCGGCGTTTGACCGTTCGGCTCCATGCGTGGATAAGAAGAAATGTAATTGTGAGAAACAATAATTTATCTGAACTGAGATATCAAAATGGGACTGTCTCGCTTATTAGCGGCAGTCCCGTTTTTGGATTAATCTTCTGTCGTGTTTTTTATCATGGTGCAAACACATGCTCAAACAAAAAATATTTCTAGTATTTGTGAGGAAAATGTGAAAACAGGAATATATCTTGCAAAGATTGGACAAACATACTAAAATAACGCTATTATCTTTTATTTCCATATAATGGGGGAACAAAATGGACGATACACATCAGTCAGATAAAAATCAGAAAATGGTATTAAAAAGCATCGCAAAATGGTTGGTTATCTTTGCGCTGATTGCTTTTGTATGCTATAAAAATGAGGATCTGATGCTGGAAGCACTGGAAGAAATCCAGATAACTCCTGTATGGAAACTGGTTGTGTGTCTGCTGCTTGGAAATCTGTATTTCATCGCGGAAGGCTGTATCATCAGCGAAATGACGAACACCTGCGACCATCGTTTATCTGTATGGCAGGGAATCACCTGTGCATACCTGTGTACATTTTTCCGGATTGCAACACTCGGAAGCGGAACCGGAGTCGCACAGCTTTATTATTATAATCTAAATGACATCCGCGTGAGTACCGCAACCGGCATGTCCCTCGCACAATATACATTCCAGAAAATTACGATTGGTTTATTCGGCGTTGTGTCATTTCTCCTTCTGATTCTGAGCGGGCACAGTGGCATCCGCAAATACGCGTGGTATATGTTTGCCGGCGCAGTTGTGATTTCGTTAATCTGTCTGTTTTTGTTTATATTAACGGTTTCCAAGAAATTCTCCGATCTGATCATGAAGCTGGCTCGAAAGCTTGTGAAACAAAAGAGCCGCCTGTATCCGCTGTTGGATAAAGCGCAGGTTTCCATCGACTATCTGCAGGAACAAGGGCGCATCGTATGGAAAGATAAGCGATTGTTTCTGACTGTCGTCGGTTTGGATTTCTTCAAATTCGCATGCTGGTATGCAATTCCGGGAATTTTCTTTGCCGGAAGTTATTCTGTCACAGTTGCAACCTGTCTGGGACTTACTGCCGTCTGCAACATGGTTGGCTGCGTCATGCTGGCACCATCCGGTGTCGGTACGCTTGACTTTGTATTCGCGTTGTTCTTCGCCTGTGTCATTCCGGACGGCGATGCCGTAGCAGCCGCACTTGTAATCTACCGGTTATTCACCTGGATCGTACCTTTCGTGATCGGACTCGTTCCGGCACTGGCGGTACGGAAGAGGGATGCGAAGTAAAATGCAGCTATTTCTCATTCTTCTTCCGCTGGATTACCATATTGACAACGCCCAAACCACTGAGAAGAAGCAAGAACATTATCCCAATCACATCGCAATCACCAGTATCCGGGCTTTTGTTTCCCGCTAAAGCGTTCGTATCTGTTACATTTCTTTCTGTTATATCCTTTTTCTTTATTATAGTATCTGCTTTCCCAATTTCTTTCGTTGCATCCGCATCACTATAATATCTATTACATGCATCGCAATACCAGTATTCAATAAAAGTATAATTTTTTTCATTGAAACAATGTCTCCTATAAAAATGTCATTCCTTACTATTTTACAGGAAATTGAGACTGATGACAATAAGGTGATGCTAGAAAAAACTGTATATCAGGATTGTCTTTAAATACAGTTGCTAATTTGATATAATGGGGAGTATGATTTGGAGTCTTATTCACTATTGATGTGATAAGTCTAACATTTAAAAACGGAGATAATAATGCAAACGGCACAGTATATTATCTGTCTCTTATACACATCTCCGAGCCCACGAGACAT
>ENA-OZUR01000343-OZUR01000343.1-human-gut-metagenome-genome-assembly--contig:-NODE-343-length-12949-cov-4.314487_pt1 | contig 12949 bp, 10 predicted proteins | sample MGYA00243435_ERZ654025 | MGnify/ENA primary metagenome ERZ654025 (study PRJEB26926, sample SAMN06164585) | human gut metagenome | biome: ENVO:00009003; feature: ENVO:2100002; material: ENVO:00002003... | reverse complement strand
CAGTTGCATCGCCGATCTTCTTTTGGAAAGACATCGACATTTGGCTCTATATGTTAGCCGAAGATGTGGATTTCAACTCCGCATATAGACTGGGATATGATCGCGTCGGTTGCTGGTGTTGCCCGAATAACAACCAGCGTGCACAGTTTCTTTCCAGGATCTATATGCCAGACGAGTCCAAAAAATGGCGAGAGTTTCTCATTGGCTTTGCAAAAAAGATCGGCAAACCCGATCCGGAGATTTATGTAGACGACGGGAAATGGAAAGCTCGTCAGGGCGGTAACGGTCTTGCCTCGGCAGGAGATGTAAAGATTCGCTTCACAAACTGCACCACCGAGGATCATGCCAAGATTTATCGCTTGGTGCGTCCATTCGATGACGAACTAGTCGGAATGTTCGTCCCGTTTGGAAAAATTGCCCCAGAGCTTGGTAAGAAGCTCCTTCGGGAAACCATTGTCCTTGAGACTCGGTCTAATGTGCCTATACTGTCAATCCAACCTTTTAATCAAGATGGCTACGATTACGCGGTAAAGGTCAGGACGATGAATGTAGCGGACCATGATGATCTTCAACGGATGGTTGGATACCAAATAAGAAAGTTTAATGCCTGTAGAAAATGTCTCAAATGCGAATCGATCTGTAGACAAGGTGCTATCTCTATTATTGGAGATAACTATTATATTGACCCAGATAAGTGCGTCCACTGTAAAATGTGCATGACTGCTAAGTATCTCGATGGCGGCTGCATGATGGAAAAATATCTGCGGACAAAGTAAAGTTTGGAGGACACAGCAATGCCAATGAAATTTAGGGCTCATGATACATTCTTCATAAGAAAGGGTTGGCTCAGCAAAGGAATGCGCTGTGTCTTCAACAATCCAGTTGTTTTTATTTCCCGTGATGAAAATCCGATGGATGTACTAGGCCTCGGTGCGAACATGGTAAAGGCACTTCGATATTGGCTTCAAGCAGTTGGCCTTACAGAGGAACCGCCTAGAGGGAGAAGGATGCAGCAATTCACCAGGCTTGGTGAAATAATCTATCAGCATGACACCTATATTGAAGAGCTCGGTACGCTTTGCCTTTTGCAGTATTGTCTTGCCTCACAAGAAGATGAGGCCACTGCATGGTATTTCTTCTTCAATGAGTTTTCTATGTCAGAGTTTTCTCGGGAAGATTTCGTTTCTGCATTACAAAAGTACATAAAAATGCGCGACAACGAAACCGACTATGCAATCCGCTCGTTGAATGAAGATTTCCAATGCATAATAAATACATATCTTCCGCGCTATAAATCGAATCCAACTAAGGTATCACCAGAGAACAATATCGATTGTCCATTTGGTGAGCTTGGATTGGTCGATATTCTCAACAGGAGAAAAAAGACCTATAAAAAGAGCGTTCCTGCTAGTGATATGCTCAATCCCTACGTTATTCTTGCGGTTATCGTAAAAAATGCCGATGGGCGAAGAGAAATCAGCTTGAATGAACTTTTAACAGCACCGAAAAACATCGGGAAAGTATATAATCTCGACTCAATTACAATGCTGGATGTGCTTTACCGTATAGAGAAGCTGGGCTTAATCAAAATCAATCGCACGTCTGGTTTGGATGTGATTACCATACAGGAAGAGCTTGATTTTTATGACTGCGTGGAACGGTTTTATGCATCAATCGATGAGCAGGGTCAGGAGAACGAAAGATGAGAGACATGATTTCTGTCGCATCAGGATTCCAATACTCCGTTAATATAGGGTACGATCTTGGAAGCGACAATAAACTCAAAAGCTTCATACCGACAAAATCTGCGCTTAGTCTGTTGGAGGACATTCTCCTGAGCGTCAATCCGACCTCATCGGATCGCGCAAGGGTTTTGATTGGTGCATATGGCAAGGGCAAGTCTCATATCGTGCTGACGATCCTCTCTATTTTGATGAAGAGGGACTTGACTTTGTTCGAAAAACTGATGCCGAAGATTGAAGAGAATCCGAGGCTTTATCAGCTTATTCAGAATTACTATGAAAGTGAAAACAAGATTCTTCCAGTGGTAATCAGCGGAAGCAATACTAGCCTTACCCAAGCGTTCCTGCTATCTTTGCAGAGGACCCTTTCTGAGCATGACCTTTTGAGCGCCATGCCAGAGACCAACTATAAAGCTGCAATCAGCGTAATCAAACGTTGGCAAAAGGATTTCCCGGAAACCTTTGAAAAATTTCTGAACGGGATCGACGATCCGGTGGAAGTATTTATAGATCGGTTGGGAAACTATGATGTCGCCGCCTATGGAGCTTTTGAACAGGTTTACCCGTCACTTACGGCTGGAAGTGCTTTCAATCCATTTCTTGGATTTGACGTGGTTGAGCTCTATGAGAGCGTGGCAAAAAGCCTCAAGTCCAAGGGCTATACCGGTCTCTATGTTGTCTACGACGAGTTTAGCAAATTCCTTGAGGCCAATATCGTCGATGCCTCGGTCAGTGACACAAAAATGCTTCAGGATTTTGCGGAGAAATGTTGCCGGAGCGGGTCGCTTCAGCTTCACCTGATGCTGATTTCCCATAAGGAAATTTCAAATTATATTGATAAGCTCCCGAAAGAGAAAACTGATGGATGGCGTGGCGTATCAGAACGCTTTAAGCACATCCATATGAACAATAATTTCTCTCAGACCTATGAGATCATATCCTCTGTCATCCAGCATAAGGAGCCGATCTGGGGGACTTTCTGCGATGAACATGCTCGCGATTTTGAGGCGCTGTTTTCACGCTATCAAAAGCATCAGATGTTTATGGATGCGCAGGGCGAGATTGAGACGGCGATTAGAGGATGCTTCCCCCTCCATCCAGTGTCTACCTTTATCCTGCCCAGGCTTTCCGAACGAGTTGCGCAAAATGAGCGTACGCTTTTCACGTTTCTGTCAGCGGAAGGAACGGCCACTCTCGCGGTGTTTTTGGATGAATATGAGGACAACTTTACTCTCGTAACGCCAGATCTCATCTATGACTATTTTGAGCCATTACTAAAAAAAGAAGTATATGCGGGCGATATCCACGACACCTTTGTTCTCACAAGTACGATTCTTAATCAGATTCCCGAGGATACACTTGGTAGTAAGATTATTAAGACGATCTCCTTGATCTATATCCTCGGACAGTTTGAACGTTTGAATCCGACAAAAGAGCAGCTCATTGGTATCTATGCTGGCACCTATGACGTAAAAGAGATAGAGCAGGCAATTACTGATTTGATCGAAAAGGAATTCGTCATCTATATCAAACGGAGTAATGATTATCTCCGGCTTAAGCATACGTCCGGCGTTGATATTCAGCAGATGATTCACGATCAAGTGGAATCTCAGTCAGGGAAAATTGCCACAAAAGATATTCTCAATGCCTCTAATTTTGATAACTATATGTATCCATCTCGCTATAATGACACATATGAGATGACTAGGTTCTTTGCGTTCCAATTTATTTCCGGCTCAGAAGTTAATGAGAATATTGATTGGAATATTAAGAGCGAAACGATTGATGCTGACGGTATAGTTTATGGCATCATACCTGAAAGTGAATCTCAGCTTAAGAAGCTCACTGAAACTGTTAAAGAAACAAGCGTCGGTTGTGAGAGATACATCTTTGTGCTTCCCAAGCATTATAGGGATGTCGACGCGGTAACCCAGGAATATGCCGCAGTTACAAAACTGAGAGATTGTGCAGTTGATGATCCTGTGCTGTTCGATGAATACGAAGTCGTGTTCGAAGATTTGCAAGAAATCATAAAGGAATTCATCAGCACATACACACACCCGGAGAACTATCGCTCGGTTTATATCCATAACGGGGACGAGCTTCATGTGCGCCGGAAGTCTGGACTCACTGAAGAAATGTCTCAAATTTGCGATACTGTATATAACTTAACGCCGGTGATAAACAATGAGTCGGTCAACAAAAACGATATCACAAGCATTGCTCAAAACAGTCGTAATAAAATTGTCGGTGCGCTTCTGAGGAGTGAACTCGAGTCGAATCTTGGCCTTTCCGGTACTGGACAAGAAGTCTCGATTATGCGCAGCACCCTTTTACGGACTGGAATCTGGAATGAAGATGGTGGTATCCCCCAGTTAAATCTCCATCCAGAAAACGCTGCAATGCGTAATTTGCTGGAGGTAATTGAAACCTTTATTCTTGAGTCACGTCAGAATGGAAAAATCTGCTTTGCCGTGCTTTATGAACGTTTAACCTCTCCAGAATACCATATTGGTCTGCGCTATGGCTTGATACCGATCTATATCGCGGCAGTTATGCACAACTATCGTCAGCAGACTGTAATCAATGATCGCTTTGGACCGATCCAGACGAGTGTAGATGCGCTGGTTCAAATCAATAGTGATCCAAGTGGCTTCACATTGGAATACTTAGACTGGAATCCAGAGAAAGAAAACTACATTGCTCGCTTGTCCGATGCGTTTTGCGATTATGTCGTGGAGGTTGAAAAGGCCGGCAATTCCTATGATTACGTGGCTAATGCGATGAGACGCTGGTATATGGCGCTGCCTAAGTATTCCAAAGAAAGCACGAAGAAACCCAACGGTGAAAAGCTCGTGCGGCGACAAATCGAGATTATGAAACTTCTTCGACAGAACATCAGCAGCTCTGATTTACTATTCAAAAAACTGCCGGACGTTATGGATTGTCATGGAGATTATGCAGATGCCGCTACGGACATTATTGCTGCAAAGGCTGCTTTTGATGGGTTGCTGACCGAACTAAAGCAAGACCTAATTGAAAAAACAAAAGACGCTTTCCTGCCAGATAACGACAAGAAAGCGGCAAAAAAACTATCACTCACGGATGCGGCAAAGGATTGGTGTGATGGGCTCGATCCGAAGAGTTTCGAGCAGCTCTTTTCTGACGGAACAGATCGATTCCTGCAGCACTTAAAAAGTATTACCAATGATGAAGACTTGTTTATCACACGCCTTGCAAAATTGGCGACGGGTCTTCGGCTTGAAGATTGGGACAGTAAAACCTCAGAGCAGTATTTTGATACACTTGCTTGTTTCATGAAGACAGCGAAAGATTTTCATAGTAGCGTCGTTGCCGAGACCATCAACGGCACATCCAGTTATCAGGTGACGTTTGCTGATGAAGTAGGCACGAGTACAACGAGGCGTTTTGACAAAGTGGAAGTATCGGCGCGAGGGAAGCTTCTGTTTAATCAGATTACTGCTTCTCTTGACGCAATGGGTCATTCGATCTCAGAACAGGAAAAGAGACAGATCCTAATGGAAGTGTTGAAGAAGCTCTGCTAGGGGGTGATATCAAATGGCGTATTTTGATAACGCAGCAACTACATATCCAAAGCCTAATGAAGTCTATAATTTTATGGACAACTTCTATCGCAATAACGGAGGGAGTGCTGGACGAGGCGATTATGCCCTTGCTAATAATGCTAAGGGGATAATTGAAGAGACCAGAAAACTTATTCAAGATTTATTGCATTGCCCTGTAAAACAGGTGATTTTTACGCCAACGGCAACTATCGCCCTTAATATGATTATTCAGGGCGTGATCGCCCGCGGAGCAAAGAGGATCTATATAAGCCCCTTTGAGCACAATGCAGTTACTCGAGTTCTCCATCACTTTGAGAGCCTTGGCCAGATTACTGTGAACGAGCTTGCTGTTTCCAATACGCTTGAATATGACTTGGCGAGGATTGGCTATCAGTTTGACTCTGTCCAGCCTGATTTTGTGATTGTTAGCCACGCCAGCAATGTCATTGGACTGGTAGCGCCTGTTGAGGATATCTTTGCATTAGCAAAAGAGTATGGCGCTGTAACGCTTATTGATATGGCGCAAACGGCAGGGCTTGTTGACCTGAATGTTGGGCTCGAAACAGTTGACTATGCTGTTTTTGCAGGACATAAAACACTTTTCGGACCAACCGGAATATCTGGCTTTTTAATGAACCCAACCGCGGATCTCCTGCCGATACTATTTGGCGGAACGGGCTATGACTCGGCAAACCAAAACATGCCAGACAGTCTTCCCGAAAAGTATGAGATGGGCACTCTGAACATCGCTGGTATTGCAGGCTTGAATGCCGCGCTCAAATGGATCAAGAAGCAGACAGTTGAACGGATATATCAAGAGGAAGAAGACCGACGGCAGCGGCTATTACAACTATTGTACGACTATGATTTCCTCACCGTGGTAGGAAATGTTGAAGGTCGGCAGTATGTTGGTATCGTCTCTTGCCTGTTCGACGGAATCAGCAGCGACAGTGCGGGCAGCATCTTTGCAGAACGCGGCATTTCCGTTCGAACAGGATTACAATGCGCTCCTAAAGCCCATCGATTCCTTGGCACTTATCCCGCAGGGACAATCCGGTTGAGCGTAAATGCTCTGACAAATGAAAAAGACTTTGAGGAACTGAAGGATGCTCTTGATGATATTGAAACAAAATTGTAAAGGCGGGATAGAATGAGTTTCCGAGACATTGAGCTAAAACCGGAATATAGATCGAAGCTCGACAATGTGATCCGGGACTTCTATAATCCGGTTCTAAAGCAAGCGGTTACCTACAAACGAGCAGTTGAATTCTTCTCATCCTCTGCGCTTCTCTCGCTCACAGCGGGAATATGTGGGCTCATTGATAACAGTGGCTCAATTCAGTTGATTGCCTCGCCACGTCTCTCTCCTGAAGATGTAGAGGCCATCAACGATGGTATTCGGCGCCGGGACGAGGTGATCAAAGAGGCTCTAATCCGTGAGCTCAGAGAGCCCAAAGGCAAGTTTGAGGAAGCTAGGTTAAACCTACTCAGCAATCTAATTGCGGCGGGTCGGTTGGAAATCAAGATTGCCTTTTTGGAGGATGATAACACAGTTGGCATGTTTCATGAGAAGTTAGGTCTAATGTATGACCGCGATGATAACATTATTGCATTTTCCGGCTCTATGAATGAAAGTGCCAATGCCTTCACAAGTAACTATGAAGCAATTGATGTGTTTGCCTCATGGACACAGGACGCGAATCGGGTTTATACCAAGCAGTCTGCATTCAATGCAATGTGGGAAGATTATGAGCCTAGCATCCGGGTTATGGACTTTCCTGATGTGAAGGATGAGATCCTCAGACGGTACAGAGTTAATGACCGAATCGACACGGGGCTAGATGACGATTCCCCTGCGGAGAATACCGCACCTACCGATGAGCCGGTTGCTTCTATTGGGCCGATGATTCCAGTTCATGTCCACATGCGGTTGTACCAAATGAAAGCAATAGAGGAATGGACCAAGAGGAACTATGTCGGTATTTTTGACATGGCAACTGGTACAGGTAAGACCTATACGGCACTTGCGGCTGTCTCGCGGCTTTTTGCGGACAAACATCAAAATCTTGCAGTAATGATTATTTGCCCATATCAGCATTTGGTCGAACAGTGGAAAGAAGATATTGTGGCTTTTGGAATGAAGCCAATCATTTGTTATTCCGCTTCTCCTCAACGAAATTGGCGAGAGCGGCTCAAAACTGCGGTAACCAGTTTTAACCTTGGTGTGCAAAATCATTTTTGTATGGTTGCAACCAACGCCACATTTTCGATTGATTATGTCCAAGATTTGATAGCAAAGCTCAAAGGGAATGTCGTCCTTGTTGTTGATGAGGCACACAACTTTGGAGCTGAGAATCTCAGCCATACACTATTGCCTCATATTCCATATCGGCTAGCCCTTTCTGCAACGATTGACCGGCACGGCGATCCGGAGGGAACTCAAAAGCTATATGATTACTTTGGCGAAAAATGTATTGAATATACGCTTAAAGACGCTATTGACAATGATATGCTGACGCCATACTACTATCACCCGATTCCCGTGTCACTTAACGATGAAGAACTTGGTAATTACCTTGACCTTACAAACAAGATTAGAAAAAATATCCACGCCGATAAGGGTGGGGCGATTAAACTCAGCGAATACGCAAAAATGCTCTTAATCAAACGGGCTCGAATAGTGGCTGGAGCCGCAGAGAAAATCGGAACGCTCCGACGTTTGATGGAAGATTATAAAAACGACAACCAGATACTCATATATTGCGGGGCTACGACAATGCACGATGTGGACTACCAAGAAGGTAAACCACCAATCGAAGAAGCTCGTCAGATCGATATTGTGGCGGGAATGCTTGGAAACGATCTGGCAATGCGCGTTACAAAGTTCACCTCGGAAGAAAACGCAGAGGAGCGCGAGCGGATAAAGGCGGACTTCGCTGAGGGTACGCACCTCCAGGCGCTAGTCGCGATTCGTTGCTTAGATGAAGGCGTCAATATTCCAAGTATCAGAACTGCCTTTATTATGGCAAGTAGCACTAACCCAAAAGAATATGTACAGCGCCGAGGTAGAGTGCTTAGAAAGTTCCATGGCAAACGCCACGCCGTAATCTTTGACTTCATTACCCTGCCAGTGGCGCTAGACGAGGTAAGGAATTATGATTTGGATGTGATTGAGGACGTCAAGTCCTTAGCTAAGAGGGAAATTATCCGAATAAAAGACTTTGCTGCAATCGCCGAGAACCCATTTGATTCGGATTCGTTGATTGCAGAAATTCAAAGGAATTATGATATTGAAAACGATATTATTACAGAGGAGGTCGAGGAGTATGTCTAACGAGCAGGATGTTCAAGAAAAACGCCTCAACGCTATGAAGTACAAGATACTCAAAGCAGAGCAGGAAAACCTCAAAACGCGAGAAAAGACCACAGATCAAATGGTGGAGACAATTCGGCGCATCATCATGGATGAAGCGAAAAAGAATTATTGAGGTGACTGGATATGCTGATTAAGACATTAAGGATGGAGAACTTCCGTCAGTTTCGAGGAACCACAAAAGTGGATTTTTCCTGTGATCCCAATAAGAATGTCACCATCATCCTCGGTGATAATACGTTCGGTAAAACCACACTTCTTCAGGCGTTCAACTGGTGCTTTTATGGCAAGGTGAATTTTGACCAGCGCCCGGATTTCCTCCTCAACTATGAGCTTTCCGAAGAGATGCGTAACGGCGAGCAGCAAATTGTTGAGGTTGAGATTACCGTCCTTCATGATGGCACGGAGTATATAATCACCCGTACTCAAAGATACAACTGCGTTAACGGAAATGTTCGGGGTGAGAGCGTCCCGAACATCAAGGTTTCCTATAAGCAAGAGGATGGCCAGACCGAGTCAGTCAAGGCAACACAGGTGGACAATGTTATTAATAACATCCTTCCCGAAGAACTCTCCACATATTTCTTCTTTGATACAGAACGTGTTAGCAGCATTAGTACGAGAAAGGACGTTGCTGAGGCGGTCAAGGGTCTACTGGGCTTGTCCATTATGGACAGCGCTATCAAACACCTTGGAGATCGTGCAAAGAAAACTACTGTCATCGGAAAGTTGTATGGCAGTATGGATTTAGATGGCGATGCCAAAGCACAGGAAGCTCTGAATCGTATTCAGACAGCTGAGGCAAAACGCTCCGCAATTGCAGAACAACTGGAAGATTGTGCTTCGCAGATTAACCAGTATGATGCCCGTAAGGAGCAACTTGACGCCATCTTGCGAGATAACCAGACCACTACTACACTGCAGAAAAAGAAGGAAGATTTGGAGCGCAGAATTACCGCTGAACGCAAAGCTCTTACAGATGCAATTGCGGCATATTTCCGGGAGTTTAGTGCGGGGTCGCTTCCTTTTTTTGCACAGCCGCTTCTTAGCACAGCGAGTGCGTTTCTTAAGGAAGTTAAGGTGGATGATAAAGGCATTCGTGATTTGACAAAGCCCACAATTATGGAGCTTATCAAACGTGGTCGTTGCATCTGCGGGCAGGAAATACACGAAGGCAACGAAGCCTACCAGCACCTGATGGCAGAGTTGGCCTATGTGCCGCCTGAATCTATCGGAAATACCGTGCGGCACTACCGGGAAAAGCTCAATGGTTTCTCTCGTCCAGCAGAGCGCACATACGATAGCCTTGATGAGCGATACAAGTCGATTCTCCGCTCAAAAGGTCGTATTCAGGACTGGGAAGATGAGATTCAGTCTATAAGTGATCAAATCTCAGGCAAAGAGAACATGCGTCAATATGAAGCTGAGCTTTCCGATATTAAAGTGCGGCTTCGTGATCTCCATGCTAAAAGAGATCGACTAAATCGGGAAGATGGCGCCCTTAAAAAGGAAATTGACAGTTACAAGAAAATTTACGATTCCCTCACAGCTGTATCCGGTAGAAACCACCAAGCGATGGAGCTTATTGCCTATGCAGAGACAATCCGCGAGTGGCTTTCGGAGACCTATAAAGATAAGGAACTTAATATACGCGAGGATTTGGAAACGAAGGTCAATGAAATCTTTGAGAGAATGTACCATGGCCATCGCCGTGTTGCTATCGACTCGAAGTATCATGTGGAACTCTTGACCACCATTTCTGACAGAGAAATTGCAGCTGGCGAATCGGAAGGTTCTAACCGAGTTAAGAACTTTGCTTTTATTGCAGGCTTGGTTGCGCTGGCAAAAGGCAAAATCGTTACGGACAGCTCCGAAAACGGCATTAACCTTTCCTCTGAACCATATCCGCTAGTAATGGACGCGCCGTTCTCAAATGCCGACGAAACTCATACGGCAAACATCTCCAAGGTTCTGCCGGAGATTGCCGAACAGGTCATTATGTTCGTGATGCAGAAAGACTGGAACTATGCGGAACCCGTTATGAATGATCGGGTTGGAAAGAGGTATCACTTGGATAAGATCAGTGAAACCTTTACCCGACTTAACTAAGGAGGTGGAGTCATGTTTGAGAACGACTATACAATCAACGGTAAGCATGCCATGTATCTTAAGTTTTTGGCTAAGAAAAATGCTCGGGATGACCAGAGTCCGGATAATCCAACGGCGGCAAGGTTATTTGAACGCTACATCGATGTCTATATGAACGCTGCAGTGTTTGGGCTGCTTTATAATCGCACTGCAAAGCGTGATAACTCCTTAGACGACCGCGCCCGAGTATATGCCGATGCTTTTGCCAATGAGCGGGAAAACTGCATTTTCCTCTATCGCATGGTTATGCTCCTTGATAAGACGACTGAACTCTCTCCTGAGGAGCGAGTAGATCGAGCTTTTCGGTATGATACTCTGCCGGAAAAGGCTGAGGAGTTCCGACAAAATATGGAGCTCTTCCATGATTATGTGCGTGGTGGGATCGAGGTCATGTATGAACAGTTCACCGATAGTTGTCAGACTCAGGATGATTATCTCAGCAAAACCTATGAGGTGATGACTACATTTAAAAAGGAACTTGAGGGTATTTCTTACGCAGATGAACTTGCACACCTAATCAAATAAACGAAAGGGCAATCCGGGTAGGAAGGAGGAAGCAACGTGTCAAATCAAGAAGAGGCCGGGGAAAAACTCTATACATACGCAATGGAGCTTTTCTTTAAGGCAGGACACGCTGCTACCTCTGAGCCTGAGTTCATCAATCATTCCCCTACACAGTTTGTTTATTTTGACAACAAATCAGATGTTGATTTATCGCGTGAACAACGGAACTTATTAGGAACATTTAATAATGTATCTCGTTTGTTCTCGGTAAACGGATGCGTCTTTTTTTCAATCAATCTCTTATCATCACAGGCGAATCGCAGTCAGATTGCACATGATATTCATACGATGATTCATCCTATCGTCGATGCAGACGGAACAATATGCTTGTTTCAATTTGACGATGAAGTAATGCTGTCCTTTGCCGGATTTGGAGTGCGATGTATCCTTTCTGACTGGTATCCAATAGTTGATGACAATGGATCACTTCTTGATAAAGTGGATATTGCAAATATGTTTACCAATCGGAACATCGACTATTTCTTGGACATGGTGTATATGCTGGCGCGACCTTACTATCTGTCTAGACAGCCCTCTACATATGAGATACTCCCGATTAGCTTTATAACTGGCGCAGGTCTTGATGACATAGATAAGGAAGAAATCAACCAATATGTCCAAGATCAGATGAACGCCCCGCTGCGTAAATATGGTGACGACTATGTAGAGTACGATGGGTCTCTTCAGACGCGAAGCGTCGATATTGGATTCGACCTTGACCTTATTCTACTGGAAATGGACGATGTGAATGATAAACCCTTCGGGGAAGAATTGGTGTCTGAGGAAGACCTTGACGATGACGAATTCTTCGATGAGGATGCTGACAATACAGAATTGGATGAATATGAGTTCGATGATGTCGATCCTGAGATATTCCGGGATCCTTCACTAATGGTAAAGTGGATAAATCGTCATTCTCAGGATTAAAGCTAAAAGGTATTTTCGTTTTCCTCTGGACTTCTGCCTCGACTTGTGATACTGTTGTGTACTGCAAAGGAGGTGCGGAAATGGCACAGATGAGTTTAGAAGAATTGTACCGAGGAGAAAGTGCGGGAGAAAAGTACGGTATCTTGGGAGAAGTTATGAAATACTTCCTCCAAAATGGGCGTCCGGCGGAATACGACGAGCGGACATGGCTTGATATGCTGCTTGTCAAGCACGCGCTGATTGCGGCAGAGAAAATGAAAAGTGAGGGCGACACGGTGTCGGGTTTGACCGATGACGCGCCGCCCTCTTCTTATGTGAGGTGGGATGAAAATGACAACGCTTGAAGATCTGTACTATGGCAATATCGTTCCGCACGAACACAGTTTTAAGCGCGGGAGTGCTTACAGCGAAGTGTTGAGGTATGTTATTCGGAATCAGGACAGCTTGATACCGACGCTTACGGCTCAGCAGAAAGAAACCTTTGAAAAGCTCAAAGACTGCGAGGCGGAACTGCACGGTATGAATGAGCGCAAAGCGTTTATCAGCGGCTTTAAGCTCGCGGCGAGAATCATGACCGAAGTGTTGTACGAGCCGTCAGAGGATTGAAT
>ENA-OZUR01000333-OZUR01000333.1-human-gut-metagenome-genome-assembly--contig:-NODE-333-length-13158-cov-5.591620_pt1 | contig 13158 bp, 10 predicted proteins | sample MGYA00243435_ERZ654025 | MGnify/ENA primary metagenome ERZ654025 (study PRJEB26926, sample SAMN06164585) | human gut metagenome | biome: ENVO:00009003; feature: ENVO:2100002; material: ENVO:00002003... | reverse complement strand
CTAGTCGTCGGCAGCGTCAGATGTGTATAAGAGACAGGTTTGCGCCGTCGATGACCGCCGCCTCATAGTAGCCGTGGTCAATGCCGACGAGCGTTGCATAATAGAGAATGCAGTCGTAGCCGAACACCTTCCAGATATGTACGATGACCAAAATGAACGGCCAGTACTTCGGCTCTGTATACCAGGAAATCGGATTAATGCCAAGTGCCTTAAAGATCGTGTTGTTGATAAAGCCGGATTCAGAACTCAGCATTGCGAACACCAGATAGCTGACCACAACGATGGAGATCAGGTACGGCATCAGGATGATGGTCTGGTACACCTGCTTGAACAGCTTGCTCGTAATCTCGTTTAAGAGAATCGCGATTGTAATGGCAATCACGGTGCCCAGCACGATAAAGCACAGGTTATAAAGCAGTGTGTTGCGCGTAATGTTGAAAGCGTCCTTCGTTTTAAAAAGGTAGGTGAAGTTGCTGAAACCCACCCAGTCACTTGCAAGGATGCCCTTACGCCAGTTGACCTTCTTGAAGGCGATGATCAGACCGCTCATCGGGATATACTTATCCATGAGCAGATACAGGGCGCCCGGAAGGAACATCAGATACAGCGGGATGCAGCGGTAAAAGCGCAGCCACTTATTCGGTTTTGCCGAGCGCACTTTCATTTCTTTTTCCAGTGCGGCAGATTTATTCGGCATAATTAGAAACCCCTTTCAATCTGTTTTCGTCCTGCTCCGTTGAAATTTTCCAAAAGAACATGGGCATGTACAGAAGGATCATCTCTCTGTACACGCCCATGCCCTTTTCCCTTTCGGGAAAAAGACACGGATTTTCACAAGGAAGCTGAAACGAATCTCGCTCCAGCTTCTTTAAGTCTAATTGTGAAGTAAATTACTTCTGCTCAGCCAGCCAAGCGTCGAGCTGTGCCTGCTTCTCTTCGATGATCGTATCGATGCCGGCATCCTTCAGCTCAGAGTTGAACTGCGGGAGAGTCGTCTCCGGGTCAAGAGCGCCGCAAACGAGTGCCTTGTGGTACTTGTTAACAACGTTTGTGCAAGCGGTGATCTCGTTCGCAACCTGCGTTGCGTCGAAGGAGAAGCCGAATGCTGCGGACTTCTGAGACTCTTCGTTGAAGGTCTTCGTTGCATCCCAGTAATCAGCCGGGAGATCGGTGCCCCAGATGTCGCCGATGAACTGGTTCGGCATCAGCCAAGTACCGGACTTTCTGTAAGTGGTGGTCGTTGCATCAAGACCGTCCGGATAGTTGATTCTGTCCTGACCGTTCGTAACAGCGCCTTCCTCGATTACTTCGTAGTGAACGCCCTCAATACCGTACATGTAGAGGTTGCTCAGCTCCGGGTTGCTGTAAAGCTCGTTCAGAGTCTTCATAGCAGCTTCCGGATGCTCGCAGCTGCCTGCGATGGACCACAGAGCCATGGTAACACGGTCGGTGGAAGCCAGTGCCGGAATCAGCTCAACCGTGCCGATCGGGTTCTGGAGGTTCGCATTGTTCTCTTCTGCATAGTACGGCTTCAGGTTAACGAAGCTGCCGAATGCAGTGCCTGCGTCCATCAGAGTGGTTGCAGTCTCGGTGGTGTTCACAGCGTCAGCCTGAATGAGGCCTTCCTGCATCCAGTTGTACATCGTGGTAACGAGGTTCTTGTACTGCTCGGTCTCGTAGAGGTTCACAACGGTGGTGTCCGTAGCCATGTCGGAGAGAACACCGAGGTTAACCATCTCGTCGCCCAGAGAGTCCCAACCCCAGTTACGGATGTTTTCGCCGGCGGAAACAGCTACCGGCCAGCAGTTTTCTTCTTTTTCCTTAATGGTAACGAGAACATCGTGGAGGTCTTCGAGGGTCTTAACGGAATCCATGTCGAGGTTGTACTTCTCAGCAAGGTCCAGTCTGTACTCAAAGCCCTGGGAAGCCGCAAGGTCACGGCCCTCCGTGAGGCCGAACAGCTCGCCGCCTACGCGACCGCAGTTGATGTTGTCCCAACCGAGCTGCTCAATGATGCCCTGGCCGTACTTCTCGATGAGATCATCCATCGGATAGAGCTGACCGGAATCAGCGCAAGCCGTGTAGTTAACCATGTAAACCGGGAGAAGGTCAACGCCTTCGCCGGAGGAAAGCATCAGGGAGATCTGGTCAGCATAGCTGCTGTACGGGAGGAAGGAAAGCTTAACGTTCACGTTGAACTTCTCTTCGAGGATCTTGTCCATTGCTTCCTCAACCTGTGCGATACCGGATTCTTCTTTACCGGATGACATCGTCACGATATTGAGCGTTACGAGTTCGGATTCTTTCAGATCTTCTGCTTCGGAAGAGGCATCGCTGCTATCAGCTGCAGCGCTGTCAGAAGCGGAAGATTCGGAAGATGTGCTGGAGTCTGCGGTGGAGCTGGAAGAACCGCCGTTGCCGCAAGCTGCCAGGGAGAGGGTCAGCGCTGCTGCCATGAGCATTGCTACAAGTCTCTTTGCCATTTTCTTACTTCCTTTCATACTTTTCGACCCGCGATAAATTTATTTTTAGCCTTCGCGGTCAAATTACACATATATAGTAACAGAAAATCCGCATCTTTTCTGCAAATTTCGTGACATCTCCTATTCAAAATGTGACATGTTCGTGAAGACTTTGCAGGATGTTTTTTACAATCCTGCATATCGATACTCTATATCGATAAAAAAAGAGGAAAACCCATATGGGTGTCCCTCTCTCAAATGCAAGATGTATTTTCTGTCTTTCACCCGTTTACACGGATTTTACATTTTGTGACAGTTTTACAACAGTTTACCGAAAGAAAACGCGCTTTACAGCTTAGACCGCCGCTTTGCCGCACGGTATTCCACCGGCGACATGCCCGTGTATTTCTTAAAAACCTGCGAAAAATACGAGAAATTCGAGTACCCCACCTTCGTCGCAATGAGGCTCACCGGGATGTTCGTGTCACTCAGCAAAGACTGTGCCGCGCGCATCTTCTCCGTCACAATATAATCATTTAAAGAGGCGCCCGTTTCCTTTTTAAATAAGCGAGAAAGATATTCCGGGTTCAAATAGATTGCGTCCGCAATCTCCGCGCGGCTTAAATCCTTGTCGATGTTTCGCCGGATATACGTCATCGCGCGCTGTATCGGTGTCTGCTCCGTCTTGTCCGGCTCCTTCTCCGCACTTTCGTCCTCGCCACGGTACTTCGCATAAGCATTGTACCGCCTCTGGTTTTCCGCTTCGCGCACTTTTCCGGCCGCGCGCTCCACCGCCGCCTCAATCTCCGCATACGGCGCAGGCTGCAAAATGTAGTCAAAGCTGCCAAGCTTCACGGCCTCCTGCGCATATTCAAATTCTGCGTGCGCAGAAAGGAAAATGCACACCACGCCGGAAAACCGCTCCTGCGCCCAACGCAGCAAAGCAAAGCCGTTCGTCGGCGGCATTTCAATGTCACACAGCAGCACGTCTATGCGCTCGCGTTCAAAAACGCTTTGCGCTTCCTTCACGCTGTACGCCGTAAACACCTGCTCCACGGGTATTTTTTTCCAGTTTACACCGGTCACCATGCTCTCCACAACTTCCGGCTGGTCGTCTACGATCAATACGTTCATCCGTTGAAAGCCTCCTCTCCGTCCGGCTCGTCCTCCGCCGCATGCAGCATTACGAGGTCTATCGGAATCAAAATTTCAGATACACTGCCCATGCGTTCGCCCATATCCCGATTAAAGAACGCGTATAAAGCGCGGTCGCCGTAAATCAGCTGCAAGCGCTTTTTCACATTGTTGATGCCCACGTGGTTCTGCGCGTACAGCGGGCTGTCCGGTTCGTTGATCTCCGCAATCACGTCCTCGGGGAAGCCGCCGCCGTTATCCGTCACCGTCAGGTCGGCAAACGTGTCCGTGCCGCTGCGCAGCACCGCTGCCTTCACCTCAATTTCCAAAACGTAATCCGGCGAGTACACATGCTTCACGCAGTTTTCCACAAAGCTCTGCAAAGAAAGCGGCGGGATCGGCAAGTCCCGTAAACGCGGGTCAATGTCAAACCGGCACACCGGCGGGTACTGCGAAGACCCCCGCTGCATCTCGATGTAATTTTCAATGTGGTCTAATTCGCGCGAAAGCGGCACAAGCTCCATGCTGTCCGTAAAAATATACCGTATGTGCTTCGAGATCTCCAAAATCATTTTTTGAATGCGGTCATATTTGCCCGCTTCCGCCAACGCATATAAGCTTTTGAGGCAATTTAAGAAGAAATGCGGGCGGATCTGCAGCTGCATGTAGCGCAGCTCCGCCTTCTGCGTCTCAATCTCGTGCTCGTATGATTCGATCTTGAGGTCTTTAATCTGCGTCATCATCGTGTTGAACGTCTCGTTCACCTCGTTGAATTCGCGTATGTTCGTCTTGCCCTCAGCCTTCGCCTCCAGATTGCCGGCGCGGATATGCTCCATAACACTGCGCAGCCCCTCCACCGGCTTCGAGATGGAGTTCGTCAGCCGCCACTGAATGACCGGAATCAGCACCAGCGCCAGTAAAGAGAGTACCAGCAGCGCCGCCTGCAAGCCATCGAGCGAGCCGAAATACCCGCTTTCGTTTACGGCAAGGATTGCCCTGCAATCCGTACCCGCCAAATCGCGGCCCACGATCATATACCGCTGCTTCCCGCCCGAAATAAAGTAGTTCTCATAGTCGCCGTTCAGATTGATCCCGTTTCCCTCCACAAAATCGACAGAGGTCAGCGGCTCGTTGTTTTTGTTGGAAAACAACATCACCGCGTCGGTATCAATCTGCATGTAACGCGCGTCCGCCAGCGCCGCCAACGGCACCATCGCCACAAGATACGTGCCGCGCCCGCCGTAAAAGCGGAATAAATACGCCTTGCCGCCGATCTCCGCGTGCCGCCACTGCATATTGTACGAATACGTGTTATTCTCCACCGCGTCGCGCACAAAAGCGCGCAGCCGCTCCTTCTGCGCGTAGGAGATAGAATCGTCAAAAATATCGCGCTCGGCATCGCTCGGCGCACTGTAAATGAAAAACGCGCCCACATCACCGTATGCCGGCAGCGCCGTTTTCAACTGCGTAATGAGCGTATAGCTTGCAAGATACGCCTTTAAGGGGGTTTTCTCACCGCCCGACAGCGTGCGGTAATCGTCGCTCACCGTCAACCCGGTGAGAAAATCGTTCACAGAGTTGAGCTGCTCCTCCATGCGCCCCGCCCGGTAATCCATCGTGCGCATGTTGGAATCCGCAATTTTCCTGTTAAATGCCTGCGTGGAATACAGGTTGCTGAACAAAAGCAGCGCGATCAGCGGCAGCGTGACGCTCAATACAGCCGTCATCAGTTTTCGCCTGAACGAGACTTCTTTCTTCACACTTTTCATGCCGCGCGATCCTTTCATCTATTATAGTATAGAACGATGATACAATATCATAGCAGATTTTAAAGCATTTCGCAAGTTAAAATCCGAAGGAACCGTGTGATTGAAATAAACGTCCTTTCGTGGTATACTGAAACTATATCAACGGAAAAGACGGGAAACAGGCACGTTTCCCGCAGAAAGGTCGTTCAGATGACGGAACATAATGCCACTTCTCTCAGCGCAAGCCTTGTGAACCGCAAGGTCTACACCGTGTGCTACACCGGGCTCGATACGCTGTCTTCGTTTCACGATGCCCTTTATGAAGCGCGCCGCAGCTATTTCGGATCCGGCAAAACCGTACATATCCGCGCCCGCGGCATTTTCGACGGACTTTCCGGCGAGGTGCACGGCAAGCTCTCCCGCCGCACTATAAAATGGAAAAAACGCGCAGGCAAAAATACGCTCGAAGCCGCATTCACAGACGGCGGTCAGCGCGGCATCGCGTTTTATAACGCCTACGGCGCATTGCGCGCCCGCGTGTACTACGACGGTGAAATGCAGTGGATGCGCACGGAGTATTTTTCTCCCGATGACGACCGCCGCGCGCGCATTACCTTTAAGCCGGACGACCACCGCGACGCCGTCATCCGCTTCGATTATAACGATTCCACCGGCAAAACGAAAGAAACCGTGCTGTTCCCCGTGCCGTATGCATTCCAAACCGCCGAGCAGAGTCTGCAAAACGCCCAGTTCGGCGACCGCCTTCTGCTCGTCGCCGATGAGCGCGGCGAATACGCCTACTGCCCGCGTGAAGAGCAACAGCGCCGCATCAAATTTCTGAAGCAGAATAAAAACGCCTCCGTCATGCTCTCCATGGGTTGGGAGGTCAAGGACGGCGACGTGCCCGAAACAACCGAGCCGGGGCCCGAGCTGCCCGTTTTCGGGAACCTCACCGAGCCCGCACTTGTCGATTTCCTGAGCGACCCCGCCGAAAAAGCCGCAGAGCCTACCGAAGAGGAACCCGTTCTCGAAGAAGCTACCCCCGAGGAACCCGCTTCCGAAGAAGCTGCCTCCGAAGCACCCGAAGCCGAGCCGCAGCCCGAAACAGAACCCGAGTCGAAAGAAGTCGAAGAATCCCTCATTGAGGACACTCCCGCAGAAGAACCCGAAGAAACCCCGGAAGAACCTGCTCCCGTAGAAACGCCAAAAACAGACTCCGCCCCTGACATCACACCGGAAGAGCTCCGGCAGGCACGTGCTCTGCTTGATAAGCTCCTGCCTGCAAAGGAAGCTGAAAAAGAGGACGACCCCAAAGCTGGCATCACGCTCATCAGAGGCGGCGCGTCGCTCCATTACACAGGCGACCTTTCCGAAGACGGCAAACGCGAGGGCTTCGGCCGCACCGTGAACAACAACGGCATCACGCTCTATGAAGGCGAGTACAAAAACGACCTGCGCGAGGGGTTCGGCGTGCACCACTACCGCAGCGGCGCCGTCTCCTACATCGGCGACTTCAAAGACGATCAGCGCGAAGGCTTCGGCGTTTCGTTCCGCGAAAGCGACCACGCGCTGCACATTTCCCACTGGCAAAACGGTAAGCCGCAAGGCATGGCAACGATTTTCAATAAAAACGGCGATTTAATTTACAACGGCCAAATCATCGACGGCCAAAAGCAGGGCGCAGGTGTCTCCGTCGACCCCGAAACGCACTGCGTATTCGTCGAAAAATATGAAAACAACGAAAAAGCGGGTCAAGCTACCCTGTTCGATGCAGACGGCAACTTGATTTATTCCGGTGGCTGGCAGAACGGTAAACGGCAGGGTCACGGCACGGCGTTCGACAAAAACGGCAATGTCGTCTACACCGGCGAGTGGAAAGATGACCGCTATGAAAACGGCATTTTGTACCGCCACGTGCAGAACGAGGACAAAGCGTAATGGACCGCGTTGAACTGCACGACGTGGAATACGGCGACTGCACCGTCCTCGTTGGGCAAAACCTGCAGATTTTAATGGTGGATTGCGGCTCCGTCAGCCGCTACGCCCGCCGCGGTGAAGAGGAGATTGACCGCCGTTTTAACGAAATTTTCAGCCGCTATGCGCCCGCCGCCCAGCGCCAGTTTCTGCTCACGCACTACCACCGCGACCACATGAGCGGCTTTTTAAAGCAAGTCAAAAAGGATCCCGGCTACTTTGACCGCGTATACCTCCCCGCTCTCCCGTGCGATAAGCGCGGCGTAAATCCCGTTTTGGAGTTCGCCGTGTTCGCGCATTTTTTCGCCGTGCCGCAAAGTGACTTCGCGCAGGTGAACACCACCTGCCTGCGTATTTTCGACGCGCTCAATGATTCTGTCGGCGCAGACCGCATTTTCACGCTCGGCGGCGGCGACATCTTCACATTTGACGGCGCGTTTTACGAGGTGCTCTCCCCTGCGCGTAACGAGCCCTTCCCGTTCGATGCCATCCTGACGGAAGCCGTCGAAAACCTCAATATCTGCCTCTCTTCCCCGTTTCACACCGGGCGCGAAACGGAGTTTTTGGAGACGAAGGATGCGTTCGTTAGGCTCTACATGCAGTGTCAAACGGCCTTCGCGCCGTCCGACCGCGCCACGCCCGGCAGACGGCGCATCCTGCTTGATTCTCTCCGCGACCTCTTAGATCGCATGGAGGATATGCGCAGCAACCTCGCCCATTCCCCCGCCGCGCCGGATATTCAGGACATTTTAAATCAATCCGTCGTGCGCAACGTCTACACCGAAACGCAGAACGACCTCTCCCTCGTCTTTCACAACCGCCGAAGCCGCGGCCCGTCGAACCTCGATATTCTAATGACCGGCGACGTGTCCGATGAAGTGCTGCGCCGCATCTCCGGGAAGCTGTTTGACGGCTACTATATCGTCAAAGCGCCGCACCACGGCACAGAAAGCCACTTTTCAAACGTTATCGGCGACCTCGCCGTTGCGCACCTGCTCATCTCCAACGGTGATTACCACGCGGGCGGCGAAATTTCCCAGCGCTACATCGATATGGAGTGCATCAAGCACTGCACAAACGCCGGGGCATGCCGCTGGCGCGACATCGCGGGCGGGTGCTGCAACCGACTGCAACGGTGCTACGAGCAGCCCGCTTCCGGCTCCCTGACGCTCAAATGCGCCGCAGCCGCCGGCGAGCGCCGCACGCCATGCAACATCTATGTATTCGGCCACAGCGGCGTTTTGGGCTGCCACTGCGACCGCGGGTAGTTACTTCAACATGTTCTCTACGCCGTCAATGAGCTGCCCCACCGTGTGCACGGCCTTGGCGGTGCTGCGGCGCATCTCTTTTGTGCGTGCCTTGGCGGATTTCTTCCCGCCGTTCATCATCGCGGACGAAACGGCAGCCACGGCAGCGCCTGCGGCAATGCCGAGACCCACGCCCTTCACAACGTTCATGCTCTGCTTATACATGGCATCAAACCTCCAGATCCAGATTGCGGCTTTTAAAACATACAAAACAGCCGTCACGTTTAGTTTCCCCCTTTTTACAAAAACATACATCATTCTTCCCGAAAGGACTTTGACAGCAATGATTTTGAATATCGTTATGGTCGAGCCGGAGATCCCCCAAAACGCCGGCAACGTCGCGCGCACCTGCGCCGCCACGGGCGCAAGGCTGCACCTTGTGGGCCCCATGGGCTTTAAAATCGACGACAAAAAGCTAAAGCGCGCCGGTCTCGATTACTGGCATTTGCTCGACATCACCTATTATGACTCGCTCGACGAATTTTTTGCAAAAAACAGCGGCGAATTTTTCTTTTTCTCCACAAAATCCGTCCATAAGCACACGGATATACACTATCCCGATAATTGCTACCTCTTCTTCGGCAAAGAGACAGCCGGACTGCCGGAAGACCTGCTTTTCAAAAACAAAGACCGCTGCGTGCGCATCCCCATGATTTCGGAAGCGCGCAGCTTAAACCTCTCCAACAGCATCGCCATCGGCGTTTACGAAGTCCTGCGCCAGTGGGATTTTCCCGCGCTTTCCGAAGCCGGTCGCCTGCGCGGCTACGACTGGGACGCGGCAGACGCGAACGGTGCGAAATAAAAATCCGTACAAAATCGCAAAAATGAAAAATTTGCGCTAAAAAGTGTGCAATTTGCGCGTTATCTCTTGAAATCATCTTCCGTTTGGTATAAAATAAATTCCGTAGGCGGTGTTGTCCGCCAACCAAACGTATAACCGTAACTCAATATATTTCTTAAAGGAGTGTACGAAAATGAACTACCTCAACAAGAAAACCGTAGAAGACATCGACGTTGCCGGTAAGCACGTTCTTGTCCGCTGCGATTTCAACGTCCCGATGAAGGACGGTGTCATCACGGACACAAAGCGCATCGTCGGTGCGCTGCCCACCATTAAGTATCTCGTAGACCACAACGCAAAGGTCATCCTCTGCTCCCACATGGGTCGCCCGCACAACATCTTCAACGACGTTGTAAAGCTCGACAAGAAGGAGAAGAAGAAGATCGATGCTATGCCGGAAGCAGAGCAGGCCGAAGCGACCGCTAAGGCACTCGAAGCTGCTAAGGGTGACGTGAAGAAGTTCTCCCTGGCGCCTGTCGCAGCAGAGCTTTCCAAGCTCCTCGGCAAGGAAGTCATCATGGCAAAAGACGTTGTAGGCCCGGACGCTAAGGCTAAGGCTGCAGCTCTGAAGGACGGCGAAGTCCTCATGCTCGAGAACGTTCGCTTCCATGCAGAAGAGACCAAGAACGACCCGGATTTCGCTAAGGCACTCGCTTCCATGGCTGAGATCTATGTCAACGATGCATTCGGCACCGCACACCGTGCACATGCTTCCACAGCAGGCGTTGCAGATTACCTCCCGGCTGTCTGCGGCTACCTCATCCAGAAGGAAATCTCCATCATGGGCGGCGCGCTCGAGAACCCGAAGCGTCCGTTCGTTGCTATCCTCGGCGGTGCTAAGGTCTCCGATAAGATCGGCGTCATCAACAACTTGATCGAAAAGGTCGACACGCTCATCATCGGCGGCGGCATGGCTTACACCTTCTTCAAGGCTCTCGGTCACGAGATTGGCACCTCCATCTGCGAGGACGACAAGGTTGAGCTCGCTAAGGAAATGATGGACAAGGCAAAGGCTAAGGGCATCAACTTCCTCATCCCGGTCGATAACGTTGTTGCAACCGAGTACAGTGCAGACTCCGAGTGGAAGATCGTCGATTCCGACGACATCCCGGCAGGCTGGATGGGCCTCGATATCGGCCCGAAGAGCCGTGAGCTGTTCGCAAACGCTGTGAAGAACGCAGGTACCGTTGTTTGGAACGGCCCGATGGGCGTTTCCGAGTGGGAAAACTTCGCAAACGGCACCATCGCGGTTGCAAAGGCAGTTGCAGACAGCAACGCAATCTCCATTATCGGCGGCGGCGACTCCGCTGCGGCTGTTGAGAAGCTCGGCTTCGCGGATAAGATGACGCACATCTCCACGGGCGGCGGCGCTTCTCTCGAATTCCTCGAGGGTCTTGAGCTCCCCGGCATTGCTTGCCTCAACGAGAAATAATTAAAAGCATGAACGGGAGCGGAGCTTGCCTCTGCTCCCGTATTGTTGTCTCAATAAAAACGGTTTTTAACCGACGGAAAGGAATAGAAAATCATGAACAAGGCTGTTAGAAAGGCTGTTATCGCCGGCAACTGGAAAATGAACAAAACCCCTGCGGAGGCAAAGGAACTCATCACCGCCATTGCTCCGCTCGTTAAGGACGCAGGCTGCGACGTTGTCGCTTGCGTGCCGTATGTAGACATCGCAACCGCTATTGAGGCGGCTAAGGGCACCAACATCAAGATCGGCGCAGAGAACTGCCACTGGGCGGTAAGCGGCGCTTTCACCGGCGAGATTTCCGCAGAAATGCTGAAGGCTTGCGGCGTTGAGTACGTCATCACCGGCCACAGCGAGAGAAGAACCTACTTCGGCGATACCGACGTTACGGTTCAGAAGAGAACAAGAGCTGCGCTTGACGCAGGCCTCACCGTCATCGTTTGCGTAGGCGAGTACCTCGAGCAGCGCGAGCAGGGCATCACCGATGAGCTCGTTGCCATGCAGACAAAGATCGCACTCGGCGGCGTAACCGAAGAAGAGCTTAAGCGCATCATCATCGCTTACGAGCCGGTTTGGGCCATCGGCACCGGCAAGACCGCCACGGCAGAGCAGGCAAACGAAGTTTGCGCTGTCATCCGTGCGACCGTCAAATCCCTCTACGGCGAAAAGGCTGCAGAAGGCATCACTGTTCAGTACGGCGGCTCCATGAACGCAGGCAACGCAGCTGAGCTTCTTGCACAGCCGGACGTTGACGGCGGCCTCATCGGCGGCGCTTCCCTGAAGCCGAACGACTTCGCAGCCATCGTAGACGCAGCCACCAAGGGCTGATTTTTCCACCGAAAGATTTTTCCCAGTTGAAAGGAAAGGCATCTCCACTATGAAAAGACCTGTTGTACTCATGATTCTGGACGGTTTCGGAATTGCTAAAACGGAGGGCAACGCGATTGCCGCCGCTAAGAGACCGAACCTCGATAAGCTGTTCTCTGAAAACCCGATTACAAAGATCGGCGCTTCCGGCATGGACGTCGGTCTGCCGGACGGCCAGATGGGCAACAGCGAAGTCGGCCACACCAACATCGGCGCAGGCCGCATCGTTTATCAGGAGCTTACCCGCATCACGAAGGCGGTACAGGACGGTTCTTTCTTTGAGAACGAAGCGCTCGTACACGCCATGAATAACGCAAAAGAAAACGGCACCGCGCTGCACCTCATCGGCCTGCTTTCCAACGGCGGCGTGCACAGCCACAACCAGCACCTCTACGGTCTGCTGGAAATGGCAAAAAAGATGGGCGTTGAAAACGTCTATGTTCATGCCCTGCTCGACGGCCGCGATGTTCCGCCTTCCTCCGGCAAGGACTTCGTCAAGGAGCTCATGGAGAAGATGAAGGAAATCGGCGTCGGCAAGGTTGCAACGGTCATGGGCCGCTACTATGCGATGGACCGCGACAACCGTTGGGAGCGCGTAGAAAAGGCTTACAACGCCATGGTTTGCCGCGAAGGCGAAGAGTTCGCGTGCCCGGTTTGCGCTGTATCGAAATCCTATGAAAACGAAGTCACGGACGAGTTCGTCGTGCCGTGCGTCATCAAGGGCGGCGCTCCGGTCGCATCCGGCGATTCCGTCGTGTTCTTCAACTTCCGCCCGGACCGCGCAAGAGAGATCACCCGCACATTCGTAGACCCGGATTTCACCGGCTTCACCCGCAAGAATGGCTTCTTCCCGCTCACCTACGTCTGCATGACGCAGTATGACGCCACGATGCCGAACGTTGAGATCGCATTCAAGCCGCAGAGTCTTAAAAACACCCTCGGCGAGTACGTCTCCGATAAGGGCCTCAAGCAGCTCCGCATTGCCGAAACCGAGAAGTATGCGCATGTCACATTCTTCTTCAACGGCGGCGTCGAGAAGCAGTATCCGGGTGAGGACCGCATTCTTGTCAAGTCCCCGAAGGTCGCAACGTATGACCTCCAGCCGGAAATGAGCGCTTACGAAGTCACGGATAAGATGGTTGAGGCCGTCAAGTCCGGCAAGTACGATATGATCATTCTGAACTTTGCAAACTGCGACATGGTCGGCCACACCGGCGTGTTCGAGGCTGCAAAGGCTGCCGTTGAGGCTGTCGATACCTGCGTCGGCAAGGTCGCAGCAGCCATCGACGAGATGGGCGGCGTGCTGCTCATCACCGCCGACCACGGCAACGCAGACAAGATGGTCGATGATGACGGT
>ENA-OZUR01000330-OZUR01000330.1-human-gut-metagenome-genome-assembly--contig:-NODE-330-length-13191-cov-3.896620_pt1 | contig 13191 bp, 10 predicted proteins | sample MGYA00243435_ERZ654025 | MGnify/ENA primary metagenome ERZ654025 (study PRJEB26926, sample SAMN06164585) | human gut metagenome | biome: ENVO:00009003; feature: ENVO:2100002; material: ENVO:00002003... | reverse complement strand
GCGCATTTACAAAAAGCTCTTTGAACGTGCTTGCCTTTACAAGCATGGATGCTACAAAGAATACAAATAATATCTTTACAAACTCCATTGGCTGTACGGACAGATGCCCGAGGTTGATCCAGTTTCTCGAACCGTATTTCTCACTTCCGAGCCCCGGAATAAATACTGTGAGCAGGAACAACAGACCAATCACGCCATACAACACGCCGCAATCCTTCATCTTCTTCCATTTCAACATGATATATGGAATAAATGCAGTTATGATCAGACCGACGGTGGCAAAGATGAACTGCTTCACGGCCAAGTTAAAATTCAGACGCGTAAGCATAATATAGCCGATTAACAGCAAAAACGATGCATTGTTTGTCAGCAATCTGGACGAATCCTTGTAGATGCTGTGGTAAAGCACCATATACAAGATGGCGACAAAAATCTGTGCCACATAAAAGATCAGGATCTTCAACTGCCCCAGCCGCAGATACAGGATCAGGTAACATAAGAAATGGATTACAAATACATATCCGATTTGTTTATTTAGTTTTTTACGCTTCTGCTCTTCGTTTTTCGATGATAGCACCGAAAAACATTTGACGGTATAAAGTACCATGAAAAGCAAAACGAGATACTTTGATACTTCACAAATAATGTTGATCATTACAATACACCTCGATATAAATGTCCGCCTGTTTTTTCATAGGAATCATAGGACTTTCCAGATAATATCTGCAGAATCCTACGAACCTGTTGCTCGTTTTCGATTGTAAAACGAACCAGATATCCCCGGGGATGCAGTCTGGAAAAAGCAGGCTCTTTATATTTATCCAATATAGAATAAGGAACCTTGTTGTAGATGATATTATAGCAGTCATCACAGTTGGTTCTTGCAAAAAAACGATTCCCCATCTCGTCAGTCACGGTCAGGGTAACCGGCTCTTTTTTGCAGCCGTATTTTGTCTTTTGCAGGCAATTCGCAGTCAGCATAACCGGTTGATACTCATATAATGTAAGACAAAGCGGTTCGCCTGCAAGTGCGTCAAGCTCCTCTAGCTTTAACTCCCGCGGCGTCAGAAATGAAATGTCTGTGTCCGCAAAAAATCGCCGGATAAATGCATGCGCCAGACGATTGTAGCAATAAAGGCTGGCATCACATAAAATCACGCAGTCTTCTGGCAACTTCTGACTGGCAAGAATTGCCAGTGCATCTATATTTCTAATATATATACCACGGATTCCGGATTCTTGCAAATCGACGCAGAACCGGTCATGAATTACAGGCGGCAGCTCCGCGTATAGCCGGATGGAATCCGGGATCATATTTCTGCACTGGTTGTATAGCGCAAGCGGCATTGTGATACCTGTCACCGTGGACTCCACATGTGGAAGTTCTTCTAAGATGATACGCAGCTGTTCTTGTGTTACAGCACTAAAGATCATCTGCTCCTGCTTCGAACTCTGGGTATCAGATGCATTTGTAGGGGACTTTGTAATCATAGATTCATACACGGTATCCCACGACAGCTGTTTTCCGGCGACACGTGTATGTGCCTTAGCAATCTCCGCTTCTAAGGCTGCAAGCAATGCACGGCGGAGCTTCTTTAACACACCATTTGGCAGGAACGCGCAGGTATCCAGATCACAGGTAAACGATGCTAATTCGTATTCCGTATTGCCAAGCTGTGCCAATGGCTTTTTGACTGCCTCTATTGTGGTTTCTCCTTGCTTGCTTTTCTCCACGAGCATATCCGTACAGGTTGCAGTGTAAGTCTGGTTATCAAGCTCACAGGTTACAATCGCGGTCAGCGGTGCTCCGATTCGGGCTGTAACAGAGACAGAAATCGGTAGCTTCTTATAAGAGTTAATATAATCATCCTGCACATGTTGTAAGATCTTCGGGCATTTGGTACGGTAGACGATCTGCTCTTTCTGCAGAAGCTTGGTCTTCGGACAGTTCAAAGTCAGATGCTGTCCGGGAGTTCCGTCCTTTGAGGATGTAATCTCCACCGCTTCGCCGTTTTTTGTCGTCAGCTCCAACACATCCTGCCGGTATACGGCTTCTGATAGACGGAGTGTGATCGTTCCCTTTTCAACACGCTCCAAACTTCCGATTGCCACCCCCTGATTGTTCGGGCGATCCTTTGATATCATTTCCGCACCATTGTGGTGGAAGAAATATCCGTCCGAGAATCCACCACGGTTATAGATATTGGCAAGCTCAAAGGTGAGTGCCTCTGCTTTTTTCGGGTCAAATTTACCATGCAGACAATCATCTACGATCGTTCGGTAAGCGTGCACCGTCGATGCAACGTAGTAAGCATTTTTCATCCGGCCTTCGATCTTTAGCGAATCAATCCCGGCATCCATCAACTTCGGGATCAGCGACAGGGCGCACATATCTTTCATGGATAACAGATAGCTTTTGTCATAGCATTTCCGGCATGGCTGTGCGCAACGTCCCCGGTTGCCGCTTCTGCCCCCTGCAAGGGAGCTCATCAGACATTGGCCGCTGTAAGAGTAACACATCGCACCATGCACAAATGTCTCGACCTCGATATCGACATGCTCTTTGATCGCACGGATTTCAGCTAGAGACATTTCGCGCGCGGTCACAACACGGGTGGCACCCTGCTGTTTCATAAATTCTGCGCCATACCGGGATGTAATATTCATTTGTGTACTGCAATGGATTGCGATATCGGGGAATTGTTCCCGGACATAAGAAAAAACGCCAAGATCCTGAATGATCAGAGCGTCGCCGCCAATCTCGTAAAATGGCTGAATGTATTCATATAATGCGGGAAGCTCCTCCTGCTTCAACAGGGTGTTGACGGTCAGATAGACCTTCACCCCATGTAGATGCGCGTAGGTGACAGCTTGCTTTATCGTTTCTTCGTCGAAATTCGTCGCATATGCTCTTGCACCAAAAGAATTGCCGCCAATATAGCAGGCATCTGCGCCTGCATGTACAGCGGCAATTAAAATATCGTAGTCACCACAAGGTGCGAGTACTTCAATTTTGGAATGTTTGTTATTCATTGCGGTTTTTCTCTGCCTCTAACTGAATAATCTTTCTTTGTAATGCATTGATCTGCTCTTTGTATTCCTCAATCATACGTGCAGAGCTTTCCAGCTTGATCTGGGACTCGATTACCTCGTGACGCAGATCATACAACTGCTGCTCTTTGTTGCTGTCCTCAGTTACCATAGAATCCGCCTGATTCTTTGCTTTGAAATAATCATCTGCGATATTCAAAGCAAGCAGGATTCCCTGATATTCGGTATTCATCCGACGATACTGATCGGAAGTCTTGCATTCTGCAATCTTGCCGTTGATATAAGTCGCAACATTTTGAAGATAATCTTCCCCTTCATATCCGCTTAATGTATATACTTTCCCATTGATTACTACCGGGATATCTACTTTGTTTGCCATAATACAAAATCTCCTTTGTTATTCTATCAGATTTTCCAATCCAAAATGTCTGTAGCAATGCTCCGTAACAATTCTACCACGCGGAGTCCGATTTATAAAGCCATTTTTTATTAAATATGGTTCATATACCTCTTCCAGTGTGCCGGAATCTTCACCGATGGCTGCTGCTAAGGTATCCAGGCCAACCGGACCTCCACCAAATTTGTGGATCATCGTCTCTAAGATATTGCGGTCGGTATTATCCAGTCCCATAGAGTCTACCTCCAGACGATCGAGCGCGGTTTTTGCAACATCGTAATCAATCGCACCGTCACCTTCTACCTGCGCAAAATCACGTACCCGCTTCAACAGACGGTTGGCAAGCCGCGGCGTACCACGGGAACGCTTGGCAATCTCCAACGCCCCCTCGTCGTCAATACTGACACCAAGCACGGCCGCAGACCGGAGAATGATCTGCATCAGCTCGGTCACATTGTAGAATTCCAGCCGGTTGACAACACCGAACCGGTCACGTAGCGGAGCGGTCAGCATTCCAGCGCGTGTGGTTGCACCAACCAGTGTGAATTTTGGAAGATCCAGGCGGATTGAACGGGCACCAGCACCTTTGCCGATCACAATATCAATTGCAAAATCTTCCATCGCTGGGTACAATACCTCTTCCACCTGCTTATTTAGCCGGTGAATCTCGTCAATAAATAAAACATCATTTTCGGACAGATTGTTTAAGATTGCAGCCAGATCGCCCGGTTTATCAATCGCCGGACCGGATGTGATCTTCAGATTGACTCCCATCTCAGTCGCTACAATCGATGCCAGTGTTGTTTTACCGAGTCCCGGAGGGCCATACAACAGCACATGATCGAGCGGCTCGCCACGTTTTTTTGCAGCTTCGATGAAGACACGAAGATTCTTCTTTGCCTTCTCCTGTCCGATATACTCAGACAGATGACTTGGTCGCAGTCCCTGTTCGATTTTATCATCTTCCGGAATAATATCCGCTTGAATGATTCGTTCCATCTTTTTCTCCAATGTCTAAATAATATGCTTTAATGCAGCCTTTAATAATTGTTCTACGGTCATGGATTCGCTGTCCGGAACCTTCTTGATTGCGCGCAAAGCTTCCACGTTGGAATAGCCAAGACTGCTCAATGCCATCGCTGTCTCGGATACAATATCCTCCGGTGCAGATGTTGCTGGAGAAGCCTCATCGTATTCTCCCAGTACATCTTCCAGATGAAATTTGTCACGTAATTCAATAACTAATCGCTGGGCTGTTTTCGGACCGATTCCGTTTGCTTTCGCAATCGCCTTATAATCATCCGATAACACAGCCATGCGCAGTTCATCGACCGACAGGCATGACAGGATAGAAAGCGCACTTTTCGGTCCCACTCCGCTGATATTGATCAGCATACGGAACACAGACCGTTCCTCTTTGGTCAGAAATCCAAACAGACTCATATCATCTTCCCGCACATTTAAATGGGTGTAGATCGTTGCCTGTTGATTTTTTGTCAATCTGGCAGAATCCTGTGAGGATGTAAATACAGAAAATCCGATTCCGCCGGTTTCTACGATGATCTCATCGGTTCCAATCTCAGTTACCGTTCCTTTTATATATGCAAACATAATGTTCTCCTGTCAAAAAATAAGGAGTTGTCGTTGTTACGACAACTCCGATCTGGCTTAATCTTATAAGAATTCGAAGCCTTCGTCCTCTTCTTCGCCATCTCCGATCATCATTCGATCTGGTTTTCTTGCATCTTCGATTTCCCCAACAAAGATCTCATCGTCATCATCGTTGCTTGTTGCAGCGGTATGTACATCCTCGTCTGCTTTCTTGAAGAACTTGGATGATGCAGACTCTTTCGCTGGTTCTGGCTCAACCTTTGGTGCTTCTGCCTTTGGCTTTGCGGAGCTCTCAAGCTTCTCGCTCTGTGCCTTTGCCTTTGCAATAATATCAGCGGCAGTTGCTTCAGCATTCTTGATGATCTGGTCTGCACGCTTCTTTGCCTCTACACTTTCTCCGGCATCAGTTGATACATTTTCTGCCTGCTGCAGCTTGTTCTCCAGTTCAAATAATTTCAGTCTGGTATCTTCCATTGCCTTTGTGAGTTTATCAAATTTGTCCTTTGTTTCCTCATAATCTTTGGAAAGGTCGCTGTACGCTCTGAATACAGTGTCTTTAAAGCTGTCAACATCTGCGGCTTTGTAACCGAATAAGCCCTTTTTAAAAGCTGTTGATCTAATATCGTCTGGTCGTAACATTCTATCTCCTCCGTACATCATACTTTAGCTAAAATTATAACATATTGACCAAAAATTACAAGCATTTCTTTACTTCTATGGTATTTATGCTATAATTTAAACCAATTTAGACGAATTTATCGGACGATGTCGGAAAGGAGGCACCTATGGAAAAAGTTGTAAATGAGGCTCATCGCAGTAAATTTCAGACATTGGAACAGTTTTATACACCGGAAGATCTGCTTGTTTTTGATATTGAAACGACCGGATTTACAGCCGAACATACTGCCTTATATCTGATCGGCTGTGCTTACTATAAAAACCGTCAGTGGAATATATGCCAGTGGTTTAATCAGGATGGCAGATCCGAAGCGGATATTTTAGAGCAGTTTCTTTCCTTTGCGATGAATTATAAATATGTGATTACCTATAATGGAGATGGATTTGATATTCCGTATATCACAAAAAAGGCAAAGGCATATGGGATGGAAAATACACTCGCCCATATGGAAAGCATTGATATTTATAAGCAGATCCGTTTTTTAAAAGATGTGCTGCACATGGAAAATATGAAACAGAAAAGCGTGGAACGGTTTCTTGGTATCCATCGGTTAGATAAATATTCCGGCGGTGATCTGATTAAGGTCTATCAGGAATATGTAAAGCTTCCGGTAAAGACAAACAAGCAGTTGTTGTTACAGCACAATTACGAGGATCTCGAAGGACTTCTGGACTGCACAAGCATGCTTGCTTACTGTAAATTCAAAGCTGGCTGTCTGCTCGTCCGCAAGATGTCTGTGCGGAAGAACCGGTTACTTTTCTCTTTGGAGCTGGAATACCAGCTTCCAAAACGATTGACGATCGGATTGAATGATATCATCATCACTGGATTCCAAAAGGAAGCAACGATTAATGCCCCGATCTATACAGAGGAATTGAAGTTCTTCTTTGATAATTACAGGGATTACTACTATCTTCCGGCAGAGGATATGGCGGTTCACAAAAGTGTGGCAAGCTATGTGGATAAAAACTACCGGGAACCGGCGAAGAAGGAAACCTGTTATCTGCGTAAAAAAGGATATTTCATCTCCCAGATTGATGATGGAATTTTATCTGGCTACAAACGGGATTATGAAGACAAAGAATCTTTTATTGAACTGACGGATTCGTTCCTGCAGGACTTAGATCTTTTGCACGCATATGCACGACATATAATAAGGCTGGCGCTCTCTTAAAGCGTCAGCCCTTTTCTTTAATATATTTAGAATAAATCTTCTTCCATATTGTCAAGGAATTCCTTGAAAGCTTCTCTTGCACTGCTGATTTCCGATGGATTCTGTTTATTTAATACATCTTCAAACTGGTTAATCTCATGTTCGAGAATCTTACGGGTATCTCCGATGGATTCCTCATACATGCGATCCGCACGAAGCAGCAATAATTTGTTTGCCTCCTGTTCCCGTGGATGAATCTTCAGGGAAGAAAGCTCCTCGAATCTGGCATCGATTTCTTCATCGGTCAGATCGGTTTCCTCGTTCTTAATCACAAGTCGTTTTTCCACATTTGTAGAAATTACCTTTACAATCACCTCTAAGATAGAGTTGACATCATAGGTGTATGTGACATCGACGCATTCTTCGCCGGCAGGTGCCGGTGGAACCATAACTTCAATGCTGCCAAGGTAGACGTTATTTGCTGCCAGACGGCTCTCGCCCTGCAGGATATCGACCTTGATCCGTGTCTGCCGGTCACTGACGGTATAGAGACGTTCCGTATGACTGACCGGAATCACGGAATTTCGTTCGATCAATGGCAGATAATGTCCAGCCTCAAACACACCTCCGGATCTGCGGGATACAACCTCCGTTCCAAGTGTAAATGGACAGACATCCGTCAAAATAATCTCTTTCACTGCTTCATTCCGTTCTTTCATAGCAGCCTGTGTCGCCGCGCCCACAGCAACCACCTCGTCCGGATTGATACTTGTATTCGGCAGACGTCCAAACAGGCGGCTCACAAACCGACGCACGATGGAAAGCTTTGTCGAACCACCAACCAGAATTACTTCCTCAATATCTTTGAGCTTGATATTTGCATCCTTCAGGCTTCGCTCGATTGGCTTACGAATACGTCCAAGCAATACCTGGCAGGATTTTTCATAATCGTCAATATCAATTTCGCTCTCTACGACTTCTCCGTTGATATTACATTTCATAACTGATGTTTTTGCATCTGCAAATCCAAGCTTGCAAATCTCTGCCTGTTTGTGAATATGTGCACGGGTTTTCTGATCAAGAGTATCTTCGTCAATCTCGTGTTCACGGAGAAACATCTGTTCCAATACGGTCGTAAAATCTTCTCCGCCAAGGAAATTATCTCCGGCAACTGCGCGCACTTCCATAATATTCTGATAAAGCTCTAGGATTGATACATCAAATGTACCACCACCCAAATCAAATACAAGGAATTTCGTGTCTGCATTTTTCTTATCCAAACCATAAGCGATTGCTGCGGCTGTTGGTTCACTGACGATACGTTCTACCACAAATCCGGCAAGTTCTCCTGCTTTCTTTGTCGCTTTTCGCTGTGCATCGTTAAAATATGCCGGTACGCTGATGACTGCCTCCTCAATCGTGCATCCAAGATAATGCTCCGCATCTTCCTTCAGAGATTTTAAGACAAGGCTGGAAAGCTCTTCCGCAGAGAACTTGCGGGTTCCAAGGGTAAACACCTTCGAGCTGCCCATGTTCCGCTTGAACACATCCGCGGTCTGATCTGGGTACAGCATCTTCCGCTCCTTCGCGGTCTTGCCGACATAGACAATTCCTTCCTCATCCACGCTTACAACCGAAGGAGTCAGATTTTCTCCCAGACGGTTCGGAATGACCTTTGCATGGTCGCCATCAAAATATGCAATTAAACTGTTTGTCGTTCCTAAATCAATTCCTACTATCATTTCTAATCCTAATTTCTTATTTTTTATCTTCAATCCGCTTCAGACATGCCTCATAGAAAGCATTCTGTCCACAGACACGGATTGCTTCTTCGTACATACTGCGTGCCATCGCATAATTGCGCTGCTTCTCATACAGCAACGCTTTCTCATATAAAATCCGGTGACAGACACCATAGAAACAGCCGCGACAACGACGGGCATGCAGACCCTGTTCTAACCAATCTTTACATTCTTTGTAGTTCTTGGAAAGTCGTGCAAAACGTGCCATCTTGATATACTGTGGCGGCGTCTGTATCTGATCCTTTGGATAAGCGGCAGCCGCATTTGCTATCGCACTGTTCTTCTTGAAGCTTCGCAGTTCTTTTAGCTGGATCATACATTCCAGCCATTCACTATAATAATTGGCTTCCTTGTTTGTGTCAAGCGCAATCGCCCGCTCATATAACGGCTTTGCGTCCGCATACATGGCATGGTCACGGAAGATATCTCCCATTGCACCATACACCCGGTGATCCTCCGGATCTTTGCTTATGATATATTCAAATGTCTCATGTGCCAGATCAATAAAGCCGGCATCTCCGTAGATATCAAGCAATTTTCTTGCACAGGCAGAATCATCCACAAAAGGAAGCAACTCGGCAATGGCATCCTTTGCCGCATCCATCCGCACAAGCAGGACGGCATAATCGTAGGCGATATCTGCATTCCACTCATGTTGCTTTTTATAATTGATATAGAGCTGCTGACTTTCAGAAAACCAGTTCATGCACTGGTAGACACGTGCTAAACACTGCAAGCTCTCTCTGTGCTGTTCGGTGTCTGTTTCAGAAACTTCATATGCTTTTCGGTATGCATCGGCAGCCGCTTTATAGCTTTTGTGCAGCTCCTGTATCATCCCAATCCGCAGATACGCAAAATAATTATCTGGTTCTAACTGTAATGCAGCCTGATAATCGCGAACAGCCTTTTTGTATTCGCCCATCAGACTGTATACGATCGCCCGCTCATTGTAAACCTGCGCGGTTGCCTGTATTGCAAGCTGTGTACCAAATGCATCCAATGCCTGTTCGATTTTCCCAAGTTTCACATAGGAAGAACCGATATACATATCAATCAATGGATATTGTGTGTTTTGTTTCTTTACCTGCTCGAACTGTTCAAGTGCTTTATCATACATGCCCTTGTAGCGGTAACAAAGCGCTAACAGCATATGGACATCCTCAAAATGTTCCATATCGGTTGTCTTACCATCTGAACGACTGACAATTGCTACGAGCTGCCGGATTGCCGGATCAATCTTGTTATCCAGCATGGAAAGCCGTGCCCGGTAGTAATCAATGCTGTCACTTTCATTCTCAAATGCATCAAAACGTTTGATCGTATCCTGCGCCTGTTCATATTGATGTGCGCGGATAAATAAGCTTGCCTCTAACGCATAAGGCTGAGACAGATACGGATACAGATTGATTGCCTGTTCGCAGGCATTATAAGCTTCCTGAATATAATTCATCGCCTTGCAGGCTTTTGCTTTAAACAGATATGCCACGTAGTCGTGCGGATCCCGCTCTAACAGGTGTTCACAGGCACGCAGACAATCCGTATATTGGCCGGTCAGGAACTTTAGTTCACAATTCGCCTCATATGAAAGGATGATTTCCTCATGATCTTTGGATAATGCGATATCCAGATGACGTCTGGCATTCTCGTAATCCTCTGTCTTCATATAACAATCGGCAATCAGGAAATTCACATACGGATACCGGACGCGTTTTTTCTCTGTTTCTGCACTTGTATCTTCCTCTGGGAGCTGCTCAATCAGATTCTTCCAGACAAGAAAACATTGTCTGGCATGCGCATAATCACGAACGCCCAGATAACAACGTCCAAGAACATTATAGTATTCAAATTTCCGATCTCCTTCTGGCTGGAATTTAGTCAGAAAGGCGATTGCTTCCTGAAACTGATAGCTTTGGTAATAGCTCCAGCCAACGTCCATCTTTGCTTGTATATCATCTGGATTTTTCTTTAACTTCTCCAGATTTTCCTGTATCATCATCTGATTGGCACGCACCATACCAATGCGGACAGAATCATCATAATGATTTTCCTTGAGCAGATCCATATAGCCATCTCTGGCAGCTTTATAATCTCCCTTGCGGAATGCAAGTTCTGCCTGTTTGGCGCGCATAAGATAATTCTGTGGGTCCAATTCCTTGGACCGGTTGAAATACTGTTCTGCCTGTTCCAGATCATTGTTCAGGATACAGACATCTCCACAAAAATGAAGCAGAGTGATATCATCCGGATACTTTGCAGACAGTCCTTCCGCTTCCTCGCGGATCGCTGCTAATGCGGAAGCATACCGCTCGGCGTATAATGCATCCAGATCTTGTGTTTTCCGTTCTTCTTCCGTCATGGATGTCTGAATATATTCTGAAAACTCCAACCGGCAGGTCTGCAGACGGATACGCATCTCTTACAGATGTATATATACATTGGAAATATAATATTTTTCCTTCATCTGCCGGATTTTTTCTCCGGCATCTTTTAGCTCCTGACTGCGAACCATGCGATCTAATTCAATGTAATCACGGATATAGGCATCGATCGTTGCGGAGGTTGTGATCTCTGCATGCTCAAACGCCTCATAATTGATGATATCCTCATAGGTCGCATTATTCGTGATATAGTCCAGGTAATTTTCCGGGAACTGTTCTGCAAGCTCGCTTCTGCGCCCTTCAAGATCAAAATATCCGACGATGCATTTCCATACCTTTTTCGGAACCAGCACATGATTCATCAGGAACCGCAACAGTCCATACAATGCATCCTCACTTGTGTCGAGCGATACAAAATAATCGGAATTAAAGAGTGCAAGCCATTCGTCTGGATTGATACGACGGGCATAATCATCATAGAGAGCCTCTAATGAAGCAAGCATTTGCTGTTCCGGTGTATCTTGAATGGCAACGTCGAATTCCTCCTCCGTCTGATCGGCAAGGTGCACCGCCTCCTCATAGGCTTTCCGAAGCTCCATAAACCCTTCCGGATCATCTTCCGGATTGACAGAAGAAAGACGCATTCGATAGGCTTTCTTCAATGCGTCTTTATCCTTCGTCTGTTCAATTTTCAGAACATCCCATATATTCATTAAGCTAACATTCCCTCAAGTGTTTCGCGGATTGCTTTGATGAAGTTCTCGCTGTTTAATACAGTGACATCCTTCATCGTTGTAATAAGTGCAAGATCCTTTGTCATCTTGCCGTCTTCGATCGTCTTGATCGTTGCCTGCTCAAGCTTGTCTGCAAATTCCATCAGTTCTGGAATATTGTCAAGCTCGCCACGCTTTCTCAAAGCACCAGTCCATGCGAAGATCGTTGCAACAGAGTTTGTTGATGTCTCCTCACCCTTTAAGTGCTTGTAGTAATGTCTCTGAACAGTTCCGTGTGCTGCCTCGTACTCGTATTTTCCATCTGGAGAAACAAGTACTGATGTCATCATGGCAAGAGAACCAAATGCAGATGAGATCATATCACTCATAACATCGCCGTCGTAGTTCTTGCAAGCCCAGATGAATCCACCCTCAGACTTCATAACACGGGCAACTGCATCATCAATCAGAGTATAGAAATATTCGATGCCTGCGGCGTCAAACTTCTCTTTGTATTCGTTATCGAAGATCTCCTGAAAGATATCCTTAAATGTATGGTCGTATTTCTTGGAGATTGTATCCTTTGTTGCAAACCACAATGTCTGCTTTGTATCAAGCGCATAGTTGAAGCAGCTTCTTGCAAAGCTCTCGATGGATTTGTCGATATTATGCTGTCCTTGAATCACACCCGGACCATCAAACTTGTGGATGGTCTCCTTGATTACCTGTCCGTCCTCGCCTGTAAATACAAGCTCTGCTGTACCAGCACCCGGTACATCGATCTCTACGCTCTTATACACATCGCCATAGGCATGTCTTGCGATTGTAATAGGCTTCTTCCAGTTCTTTACACATGGCTCAATTCCCTTGACAACGATTGGTGCACGGAATACGGTTCCGTCTAAGATTGCACGGATCGTTCCGTTTGGACTCTTCCACATTTCCTTCAGGTTGTACTCTGTCATACGTGCAGCGTTCGGTGTGATTGTTGCACACTTGACTGCGACACCGTACTTCTGTGTTGCGTATGCAGAATCAAAAGTAACCTTATCGTTTGTCTCGTTTCTGTACTCCAGACCAAGGTCGTAATACTCGGACTTTAAGTCGATAAATGGGTAGATCAATTCATCCTTGATAATCTTCCAAAGGATTCGTGTCATCTCATCTCCGTCCATCTCTACCAGTGGAGTCTTCATCTGAATTTTTGCCATTGTAATTATCCTCCTGATTTTAATTGCGTGGTTTGCGAATTGTATCCTGCACGTTATCTAAGTGTTGTCTGTAATTATATAATTGCCTGCAGACACGCTCTCGCTCACTTCCACACGCAGTGGTACTAAATTCGCGCCAACAAGTTGCCGCTTATTAAGTACTGTCTCTTATACACATCTCCGAGCCCACGAGACA
>ENA-OZUR01000322-OZUR01000322.1-human-gut-metagenome-genome-assembly--contig:-NODE-322-length-13378-cov-4.201456_pt1 | contig 13378 bp, 8 predicted proteins | sample MGYA00243435_ERZ654025 | MGnify/ENA primary metagenome ERZ654025 (study PRJEB26926, sample SAMN06164585) | human gut metagenome | biome: ENVO:00009003; feature: ENVO:2100002; material: ENVO:00002003... | reverse complement strand
CGAGATCTGCGCATGTCTCGTGGGCTCGGAGATGTGTATAAGAGACAGACCTGGTATACGGAAAAAGGCTGCGAGTTTGCCGAAGCGGATTGGCATGACGCAAACCGTAAGTCTTTGTCTTATTGCGTTTACGGCGGCAGCCGCTACGTCATGTGCATTTTTAATGCTGACTTCAACGAATTGAGCTGGAAGCTTCCCGATATTGACAACACGATGACCTGGAATCTGCTTTTGGACAGTTCTTCCAAATTTACCGGTGTGCCGGCCTCAGACAAAACAATCAGGGTTCCCGGCTGGAGCGTGCTGGTTTTTGAAATTAAACGATAGAAAACAAGGGGAAATCAGATGGAGGAAAATCTCAGGCTTCTGGCGGAAAAGTTAGGACTTTCGGTGCGCTTTTCCGACGCCGGACTGATTAAAAAAGATTATGAAGTCAGCGAAGACGTTATCCGCTTTATTGCCGACAGTCTGGGATTTAAAGCCTGGACGGCAGACGATGTCAATGTGTCGCTGGCCGAAATAGAACGCCGTCGCTGGATGCAAACGCTGGATACGATTTATGTCGTGGAAGAAGGTGACGTCAGTTTCAGCGCGGTTGTTCCCGTTTCGCGTCTCGGCGCCGCCTTTGATATTATCGCCGCGCCTGAGAATTCCGGCCCCGGCATTTTCGGTCAGCTGTCTTTTCGCGTCAGTGATACCGGCGAGCGCTATGTTCTGGACGGTACGGAATTGGCACGGATAGAGGTGCGCATCAATACGGCGCTGAGTTTCGGCTATTACAGCCTGACCTTTAAGATGGATGAAGACCTTTTCTTTTCGACTTTGGCCGTGGCGCCCCGCCGCTGTTTTGAAAATGCCGCTTTGTCCGGCGGCAAGGTCTGGGGTTTCAATATACAGCTCTATTCGCTGAAAAGCGAACGCAATTGGGGTGTCGGCGATTTTACGGATCTGTCCGAACTGGTCAAGATCGCCGCCCGCAGCGGCGCCAATGTCATCGGTCTCAATCCGCTCAACGTGCTGAATCATACCTATCCGGAAGACGCCAGCCCTTACAGTTCGCTGAGCCGCCTGTTTATGAACCCGATATATATCGACATTGAAAATGTGCCGGAGTTTACGCCGTCCGACCGGGAGGATAATCTGGAGCTGATTAAGGAACTCCGCGGCAGCGAACTGATTAAGTATACCGAGGTTTATCGCCTTAAGGTAAAATTGCTGGGCGAATTTTACAAACGGTTCAAGTTCGGCAAGGACCAGAAGCGCCAGACGGATTATCAGCGTTTCTGCGAAAGCAAGGGCGTCGACTTGGACAAGATGGCCGTTTTCCAATGCCTGTATGACGAAAAATGCGCGTCGGGATGGTGCGGCGGCTGGCGGGCATGGGAAAAAGAGTTTCAGAATTTCAACACCGAGGCGATTCAAAAATACATAACTTCGCACAAAGAACGCATAGAGTTCTTTAAGTATATGCAGTTTGAAGCGGAGCGGCAGTTTGATCTGGCGCATCAGACCGCAGTGGAATGCGGCATGCGTCTCGGCTTTTACCGTGACCTGCCGGTCGGCGTCAATTCTGAAAGCACCGAAGTTTGGAGCGATCCGGAACTGTTTATTCCCGGTGTCGGCGCAGGCGCGCCGCCGGACGCTTTTTTTCCTGCCGGGCAAAAATGGTGTCTTGGCACCTTTAACCCTTTTGTCCTCAAGGAAAAATGCTATCAGCCTTTTATCAAAATCCTGCGTGCCAATATGCGTTCGGCCGGCGCGTTGCGCATTGACCATGTTATGGGATTGATGCGTTTGTATATAATTCCCGACAGCGGCACTGCCGGAACTTACCTTTATTTCAATTTTCGCGATATGCTCAATATCGTCGCGCTGGAGAGCCATTTGAACCAGTGCATGATTGTCGGCGAAAGCATCGGCAACGTGCCCGAAGGTTTCATTGACACGCTGCGCGCCCGCAATGTCTATTCTCTGGGCGTCCTCTGGGCTGAGCGTTTTGACGCCGGCTGGGGCGATTTTCGCAGTCCGCAGCAGTATCCCGAATATGCGTTTACCTCAATCGGCACCCACGACATGGCGCCGTTGCGGATGTGGTGGTTCGGATATGACATTGCCCTCATGCGCAGCTTGAACATTATTGACAATGATGAAACACAGTCCCATGCCTACCAGAAGCGCGAAGTCGATCGCTGGAAACTCCTTCATGTTTTGGACATTAACGGCGTCTGGCCGGAAGACAACCTTCGCAAAGGCGATTATATCTACGGCGAAGCCTATCCCGAAGGAATTGAAGAGGCGGTTCATCGTTTTGCCGCCCGTTCGGTTTCCAAAGTTTTTCTGGCGCAGCCGGAAGACATTTTTCATGTTGAAAAAATGCAGAACCTTCCGGGCGTTGACCGGGACAAACATCCGAACTGGCGCCGCAAGCTTCCGGTTGATTTGGAAAAATTCGAAACCGATATTGCCTATATCCGCAATATCAGAGCCATCCGACGCGAGAGGTAATCGGCACCCGCTTAAAGGAAAAGGCCTTTCCTTTCTGGAAAGGCCTTTTCTCTGCCCCGATTACCTCCGCATTCTATTTGAGGTAATCCAAAATCGACAAGCTCATGGTCGTCTGCATGACCGAATAGGAAGCCTGCAGGTTTTCTACCGCCAGCAGCAGTTTGGTCGCAGCCTCCGTCTTGTCGACGTTTTTCAGTGACGAAATGTTGTTTTCCAGATTGTTTTTTACCAGCGTCTGGTTTTCCGTCACGTTGTTTAACAGTACCGTGTTTGAATTGGTTTTGGCCAGAATTGAATATAAATCCGGGTTGGAAGTGGACGTATCGGCCGAAGAGTTGAACAGGGCGTTCTGAATCAAATCAAGCGAGCCCATTACCCGATCCATGGCCTGATCGGAGTTAATCAGACTGTCCGTGCCGTCAGCCGGATTGCGCGTGTCGACCAGATTGCCTTGGGCAATTTGACCGAGGGCGCGGAACATCTGTTCAAATACCGCGTCCTGCCCGTTGATATCAAAAGTCAGGCTCTGGTTGTCGGAAATCATCTTGCTGGAAGACAGGGTGCCGCCCTGATAATAAGACTGGGTTTCCATGCTCCATTTTCCCGAAGCGTCAATAACCTGCGGGTTTCCTTCGTCCGGCAGATATCCGGGGTCGGCGGTTACATAAAGTGTCGTGCCGTCGTCGCTGATGCCCGTAACCTGAACCCGCGGCACGGTGTTGCTGCCGAAGCCTTCCATATTGATGACCGAGCCGACCGGGAAAGAGGTCGAGAAGGTAACGTCGTCGTTGGGCGAAATCGTCGTGCTTTCCATAATCGGCGTATCTTCGTCAACCGTAATGGTCTTGCCGTCGGAAGAAACGGACTTGATGGTATAGGCTTTGGCGTTTGCCCCGGCGCCGTCGCCGCCGATGACGATGGTGTCGCCGGCTTTCAGGGAAGAAAACGCGCCATGCTGGGTAGCCTTGATTGTTCCGTTTTCGCGGTTAAAGGTCAGGTCGCCGGTCGTACGGTCATTGGCGGTAATGCCTTCTTTCAGAAAACCGCCGGCGTTTCCGGCTGTCAGGGTGGCCGTATTGCCGCCGGTTGACGCAATAGTCAGATTGCCGACGCTTTTGCCGTCCATCGACATGTTGGTCAGGTTGGCCGCGGCGCTTTCCGGGAATTTAATGTTAATGCCGTCATAATAGTTCTGAAAATCTTCCAGCGAGTTGAACGGGAAATTAATCGGCGCCTGGGTCGTGTTTCCGCCGCCGAACAGATATTTTCCGTTAACAAAGGTGTTGAGGCTGTCAACCAGCATTTTCAGCGTTGAAAATGCGGTTGTCTGCAGCTGTTTCATCTCCTGATACTGGTCATTGCTCATCGTATGCGGCTCGCCGGTCGTAACCCCGTTGGCCTTCAGAACCGTTGAACTTCCGTTGATGGTATACAGCGGGAAAGAAAATTTGGTGCCTTCAAACTTAAATTCGGGATTGCTCGGCAGTTTGTCTTTCAGCGCGTTCATGATTTCTTCGGCGCTGGTCAGGCCGCTGATGTCGATGTTATTGCCGTCGCCGTTGGTTGCAAAGGTATATGTTGTGCCGTTAACGGTCAGGGTCTTGCCCAGATAGTCGTTGATGTCGTTGCTTGAGAAACTGATTTCGCCGCCGGTATAGTCAGGCGTAAGGTTTCCCGTCAGCGCGCTGCTTTCCGATTTCGGCGTGCCGGTTTTGACGCCGTTCGCGTTCAGGATGGAAGACGTGTTGTCAACCGTGTACAGCGGGTAGGAAAAAGTCGTGCCGTTAAACGTGAATTTGTCATTGGCAGGCAGTTTGTTTTCCAGCGCGTCCATAACGTCTTGCGCGGAAGTTGCGGCACTGATGTCGATGTTGTTGCCGATGGCGTCTTCCGCAAAGGTGTACGTGGTGCCGTTAATCGTAATCGAACGTCCCAGATAATCGGCCTTGTTGTCGCTGGTAAAAGTGATTTCGCCGCCGGTCTTGTCCGGGTCTTTCTGGGTCGACGTATCGCTGACCGAACCGCTGAAAGAAGTCAGCATGCTTTTAAAGTCCTTGATGGTCGACTGAATGGATTCCAGCGATGTGTTGATGGTGTTCAGTTCTACCTCAAGAATGCTGTTGTTTTCCATATAGTTGTTGTTTACGGTCAGCGCCGCCTCCAGACTGACAATGCTGTAAGCGCTCATGCCGTAGCCGGAATAGGTCTGCGACTTCAGACCCGTAATCGACTGAAAACTGTACTGATCAACCAGCTGCTTGTTTTTAAGCGCGCCGTTCATCATGTTAATGTAAGTTGAATAAGTTGGAACTCTTACCATGGCAATACCTCCTAGTTAACCATATTCAGCAGCATGTCCAGAATTTCTTTGGACGCCGTAAACATTTGAGCGCAGGCCGCGTAGCTCTGCTGAAAGACAATCAGCTGGCTGAGCTCTTCGTCCATGTCAACGCCGCTTATTTGCGCTTCTTTGGTTGAAATCGAATTTGTCAGCTCCTGCTGATATGCCAGCGTTTTGGATGCTTCGTTGGTTTCCGACGCGATGTTGCCGACGAAGGTCGATGCATAGTTGGACAGGGTGGTTGACATTGACGACAACGTGCCTGATTGTCCGAACGACTGCGATTCCGTAAAGACTTTGACCATTTCGTTGGCAATAGTGTTCGATGCCTGATTGAGTTTGTATTCGCTGCTGGCAACGTCATACTGCGGCGAACCGTTGGCAATCAGGGCCGGGGTCGTCTGCAGCTCTTCACGGACGCTGATGGACGACGATACGCCGGCATTCGAAGGCGCCAGACCGAGTTTTTCAATAACGCCGCCCTGGCCGCCGGGAGCGACGCTTTCGCTGATTTCCATCTGCTCTCCGGACGCGTTGACAATTCGCAGAACATAGCCGTTGCCGTTCGGAACCAGCGAGGCCTGAATATTTTCGTTCAAGACCGGATCGCTGTTGATTTTGTCAACAATGGTTTGCAGGCTGTCGTTCGGATAAATGTTGATGGAACCGTAGTTCAGACCGTGCGACGTATCCGAGAAGTTAAGGGTAACGACGTTTTTCAGTCCCAGATTCATGCCTTTGCTGACAACTTTTGAGTCATAAATGGCTTCGTTGGTGTTGCTGACGAAAAAGTCGTTCAGTCCGAAGAAGCTTGAGAAACCTTCGGCGGTACGGTCGTAAGTGCCGTCGCCGTTGGCGTCAAACTTGATGCTGACGCTGCTCTGTTCGCTGCCGACGGTCGAGCTGGCCTCGTCCATAATGGCAATGCTGTATTCGCTGTCGCCGGTGTCGATAACCAGATGTCCGTCGTCGTCAAAGCCAGCGGAAGCCTGCGGCAGATTGGCACCGTCGGGTGATTGCAGCCAGTCATTGATACGCTGGGTCATCTCGGCAACGGTACCCTCGGTAAAGCCGAGACCGCCGTTGAGGTTGGTTGTGGCAACCTGATTGCCTTCCGAGTCAAAGATGATGAAACGGACATCGCCGTTTTCAATACTGATATGCTGCGCATTAGGGTCAATAAAGCTGCGGGTGCCGGTCAGCGACGACGGCGTGTTCGGGTAAGCCGTACCCTGGTTGTGAATGGCGTTAATCTGCGTTTTCAGAACGCCGGCAAGCTCATCCAGCTGCGATTGCAGCGAGGGCAGGGTAACGTCGCGGATTTCGATGAGCCCCTGAATTTCGCCGCCGGCAATCTGATTGGTAATGTCGACGCCGTCAACATAAATTCCGGAAATGCCGCCGCCGGCATAGGAAGTTGTCGCGCTGGCCTGGGCAACCGAGTTGTGGCTCAGTTTGTGAACGTCGCGGTCAAGCAACGTTACGCCGTTTTTGGTCTGGATGACCATTTCGCCGTTTTCGCGTTTGAAATAATTGATGTCAATCAGGCCGCTGAGGTCACGCAGGGCAGAGTCTCGCTGGTCTTCCAAATCGGCAACGCCGTCATAGCCCAAGACCTGATATTTGACGATTTTGTCGTTCAGGGTTTTCAGTTCGTCCAGCAGGTTGTTGATCTGGTCAACGTCTTCCTTGATGCTCATGTCAGCATCGCCGCGGAGTTTCTGTATTTCTTCCGAAAGGTAGTTCAGGCGCGAAGTGACCGTGTTCGCCGCATTTAACAGATTATAACGCCCGGTCGCGGAAGTGACGTCGGTTGAAAAGGTGTTGAAAGCCGCCTGAAGGTCTGCAACGCTGGCCGAAATGGAATCATCGCCTTCCGGTGTGCCGAGCAGGGTTTCCGTCTTGCTCAGATACTGGCTTTTGCCGTTGGCCGTACCATAGGCATTGTTTGCCGCCAGAAAACTCCGCAGCAGGCCTTCGTTGACGGTGCGGGTAATATTGCCGAGAGCGACGCCGGCGTTTTGTCCGGCCAGAACCACGTTTTTTTGCGCCGCCGTCTTGCGGGTATAGCCTTCCGTATCCACGTTGGCGACATTGCGGCCGATGATGTCCAGCTGCTGCTGCGCCACTTTCATTCCGGTAAGGGAAGTTTGCAATCCTGATAATAATGCCATGGTAAAAACTCCTATAAAGTTCTGTTTATCGCTATTGCGTTTTTACTGTTGTCCAGCGGCGAATACTTGCCCTGGCTTCCGTACGAAGTAGAGTATGCCTTGGTACGGTTTTTGGCCAGATTGACAATGGAATCCATAATCGTCTGGCTGACTTTCATTCTGGTTTGCAGAAGCTTGCTGTTTTCATGCTGAAGTTCGTCAAGCTTCAGCGCTTCTTCGCGCAGGGTCAGCTTGTCTTCCTGATCCAGCAGTTTCAGTCCTTCCTGATTTTTGATAAAAAAGGCCACAAAGGAACGATAGGCCGTAACCAGTTTGACTTTTTGCTCGTATAATGCGGCGACTTTGTCCGTCTCGAACTTCTCCAGAGCGTCGTTTTCTTCTCTGAGCAGCTCGGAGAAACTGCGGACAATGTCCAGATAATCCGCAGCTTTGGCTTTAATTTCTTCTTTCTGCGACAGGTTTTCCATCTTACACCTCTTTGTTTTTTGTTCCGTCGATAAAGCCCTGAGACTGAACTTCCTGCATTTCCAGAATGGACTTCATTACATAGTCGGCGACCCCGACGGTGCCGGTCTTGGCCATTGCCTTGCCGTATTCGTTTATCAGCAGCGAACGGAAGACTTTTTCGCCGTTGCCGCCGCCGAACATTCCGTCGGTCGAAATTCCCTCAAACATGGTTTCGACCATGCGGCTCAGGAAAAAGGCCTCAAAGTCCTCGGCCGTCTGTCTGATTTCTTCGGTACCGCCGTTTTGGGCGCTTGCCATCAGGCTTTTCTGACGCTCAATGGCCAGTCCGCTGTAATCGGTATGTAATGCCGGGCTCATCATCTTAAATTACCTCAATATCTGCCTGCAGGGCGCCGCTGGCCTTAATGGCCTGCAAAATGCTGATAAGGTCGCGCGGGCTGACGCCGAGAGCGTTCAGGCCGTCTACCAGTTCCTGCAGGTTGACGCCGGTATCCAGAACGCTGAGTTTGGTTTCGACGCTTTCGTTAATGTCAATCGCCGAAGTTACGCCCGTAACCGTCGTGCCGTCGGAAAACGGCAGCGGCTGCGATACAATCGGCATGTCCGTAATCTTGATGGTCAGGTTGCCCTGGGCAATGGCCAGACGGTTGATTTTGACGTCTTTGCCGATAACCACGATGCCGGAGCTTTCGTCAATGACAACTTTTGCCGTCTGGTCGGGCTGCACCTGCAGTTGTTCGATTTTAGTCATCAGGTCGACGATTTTGTCCCTGTACTGATCCGGGACGTCCAGCTGAATGGTTGCCGGGTCGGTCGCTTTGGCCGTCTGCTCTCCCAAAAAGGCGTTAATGGCATCCGAAACCCGCCGTGCCGTCGTAAAGTCGGGGTTGCGCAGGGCAATGCGGATAGTATCCAGGCTCTCCAGCGAAAAAGGGATTTCATTTTCAATAATCGCGCCGTTGGCAATGCGTCCGGAAGTCGGAACCCCTTTGGTAACCGAAGCTGTTGCGCCGCGTGCCGAAACGCCGCCGACGGCAACCTGCCCCTGCGCCACGGCATATACTTCGCCGTTGGCGCCGACCAGCGGTGTGGCAATCAGCGTGCCGCCCTGCAGGTTTTTGGCGTCGCCGAGCGCCGAAACCATAACGTCAATTCGGCTGCCCTGTCTGGCAAAAGCCGGCAGATTGGCCGTAACCATGACCGCGGCAATGTTCTTTGACTTCAGCTGACCGTCGCGCGAGTTGATGCCGACGCTGTCCAGAAGCGACACCAGGCTTTCCTTGGCAAAATTGATTGATTTGATGTTGTCTCCGGTGCCGTTTAAGCCCACAACCATGCCATAACCGACCAGCTGGTTGTCTCTGACGCCCTCAAAATCGGCAATATCTTTTATGCGCGATGCCGAAAATGCCGGCAGGCTTAACAGCAGGCTGACAAGCATAACCAGTGTGAAAGTGGCTGTTTTCTTAAACTTCTTTGCATTCATAACGCAAAAACTCCGCAAAAATCACATTAAACTTATATGTTTATATGCAAAATGCGTGCCAAATATTGCAAAGGCGGTTTTTTGTGCCTAAATCAATTATATGCTTGTCGGTATTTTCCGTACAACTATACTGTAAATGTCGGACCGGAATATAAAAACTGAAAGTGTTGGGATAAATGTTTAGGACGTTGCTGATTCTGATTGAACATTTTAAACTCGGGCTTCTTGGATTCGTTATTGTAATGGCTATCTTATTTACGATCTATTCGCACCGGGTTTATTCGCCGCAGAATATGGGAACGGCCGTCGATACCGTTTGTCTGGAGGCTTTTTCCGCTGCGGTTCCTTGTTAATTTGCTGCCTTTGGGAGAGAACCGATGCCGTCGCGCCGCGAACCGATATGGACGGGTAATTTTATTGCCGTCAGTTTTGTGAATCTGTTTGTCTTTCTGAGCTTTCAGATGATTTTTCCGACCCTGCCGCTTTATGTCAAAAGTCTCGGCGGATCTGACGCCGTTATCGGCCTTGTCATGGGTATTTTTACGGCCGCAACCCTGATTGCCCGGCCGACGGCCGGCATTCTGCTTGACCGTATCGGCAAAAAGAAAGTGCTGCTTTGCGGTCTTGGCGTTTTTACCGTTATGGTTTATCTCTACGGCATGGTCGGCAGCATTGCGCTGATTATTCTGGTTCGCCTCGGCCATGGCCTGGGCTGGGGGCTCGCCGGTACTGCGACGGCCACCATTGCCGCCGAAATCATACCTAAGTCGCGTTTTGCCGAGGGAATGGGCTGGTTTAGTCTGGCCAACGGGGTGTCAATGGCCTTTGCGCCGGCTCTGGGCATTTATCTCGGCGGCCTTTGCGGCCTGCGCAGTGTGTTTCTTATTGCCGCAGCCATTGCCCTGGTAAGTTTTGGCATCGGTTTTTTCATCAAATGCAGTCATCGCAAAAATGCGCTGTTGTCCAAGCGTCTGAAAGTTGAAATTTACGAAAAGTCGGTTATTCCGACTGCCGTGCTTATGTTCTGCCTGACTTTCACTTTCGGGTCAATTATCAGTTTTCTGCCTTTATATGCCTATTCGCAGGGGATAAAAAGCATCGGCGTCTTTTTTTCCGTTTATGCGGTTGTCATTCTGATTACCCGTCCGCTGGTCGGCAAAGCCGTTGACCGGTTTGGCTTTGACGTTGCCATAATCCCCGGCTTTATGCTGCTGTTTGTCGCAATTGTCATTTTGTCGGCAGCTTCGGTCCTGCAGGAGTTTCTGTTGGTTGCCGTCATCTACGGCATCGGTTTCGGCGCGTTGCAGACGACCATTCAGACCATGGCCGTGCGCGATGTTCCGCATTACCGTCTTGGCGCCGCCAACGCCACGTTGTTTACCGGTCTTGATTTGGGCATGGGCATCGGCGTTATTGTCCTCGGGCTTATCGCCGACCGCTGGGGTTATCGGAACATGTACCTGTTTACATTGATACCGGTGGTTTTTTCTGCGCTGTTTTATCTTTTTTACGCCCGTCGGCACCGGCTGCCGGCGTCGTTGCTTGTCGGCGGCGGTCATTAGTCTTCTGAAACGGCCGATATTTTTGCCATGGCAAATTTCCGAAGATACAGATAATTTTGTGTTGCGCGGCGCCAATCTCTGTGTTATCAAGCCTGAAGAATGATAGAGATAAACGACATAACCGTGCGCATTGGTTCCAAAGTGCTTTTGGAACATGCTTCCGCGCATATTTCCGACGGTCAGAAAGTAGGTCTGGTCGGCGCCAACGGCTGCGGAAAATCAACGCTGTTCCGCGTGCTGAAAGGCGAATTGGAAACCGAAACCGGTTCGGTCTTTTTCCCTAACAGTTACCGGGTTGTTTTTGTTGAGCAGGAAATGCGGGATATTGACGTCCCGATATTGGATTTTCTGCTTTCGACCGACCGTGAGCGCACCGAACTTCTGCAAAGGCTGGAGACCGCGTCCGGCGATGAACTTGCCGAAATTCACGAGCGCCTGAACATGATTGAAGCGGCTTCGGCGCCGGCGCGGGCAGCCGGAATATTGCACGGCCTCGGCTTCAAAAACGAAGATTTGTCACGCCCGATAAGGGAGTTCTCCGGCGGTTGGCGCATGCGTCTGGCTTTGGCTGCGGCCCTGTTTCAGCCGTCCGAAGTCCTGTTGCTCGACGAACCGACCAATCACCTCGATTTGGAAGCCGGAATGTGGCTGGAAAACCATTTGCAGAAATATCGCGGTACTTTGGTTATCATCAGCCATGACCGGAATATTCTCAACGCGCTTTGCGATTATATCGTTCATTTTGACAATCTGAAACTGGTTACTTATTCCGGCAATTACGATACTTTTCAAAATACCCGTTCCCTGCGGAAAGAACAGCTGCAAAAGCAGGCGGAAAAGCAGGAGCAGAAGCGCCGCCACCTGCAGTCTTTTGTTGACCGTTTCCGCTATAAGGCAAGCAAAGCCAAACAGGCGCAGAGCCGCCTCAAAATGCTGGAAAAGATGCAAAGCGTAACGCTGATGGAAGACGCAGCTTCCGCACGGTTCAGTTTTCCCGAGACCGAAGAGCTGCCGCCGCCGCTGCTTACCATAGAAAACGGCGTCGTCGGTTATGACGGCCGTCCGGTGCTGAAAAAGCTCAATTTTCAGGTTGTTGACAATGACCGCATTGCGCTGCTCGGCGCCAACGGAAACGGCAAGTCGACTTTGGCCAAACTGGTTGCCGGGCGCCTGCCGCTGATGGAAGGCCGCGATATTCGTTCCTCCAGACTCAGGGTCGGTTATTTTGCTCAGCACCAGGCCGAAGAACTGCCTCTGGAAGAAACGGCCTGCGCTTTTATGGCGCGCCTGCTGCCCGATTTGCCCGAGCCGAAGGTTCGCGCGCACCTTGCCCGTTTCGGTTTGGGACAGGAAAAGGCCCTGACGCGGATTGCGCTTCTTTCCGGCGGAGAAAAGGCCCGGCTGCTCTTTGCCGCTATGACGTATAACGCGCCGCAGCTGCTCATTCTCGATGAACCGACCAATCATCTGGACATTGACGGCCGCGAAGCGCTGATAAATGCGCTCAACGAGTATAACGGTTCGGTGATTCTCATTACCCATGACATTCATCTGATTGAACTGATAGCCGATAACCTGTGGCTGGTAAAAGACGGCTGTTGCAGACCCTATGACGGCGATTTGGCTGATTACAGAAACCTGCTGCTTGCCAAAACCGAACCGGAGAAAAAAGTTAAACCGAAACCTGAAGTGCCGAAGGTAAATGTCCGCGAGGAAAGGAAAAGCGTCAGCGTGCGTTTGCGCCGCGTGGAGCGGGAGATGGAAAAGCTCAATGCCGACAGGGCGGCGATTGAGGCGGCTTTTCAGACACCGCTGACTTCTGAGGAAATTATCCGCAGCCAGAAGGAACTGGCATGGATTTCCGCTGCGTTAGGCGAATATGAGGAAGAATGGCTTGAACTTTCCGAACGGCTGGAACAGCTCGGTCAGTAAATGTTGGCCAGAAACATAACCAAAATGAAAACCATCAGTGCCGAACCGAGCAGAATCAGAACCGGCGAAGCCCCCGTTTCCCTGCGCAGCACCCAGCTGGCGGCAAATACCGCCAGATAACTGACCAGATAGGCTCCGCTTGCCAGATTGACAATCGAATTGAAATCAAAATATATGGTTGCCAGCGTCAGAACAGCGACGGACAAAGCGTTGCCGTAAGTGCCGTGCTCCCAGAATCTTTTGTGGTAGATTTTCGGCATGATTTTCTGTTCGGCCAAAGCGTAGGAAATGCGGAAAACGCTGAAATATGTTGCGCTGATGCCGGAAATGAAGGCGATAATCGCCGCGGCGAACATAATGCCGTATCCCCACTTGCCGAACAGTTTTTCGGCCGCAATGGTTATGGCCGTGTCGGCGTTGGCGGTCAGATCGGCTTCGGGAATGTATTTGAGAATGATATACGCCAGACTGGTATAGAGCAGGGCGACGATTATGATCGTCAGATAAATGGCCGCCGCAATCGTAAATTTCGGATTTTTTACGTCGGCTGCGGCATTGGTAATGATGCCGTAACCGGCATAAGCGAAAAAAGTGATGCCGATACTGCCCAGAAAAGCGGTGGGCGTAGGCATGAAGTCGACCTTGTCGGAGCGGACGTCAAGTTCAATAAACGCGCCGGCAATCAGCGACAGCAGAACAAAAAACTTAAAGGCGACCATCAGGGTCTCGGCGTTGCCGACTTTGTCTGCCCCCATCATATTCAGAATTGCCAGCGCAATGATTATGCCCGAGGCAAAATAGTTGACGCAGACCGGTTCCATGGCCGCGTCGTGCAGAAACTTGCAGGCATAAATGCCGAAAGACTTCGCCAGCATTGAAATTGAAACAAACGAGGTAATGTAGTAAATCA
>ENA-OZUR01000313-OZUR01000313.1-human-gut-metagenome-genome-assembly--contig:-NODE-313-length-13473-cov-5.117603_pt1 | contig 13473 bp, 7 predicted proteins | sample MGYA00243435_ERZ654025 | MGnify/ENA primary metagenome ERZ654025 (study PRJEB26926, sample SAMN06164585) | human gut metagenome | biome: ENVO:00009003; feature: ENVO:2100002; material: ENVO:00002003... | reverse complement strand
GGGCTCGGAGATGTGTATAAGAGACAGCAAGATGGCACTCCAGATGCTGTTCCTGCTCGGAAGTTCACTGGCAGAAGTCCATCGTTTCGGCATGATCCACGGGGATATCAGCCCGGAAAATATCCTTATCACACAGGACGGTGAAATAAAACTCATCGATTTCGGCGCGGCACGCTCGTTCCGTCAGGGGAGCGATAGTAAAGAAAGAAAAATTTACCTGAAGCCGAACTACGCCCCTTACGAGCAGTATACGCAGAAACCGTGTCAGGGACCGTGGACGGACATTTACGCACTGGCCGCAACTTTCTACTTTATCGTGTCAGGGCGCAAGATGCTGGACGCACTGAGCCGTGCGAAAGGAGCCTCCTATCCCCCGTTGCACGAGCTGTGTCCCGCTGTCTCCCGGCAGCTGTCGGACGTGATTGACAAGGCGTTGGCGTTCGACTACCACGACCGTTATCGCAGGATGCTTGATTTTCTGGATGCACTGGAACAGGTCGTCCGGCCGGAGGACTACGACATCGATCTGGGGGCACTGATGCCGAAATCAAAGGCATCGAAGCAGGCTGAAATTCATGTCGAGACTTCCGACGACTCGGAGAAGATGTGTCAGGTTGAGGAGCAGAATATGCCAGAGCCGAAGGGCCTGGCCGCATTCTTCCATCCGAAAAAACGCAGGCTGGCATATCTGGAGCTGACGATGCGGAAATCGGGTGGTCACATTTCCAGACGGCGGTGGATAATCGAGCCGAATCGCACGGTGAAGGTCGGGCGTCTGGCGACGAGCGACGTGATGATGCCAGCGGATAACCAGATCAGCCGGAATCACTGCGAGGTGTTTTACAACGAGCCCAAGCGGGAATTTATCGTCAGGGACCTGTCCAAATATGGCACCTATCTGGCGGACGGAAAGCCAATGGAAAAAGAAAAATCGTATACACTGAAAGATGGCGATATTTTTTGTGTCGTGTCGCCCGAGTACACATTCAAGGTGGTGATTGAAACGTGATGTCCCTGTTCAAGCGAAAAAAGGCAGGCGAGGAAGCCAATACCATTCCCGAAGCGATGGATGATATCACACAGACTCTTCTGATACCCGTAAAAGACGAAGGAGAAAAAACGATGTGTGCCGACGCCTATGAGACGAGTCAGGCGGAGATCGCCAGCTATACGTCGATTGGAACCCGGAAAAGCCAGCAGGATTCGATATGCTTTGATTTTGGGGATTTCTGCACAGTCTGCGCTGTGTGTGACGGTATGGGCGGGCTTACCGGGGGCGAACGTGCCAGCGCTTTGGCGGCGCATGGGGTAACGAGATACCTGCTGGAACACGCTCAGGCGGAAGATATTCCTACGGAGATGGGACGCGCAGCACTACGACTGAACGAGGAAGTCAAGAATCTCCGGGACCCGGCCAACCAGAAAATCGAAGCGGGGACGACTCTGACGACAGTGTTTCTCCGTAACGGGAAGCTGTTCTGGTGCAGTATAGGAGACAGCCATATTTACCTGTATAGAGATGGTACGCTAGAGCAGTTGAACATCGATCACAATTTTGGTGCCCAGCTTGACCAAATGGCACTGGAGGGCAGCATAACACAGGATGAGGCACTGCATCATCCGCAGCGTGCTGCTCTAACAAGCTATCTTGGGATTTCGGAGCTGACATTGATCAGCGGAAACCGGATGCCGTTCCAGCTTCGGAAGGGAGATGTGCTCATTCAATGCACGGACGGGCTGTACCGCTATCTGCCGGACAGCACTATGTGCAGAATTTTGGCCGTGACGGGAAATCTGAAACAGGCGGCGGAACAGATGGTCAAAACGGCACTTGCTGTTCCCGGAGGGCACGATAATACGTCGGTTCTATTGGCAAGATATAAAGGCTGAGATCGGAAAATTATAGAAAGAAAGGGGTGCAATAAAAAAACTGGAAGAAGGCACAAAATAAAAGGAGTGTTGCTTTATGGCAAACAGCAAACTTCAGATGCCCGCTAATTATATGGCACTGAACGAAAGTGAAATGTCTTGTGTTGAGGGCGGCGGTATCATTTCTCAGGTCTGCTATGCTTTCGGACGTATGTTCCGTAGCACCTACTACGATAAATGGGAAAGCGAATCCAAAACGCTTGAGCAGTCCCATGGTGCTGTCGTTTCCAAGAAAAACGGTGTATATACTTACTCCGATGGTTATACCCACACAATGTCTGGTGGCAGCAACTGGGGCTTTACCAGTCTCGGTGACTTCTTCTATGGAATCGGCGATCTGTTCGCTGCATTCTATCTGTAAATTCTGAGCTTCTGCGAAGCATCGCAGAGCTTTAACTTATGGCATTCTTCCAGTTTTTTTATTGCATCACAAATTTCGATAACTCAAGCAAAGGAATATCATTATGAAGAAATCTACTGCGAATCATATTCACAGAAAGCGCCGTAAGAACAACCTGACATGGCTCTTTGCTCTGCTTGGCATTCTTGTACTGTTTCTGGGAACGATTTTGGCTTTTTTGATTTTCAGCAATTTGTCGTCTAAGCCTACTGAAACTGTTCAAGAAGTCTCTGCGGTGAATGTAGAAAAAGACATCCCTGAAACGGACATGGGTGATCTGATTTATCACGAACCGGCAGCAGAAAATGTTGTAATGCAGGGCGGTTTTGGATATGTTAACAACGAGCTTCTGGTCACATTGGACAGCTCCGACAGTCTTTCTGCACTGAAAGATTATCTGCGGACGATTGGCGGTGAGGTCGTTGGTGAAATCCCTGTCACTGCGGATTACCAGATTCTTCTCCCTGCTGCGCATACGCAGGAAGAACTGGAGCAGATGATTGAACAGCTCAAAGCACTCCCCTATGTGAGACGTTCTTCTCTGAATTATGCATTTGAGCTGGAAAATGACGCAATTTCGGGTTCTTCGGCGTATTATCCAAATGATAAAAAATGGGACGATTGGAGCGGAAATTCTGGAAACAACTGGAACATGAAGGCCATTGATGCGCCGGGTGCATGGGTATACCGTAATCAAATGCAGCCGGTCAATGTTGGCGTGATAGACGGCATTTTTTACCCATACCATGAGGATCTAAAAGATGTCTTTCAAGAAATGCCGCTTGGAAATGCTTCCGCTATGATGAATCAAGGCTTGAGTATATGGAAAGGAAAGTGGTCAGGCAAAGGGCATGCAACGCATGTTTCCGGAATTATTGGTGCGGATTTTGATAATGGAAAAGGTATTTGCGGTGTGGCTCCAAATGCAAAACTATACGGAGTGGATTGGTCTGACTCACCATTATATCGTACCATTGATAAGAAAAAACCAACCTTTGGAGATGGAAGTAATCTGTATTGCATGAAAATTGCAATGTTATATCTTGTTGTTGAAAAACAATGTCAGGTAATCAATATATCACAAAGTGCATTTGGAGTAGAAGTAAGGTGCAACGCAAGCAACAATAATGATGATGCTATTAATGTTATAAATAAATTTAATGAAGAATTTGCATCATTTTTGAAATATGTCCGAGAACTTTCAAAGATGGAATTTATCATTTGCAAATGCGCAAATAATGATAACAACCATGATCTGTTTTTTTCAAAAGATGCAGATGATGATTTCAATCTTCCATATATTTTGTATAGTGACTATTTGAAATATATGAATGGTGAGTTCGATAGTACGGACGATGAAACGAAAAAATATTGGGATGAAAAGTTCAAACGATATGCTGGAAGGATTTCTAAAGAAAATTGTAAAACTCACAGTGTAAACGCACAGTGGGATATGATTAGCGGTATTACAGATCCGGAAATCGAGGATATGATTATTGTTGTTGGTGCGGCACAGAATACAGGAAAGCATTCATCTTGGGGAAAATGTAAGCATACCGGTTATGAAGTAACAGCTTACAGCAACCGGGGAAGCAGAGTGGATGTGCTTGCGCCAGGAGGAGAGAAGACTATTGACGGAATACCTGATGCGTCCATCTATAGCACAGTTCCTTATGGAAATGGCTATGATGGCCTTGTTGGTACTTCCATGGCGTGCCCTCACGTTGCTGGTGTTGCTGCAATGATTTTTGGCATTGATCCTACCTTTACCGCCAAAGAAGTGAAGGATATTATAATAAGCACTGCAACAGGAAGTTATGGAAGTGTTAAGGAACAATATCCGTTGTTAAACGCGCGTTTGGCGGTGGAAAAGGCAATCAAACTGAGTAATGAGAAAGCCAAAGGTCAAACTGGGGATGATTTGCCATTTGAACCAAGTGGCGAGCACCAGTACAGAATTTTCTATGATGCGCTTACATGGGAAGAAGCAAAAGCGGCCTGTGAAGCCAAAGGCGGACACCTTGCAACAATTACTTCAGAAGAAGAACAACAGAAGTTGAATCTCTATAATGCTGGAAACCACAAACTCTGGATCGGCGGCTATAAAAACACGGAGGGGCAATGGTGTTGGGTGACAGGCGAACCATGGGAATATGAGAACTGGGGCGACGGTGAACCTAATAATTCCAGTAATGTCGTTGCGGGAGAAAGCTGTGTTGCCATGTGGCCGGAAAAATGGAACGACCTTGCGAATAGTAATGTTTATGAGCAAAGCGGATACATTTGCGAATGGGAAGCATCCGATGTGGCCGAGGAAACACAGGTCGAAGGTTACACAGGACACCTCTATGAGTTCTATACATTGCCCGAATCGGAGTGGGAGTCCGGCCCAATCACATGGCAGCAAGCAGAGAGACGCTGCGAGTGGAAAGGCGGTCATCTGGCGGTCATTGAATCGTCAACGGAAAATTTTCTTCTCTACAGTGCAATGAAAGCAAAAGGGTACGAGAATGCCTACTTTGGTTACAGCGATAAAAGCTCTGAAGGAAACTGGAAATGGGTCAATGGAACCAGCACCGCTTATACAAATTGGCATTCTGGTGAGCCGAACAATCAGGATGGTATTGAGCACTATGCAATGTTCTATGAAAATTTTCAGGATGGGACATGGAATGATGCAGATGGAATAATTGATGCCGGATGTGCCTACATCTGCGAATGGGACGACCCTACAGATAAAATATCCCAAGGAGATAGCTTTACAGATCAGCAGCAGCGAATCATTGCAAAAGATTTGGGTGTTCCGGATGACCTTAATGTAGAGATTCGTCAATCGCCGAAAGCATATTGGGAGTCTGCTGGCCTTTGGGATATTTATGTTGAGATAACTCATAACGGAAAACTAGTGGCATCGGGAAGCTTCGATGTTGAAACGGGAGAGATGGGACGCAACATTTATATCTATACTCCCGTCTGATACTCTTTTTCTTCAAAGCTTCTGCAAGCAGTGCAAGCTGGTACCAACTTGCAATTTTTGAATCTGATTTCTAAAAATCAAATTCAAAATGCTTGTTGGGCTGTGCCCAAACCCCTTGCGTTCTGCATCCGACGGATGCAGGCTGCGCATTTTTGCAAAATGCTTTTTAATCTGAGTGCCGATGCCTGTGGTATCGGCACTTTTTGCACAGATGGATTCCCGGAAGCAGAAAATAGTGCTATGCAGCACATCCGGGATTGTGCTATACTTGATTTACATAAACTTGTTTGTCCTAAAAAGTTGGAGGTGTTCATGGCAACACGAACCATTTGTTTTCCCATATCCGGCTATCCCTATTGCAGAGAACAGCCGGTGACATTCACATGGATAAAAGGCAGCAAGCGGCAGAATATCCGTGCCGTCCATGATGCCGTCCATACAACAGACCCTGATGTTTCGATTCTGGAAGTCAGCTCTGCATCCGTTCAGCCGGAGGGTGAAGCTGTTTCTTCTCTGCGGCTTTTGCTGCATCTGGATTCTGTTGCGCAGGATGTACCCATCAGCACGGTTTTTGAAGCCACCAAAGTGTTTGAACATGGTGGGCCATTCGCTGACCTTCTGACCTGTGAGCCACCCAAAGTCCATAAGGACACTCGGCTGCGAACCAGTGGAGAGCTGCTGCGCTACTCTCTGGAAGAAAGTGAGTATCCGACAGAGCCGTACCCGGATTCGTTCTTTGAGTGGCTCTATTGCCGTGCGTTGAAGCAGTCCCCGGAAAAGGCTGCGCAGCTGAGCAGATATAATGCCTTTTCTGATATTGCTGCCGCAGCGGATTCAAAAAAGTATTATGGCGATTCCTCGCGAGCAGTTGCAATCTATGTAGGACTTGCAGCGGCAGGAAAACTTCCGTGCATCGATTCCTATGAATCATTCATTGCGGAAGTTTACACGGAGCCAAAACCTCTGCCTAAATCCGGAAAATCTGAGGTTGCTTCAGAAACGACACCCGAAGTTTCTGCACCAGCAAAAGAGATTCCGGTAGACGAATCGCCGCAGTCCGATAATGCAAATGCGGAAGTGATTCCGGACATTGCGCAGATGGAGCATATCCTTGAGCTGCCCAAAGTGACCTGCCTGCTTCTCTCTTTGGCAAAAAATGCTGGTCTTTCTGCAAATAATTCCAGTGAGCTGGCGTATAAGGGAAAGGAATTCCTTCTTGACACTTATCAGAAAGCACTGAAAAACAAAACGCTCCAAATCAATATCCAGAAGAACAAAATTACATTTCCGATGGAGGAGCATGACAGCGGATTTCATGCAGTCGGTATGTTGACCCGTTCGCCTGCTTGGGAATACGGATGGAAGTTTAACTATCTGACTGAGAATACATCCGGTGCAGAAAAGTCCGAAGTTAAAGAAAAAATCCCTCCGAAGCCTTTGACCGCATTGGAACATCTGGAACGCTGTGGGTATAAAATCGTTCAGCAGGTCGTACCGAAAAAACTTCCGCCGATTGCCGTTCAGCGGATGGCATGGAAAACAGGCGAAGCTCTTTGCGACCCGGTAGTGGTGGATTTCTTGCAGTTTATTCGGACACATATGCAGAGTGACGGCTCTTTTTCGTTCCGTATCCCAAAGGGTACTTCCAAGAATTCGTTTGCCACACTTTCGGAAATCGCTCAGACGTGGGATAAAATGGGACTTTTTGCATCCATTGTGATCTATCCGCAGAATATCGTCTATGAGCTTGCGCAAAATGAGACTGTCCGGCATTTCCTGAGCGGGAAGTGGCTGGAACTTTTTGTGGAGCATCAGGTTCAGCAGATTTTGAATCGCTATCAGGAGGAGCAGGGTGCAGAAGTTTCGCTTTGCTCCAATGTGATTCTTTCAGAAGCGGCATCCGCAGGGAGCACGCATGAACTGGATGTTGCGTTTTCCATCAACGGAAAATTCTTCTGGGTGGAAGCCAAATCGTCCAGCCGAAGTATTGATTATGGAAAATACGCTTCTCTATGCGAAAAGCTGAAAGTAACCTCCGACCGACTGCTTTTGGTCAACAGTGATTTGTCCGTGGAAGAGTGCGAAGGTGTTTCTTATTTCTGGAATTACCGAGTTGCAAATTGTGCAACGATCACGCAGGAACTGGAAAACATGATTGCCAAACAAATTGAAAGCGCCGGAAATGCTGCTCTGAGTATAGACTGAGTAATAAGCAGAAAAGGCCCCGAGAACCTTGCCGGATAAGCGGCAAAGTTCTCAGGGTCGTATTGTTTATCTGGAATGTTCGGTTTGCTTTGGATCCTTTTCCTCATCAAAGAAAAGCTCGATATTTTTCTGCGCTCGAAGAAGCTCCTGCATCTCATCGCGCGCCTTGCGGTAGTCCGGGTAGCGTGCTTTCTTTTCTGTCAGCAGTTTGGAATATTCCGCATCCAACTCCTTAATCTTGGGGAGCGTTTTCAAATTGGATTCATCAAACGCCGCTTTCGCCGCCTTGTGCAGCGTGATTTCTGTGCAGTGCTCTTCCAAAAACTTTTTGCTGTACCCAGCTTTACGGTAGGCATCATACACAGGTCGAGTCTTGGCATAGTTGATGATGTGTGCTTTCAGCACTGCGATTTCTGCCAGCCGCTTCTCAGAGGTTTTGATGGAATCGCCCAGTTCGTGATAGCGAGAAAGTGCAGCATCCGCACGTTCCTTTAGCTCGTCTGCGCTGCTGATTTTCTGCTGTTGCAGAAAAATCAGCGTTTTGGACATCTCTTTCAGGTTGTGCTTCTTCGCCCAACGCTCGTATCCACCGCCCTTGCCCTCGGCAAGTTTCGCTTGAATGTCCACCAGCAACTGAAATGTCTGTTCCTTTGGTGGCTGTTTCTGATGGGGATGATGCTTTGCCCTACCAGCCAACACCGCCTTGATTTCTTCCTCACTGTACCCAGCACCCAGTGTCTTGAAACGGATAAAGCGCTTCTGCCGTGCGCCCTTGACGGAAGTGTATTTGCCGCGTTTGATTTCATAGCCCTGCTGTTCCAGCTTTTGCAGAAAATCTTCGTAGTCGGTGGGCTTCTGCTGCAAAATCTCGTCGATTACACTGCACAGCCGGTCGCGGTTGCTTTCCCTTGGCGGGTAAGTGATGCGCTTCTGCCGCTCCCGGTAAGGCTTCTTTTCGATTACGGAAAGCTGATGTTCCAGACAGATCAGATCGCTCAATCGCTGCACTGCCAGACCGGAAAAGAAAAAATCCCGAAATTTCCGGGTGCCGTCCAGTGCAGTGGAATTGTAGATGATATGGTTGTGGATGTGTTCCCGGTCAGTATGAGTGGCAACAATAAAGGCGTGTTTGCCTTTCAGAAATCGGGAGGCCAGTTCGTAGCCGATGCGGTTGGCTTCCTCTGCCGTGATTTCACCGGGCCGGAAGGATTGCCGTATCTGATAGGCGATGACATTGCTTTTTTGGCTGCGCCCGGTGGCCTGCTCGTACAGCTTTTTTGTGAGCATGAACTCCTCGTCCACAGTAAGCGGGCTGCATTGATAGCTGCTGACAAGTTCGCCTTTTTCAGTCTTGTCGGGATTCTGCGCATAATCAGTGCGGTCTTTCAGGCAGGCGGCGATAGATTTTCCTTTGTGCTGATGCAGTGCGATCAGACGAGTAGCAGCCAGAGCAGATCACCTCCTAAATGAAAAAGCCGCCCGAAGGCGGCAAAAGATTCAAAATCAAATCACGTCCCGGAACCAACCGCTGAATCGTTCAACGCCCTCCACCATTGCAGTTGCGCCGACAAAAAGGACAAAGCACAAAAATTCAGCAACCAGCAGAATCAAAAACTGATCCCAAGTCTGGCGGTAGACGGTGTAGATGCCGCAGCCGAAAATATACAGCATCAATGGCGCAACAATATAGCTGGACAAGGTAAGCAGCCACTTTGCCATCAGAGCCAGAAAAGCTACAAACAGAGAGATCGGGGCAAGCACCATCTTGAACAGAATCCTCATATCAAACACCAACCTTTCCTTTCGCCCCTATTATAAAAGTATCGGTCCCTGCCTTGCAAGGATGTCAACCGTTATGTAAGCCCGCAGCCTCCTACTGCGGGAAATTTTTTAGAGTTCGGTGAGTTTGTCGAGAAGTTGCTTGCCAATAGCTATCAGCTCATCCAACCGACTACGCAAGTCCTCTAAATCGGCGGCATAGAGCTGCCCGCTTTCATTGGCCCGTTTCGCCACCTGATTCAGGTTGTTGCTGCAATTCTGAAGAAGGTACGCCATCCGACGCAGCTGTGGTAAATCAAGATTCAGGCAGTAACCATCCAGAGCCATTTTTCGCAGATAAGAGCCAATGCTCAAAATACCGCAACTTTCCATCTTCTGACGAATGCGTTCCAGTTCGACTTTGCTGACACGAAAATGGATCTGCTGGTCACGGTGCTCCGTCACCGGGCATCACCATCCTTATCCAAGTAAGATTTGAATGGTCGGACAGGCTCCACTTTATCAGCCTTTTCTTCCAACGCAGCCAGCACAGAGGGGCGGGCATCCGGCTTTTCTTCCGCTTCGGGTTCTGTCCGGCTGGACTGATGCTCCATGTTCAACAGCGCATCCAATTCTGCAAGGCGGGCAGATTTGGTTTGCAGTTCTTCCTCCTGCGCAAACGGCTTGGCGATTTCAACCTCTGCGGCCTGCTTCTGCTGTTCCAGAGAATCCAGTGCGGCCTCAGCATCGGCAATGCGGTCGGCAAAATTGCCGATGGCATTGTCCAGACGGACGATGTTGCCGCGAGGGTCATCGCCCAGCGGTACCGGATAACTCAGCTCGCCGCGGAGAACGATTTGATGCTCATTCTTGAAACTGTCAAAGCGAATGTTCAGCTCAAAGCCGCGATAGGTGCCCAGCAGCATCATATCCGCATTCGGCATCTCCTTGCAGGCGAGCATCAGCCGCTCACCAGCTGCTTTTTTCTCATCGAACACCATGCCCTTGATCGTCATGCCGCAGAAGTTCTCCTTATCCTGCGGGTGTGCGTCTGCGATTTGGGCATCGTTTTTCAGAGCCGCAATACGGTTCTTCGCTTTCTGAATTTCCTCCGGGTAATGCTTGAGCAGCTTATCTTCCAGACGATATTTCTGGTTCTGGTAATCCGAGCGCAGCACCTTGAGCTTTGCTACCTGCACATCCAGATCCATCTTTTCCCGGATGCGCGGGTCGCCTGCGCATAGGGCCTTGACCTCGGCATACGAAAGAGCCTGCTCATCCACATCATCACAGGAGCGCATCGGAGATTTGCTCGTCATGATCTGCGAAATAAACTTCTGCTTGTTTTCCAGCGTTTGCCAGAGGTAGGCGTCGAATGTCCCCTCCGTGACGTAATTATAGACGTAAACTTGTTTGTTTTTGTTGCCCTGACGGATGATTCGGCCGTTGCGTTGGGTCATATCGGACGGTCGCCAGCCTACATCCAGATGATGCACGGCCACCAGCAGGGTCTGGACATTGGTGCCTGCGCCCATCTTTGCAGTGCTGCCCAGCAGGACACGCACCTTGCCGCTGCGGACTTTGGAGAACAAATCCGCTTTCTTACCTTCAGTATCAGCGTTGTGGATGAACTCGACCTCCGATTCCGGCACCCCGGCGGCAAGCAGCTTTGTGCGAATATCATCGTAGACATTGAACGAGCCGTCTCCCTTGGGCGTGGACATATCGCAGAAAATCAGCTGCGTCAGATTATCCTCTTTGGTTTCGTTCCAGATACGCAGAACATTGTCGACGCAGGCATTCAGCTTGCTGTCCGGGTCATCCGGGGTGAGCGGATTCATCAGCCGCTGGTCAAGGCCGATTTTACGTCCGTCCGAGGTGATCTTCAGCATATTGTCCACCGAGGGGTCAACCGCACCGCTATGCACCTCAGCAGCACGTTCGCTCAGGGATTTCACCATGTCCTGCTGGATTTCCGAGGGTTTGACCACGACAGTTTCAAACTTGGCTTCCGGAACAGGCAGATGCAACTGGTCGGAAGTCTTGATGTCCGCTGCCTCCTTGAACATATTCATCAGCTCCGGCAGGTTAAAGAACTTGGCAAAACGTGTGCGCGCACGGTAGCCGGTTCCTTCCGGCGCAAGCTCAATGGCCGTGGTGGTCTCGCCAAACGTAGAAGCCCATGCATCAAAGTGGGTCAGTTGTTTCTGCTGGAGAGTGCTGTACTGCAAATAGCGCATCAGGGTGTACATTTCCGTCATGGAGTTGCTGATGGGCGTTCCCGTTGCGAAAATCACGCCGCGCCCGCCAGTCACTTCATCCAGATAACGACACTTGCCGAACATATCGCTGGACTTCTGTGCTTCGGAGGTAGAAAGGCCAGCAACATTGCGCATCTTGGTGTAAAGATATAGGTTCTTGTAGTTCTGGCTCTCGTCCACAAATAACCTATCTACGCCTAATTGTTCAAATGTGACCACATCATCCTTGCGATCGGTGGACTGTAGCTTTTTCAGTTTCACCTCCAGTGTTTTCCGTGTCTTTTCCATCTGTTTCACGGTAAAATGCTCACCGGACTGTTCCTTGGCCTCTGCAATGGCTTTTTCGATTTCCTCGATCTGATCTTCGATGATCCGTGCCTGCCGTTCCGCAGAAAGAGGGATTTTCTCAAACTGCGAGTGGCCGATAATGACGGCATCGTAGTCGCCGGTTGCGATGCGGGCGCAAAAACGCTTTCGATTGGCGGGTTCAAAGTCTTTCTTGCTGGTAACGAGCAGCTTTGCATTGGGGTATAGCCGCAGGAACTCGCTGGCCCACTGCTCGGTCAGATGGTTGGGTACCACGAACAGGCTTTTCTGACACAGGCCCAAACGCTTAGATTCCATTGCCGAAGCTGCCATCTCAAAACTTTTGCCGGCACCCACCTCGTGGGCGAGCAGGGTGTTCCCACCATAAAGCACATGAGCAACTGCATTGCGCTGATGTTCCCGCAGATTGATCTCCGGGTTCATACCGACAAAATGGATATGGCTTCCGTCATACTCGCGGGGCCGGGTACTATTGAACAACTCGTTATACTGCTTCACCAGCAGATTCCGCCGCTGCGGGTCTTGCCAAACCCAGCCTGCAAAGGTATCCTTGATGGCCTGCTGCTTCTGCTGGGCAAGCATCGTCTCCTTCTGGTTCAGGACACGCCGCTCTTTACCGTCCTCCTCAATGGTATCATAAATGCGGCAGTCCCGCAAATTCAAGGTGTCCTCCAAAATCTTGTAGGCGTTGGCCCGGTGGGTGCCGTAGGTTTCGGTGGACATGATATCATACATTCCGGCGGCAGATTTGTTGCCGATGCGCCATTCGGACGTAAATGGAGAGTAGCGGACTTGGATCAGGTTGTTATAGCGGATGCGGTAGGGCGGCTGAAAAGTCTCCATCATAAACTGCTGCACAATGGCGGGATTCAGCCATGTGGCACCCAGTCGGATGTCGATTTCTGATGCTTCAAGGTCCTTCGGCTGCGCTTTGGTCAAAGCCTCCACATTGATCTTGAACTCCGGGTGGCTTTCAGCGGCAAGCTGAGCCATGCGCAGTTTATTCCGCACATTGCCGGAAAGATACTCGTCCGCAGTCTGCCAGCCTGCTTCCGGCTCATCTGCATCCGCAGAAGGGTCTTTGAAAATCACGCCTTGCAGCTCTGTGGTAATACGCTCATAATCGCCGGGAGCGCCGAGAAGTTCCGCCATATAGGGCAGATCAACACGGCCATGTTCTCCAATGGACACTGCCAGTGCTTCGCTGGGGGTGTCCACGCTGGTGACCGTGTGCTCTGGGCGAATCGTTCGCTTGGTGAACATATCCGCCTTGCTTTTGAGCTGTTTATTCTCATCGAGATTTTCCAAAGAGCAGAGCAGATAGTAGGAACTGTCATCATCGAACAGGCGGGCATTTTTCTTGTCGTTGATCAGACCGTATTTTGCAGTAAACGCATCGTAGGCATAATTCAGCTTTGCCTGCGATGCCTTGATATCCTCGTCCGGGAAGTCATTCAACTGCTGGTCGATCAACTCGTTGACGATCTGCCGCAGTTCCACCATGCCAGCCACACGGCCTTTGGCGTTGTCGGACAGTTCAATCTGTGTCATGATGGAGTTCTCGCGGTAGTAGATTTCACCATCCACCACAGTATAGCTGAAATTCTTCACGGTAG
>ENA-OZUR01000309-OZUR01000309.1-human-gut-metagenome-genome-assembly--contig:-NODE-309-length-13526-cov-3.325959_pt1 | contig 13526 bp, 16 predicted proteins | sample MGYA00243435_ERZ654025 | MGnify/ENA primary metagenome ERZ654025 (study PRJEB26926, sample SAMN06164585) | human gut metagenome | biome: ENVO:00009003; feature: ENVO:2100002; material: ENVO:00002003... | reverse complement strand
CGAGATCTGCGCATGTCTCGTGGGCTCGGAGATGTGTATAAGAGACAGATATTTCTCAGAGGAACTAAGGCTGACGGAAATCCTGTTCCCCCCTCTTGAAGCAAAGGAACTCAAGGAGCTGCGGCTGCGGATTGCCGAAGATTACGATGTCCGCCGAGCCGCTATGTTTTTGAAGCTGCTGCGAAACAGCTATTCCAGCAGCGGAAAATCCTACGCCTCGCAGCCCTTTGATATCCGCAAGCTGTTCGGGCTGATTGGACAGCTTCAGGACAGGCTGGCAAATGTAGTGATTGAAAATCAGGATTTTGAAACGCTGATCCGGCACTATGACCGTCCCGACGCCTTCTTTTATGCCGATCCGCCGTATTTTTCCACCGAGGATATGTATGAGGTAGGCTTCGGATGGGAGGATCATATACGGCTGCGGGATACGCTGAAAACGATCAGCGGCAGATTCCTGCTCTCCTACAACGACTGTACCGAAATCCGGGAGCTGTATGACGGCTTTTCCATCTTCGATTTCTCCCGTACCCACTCAATGGCGCAGCGGTATGAAGCCGGAAAGGAATTCAAGGAGCTGCTCATCGGGAATTACGATCTGTACGAACGGGAACGCGAAAAGCCAAAGCAGCTTACGCTGTTTGACGGTTACGGCATTAGTGGAAGTCAGGATTACGAAAAAATCTTAAAGGAGTGTATTATATCATGCAAAATAAAGAGATAAGCGGCTTTGTGCTGCTGCCTGTCCCGCTGGACGATTTGATTGCCTCTGGCATTGACCTTGACGGAGTGATTCAGACAAGCGCCGGAGATGGCAGGATTATCATTGAGAATGCAGCGGATACGGCAGATTTTGTCTGCGACGGCAACTGCGAGGGCTGCCCCATGAGCGAAATCGACTGCGATGGGGACTGTGAGAACTGCCCTTGCTCTGCAGACTGTGATGAAGCGGAGGTGTGCGGCTGTGAATAAGATGTTCCGGATTCTCGGAAAACGAGGAAGGATTACAATCCCCTATGAAATCAGGCAGAGAGTGGGATTTTCGTATAACGATGTGCTGTCCTTTGCCGAATCGGGTGATGGCAGAACTGTGGTTGTCAAGCGTGAGAAAATCTGCGATAACTGCAAAGGAGCGCAGCCCGCCGCACAGAACGACGAGGTAACGCTCTTTGATTTTTTGAACGGACTCTCAAAGGAACAGCAGAAAGCAGCGCTCGTCCATCTTTCAATTAAATGGGCGGAGAAGCAAGGAGGTGCGCAGGGTGTCTGAGCATAAACCGCTGTATATATGGTCGCTGGATTACGCTGTCCGAAGCAATGAGCGTGATCTCTGGCGGGAAAGCTATCGTGAAAACTGCGATTGCGCAAGAGCGATTGAACGCGCCATTAACGAAAACTACCATGATAACTGTTTGAATGACTGTATCCAGCCGATCATCGAGCGATACGGCTTCGACCGTGTAAATTGGGTGCTGGCCAATACCATTCAGGAGAAAAGAGAGGACGGCCGGTTCAGTCAGGAAAACAAGGCATGGGCAAAGGGCTTCTATATCCCCCATGACGATGTCCGGTGGCATTTTTGTGTGGAGGCGCATCCGGGGCTGACGAATATTTTTACCAATCAAGCCCGCAGAGCATGGCAGGCGCTTGGTTTGTTTGACGCTTCCCACTGTGAATCGGAAAAGGACGGGCAGCTTGACTATGAAGGCAAGGTGCTGGTGCTGAAAGGCAATGTACTCAAAGACCGATACAAAACGCCGGAGGATCAGTTATTCCTTGCAGACGGCGGATTCGGCTGCAGGCCAAACAGCAGAGGCCGCAAGGTGTTCGGAAAATTTCTGAAAGACGGCGAGGATACCCACTTTTACCGTGAAGACTTTGCCGGAATCCTGAAGGATGAATGTTTGCCCGATTGGGCGAGAGAAAAGCTGAACGAACTACAGACGCCGGAGGAATCCGAAGGCCCCGGCATGATGATTTAAAAACGGAGGTAATGTAAAATGGCAGATAAGAAACCCGCTGCCTCCAAAGCAGCGCAGAAGAAATCCGTCCCGTCCATTCAGGTGCGGATCGACAGGCTGAATGATTACGAGGGCAGCAATATCAAGGCGTTTGCCAGCGCCAACATCGGCGGTGCATTCGCCATCCACGGCATCCGTGTGGTAGATTCTCAGAAAGGGATGTTCGTCGCTATGCCGCAAAGCAGCCATAAGGACGGAAACGGCAATACGAAATACAGCGATATTTTCCACGCCGTGACTGCCGAGGCAAGGAGCGAGCTGAACGAAAAGGTTATGGACGCCTATGAACAGGCGCTTGCCGAGCAGCAGGACGAGGCGGCAGAAGAATCTGAGATCGAGGAACAAGGCATAGAGCCGACTATGTGACTTTTTTCTGAAAAGTTCTGAAAAACGCTGGACTTTTGGATTTTTCTCGGTATGCTTGTGGTGAAGGATGGTGATCTCCCATGAAAAAACAACTGATAGCCGCAATTCTATGCGGACTCCTCATATCTGGACTTGCCGGATGCGGAAAACAGCCAAAACAACCGGCAGAATCCGTTCCCGGCAGTACGGTCAAGGCAAATGATGCATCGGGCATTGATACGAGCGATGTCATTCCTGCCGAACCGACTGTGCCGGAAGAATCAGAACCACCTGCAGAATCCTCTGCATCCGAACCACAGCAACCGACAGAAAAAGAAAAATCGGAGGCGGAACCTGTGCCGCAGCAGACCAAAACGGAATCGCAAAAGCCTGCGGAACCTACCGAGCCGCAACAGCCGCAGAAATCGCCTGCTGTGCAAACACAGCCGACAGCGCCTCCTGAATCGGAGCCTGCTCCTGCTGCACCAAGTCAGCCAACGGAACCTACGGTGACCGACCAGCCCAAAGAGCCGGAAGATGCGGCGCCGCCTGCTGTCACAGAGCCTCCAAAAACATTCACGCAGGCAGATCACGAGCGCATTATAAAGGAGGTGACCGCTTATGCGGAAAGCTACAAAGCAAAGGGGTTTATCTTCGAGTGGAAAAAATCAATGGAATTCGGCTGGGATGTGGGATATTTCGGCACACCTCGGATCGACCGTGACGGAGTTGACGGTACAATCCGAACCCTGAAATATCACATTGACAAGATTGTATCAACATCCACCGATCCGGCAAACGGGATTACCACTGAGTATATGACCTACAAGGTGGTGCAAATCACCATTGACGGAAGCATCGCTTACGCCGTCATCTATGGCGGTTGACAATACAAATACAGCAAAACAGGACGTCGTGAAAATCACGGCGTCTTTTTTGTTTCCAAAACGAATGGAGGAATATAAAATTATGATTACGAAATGCAAACGTATCGGAACGGCGCTGCTTGCCGTCCTGATGCTTTTCGCCGCTCTTGTTCCGCTTTCTGCATCGGCAGCGGAAATTACAATGGATTTATCCAAAGCAGAAGTGTCGTGGGATTATACCTTGACAGATTACGATGGAAACACATTCTCAGCGGCATACGGCATTCGTGCAGAAGATAATCTTTCCGGCAATGCTATTGCCCCTAAGCTCAGAAATATGCACGATTACACCGCCAAGCGCCCAGGACTCGGCAGTGATAAATCCAAATGGGTATATGGGCAGGATTACGTCTATTGCTTTTGTATTGAGCATGGTATTCCTTTGCCGAACAGCGGCAGCTACAGCGGTTCATCCGATCCGCATCACGGCAATAAATATGAAATGCTGTCAGAAAGTCAGAAAGACCTGTTATCTCTTGCGCTTGCCTATGGCTATACCAATCGCACAGATCTGAAAACAAGTCAGGATGCGAACGCCTGCTACGCAGCAACGCAGCTCATTGTCTGGCAAATTTCATTGGGATTTAGAAGTTCACCCACACAGCTTGCCGATAAAAGCTATCCGGCCTCCGGCTACACCGGCACCATGACCGAGCAGTATTGCCGCAATAAGTATTTTAAGCAGTGGTACGATTTAATCCTGTCGGATATGGCTTCACACAGTGTTCGCCCGTCTTTTACAAGCAATGTCCCTGCTTCTGCCAAAACCTATGAAATGGAATATGCAAACGGCAGATACAGCGTAACGCTCACCGACGCCAATCATGTGCTGAACAAATACTATGTTTCAGTCAGCGGCGGCGTGTCGGTCTCTGTCAGCGGAAATACTCTGACAATATCCTCTAATACGCCTGTTAATGATGCGGTTACTATTAAACTCAATCGTCGGATGCCTTCGACCAATAGTACCACCGGGTTTCTCATTTGGTCTGTCCCCGGAAAAGAAGCGGCCAATCAGGATATGGTTTCCGGTGTACCTGCCGACAATGATCCCGTCCCGTCTTATTTAAAAGTGAAGACAGCCTACGGCTCCGCCAAAATCGTGAAAACCTCCGAGGACGGCAAGGTGGACGGAATCAATTTTCATGTGCAGGGCAATAGCATTGATAAAACCGTTCAGACGAAAAACGGCGGTCAGATTCAGATCGATAACCTTATGCCCGGCGTTTATACCGTAACAGAACTCACCGAGGACAGATATGAGCCGCAGGAGGTTCGCCGTGTTACTATAGTCAGCGGTCAGACGGCAACTGTTACTTTCAGCAATGTGTTAAAGCGCGGTGATCTCACGGTTACCAAGACCAGCGAGGACGGACTCAGCGAGGGTGCAAAATTCCACTTGTTCGGCACATCGCTCTCCGGCTTGGCGGTAGATGAATATGCTGTGGTCGGCAGCGATGGCAAGGCATATTTCCGGGATGTCCTCATCGGTTCCGGCTATGTGCTGGAAGAAGTAGATACTGCCATCCGCTATGTGGTACCGGACAAGCAGACGGCGGCAATCGAGTGGAAGAAGGTAACGGAGAAATCCTTTGATAACATTCTCAAGAAGTGGCAGCTCACCGTCACCAAGAGCGATTCCGAGACAGGAACGGCACAGGGCGATGCAAGCCTCGCCGGTGCGGAATACGGTATTTTTAAGGGCGAGCAGCTCATCGACACCTATACCACCGATGCCAACGGGCAGTTTACCACCAAGTATTATATCTGCGATTCGGATTGGAGCCTGCGTGAAATCTCTGCAAGTGAGGGCTATCTCGTCAATACGGAATCCCTTCACATTGGGGCGGAACCGAAACTCTATACCGTAGAATACAACAGTACGGTACTTGATACACTGGAAACCGTGCAGAAAGGAAAAATCGCGGTAATCAAGCATTGCGATGACGGCGAAACACAGATCGAGACGCCGGAAGCAGGCGCAGAGTTTGAGGTGTTCCTCAAAGCCTCCGGCGGCTATGAAAACGCAAAGGAATCCGAGCGTGACTATCTCGTGTGCGACGAGAACGGCTTTGCGGAAACAAAGCTCCTGCCTTATGGCATTTATACCGTCAGACAGACAAAGGGCTGGGAAGGTAACGAACTGATGGACGCCTTCGATGTGTTCGTGAGCAAAGACGGAGAAACCTATCGATACCTCATCAACAATGCTGAGTTCAAGGCGTATGTCAAGGTGATCAAAACGGATGCGGAAACCGGAAAGAGCATCCCCTATGCGGGTGCCGGTTTTCAGATTTATGATCCCAGCGGCAATAAGGTGGAGATGACCTTCACTTACCCGGAAATTACCACCATCGACACCTTCTACACCACGGAGGACGGTACGCTCATTACGCCGGAAGTGCTGGATTATGGCACCGGATATTCGCTGGTGGAGGTGTCAGCACCTTACGGTTATGTGCTGAACAGCGATCCCGTGTATTTTGATATTACGGAGGATAACAGCACGGAGGAAAATGCGGTAACCATCGTTAAGGTGGAACGCCCGAATATGCCGCAGAAAGGCACGATCACGGTATCCAAATCCGGCGAGGTGTTCTCCTCTGTTACAGAAGCGGACGGCTTGTATCAGCCGGTTTATACTTCGGCAGGGCTTGCCGGAGCTGTCTATGAAATCACCGCCGCCGAGGATATCATCACCCCGGACGGTACGCTGCGATACAGCAAGGGCGAAGTTGCTGCCACAATAGAAACGGACAGTACAGGAACAGCCACCACGGAACCGCTGTATCTTGGAAGCTATGAAATCCGTGAGATCAAAGCGCCCTATGGCATGGTGCTGAAGCCTGAAACGAAATCGGTACAGCTCACCTACGCCGGACAGGAAATTGAGATCACCGAAACCGCTGCCTCCTTCTACAACGAGCGCCAGCGTGTGCAGATCGACCTCTCCAAAATCATGGAGCAGGACGAGCGATTCCAGATTGGCATGAACGGTGAAATCCTTTCGGTACAGTTTGGATTGTTTGCCGCCGAGGATCTCACCGCTGCGGACGGCAGCGTAATCCCGGCAGACGGACTCATGGAGATCGTAAGCTGCGATGAAAACGGCAAGGCTGCCTTTGCATCGGATATCCCTGTGGGTGCAAAGCTGTATGTTAAAGAGATAGCGACCAACGAGCAGTATATCCTCTCCGATGAAAAGTACCCTGTAAACTTCGAGTATGCGGGACAGGATGTGGCTACGGTCAGCATTACCGTAAGCAACGGCGAAACAATCCCCAACGATATCATCTACGGCACGATTAAAGGCTTGAAGATTGACCGTGAAACCGAGGATTCTATCGCAGGCGCGATCTTCGGCTTGTTCCGTCCAGATGAAGCTGAATATACGGAGGAAACCGCAATCCTGACCGCCGAATCCGGCGAGGACGGTATCTTCACCTTTGAGAATGTACCGTATGGCAATTGGCTGGTTAAGGAGCTGAAGCCTGCCGAGGGCTTCCTCCCCAATGAGGAACTCTATCCTGTTACGGTTACGGCAGAGGAAGAAATCATTGAAATCACCGTAGTCAACGACCGTATCCCGGAGATCGGGACAACGGCAACGGTGGACGGAGAAAAGGAAATCTGCGGCACCGAGGTCTTCACTCTCGAAGATGTGGTAGCCTATAAGCATCTCATCCCCGGCAAGGAATATGTGCTGAAGGGAGTCCTCATGGATAAATCCACTGGAAAACCTCTTGTGATCGACGGTGAGGAAATCCATGCGGAAACCGTCTTTACACCGGATGCGCCTAACGGCGAGGTGACCGTAGCGTTTACCTTTGATTCCAAGTTTATCAAGGCAGATACCGATATTGTGGTGTTTGAGAGCCTCTTCAAAGACGGCGTGGAATTGGCTGTCCATGCAGATATCGAGGACGAAGGGCAGACGGTAAAGGTCAAGGTGCCGGAAATCGGTACGCAGGCCAGCGTTGACGGTAAGAAAGAAATCACTGCCAAAGGCACGATTACTGTGGAGGACATTGTTTCCTATAAGAACCTGACTCCCGGCAAGGAGTACACCGTCACAGGCATTCTGATGGATAAGGCTGCGGGAAAACCGTTTACAGTGAACGGCGAGCAAATCCGCAGTTCCTATACCTTCAAGCCTGAAACGGCAGACGGCGAGGTAAAGATGACCTTTACTTTCGACGCCAGCGGCATCACCAAAGCAACAGAAATCGTTGTGTTCGAATCCGTTTCCCGTGACGGCGTGGAAATTGCTGTCCATGCGGATATTGAAGACGGCGGTCAGACTGTGAAGCTCATCCCGCCGACGCCCGATGTTCCGCAGACCGGCGATAACAGCAATCTCGGCTTCTGGATCGGCTTGGGAGCCATTGCCCTGGGCGGTCTTGTTTCTGTCGGGATTATGGCAATCAAGCGTAAAAAGGACGATGACGACGAATGATGAAAAAGGTGTATATCTGTGCTCCTCTCGGCGGCAATGTCCATGAAAACCTTGAATGGGTAAAGAGATACGCCAAATATGCGCTGCTGTGCGGTACGGCTCCAGTCGTACCGCATTTCTATGCGCTGTGCCTCGATGACAGCAAGCCGAAGGAGCGTGAAATTGGGATGGCGGCGGGGCTTTCCCTGCTGTGGTTCTGCGATGAGCTGTGGCAGTTCGGTGATGAGGTGACCGAGGGCATGGCGGCCGAGCTTCAGTTCTGTAAAAACCTCAATGTGAAAACCCGAAAGATTCGGGAAACAGAAATTCAAAAATTGATTGGAGGAAATCGCTTATGAAAAAGAAAACAATGAGAATCCTGCTCTGCGTCATGATGATGGCGATTGTGGTTACGGTTTCCGCCGTACCTGCCTTCGCTGCAGGCGATGTGGCAGGCGCCATTGAAAACACATGGAATACGGCGCAGTCGCAGATTAAGACAGTAGTCAACAATGTGGTATTTCCTGTCATTGACATGATCCTTGCTATCCTCTTTTTCGTAAAGCTGGGAACAGCGTATTTTGACTACCGAAAGCATGGACAGTTTGAATTCACGGCTCCGGCAATCCTTTTTGCCTGCTTAATCTTCACCTTGACGGCTCCGCTGTATATCTGGTCGATTTTATAAAAATATTTATCCGCAAAGCCTCTGGACTTTCGCAGTCCTTTCCGGTATTGTGTTGTGTCGGGAAACGGAGGTGATTCTATGAAAAGTTTGCTGGAAGATCTGTACTATCAGAAGTTCAGTCTGAAAAACGACAGTATAGAACATCAGAAAAGGCTGTGTGAAGTCTCTTCATTGATAGACCGTAATGAAGGAAAACTGAGAGCACGGCTAAACGCTGAAGAACTGGAACTGTTCGAAAAATATTTCGACTGTATAGACGAAATGAGGTCGCTTGAATGCTGCGATGAATTTCTGACGGGATTCCGGCTCGGCGGCCGAATTGTAATGGAAATCGTTTTCGGCGCGGATAATTTACAGCTTCGGGATTAACAACACAACAACAGAGCGAACGGCGAAAGCCGTTTGCTTTGTTTGGAATATATGGAGGTGATGACCTATCTTTGACTGGTTAGGCGATATTTTTTCGGGAATTGGCGACGCCATCGGAAGCGCCTTTGAGTTTCTTGGCGAACAGATTTCCAATGCCATCTGGAACACCATGCTCCAGTGGTTTTATGAAACCATATACGGCGCTGTTGCGGATTTCTTTACGACGATGGGAAACATGGGCGCGGATATCTTCGGACTCGATTGGGTGCAGGCCACCATTAAGCTGTTTACTCTCTTTGGGTGGACACTCTTTGTGGCAGGCACGGTGGTCGCCGTATTTGATACCGCCATTGAGTATCAAAACGGCAGGGCAACCATCAAAACCACGGCAATCAATGTCCTGAAAGGTTTCTTCGCCTGCTCCCTCATCGGCATCGTGCCGGTGGAACTGTATAAATTCTGCATCAGCCTGCAAAACACCTTTTCCCACGACCTGTCGGCTATCTTTGCTGGCGGCAGAAGCATTGATCTTGCCGGTGAAAGCACATCCGTATTGGAGGGCAGCTTCGCCGTAGCAAATAACATCAGTATTAACCTGTTCAACATTCTTGCTATGATCGCCTTTGCCTACTGCGTTATTAAGATATTTTTTGCGAACATCAAACGCGGCGGCATTCTGCTGATTCAAATGTCGGTGGGCGCACTGTATATGTTTTCCGTACCGAGAGGCTATCAGGACGGCTTCAACCAATGGATGAAGCAGATCGCAGCCCTGTGCTTGACAGCATTTATGCAGACAACCCTGCTGTTCTTGGGACTTTTAACCTTCCCCGGCAATATGCTGTTAGGGCTTGGCATTATGCTTGCCGCCAACGAGGTGCCGAGGATTGCCCAGCAGTTCGGTCTCGACAGCTCGGTGAGAGTCAACATGATGAGCGTAGTCCATGCTACTACCACGGCAGTCAACCTGACGCGCAGTGTGGCGCGGGCGGCAAAATAAATACGGCTTTTTTGTTAAGTTTCGTGTATCCTCTTGACATTGTTTCGGTATACCGATATAATAATAACAGAGAGGATGTGATCAGCATGATGATCGAGAGCCTGCTGAAAAAGCGAAATATGACCAAATACAGATTAGCCGTAGAGGCGGGAATCCCGCACGCTACGTTAAATGATATCTGCAGCGGTAAAACCAAGCTGGAAAAATGCTCCGCCGAAACGGTGTATAAGCTGGCAAAGACGCTTGGTGTGTCGATGGAGCTTCTGACTGCCGAGGGAATCCATCAGGCAGAGCGGGAACGCTCCTATGAGTATGGTCTGCCTGCCTATTTGCAGCATGACTTGGACGCATATAAGGACGGGCTGAAAAGCAAATCGCCGCTGCTTGACTGCCTGTGGGGCGAACTGTATGGCAGCATAAATATTGCTGAGATCAACGACGGCGCGATCACAAAGGAACACGCAGATTATTTGAGGGCAAAATACCTTTAAGGGAGTGAGAATGAATGGCTGAAACAATAGATTTTACAAACTGCCGTGTGGTACTCGGCAAAGCGTATAACGGAGCGAACGGAAAAAAGATCGCTGTGGAATATAACGGCACGCTGTATATGCTGAAATTTCCGCCCTCCGGCAAGAATAAGCCTACAGAGCTTTCCTACACGAACAGTTGCTTCAGCGAACATGTCGCAAGCAGCATCTTCAATCTGATCGGCGTCAAAGCGCATGAAACCGTACTTGGAACCTTTAAGATCGGCGGTAAGGAAAAAATCGTCTGTGCCTGTAAGGACTTTACGGCAGACGGAAAGAAATTCTTTGATTTCTGCTCCATCAAGAATACAATTCTGGAATCGGATTCGGGCGGCACAGGAACGGAGCTTGAGGACATTCTCGATACGATTGAAAAGCAGCAGTATGTATCTCCGGAGGAACTAAAAAGACATTTTTGGAATGTGTTTGTTGTGGATGCTCTGCTCGGCAATTTCGACCGGCACAATGGCAATTGGGGCTTTCTGTTCGATGAAAGTACGGGAGAAACAACCTTTGCGCCTATCTACGACTGCGGAAGCTGTCTGCTGCCGCAGGCCGATGAGAGGATCATGAATGAGGTACTGACAAACGAGGATGCGCTGAATGCAAGAGTTTTTCAATATCCGACCTCTGCAGTCAAGCAAAACGGCAGGAAAATCAATTACCGGGATTTCTTAATGAGTGCTGAGTATAATGACTGCAATGAGGCGGTAAAACGGATTGTGCCTCGGATTGATATGGACGAAATCAGTGCGTTTATTGACGGAATTACCTATCTGTCCGATCTGCAAAGAAAGTTTTACAAGCATTATATCAAGGCAAGATATGATTTAATTCTCGCTCCGGCTTTTGACCTGGCAGTCAGTCTTGAACAGGAGCAAGCTGATCCAACAATAGGAATGTAACAACAGAATATTGTAACAGAGGACGCTGAACAGACCGGCGTCCTCTTTGTTTTGCAAGGGAGTGAAGCAGTATAAAAGAAAACAAGGAATTGGAACGCTCAGATATCGCCATTGACCGGGACATAGAGGTAGACTGCGATATCGGGCAGGAAATTACGGTGTATATCGAGACTTGGTTTGATGTGGATAAAAAGTTCGGTACGCATACAGCCGACGATGACAGCACATGGGTAAACCTCTATGCCGCATACAATCCATTTTCAGATTCACTGATGGTCGGATATGAAATCGATTATGAAAGCGATCCAAGTGAATGGCATGACTATGAGCCGACTGCAGGCGAGGCGCAGCTCATTAAGGATATGATTACAGAAAAAATCCGGGAGTTGTACGATCAGACGCCAATGGAATTCTGCGGCTTGGGTGAGGATGTCTATGTGTATAAAAGCAACACCTCGCTCTCTTCAAAGAAGGCTGAAGAAAAGGATTTAAGGCTTCGGGCATACCGCAAGGCAAACGGATATGAGCTTGGCGGCGGCATCAGCATATCGGCGCCCATGAGTCAGTGCGGCGCTGAGTTTCAACGCATGATCGATTACTGCCATAGCCGGAGAATCTCCAAAATATTGGTGGACAGTATGCGCGACATTGGCAGGACGCTTGACGATGCGGCAAAGGTGATCGGCATTCTTTGCAGTCAGGGCTTTACCGTAGAGCTTGCTGACAGCGGCATGATTTATGAAAATCAGGAAGAAACGCAATCGGAGGAATCCGATCAAGGCTTTACGATGGGAGGAATGTAAGTGACAACCTATCTCTATCCGCAGAACCTGAAGGCCACAGCCAACCTGTGGCTATGGGGACTGCGGGATTTTACGATTTTATGTATCGCCGCACTTTTATCGGTGGTGGCGCTGGTGCAGCTTGGTTTTTTCATTCCGGCTGCGGCAACTCTGTGCTTTGGCTTTCTGACGATCCGCATGGACGATACCACCGTCCTCGATTTCATCCGATACGCTGTGCGGTACTTTATATCAACCCAGCAATATTACGAATGGAGGTGAGCCTGTGGCAAAAGCAAAAGAAACCCGGCAGAAAAAGAAAAAAGGACGCTCCACACAGGAGCTGATCGGGATCAAAACCTTTACTAAATACGGTCTGGAAACGGCAAAGGGCGAACTGCTCTTTTATCTTGTTTCCCCGACCAACATCTCGGTACTGTCCCATACCAATATCGAAATCAAAATCCGCCACCTGATGATGGTGCTGTCCGCTATTCCTAATGTGGAAATCACCTGCACCGACTCCTGTGAGTGCTTTGACGATAATAAAAGCTATCTGCAGATGCGGCTCTCGGAGGAACAGAACCCGAAGGTGCGGAAGGTCTTGAAAAAGGATGTGGAAATGCTCGATCATGTGCAGGCGGAAATGGCAACGGCAAGGCAGTTTTTGTTTATCACGCGCTGCAAGGGCATGAAGCCGGAGCAGATCTTTCAGACTGCCAACCGCACCGAAAAGGTCATCTCCGAGCAGGGCTTCGAGGTGCAGCGGATGAAGAAGGCGGAGATCAAACGCTTCCTTGCTATCTATTTCGAGGCAAGCATGAACGGAGATCAGATGCCCGATACGGACGGCGAACAGTTCTATGAGGTAGACGATGACGAGGAAACGGAAGATTAGCATGGCGATTGTCTCTGTTCTGCTGTCGGTGCTTCTCCTCATCTCCGGGGTGATGATTTACCGGGAACTGTCCTCACGGCAGAAAGAAAAAGAGGATTTCGACGCCCTTGCGGAGCTGGTGGAAATGCCGGTGACAAATCTGCCCATCACATCGGAGCCGCCTGCGGAAACCGCAGAAACGAGTGAAACCACAGAACCGGAAGAACCTCTGCGGGATCTGTCGCCGCTGTTTGAGCAGAACAGTGAGTGCATCGGCTGGCTGTGCATCCCCGATACGGCGGTGAATTATCCCGTGATGCATACGCCAAGAAATCCGCAGAAATATCTGCGCATGAATTTCTACGGCGAATACAGTCAAAGCGGCGTCCCGTTTCTGGATTATCGGTGCAGTCTGGACAGCGGAAACCTGCTCATCTATGGTCATAACATGAAAAACGGCACGATGTTCGGAGAACTGAAGAATTACACCGATTCATCCTTCTGTGCCGATCATCCGACCATCGAATTCCAGACCGCAGACGGGCTGTTCTGCTATACGGTATCCGAAGTAAAAATCACCGATACCTCAGATAAGTGGTATGAGCTGTCTCTTATACACATCTGACGCTGCCGACGACTAGTCGAGTG
>ENA-OZUR01000307-OZUR01000307.1-human-gut-metagenome-genome-assembly--contig:-NODE-307-length-13582-cov-6.098470_pt1 | contig 13582 bp, 10 predicted proteins | sample MGYA00243435_ERZ654025 | MGnify/ENA primary metagenome ERZ654025 (study PRJEB26926, sample SAMN06164585) | human gut metagenome | biome: ENVO:00009003; feature: ENVO:2100002; material: ENVO:00002003... | reverse complement strand
TACGAGATCTGCGCATGTCTCGTGGGCTCGGAGATGTGTATAAGAGACAGCGTACTAATTATTTACTAAATATATGCTGGTATGAGATGTAATTAAACATAATAAAGAGTAATGAGATGGAATGACTCCAAAAGCTGTAAATAGCTGAATTACTCAAAGAATGAAGTAATGAATGGAGATGAAAATATATGATAGTAATTATTGATTATGGAGCAGGCAACCTGCGAAGTGTGGAAAAGGCTCTTACAGCTATAGGCGAGGAGAGTATTGTGACCAGAGACAGGCATGAGATTTTAAATGCCGATAAGGTAATACTTCCCGGAGTAGGAGCTTTTGGAGATGCAATGAATTCGCTTAAAAAATACGAGCTGGACAAGGTGATTCACGAGGTTTGTGACATGGACAAGCCATTTCTTGGCATATGCCTGGGACTTCAGCTATTATTTGAGGGAAGCGATGAGAGTCAGGGCGTTGAGGGGCTTCATGTGCTTGACGGACAGATACTTCGCATACCAGATAAGGAAGGACTTAAAATACCTCACATAGGCTGGAATTCACTTGATTTACAGAACAATGGAAGGCTGTTTAAAGGTCTTTCAGAGCATCCGTATGTATATTTTGTGCATTCGTACTATCTGAAAGCCGCTGATGAAGCAATTGTCACAGCAACGACAGAGTACAGCACACACATTCATGCGTCTGTAGAGAAAAACAATGTGTTCGCCTGCCAGTTCCATCCGGAAAAGAGCAGCACAGTCGGACTTTCGATACTTAAAAATTTTGCAGGGATAGGTGAGGCATAATATGTTTACGAAGAGAATAATCCCATGTCTGGATGTGAATAACGGACGTGTTGTGAAGGGCATAAACTTTGTCAATTTAAGAGATGCAGGTGACCCGGTTGAGATTGCGGCTGCTTATGATAAGGCAGGTGCAGATGAGGTGGTTTTTCTGGATATTACGGCGTCAAGCGACAACAGAAATACTGTTGTGGATATGGTCAGAAAGGTCGCTGAAAAGGTGTTTATACCGTTCACGGTGGGCGGTGGCATCAGAACAGTCGATGATTTTAAGGCACTGCTTAGAGAGGGTGCGGACAAGATTTCAATAAATTCAAGTGCTATAAATACCCCTCGGCTCATAAGTGATGCGGCTGACAAGTTTGGCAGTCAGTGTGTGGTTGTGGCAATCGATGCAAGACGTCGTGCTGATGGAAGCGGCTGGAATGTATACAAGAACGGAGGACGCATAGATACAGGTCTTGATGCCATTGAGTGGGCTGTTAAGGCAAATGAGCTTGGAGCAGGAGAGATACTTCTTACAAGCATGGATTGTGACGGCACAAAGGATGGCTACGATATCGAGCTTACAAGGCTTATTGCCGATAATGTTTCTGTTCCGGTTATCGCATCGGGCGGTGCAGGCACAAAGGAGCATTTTTACGAGGCTCTGACAGAAGGAAAAGCGGACGCAGCGCTTGCAGCTTCACTTTTCCACTACAAGGAGCTTGAAATTATGGATTTAAAGAATTATCTGGCAGATAAAGGTGTGTCGGTCAGAAGATAGGCGGGAGATAAAGATTATGAGTATGCTTGACGGCGAGTGGGCAAAGGCTGTGGGAGCCGAGTTTAAAAAACCGTATTATAGGGATTTGTACAATTTTGTGAGAGATGAATATGCCACACATGTGGTATATCCTCCGGCAGATGACATATTTAATGCCATGCATTTTACGCCACTTGACAAGGTGAAGGTGCTCATCCTCGGACAGGATCCGTACCACAATGTCAATCAGGCGCATGGATTGTCGTTTTCAGTGCTTCCGTCTCAGAAGGATATTCCACCATCACTGCAGAATATCTACAAGGAACTGCACGACGATTTAGGGTGTGATATCCCCAATAACGGATACCTGAAGAAATGGGCTGATCAGGGAGTTTTGCTATTGAATACGGTGCTCACTGTCAGGGCTCATCAGGCAAACTCGCATCAGGGACACGGCTGGGAGAAGTTCACGGATGCAATCATAGAGGCTGTAAATGAGCAGGACAGACCTATAGTATATATGCTCTGGGGACGTCCGGCGCAGTCGAAGATTCCTATGCTTACAAATCCAAAGCATCTGATATTGACAGCACCGCATCCAAGCCCGCTGTCGGCTTACAGAGGCTTTTTTGGCTGTAAGCATTTTAGTAAAGCCAATGAGTTTCTTAAGGAGCATGGAGTGGAGCCTGTTGACTGGCAGATAGAGGATATATAAAGGACGACAATACCGGCTCATATGTTAGTAATACCGGGCTGGGTAATACCGGCAGATATTATCTTGACATAAATTGGAAAAGCGTCTATATTAAAAATATATAGAAGGTAACGGATTACATGATTATCAAAGGAGTGATACTATGAGAGGAATAGGAATGTGGGATTCGTCATCCATATCCACACTGTTTTCCGGCTTTAGCAGCAGTAGAAGCAACAATGCAGCATCGTCTTTTATTGCCAATATGGATATGACTACATATAGCGGCATTAGAAGTGGCAGCTATTTCAAGCTTCTCAAGTCATATTATGGAAATAACCTTAATTCAAAGGCCCAGTCTCTTGTCTCATCATCTGTTTCTACATCTAAGGATTCAGCGAAGACACTTGCGTCCATCGAGTCGGAGTCAGAGGACATGGTAAAGTCGGCGCAGGCTCTTTACAAAAACAGCCGCAAGGACGATACAGATGCTACGTATAAGAAGGTGTCAGCTTTTGTGTCTGATTACAACAGCCTCATTAATGCTGCGGATGATTCCGAGACAAAGCAGATTTCGAGAAATCTTGAGTCTATGAAGTCACTTACAGATATCAATTCAAAGTCGCTTGCGAAGGTGGGAATCACAGTGGATTCCAAGTCCGGCAAGCTGTTTGTTGACGAGGATACATTTAAAAAGGCTGATTCGACTAAGGTTGATGCACTTTTTAAGGGGAATGGCTCTTATGCTTACGCAGTGGCAAGCAAGGCTTCAATGCTTGAGTATGCCGCAAAGAATGAGGCAGAAAAGACTAACACGTATGGCGCCAATGGAAGGTATACACAGGCCTATAACAGTGGATATAATTATAATATGTTTTTATAGTCAAAGACAGGCAGGGAATCACCCACCTTACTTTACGGCTTAATAAAAGAAGCATCCCGGATTGGGATGCTTCTTTTTAATTAATTAGCGTTTAGTTGTCTTTTTCATCGTCCTCGCTCATTGAGTAGACCTGACGCTTACGTGCCATCTCATCGCTATCAAGATATTCGTCGTAGGTTGTGATCTTGTCGATCATTGAACCGTTTGGCAGGAATTCTATGATTCGGTTGGCGGTTGTCTGGACTACCTGGTGGTCACGGCAGGCAAAGAGGATTACTCCCGGGAATTTTATCATTCCGTTGTTTAATGCTGTTATTGACTCCATGTCGAGGTGGTCTGTAGGCTCATCGAACATGAGTACATTGCTTCCCATGATCATCATGCGGGAGAGCAGTACACGAACCTTTTCTCCTCCGGAGAGTACACGCATTTTCTTTACTCCATCCTCACCGGCAAAGAGCATACGGCCAAGGAAACCTCGCACATATGTGGCGTCCTTGATTTCTGAGTACTGTGTGAGCCAGTCGACGATTAGCTCATCAGTATCAAAGATTGTGGTATTGTCCTTTGGAAAGTATGACTGGCTGGTTGTGACACCCCATTTATATGAGCCCTCGTCAGGCTCAAGCTCTCCGGCAAGGATTTTAAACATAGTTGTTTTTGCAAGCTCGTTTCCACCGACAAATGCAATTTTGTCATCATGGTTGACAGTGAATGAGATATTGTCAAGTACCTTTACGCCGTCGATGGTTTTTGAAATGCCCTCGACAAAGAGCACGTCGTTTCCGATTTCACGCTCAGGACGGAAATCAATGTATGGGTATTTACGGCTTGATGGACGTATTTCATCAAGCTGGATTTTTTCGAGGGCACGCTTTCTTGATGTAGCCTGCTTTGATTTAGAGGCATTGGCAGAGAAACGCTGGATAAATTCCTGCAGCTCCTTGATTTTTTCCTCTTTCTTTTTGTTTGCTTCCTTCATCTGACGGACAATAAGCTGGCTTGATTCATACCAGAAATCATAGTTTCCTGCGTAGAGCTGGATCTTACCGTAATCCATGTCGGCGATGTTTGTGCAGACCTTGTTGAGAAAGTATCTGTCATGGGATACAACGATGACCGTATTCTCGAAATTGATGAGGAATTCCTCAAGCCATGAGATGGCATCGAGGTCTAAGTGGTTGGTAGGCTCATCGAGAAGCAGTATGTCAGGATTTCCAAACAGTGCCTGAGCGAGAAGCACCTTGACCTTTATTGCACCCGGCAGATCTGCCATCAGAGTGTAGTGATCATCAGTAGATACACCGAGACCGTTTAAGAGAGTAGCTGCATCCGACTCAGCATTCCAGCCGTCCATATCGGCAAACTCAGCCTCAAGCTCGCTGGCACGGATTCCGTCCTCGTCTGAGAAATCCTCCTTCATATAGATGGCTTCCTTCTCCTTCATGATATCATAGAGACGCTTATTACCCATGATAACCGTATCAAGTACTGTAAACTCATCGTACTTGAAGTGATCCTGCTGTAAGAATGACAGTCTCTGTCCCGGAGTGATTGCGATATCACCGCTTGTAGGCTCAAGCTGTCCTGAGAGAATCTTTAAAAATGTAGACTTGCCGGCACCGTTTGCACCAATAAGTCCGTAGCAGTTTCCCTCTGTGAATTTTATGTTGACATCCTCAAATAAAGCTTTTTTACCAATTCTTAATGTAATATTGTTTGCACTAATCATTTTGTCTTTATTCAATCCTTTCCTATTTAATAACCTGTTCGTTTCTGTAACACATCGTTTCTATTTTAACGTAAAACCAGTATTTTGCAAGTGTTTTACAGGCGATTTATAGCCATTGTGCCCTTTTGTACATAAATTTTACCTTGTTAATAAATATTTTAGGGTTTTTGTACAATGTATTGCTAAAAAAACTTGATTTTTTACAGCGCACAAACTAAACTATTATGTAGAGACATTCTGATTCATGTCTATAATTGAACATTTATTTTACAGGAGGAAATATCATGTCTAGAGCAAAACAGTCGATGGATGGAAATACCGCTGCCGCTCATGTAGCATATGCCTACACAGAGGTTGCCGGAATCTATCCTATCACACCTTCTAGCCCAATGGCTGATACAGTTGATCAGTGGTCAGCAGCAGGACAGAAGAACATTTTCGGAAGCACTGTAAAGGTAGTTGAGATGGAGTCTGAGGCAGGTGCCGCTGGTACAGTTCACGGATCTCTTGCAGCTGGTGCACTTACTACAACATTTACAGCTTCACAGGGACTTTTACTTATGATCCCTAATATGTACAAAATCGCAGGTGAGAATCTTCCTTGCGTATTTGACGTATCAGCTCGTACAGTATCTTCACATGCACTGAATATTTTCGGTGATCACAGTGATGTATATGCTTGTCGTCAGACTGGTTTCGCAATGCTTTGTGAGACAAATCCACAGGAGGTTATGGATCTTTCACCGGTTGCACACTGTGCAGCACTTGAGGGAAAGGTTCCATTCATCAACTTCTTCGATGGATTCCGTACTTCTCATGAGATTCAGAAGATCGAGAAGTGGGATTATGAAGATCTCAAAGAGATGTGTCCAATGGATGCAGTTGCAGAATTCAGAGCACACGCTCTTAACCCAGAGCATCCAGCAGCTCGTGGATCACACGAGAACGGAGATATCTTCTTCCAGCATAGAGAGGCATGTAACAAGTTCTATGATGAGCTTCCAGCAGTTGTTGAGAAGTACATGGACAAGGTTAATGCTAAGCTTGGTACAGATTACAAATTATTCAACTACTACGGAGCACCTGACGCAGATCGTGTAATCATCGCTATGGGTTCTATCAATGATGTAGCTGAGGAAGTAATTGATTACTTAACAGCAAAGGGAGAGAAAGTCGGACTTATTAAGGTACGTCTTTACCGTCCATGGTCTTCAGAGGCTCTTCTTAATGCTATTCCAAAGACAGCAAAGAAGATCGCTGTATTAGACCGTACAAAAGAGCCAGGATCACTTGGTGAGCCATTATACTTAGACGTTGCTACAACACTTCGTGAAGCAGGAATGAACGATGTTGTATTAGTAGGCGGACGTTACGGATTAGGATCTAAGGATACACCACCTTCTTCAGTATTTGCTGTATATACAGAGCTTGAGAAGGATGCTCCTAAGCACAGATTTACAATTGGAATCGTGGATGATGTTACAAATCTTTCACTTCCAGAGGTTAAGCCAGCTCCTATCACATCTGCACCTGGTACAAAAGAGTGCAAGTTCTGGGGTCTCGGCGGAGATGGTACTGTAGGTGCTAACAAGAACTCTACAAAGATCATCGGTGACCACACAGACAAATACATCCAGGCATACTTCCAGTATGATTCAAAGAAGACTGGTGGTGTTACAATTTCTCACTTGAGATTTGGTGACAACCCAATCAGAAGCCCATACTACATCAACCAGGCAGACTTCGTAGCATGCCACAACCCTGCATATGTTATCCAGGGCATGAAGATGGTTCAGGATGTTAAGCCAGGCGGAGTATTCATGATCAACTGCCAGTGGTCAGATGAAGAGCTTGCTCATCACCTCAACGCTGACGCTAAGAAATATATCGCTGACAACAACATTCAGCTTTACACAATCAACGCTATCGACAAGGCTATCGAGATCGGAATGGGTAAGAGAACTAACACAATTCTCCAGTCTGCATTCTTCAAGCTTGCTGACGTAATGCCTATCGATAAGGCTGTAGAGTACATGAAGGCTGCTGCTAAGAAGTCATACTCAAAGAAGGGTGATGCAGTAGTAGAGATGAACTACAAGGCTATCGATGCCGGTGTTGACGCTGTACATAAGGTAGAGGTTCCTGAGTCTTGGAAGAATCCAGAGGCAGATGCTCCTAAGGCAGAGCGCACAGGACGTCCAGAGGTTGTTAAGCTTGTTAACGAGCTTCTTGATCCAATCGCTAAGATGGATGGAGACAGCCTTCCAGTTTCAGCATTCGCTGACAAGGCAGACGGACAGTATGTAACAGGTGCTTCTGCATACGAGAAGAGAGGAACAGCCGTTACAGTTCCACAGTGGGATCCAGAGAAGTGTATCCAGTGTAACAACTGTGCATTTGTATGTTCTCACGCTACAATTCGTCCATTCTTACTTACAGATGACGAAGTAAAGGCAGCGCCTGACAACATGAAGGTTGCTGATATGAAGCCAAAGGCAGGCGCTTACAAGTATACAATGAGCGTATCTCCACTTGACTGTATGGGATGTGGTGAGTGTATCACAGTTTGTCCTACAGCAGCTATCTCAATGCAGCCACAGGAGTCTCAGGCAGCAGAGCAGCCAGTATTTGATTACTTAGTAGCTAACGTTTCTAAGAAGACAGATGCCGGAATGGTTGATACAACACCTAAGGGATCACAGTTCAACCAGCCACTCCTTGAGTTCTCAGGCTCATGTGCAGGATGTGCTGAGACATCTTACGCTAGACTTATTACACAGCTCTTCGGTGAGCAGATGTACATCTCTAACGCAACAGGATGTTCTTCTATCTGGGGTAACCCGGCAGCTACATCACCATACACAGTAAATATCAACTCTAAGAAGGGACCAGCTTGGTCTAACTCACTCTTCGAGGATAATGCTGAGCATGGTTTAGGTATGGAAGTTGGACAGAGATATCTCCGTGACCAGGCTATCGAGCTTGTTAAAGAGATCGCTGCATCAGACAAGGCTACAGCTGAGTTCAAGGCAGCAGCAGATAAGTTCCTTGAGACAAAGGATGACACAAAGGCAAATGTTGAGCCAACAACAGCTCTTATTGCAGAGTTAGAGAAGGCAGCAGCAGCCGGATGTGAGAAATCTAAAGAAGTACTTGCTAAGAAGGATTACCTCGGAAAGAAATCTGTATGGATCTTCGGTGGTGACGGATGGGCATATGATATCGGTTTCGGTGGATTAGACCATGTACTTGCTTCTGGCGAGAACGTAAACGTAATGGTATTCGATACAGAGATGTACTCTAACACAGGTGGACAGGCTTCTAAGGCTTCTAACATCGGTGAGGTATGTCAGTTCGCAGCAGCCGGTAAAGAGACAAGCAAGAAGTCACTTTCAGAGATCGCTATGAGCTACGGATATGTATACGTTGCACAGATCGCTCTTGGAGCAAACCCAGCACAGGCTGTTAAGGCTATCACAGAGGCTGAGGCTTATCCGGGACCATCACTCATCATCGGATACGCACCTTGCGAGCTTCACGGTATCGCTAAGGGTGGTATGAACCACTGCCAGGATGAGATGAAGAAGGCTGTTAAGGCTGGATACTGGAACCTCTTCTCATTCAACCCTGCACTCAAGGCTGAAGGAAAGAATCCATTCACTCTTACATCAAAGGCCGGCGACGGATCTTACCAGGAGTTCCTTAACAACGAGGCACGTTATACTCGTCTTATCAAGCCATTCCCAGAGAGAGCAGAGAAACTCTTTGCTAAGTCTGAGGAGACAGCTAAGGCACGTTATACACACCTTGAGAAACTCGTTAAATTATACGGAGAGGACTAATTCATTAGTCACGGTATATATTTTATCCCACAGGGCATTTGCCCTGTGGGATTTTTGCTTTTTCTCCTGTGATTACACTATATTTCGTGGTTTTTTTGTTTACAAATACAATATGTAATGGTACAATATATATATTAATGGTATTTAATTGAACCATCGGAGGAATACGAATGTCAGGCATATTTGATAGACGTGCAAAAAGATTTATATCTACAGAACAAGCGGAGCGGGCAGTACCTTCAAGAACAGTAATGGCATCCCGTGTAGCAAGAGACGATGTTAACCGTAGTGAAAGAGTGCAGAAAAAAGAGGATAATATACAAATGGATAAAGATGATTTTTTGTTAACACAAATTGATGAGTTTCGTGAAAAGGCAAAACGTCTTCAGGAGATGCTCAATACAAAAGAATCAAAAGCAGAGGAGCTTTCAACCATAGTTGAGGAGAGGGAAGCTAAGGCAGAGGAGCTGCAGCAGATACTTGACGAGAGACAGGAAAAAGCCGATGGAATCACTGCACAGGTTGCTAAGCAGATAGATGTGCTTATAGAAAGTGTTCATGAAAAGATGGCTGAGATAGAGCAATCTATGAATGCAGGCATGGACAGCTTAGGCCGTCAGGTAAGCTCAGATATGGATAATCTTGGACGCTCGGTAAATGCCAATATGGACAATCTTGGTAGTTCGATGTCCGGACAGATTGGAAATCTCGGACAGTCACTTGGCACTGAGATATCAGGCATCAGCCAGAATATAGGTCAGAGTCTTGATTTTGGTGACACATTAGAGCAGACAAGGCGTATCACAGAGGAGGGCACAGCAGCAGTTACATCAGCGGTAAATGAGGCGAATGCCCATATGCTTCAGTCGCTTACAGAGCTTAATGATCAGCTTGTTTCGTTAAAGGCGGAGCTGTCTGACAAGGTACATACAGAGAATGTTAAGTGCTTCAGGAATATTCAGGATCTCTTTAAGGTAATGGGAGACAAGGTGGACACAGTGTCAGAGCTTGAGAAGCAGGTAGGAACAACAAAGACTTTTGCAGTCATCTCTACTGTGCTGGCTATTATCAATACATTTGGTTTTGTTGCAATCGCATTGTATATATTGGGGTTCTTTGGTTCGATTTTTTAATAAATATTATTGTAATAGGGTGGTGCAGTTCCCGGTTAGGGAGTTGCACCATATTTTGACATTTTATAAGGCAGACAGAGAGGAAGACTAAATGGCAAAAAAGATTGTAAGAGTTGTTGGACATAAAAATCCTGACACAGATTCTATCTGTGCAGCAATAGCGTATGCAAACCTTAAATCACATACAGATGATACAATGGAATACATACCAATGAGAGCAGGCAGCGTCAGTGCAGAGACAGCATTTGTGCTGGATTATTTTAAGGCAGATACGCCTGCCCTTTTAAAGGATGTTGGCACACAGATAAAGGATATACATATCAGAAGGACTGAGGGTGTCAGTAGTAATTTATCCATGAAAAAGGCATGGGAGATGATGAAGATACTCAACGTAGTCACTCTTCCGGTTGTCAATAAGAAGGACAAGCTTGAAGGGCTTATTGTGACAGGTGATATAGCAAAGTCATATATGGATGTGTATGACAATTCTATCCTGGCAAAGGCGAGGACCCAGTATAGAAATATTATAGAGACGCTGGATGGCAAGATAGTTGCAGGCAATGAGCATGGCTATTTTGTGAAAGGAAAGGTTATAGTTGCAGCAGGTACACCTGATACCATAAAGGGCAATGTGGCTGAGGATGATCTGGTCATCATATCAGACCGTGAAGAGTCACAGCTTATATGTATTGAGGCAAACTGCAGCTGTATCATTGTGACAAGCGGCTTCGATATATCGAAGGATGTCATAAATGCTGCAAACGCTAAGGATGTGGTAGTGATAAGTACACCATATGACACGTTTACCACATCGCGTCTGATAAACCAGAGTATGCCGATAAAATCATTTATGACAAGGGAAAATCTTATTCATTTTGATTTGGATGATTATGTGGATGATGTGCGTGATACTGTTTCAAAAATCCGACACAGGGATTTCCCAATACTTGACGAAAACCAAAATTATGTGGGTATGTTTTCGCGCAGAAATTTAATGAATGCAAGGAAAAAACAGGTGATACTTGTGGATCATAATGAGACCTCACAGGCAGTGGCCAACATTGATGAGGCTGAGATTCTTGAGATAATTGATCATCATCGAATTGGTTCTCTTGAGACAATAGGACCTGTGTATTTCAGAAATCAGCCGCTTGGATGTACCGGAACCATCATCTATCAGATGTATATGGAAAAGGGTGTGGAGGTTACTCCTCAGATGGCGGGGCTTATGTGCGCTGCAATACTCTCTGACACACTAGTGTTCCGTTCGCCTACATGTACCCAGGTTGATAAATCTACAGCACTTGTCCTGGCGGAGATTGCGCAGATAGATGTAGAAGAGTTTGCCCAGAAAATGTTCGAGGCAGGCAGTAACTTTGCTAACAAGACAGAAGAGGAAATATTAAATCAGGATTTTAAAATCTTTCATTCAGGGGATTATACATTTGGAGTATCGCAGATTTCTGCTCTTTCGAGAACAGAGCTCGATAAGGTACAGGCAAGAGTGGTGTCTCTGCTTGACAAGATGCAGGTGGAAAAACAGCTTGATATGCTCTTTGTTATGCTAACGGATATACTTAATGAGTCTACATATCTCATCTACAGTGGTGCAGAGGCAGCGTCAATAGCAGCTTCAGCATACAATCTGCCACAGAGCAAGGATGGAATTATGCTTAAGGGAGTAGTGTCGCGTAAGAAGCAGCTCATACCTGAGCTTATTAATGTGATTAATGAGAGATAATGCAGCACTAAAAATAATTAAAAGCTTCCTGTGATATATCGTGAAGCTTTTATGTATTTGTAGGGGTAGAATGGAATTGCTTGCGGTATGCACGGATAAATGAGGAATAGCTTCCAAATCCACAGGCATCGCAGGCGGCAGACACACTGCTTCCGTCGCGAATCATATCGCGGGCGAGCAGCAGACGCTTTGTTGTGATGTATGAACCTATGGTGCAGCCGGTTTCTTCCTTGAAGGTGTGCATCAGGTGATACCTGCTCATATAGAATTTATCTGCCAGTTCATCAATACTTATACGGTTTGTTAAATTCTTATTTAAGAAATCCAAAATCTCTACAATTTTTTTGTTTGAGGAAAATGTGTTAATATATTCGATACCGCCATGCAGGGTGATACGATTGAGCTGTATCAGAAACTCTAAAAACAGGAGCTTCTGGTACAGCTCATTTGCGTATTCATTGGTTTCTCTAAGTGTAGAGTCTAGTCCCTTGATTGTATCAGCCAGACGGCTGCCCTTGGTCGCAGCGAGTCTTAGTACATGTGACTGGTTAGCATAGGCCTGCTTGAAACAGCATGCCAGATCATAGCCTTTGCTCACATAATCGTCAATAAGCTGCTGTGACACATATATAATGATTCTTTCATAAATTGAATCGTCATTTAATATTGGCTTATGAACCTCGCCGGCATTGACAAGCACGATATCATGTTCTTTGAGCTCATAGCTGCGGCCCTCTATGCAGTAGGATACATTGCCGTGCAGATGAATCAGAATTTTGTGGAAATCATGGTAATGGAAATCTATATTTAGCTTGTGTTCATCTCTTAGATGAAATATTTTAAAAGGCTCCGTCAGGTAGCCTGCTTTTGTATAATTTGAATCCATGATATGCTCCTTTGATAATAAGATGTTACTATAAGCATAATCTATAACAGCACAAAACGCAACATAAAACGCACAAAATGCTATAGAAAAACAAGAAAGTGCGCTGTATAATATAGTTACCAATATAAAACCAATAACGAGGTGATCACTATGAAATTTACAAAAATGCACGGCTGTGGAAATGATTATGTATATGTAAATCTTTTTGAGGAGAAGCTGGATGACCCGGCAAGGGTGTCAATATATGTCAGTGACAGGCATTTTGGAATAGGCTCAGACGGACTAATCACAATAGGTCCGTCTGATAAGGCAGATTTTAGAATGAGGATATATAATGCAGACGGTTCGGAAGCCGAGATGTGCGGAAACGGCATACGCTGCGTGGCGAAATACGCGTATGACCACAAACTTACTGACAAGACTGAAATATCGGTTGAGACAGGAGCAGGCATCAAGTACCTTACACTATATGTTGAGGAAAATAAGGTATCACAGGTGCGTGTGGATATGGGTGAGCCTATTCTGACGCCTGGGGACATTCCGGTTGTGAAAGCAGACGGAAGTGCTTATGGTGATGACTACAGGGTAATAGATGAACCGATTTCAGCAGGCAATAGAGAGTGGCACATGACCTGTGTTTCAATGGGAAATCCTCATGCGGTAGTGTTTGTCGATGATGTGGCAGGTTTTGAGCTTGAGAAATACGGTCCGCTTTTTGAGAATCATAAGATGTTTCCAAAGCGCACCAACACGGAGTTTGTAGAGATACTTTCAAGGAATGAGGCGAAAATGAGAGTATGGGAGAGGGGCAGCGCTGAGACCTGGGCCTGCGGTACAGGAACCTGTGCGACCGTCATGGCATGTATACTCAACAAAAAGACTGACAACAAGGTGCTTGTGCATCTAAGAGGCGGAGATCTGACTATCGAGTATATACCTGAGACCAATCATGTGTTTATGACTGGACCTGCTACTGAGGTCTTCTCAGGAGAAATTGATATCATATAAAGCACAAGTATTGTGCGGTTTGGCGAATGTCTGTGGTTGAATAGTTACAAATCTTTAAGAAACAAAATTAACAGAAAATATATCTGTCTCTTATACACATCTCCGAGCCCACGAGACA
>ENA-OZUR01000304-OZUR01000304.1-human-gut-metagenome-genome-assembly--contig:-NODE-304-length-13663-cov-7.002058_pt1 | contig 13663 bp, 10 predicted proteins | sample MGYA00243435_ERZ654025 | MGnify/ENA primary metagenome ERZ654025 (study PRJEB26926, sample SAMN06164585) | human gut metagenome | biome: ENVO:00009003; feature: ENVO:2100002; material: ENVO:00002003... | reverse complement strand
ACGAGATCTGCGCATGTCTCGTGGGCTCGGAGATGTGTATAAGAGACAGATATCCTTCAAATCAGTTCTTATGAAAGGTTCGCCTCCTGTAATGTTTGTAAAATACATCTTAGGAAGTTTTTTTATTGTCTCTATACTAATTTCTTCATCTGGTTTCGAAGGTGCTTTATATCTATTACACATGCTACAGCGAGCATTACATCTATAAGTTACTATTACAGTTCCGTTTAATTTCTTTTCTGACATTTTATTTCCAACCTTTTTTATTTTTATCTGTATAAGCAGCAAGTATCTTTTACAATTTTATTCCAGCTATATTTATTACATACAAATTCCTCTGCAGTACGTTTAAATGATTGCACCTTCGAAGAATTACAACATATATCAACGAGCTTTGTATATAAGCTATTTACATCTGATTTTTGAAATATAAGTGCTTTATCTTCAACCACATCAACACACTCAGGTATGTCCGATACCAAGCAACAATTTCCATAGCTCATTGCCTCCAACAAACTTAAAGGCATTCCTTCTAAGTCAGATGGGAGTACATACACATATGCATTGCTATACAACTCTTCTAACTCCTGTCCTTGAACAAATCCAGTAAATAAGATTCGTTTATCTTCTTTAGCAAGTTCTTTCATTTCATTTTCAAATTCACTTGTATCCGAACTGCCACCAGCAATAACCAATTTTTTTTCTGTATCAACCTGTTTAAATGCTTCTATTAAATATTTGATTCCTTTTTCCGGAACTAATCGTCCAAGGAACAAAATATATTCATCTTTACCTAATCCGAATTTATTTTTTATAATCTGCGGTTCTCTTTCTATATGATTACTTACACCATTTGGAATAAATACAGTTTTTCTGCCATATGTTTTTTCAAAATAATCCTGTACTCCCTTACTAAGTACAATAATTTCATCAGCATACTTTACGGCATTCTTTTCTCCCTGATGAATAAACTTTGAACCAAATCCACCCTTCCATTTTTCACGTTGCCAGTCCAATCCATGTATTGTAACAATTACTTTTTTACCAAACATTTTTGGTAGCCAAGCAAAAAAAGCCGGTCCCTCTGCATGAATATGAACAACATCATACTTACCAAAAGCACAACATAATGCTGCAAAAAAAGAGGACGAAACCGCCGCAAGACCTTTCTTTTCTATTGTTGGAACTGTCTTAAGCTTTATTCCTTTATATTCTTTAAGTCGTTTTGAATCATACTCTGAACCGCTCACATGATGGCCACCTCTGTTATAGCAAGTTACATTATGTCCTTGTGCAACCATCCTGGTGCAAAGTTCCTCAACAACTATCTCAACTCCGCCTTCTCTTGAAGGAATCCTTTTTTGTCCAAACATTGCAATATTAAGTTTTTCCTTAGGCTTACTCTTTCGTCTGTTCACGTCTTTAAACTGCTCCATCACTCTTTAATACGCCTGTAATTGTCTTAAAGAGAATCTTCATATCCCCCTTAACACTCCACTCCCCAATATACTTAGTATCCAGCTTTACCACTTCCTCAAAGTCCGTGATATTGCTTCTGCCACTCACCTGCCACAGTCCGGTCAGTCCCGGTCTGAATGACATTCTGGCTCTGTGATGTGGTTCATACTTTTCCCACTCATCGAGTGTTGGTGGTCTGGTGCCCACCAGGCTCATATCTCCCACTAGTATATTGAAGAATTGTGGAAATTCATCCAAGCTTGTTTTCCTGATAAACTGTCCAATTCCGGTTTTCTTCTTTCCGTTTGGCAGCAACTTATTGCCTATGATTCTCGGGTCGAAGTCCATCTTAAACATCATTCCGTCGCCCACTTTATTCTGTGCCGCAAGCTCCTTCTTTCGCTCCTCGGCATCCATATACATGCTGCGGAATTTGTACATCTTGAATTTTCTTCCGTTTCTGCCGACTCTCTCCTGCGCGAAAAATATAGGTCCAGGCGATGCTATGTATATCATAGGACCCACAAATATCATTATGATAAGTGTGAACAGGCAGCCCACCAATCCTCCGACTATATCCATGCCTCTCTTTACCAGAAGCGCGCTGGTGTTGGCATAGTTCACGCTTGATGTGACTACGGTATAGTCGCCTATCTTTTCTATCTGCTTGTAGCCTCCCTGGGCTGTGCCATTTTTGGTTATTCCTGTATGTACCGCTATTCCCATCTCAAGGAATATATCTGCCATCCGCTCTGGATATTCATCCTCGCTACAAGGCGGGATGAGCACCTCATCCACCCACTCATCACACGCATAGTCCACTATACCATCGTGGTTTGCAACTATAGGTATGCCACATATAGTCATACCCTTCATGTCTGTATCCAGTGAAGCTGCTACTATCTTTGTATAGCCTATACAGCTTTTCTCCACTGTGCACAGTGTATCACGAAGCATGGCATCAGGTGCTATGACAAACAGCGATTTTCTTGATGCTCCAAAGCCCTTTTTCTTAAGGAAGCTCTTGAGCGCTAGTCTTGCTACATATGTTATTGTCACATAGATTGGAAACATGATATAAAATGATAATCGCGAGTATATATCAGCCATCTGTGTGGTGAACAGAAACAGTGCTGTCACCAGAAATACAAGCATTGCATGCTTGCAGGTCGATATGAACTCATCCAGATATCCTCGCTTCAATACGTTCTTGAATGAGTCTGCCATTATCTCCACAAAGAAATCTATCAGAAGAAAGGCTACCCCGAGTGTACGGTAGTCCTTGTCTACGTATGGATTATTAAATCCAAATCGTATTACATATGAAATAAAAAATGCTATCAATATGCATATGATGTCCAAAAGCATGAAGTCTATATGCTTTGTCCATCCTCTGCCTTTCTTTCTGTACATTCTTTCCAAATTCTCCTTATGGTATCTTTTATTTCCCTCTATACCCACTCCAGGGGAGGTACCTTTGTACCCCCCCCCGAATATTTTTAGCCTGTTTTGTTTTTTGTATGTTTTATTCGGTTATTTGTATCTTTTCTGTATCTAATCAGGGTTTTTCAATAATATATTTTCACCTTTTTTTTATTCTTTGTCAATGAATATTAGGTTTTCTTTACAATTTTTGACACATTCGCTAATCACTATGGTATTACAGCACCAATTATTATACATTATTATATGTCATACTGCTTATTTTTCCTCGAATAGACTCTGCTTTCTCTCTATCATCTCATCAATCCTTGTGATATACTGCCCTACATCCTTGACATTCTCGCATCTGTCGATGCGGTGTGTGCCATCCGGATTTGGTATGGGCCAGACGCGCTTGGTGCTTGCTCCGGCTCCGCAGGCCACAATCGTTTGCTTTTCCTCCATGATCAGTATGTTGTATACACCGGCCTTGCCCTTTGCCGCATAGCCCACGTTCTCCATATTGCCTGCCATGCCCTTCTGCCTGTAGAGGTAGTATGGCTCAAGCCCCATCTGCTTACAGTAGGCTGCGCAGAGATCCATATGCTCCTGAGTGTTGACCATCTGCATATCGCTGTAACGGTCCTTGAAGATGGTGAGTCTTGCAGCTCGCTTTACTGCGAGTGAATGGATGGTGACGTTGTCAGGCGCCAGCTCCTTCACCAGCTCCATTGTGTGCCTTACATCATCGAGTGTCTCCTCGGGAAGTCCCATGATGAGGTCCATGTTTATGTTGTCAAAGCCCAGCTCACGCGCGAGCTTGAAGCTTTGTATCGTATCGTCTACTGTGTGGTGTCTTCCTATTATATCAAGCGTCTGCTGCTTCATGGTCTGCGGATTGACTGATATACGGCTGATGCCGTTTTTCTTTAGTGCCAGGAGCTTTTCTCTCGTGATGGAGTCCGGTCTGCCTGCCTCCACGGTAAATTCCAGACAGTCCTTTAAATCAAAGCTGCATTTAATTTTTCTGATAAGCCTGTCAAGCTGCGCAGGGCTTAGTGTGGTCGGTGTGCCGCCTCCTATGTAGATGGAGTTTAGCTTCTTGTGATAGAATTTCTGTGCCGTGTAGTCTATCTCCTTCTCGAGTGCGTCGAGGTAATCATCCACGCGGTTTTTCCACACACCTAGCGGGTATGAGGTAAACGAGCAGTATGCACAGGTGCTCGGGCAGAATGGTATGCCTATGTACAGGCTGTAGCCGTTGTCATAGTCCACCTTGTCGAGCAGTGCCTTCTCACGCTTTGCTATGCCTATTGAGAGGTCGATTTTCTCATTACTTGCGAGATAGGTTTCCTTCAGATAGTCGTAGGTTTCCTTATCGCTCATGCCGTCCTCTATGCATTTCATGGCTATCTTGGTCGGTCTGATACCTGAGAGTGTGCCCCACGGAAGGCTCTTTCCTGTGCCCTTTTCTATCATGGAATACAGGGCGAGCTTGAGACGGTTTTTTGTTTCCTTGCGGTCTGTTCCGGTCACGGATATTTTTGTGCAGATACTTTCTCCGGATATTTTAATATCATCTGTCATGGAATTATTTCCGCCGGCTCTATTCAGCGTCCACTCCACCGCAATTTCATCGCCCACATAGTCTATCTTAAATACCTGTGATGCATCCGCAAATTCCTTTACGCCATCATCTGTCATCTCGTGGTGTGTGCAGGCTAAGTTTTTCCCCTCCACCTCATCAGGTGAGCAGCTATAGTACATCTGCACATCCTCCTGTGGGAAGAACTCCTTGAGCAATGAGTGCACATCATATTCAAAATCCGGTTTATTAAATACTACTACTATCATAAGTAAGGGTTATACATCCTCTCGTTTTCTATGGTTGTTGTGTCGTTATGGCCCGGGTACACCTCTGTATGCTCAGGCAGTGTCATGATTTTTTCCTTCACCGTGCGCACAAGGTCTGACATGCTGCCGCCCTTGAAATCCGTACGTCCGATTGAGCCGCAAAACAGCGAATCTCCTGTAAAGATCACGTCCTCATACGGGAAATAATAGCAGCAGCCGCCCGGTGTATGCCCCGGTGTGTGAAGCACTACTATGTGAAAGCCTGCGATGTCAAGTTCCTGCTTATCCTTCAAAAATACATCTGCATAAAAGGTCTTTGACTGCCCCATCATGTAGCTGACATTGAGCTGCGGGTCATCGAGTGTGGCTTTGTCTGCCTCATGGATATATATCTTGATGCCGTAGCGGTCTGCGAGCGGCTTTGCATCCGTGGCGTGGTCAAAGTGTCCGTGTGTGAGCAGTATTGCTACAGGCTTTGCGCCTGATTCGTCCACTTTTTTGGCGAGCTGATTAGCACACGCGCCAGGGTCTATTATTATCATTTCCTTTGTCTTTATATTGGTGACAAAGTAGCAGTTGGTCTGCACCGGTCCCACTACGAAGTGGTCTATCTTCATATTTACCATATGAGTGTACTCCTTGTCTGTTATATGTTATGCTTCACGCAAGAACCACCGGGATTTAGCCGGTGGTCCTCTCTACGTCTATTACACTTTCTATCTGTCTGAGCTTCTCCACGAGAACCTTTATCTGGTCCCTACCTTTGATATTAAAAAATACCTCGATTGTAGCGATGCCCTGCTTACTGGTCTTGGACTGGATACCACTGATATTGATTTCCTTCTCGGTAAATATCTTTGTGATATCTACGAGTAGTCCCGGCCTGTCATGACAGAATATCTTAAGGTCTGCCTGATACTCGGCACCATTGTCCATGAGGGCTGTATCCTGCCACTCTGCTTCTATGAGCCTGTCCTTTTCTATCTTGGACAGATTGATGATATTCACGCAGTCTGTCCTGTGGATGGAGATGCCTCGGCCTCTTGTGACAAAGCCCACGATTTCATCTCCCGGAACAGGATTGCAACACTTCGAGAAGTGCACAGCCACGTCATAGAGTCCGTGTACCACAATACCGCTCTTTGACTTGTGCTCCGGCTGTATACCTGCTGCTGCCTGCTGCTTTTCTGCGATGCTGCCAAGCACATCTGCATCTGTCACCGGCACCACATGATCCTTCTTGTACTCGTCGTACATCCTGTTGACTATCTGGCTCTCCTTGAGTCCGCCGTGGCCGACGGTTGCAAGGCATGATTTCCAGTCGTGGAAACCGTATTTGCGGCGTATTTTCTCCTGATACTCAGGCTTGTTTATTTCAGCAAAGTTGATACCCTTTGCCTTGGCATAGGCTGCTATCAGATCCTTGCCGTGCTGTATATTCTCCTCCTTGAGCTCACTTCTGAACCACTGGTTGATCTTGTTCTTGGCCTGTGTGCTCTTTACAACCTTGAGCCAGTCGCGGCTTGGTCCCTTGGAGTTCTGTGAGGTGATTATCTCTATCTGGTCACCGTTTTTGATGACATAGTCTATCGGCACCAGCTTGCCGTTTACCTTGGCGCCGACCATCTTGTTGCCGACCGCAGAGTGTATGCTGTAGGCAAAGTCTATAGGTGTGGAGCCCTTTGGCAGGTTCTTTACATCGCCGGACGGTGTGAATGCAAATACATTGTCGGAGAATAAATTTAAATCACTCTTTAATAAAGTCATAAACTCCTTATTATCCGACATGTCCTGCTGCCACTCGAGTATCTGGCGCAGCCAGCTGAGCTTCTCCTCCTCTGTGACAGTGGTGGTAGTGGCATTGCCGTTGTTTGTTTCCTTGTACTTCCAGTGCGCCGCGATACCGTACTCAGCAGTACGATGCATCTCGTAGGTACGAATCTGTATCTCAAACGGCTGTCCACTCGGGCCTATGAGCGTCGTGTGAAGCGACTGGTACATGTTCTGCTTCGGCATGGCAATATAGTCCTTGAAACGGCCCGGTATAGGCTTATACTTCTCATGTATGATACCAAGCACTGCGTAGCAGTCCGGTATGGTGTCCACCAGAATCCTGATGGCAAAGAGGTCATATATCTGGTCTATCGTCTTGTCCTGATTGACCATCTTCTTATATATACTGAAGAAATGCTTTGCCCTGCCGTATATCTCTGCCTTGATACCGGCATCTGTAACATACTTCTTGACATCGTTTACCAGGCCCTGGATGTAGGTGTCGCGCTCTGTCTTTCTGAGGGCTACCTTCTCTACCAGATCGTAGTAGGCATCCGGATAGAGGTACTTCATACAAAGGTCCTCGAGCTCTATCTTTATCTTGCTGATACCAAGTCGCTGCGCGATAGGGCAATAGATATCCTGTGTCTCTCTGGCGATACGCTGCTGTGCCTCCTTGGACTGGTACTTGAGTGTACGCATATTGTGCAGTCTGTCTGCCAGCTTTATGAGGATGACCCTGATATCCTTTGCCATGGCGAGAAACATCTTGCGCAGATTCTCAGCCTGCATCTCAAGCCTGTCCGCATTCTTGTCCTTCGGATCCTTGGTGCTGTCTGTCAGATGCAGGTGTTTTAACTTCGTGACGCCATCCACCAGATGTGCGACATCGTCTCCAAACTCTGCACGCATCTCATCCATGGTCATGATGGTATCCTCCAGCACATCATGGAGCAGTCCTGCTGCAATGGTTTCCTTATCCAGCTCGAGCTCGGCGAGTATTATGGCAACACAAAGCGGATGTATGATATAAGGCTCTCCTGACTTACGCGCCTGACCCTTATGAGCATCATAAGCTACCCTGTAGGCTTTGTCCACAAGGCTCGTGTCATCCGACGGATGGTACTTTTTGATTTCCTTTTTCAGCTCATCGTAAAGCTCCTCTGGGCTCGTAAAATCCTTTGTTCCCCTTATACCGCTGGTATCTGAGCGAAATTTGTCCGCTATTTTTTCTAATTCTTCTGTTGAGTAATCTGCCAATAGTCTCACCTCGATTGTAGTGTATCTTTAGTAGCCATTATATTTTATTTCTTTAAAAATTGCAATCTTATGTTGTTAGCCGATAACCATCTTTACTCCGCCATACATGCCGGCTGAGTTGCCGAGTGTGGCAAGCTTGATCTCTGTCTCACGGCTTGCATGGAAAGCATACTCTTTATAATACTTTGCTGCTGTATCGATGATGATGCTGCCTGCCTTTGAAAGGCCTCCGCCTACAACAAATACCTCAGGGTCCATGACGCATGCTACTGCTGCCATTGCCTTGCCGAGAAGCTTCATAGACTGCTCTACTGCCGCAATGCCCGCTGCATCTCCTGCCTTTGCCGCATCGCATACATCCTTGGCTGTGAAGCCTGCATTTAAATCAAGCTTTGTTGCCACATCCCTGTGTGCTGCAATGTATCTCTCTGCCACTCTTACGAGACCGTTTGCTGATGCATACTGCTCTAAGCAGCCCTTCTTGCCGCAGCCACAGCACTCTGACTCATCATCTACCATAGGCATATGTCCTATCTCTCCGCCTGCTCCGTTTATTCCGGCTACGATTCTGCCCTCGCGGATGATTCCTCCGCCTACGCCTGTGCCGAGTGTGATCATGACTACATCCTGATGACCCTTTCCGCCACCCTGCCACATCTCACCGAGCGCAGCTACGTTGGCATCGTTTCCGGCCTTTACCTTGATGCCGCCGCACAGTACTGAGAGTGACTGTGCCACGTTGAACACACCCCAGCCGAGGTTGACACACTTCAATACTGTTCCGTCATCCTTTATAGGTCCCGGCACTCCCATGCCTACGCCCTCGATGTCACCCATCTCGATGCCATGCTTCTCGTTATTCTCCTTGATGGATGCTGCAATATCAGGCAGGATGAGCTCGCCTGAATTCTCTGTGCGTGTAGGAATCTCCCATGTATCGACAAGCTTTCCTGTGGTCTCGAAAAAGCCTATCTTTACAGTTGTTCCACCTATATCTACTCCGTATGCATATTTCTTCATTTTTTCGTCCTCCAAATCGTTAAACTATGTTTATATTTTATTGCCTAATTGCATATTTTTCAATGTTTTTCATTGTTTTTTATATTTTTTCTATATATAGAAGCGTTTATATCATCATCCATATGCCCGCTATTTGTAAATCCAAGCTTTTTAGCAAGGCGCACCGATGCCGTATTTTTCTCATCTATCCGGCAGTAAAGCTCTTCAAAGTCTGTGTTTTCGCGCGCGTAGTCTATGATGAATCGGCACACCTCCGTGGCATAGCCTTGGTTCCATAATTCCGGCGCTATCATATAGCCCAGTTCATCATGCTCAAGCCCTGCCCTGCCTATCAGCTTCCCTGTTTCCCTGGAAAATACAAGCCACATGCCATACTCGTAAAAGCCATACATGTTCTCTATATATGCTTTCTGGTATTCAAGCTCTGTCTCGTAGTCATAAAGCGGTTCCACAAAGTCTGTCATGCCAGGCTTGTCATAGAGCTCATAGAGCGCAGGAAGGTCTGACAGGGACAACTCACGTATCAGACACCTGTCTGTCTCGCCGATGTCCCACGGGATGTGATTATATCGCCTGCGCACCCGCTCCAGATACTCAATATCAAGCTCTGCAAGGCTCTCGACTGCATAGTGCGTGCCGCACTGCGGTTCTCCTACTGATGCTATGCCGAGTGAGTCGGCTATTTGCTTCTGCTGCCTGTTTGATACTATCCAGATGTAGTTGGCGGGAGCTTTCGGTATTCTTAGATTTCCCGTATTAGCTTTCGCTGTGTTATCTGCATATTCTTGTATCGTTGTTTTTTGGAAGTCATTAATTGATTCATCAGCCGGTAGCGCAACATACAGTTTTTCCCGCAGCTCATCAGGTAGTTTTTCTTGTAATTTTTCCTGTAATTCATATTGCTGCTCGTCAGACAGTTTTTCCTGAAGTTCATCATAAAGCTCCTGTGATGCAGATGTCATCTCTACTGCACGCTTCCACTGCAGCTTGAATATCTCGTCATGATAGTAAAAAGAGGCAAGTTTTGCGCTTGCCTCATCAATAATTATTATCATTAAACTGTCTCCGGCTCCGGATAGTCCACTCCGAAGGTCTCAACTGTAACTGTCTTCATGACCTGAGCCTCAAGTGGTTTGTCCATGTAGTCTGTGCGTACATCTGCGATCTTATTTACCACATCCATGCCCTCGATTACCTTGCCGAATGCAGCATACTCACCGTCGAGATGTGGTGCATCCTGATGCATGATAAAGAACTGGCTGCCTGCTGAGTCAGGTATCATGGTACGTGCCATTGAAAGTACACCGGCTGTGTGCTTTAAGTCATTTTTGAAACCGTTGTGTGTGAACTCGCCCTTGATTTCATAGCCAGGGCCGCCTGTGCCGTTTCCGTCCGGATCTCCGCCCTGGAGCATGAAGCCCTTGATTACACGGTGGAAGCATACTCCGTCATAGAAGTTGTGATTGATTAAGCTGATAAAGTTGTTTACTGTGTTTGGTGCGATTTCCGGATAAAGCTCCGCCTTGATTACATCGCCGTTTTCCATTGTGATTGTTACGATTGGATTCTGTGCCATTATTTTTCTCTCTTTCTTTTATAATATTATGAGGCTTGGAGAATATCCATTCCCCGCAATTATTAAATATCGAATTAATTTTTACCTGATTGATTTTACCTGATTTTACTCACTCAGGACCTCGACTACCTTCGGAAACTCCATGAAGTGCGATGCCTTCACCAGTATGGTGTCGCCCTCCTTCACATATGAAAGAAGCTCCTGTGTCATTGTCTCCCTATCCTCGAAATAGTGGATGTCTACATCGGATGATTTCTCCGCTGCTCCGGCTGCATACTCCTTTGCAAGCTCTCCTGCGGCAAAAAGTGTATGGATATGATTCTCTCCAACTGCTTCGCCTACCTCATGGTGTAGCTTTTTCTCATCGCTTCCCAGCTCGCCCATGTCGCCAAGCACTGCTATTGTCCTGCCCTTTGCATGTGAAAGCACCTCGATAGATGATTTCATGGATACAGGATTTGCATTGTAGCAGTCATCTATCACTGTCATGCCGTGTGTTTTGATAAAATTGGTACGGCCTGCGATTGTCTCTGCTTTCTCGATTCCTGATTTTATCTCAGCTATTGTAAGGCCAAGCTGCAATCCGACAGCTGCTGCCGCCATGGCATTGTATACATTGTGCTCACCCGGGATGTGGATGTGTGCATCAAACTCGCCCTCTTGTGTTACGAAATGAGCCTTCATGCCGTCAAAGCCCAGGTTTTCAATATTTGTGGTATATACTGATTTATGAACGTCCGAAGCCGATTCCTTGCCATAGTATATGGCAGGCTTTCCATTTACCGTCTGCACTGTGGCCAGCTTGTCGTCATCTGCATTCAGCACTGCGACCGCATCCGGCATCATATGCTCAAAACACTCTGTCTTTGCTTTAAGCACACCATCCCTGTCGCCCAAAAACTCCAGATGGCAGTAGCCGATATTGGTGATGACCATGACATCCGGGCAAGACATAGTAGAAAGTCTGTGCATCTCGCCAAAATCAGATATGCCCATCTCAAGCACTGCTACCTGATGGCTTTCCCTGATTCCGAAAATAGTGAGTGGCAGGCCTATCTCATTGTTGAAATTGCCTGCGGTCTTGTGAACGCTGTATTTCTGCTCAAGGACTGATGATATCATCTCCTTGGTGCTGGTCTTGCCGACACTTCCGGTAATACCCACCACCTTGATATCAAGGCTTTTTCTGTAAAATGCCGCGAGCTTTTTCATGGCATCGGTGGTTGATTCAACAAGCACATATGGACCTGCCGGATCCGTAAGCTCATGCTCAGAGAGCACAATTGCCGCCCCCTGCTCAAACACAGTCGGAATGAATTTGTGTCCGTCCACCCTTTCTCCCTTTATCGGGATAAAAAGATAGCCTTCCTTCACCTGTCTGCTGTCTATGACGGCGCCGGTGATTGTCGTATCAAGCAGTGTCTCATCGCCTATGTATGTGCCATCGCAAGCCTTTGCGATATTTGCAAATGTAAGATTCTTCATGTACTTATCCGACATGCTACACCTCATATTTTTTCAAAGATATGTCAATCAGATGCTCACAGAGCTGATTAAAGCTCATACCGATAACCGCTGCCTCCTGTGGCAGAAGACTGGTCGGAGTCATGCCCGGCAGTGTGTTTGCCTCGAGGCAGAACATCTCATTTTTGTCATTGAGCAAAAAGTCTGAGCGTGAATATGTGTCAAGCCCGATAACGCGCGCAACCTCCTCGGCATAGTGCTGCATATCCTTTGTCACCTGCTCAGGAAGCTCGGCCGGACATGTCTCTACTGTACTGCCCGCCTTGTATTTATTCTTATAATCGTAGAAGCCCTCCTTCGGTGCAATCTCTATAATAGGAAGAGCCTTGCCCTCGATAACGCCGACAGAGAACTCCCTGCCCTGTACAAACTCCTCGATAACCAGCTCATTTTCCCACTTGAAGGCATCGTCAAGTGCCGCCTTGAACTCTGCCGCATCCTTAACGATGGTGACACCGATGCTTGAACCACCGCAACATGGCTTTACTACACATGGAAGTGTCAGGTCAAGCTTTGTGATATCGTCCTGTCTGGTCGCTCTTGTCATGGAAATACCCTTTGGAGTAGGGATACCGTTTGCAATGAAGAACTGCTTTGATGTCTCCTTGTTCATGGCGATGGCTGAGCTTAAATAATCGCTGCCTGTATATTTGACACCGAAGAGGTCAAATGCTGCCTGTATCTTTCCGTTCTCTCCGTTTTCTCCGTGGAGAGCCATGAAAACAATGTCAGCCATCTGACACATTTTTATGACATTTGGTCCGAAGAAGCAAGATGACTGGTCCTTTCTGGAAGCCTTTACCTTTGCGAGGTCAGGTGCCTCTGTCGGAATATCGCTGACCTGCACGCTTATCTCGTCCGCGCGGTCAAATATACCTGTCAGGTCCTCCTCCCTGTCACTATATCCCATAAATACATCCAATAATATAACTTTGTGGCCGTTCTCTTTGAGCGCCTTAGCTACCATGCTTCCTGTCTTGAAGGAAACATCTCTCTCTGTGCTGAGCCCTCCGGCAAGTACTACGATGTTCATTTTTGTCCTCTTTTCTTTGATTGAATTATCATGCTTTGGTTTAATTAAACACAATGCAATGCTTCTTTTTTAAAGCTATGAGTAATCAACATAATTTCTACAAAATTATAACACCATTTGTGCAAAAAAGAAAGACCGGTTGCCCGGTCAAAAAAGAAATTCTCATTTTATTTTAAACTGTGTTAGCTTCCAGCAGCTGTATCATTCTCATAAATACCATCCGCCCGTGCAAATCATCCTGTGAAAGTGATTCTCCGTACTTCAATACTAATAATCGGCACTGATAAAAATTCAGCTCAGGATTGCCAAAAAGCAAAATCCGCAAGGCTGCATTTTCCAGGTAATTGTGTATATTTCCCACCTCAATAAATATATCTACGATATCATCGAGGTTAATAAGTCCTTTCTGTTCATAATAAATTCTTCCCAAATATTTCATCCCTCCATCGATTGTATTTTTCGTAGAACTTCTTTTTTTGTCTTTCTTTTGAAATTTTGTCGCTTTTGCGAAATTTCACTCTTTGTTGGTGGATTCATTTTTCCATATAATATATCAATATTCTAGGCGCGTTACGCGCTTGTATTTTGAAGATTTCTATTAGAAGATTTAATATTGATAGGTGATTAGCAGTTTTCGACAAAATATGACATGGGTTTGGGTTTAATTCAGTTGGTTTTTGTTTAATATTGCTCCTGTCTCTTATACACATCTCCGAGCCCACGAGACATGCGCAGATCTCGTA
>ENA-OZUR01000303-OZUR01000303.1-human-gut-metagenome-genome-assembly--contig:-NODE-303-length-13672-cov-4.274216_pt1 | contig 13672 bp, 10 predicted proteins | sample MGYA00243435_ERZ654025 | MGnify/ENA primary metagenome ERZ654025 (study PRJEB26926, sample SAMN06164585) | human gut metagenome | biome: ENVO:00009003; feature: ENVO:2100002; material: ENVO:00002003... | reverse complement strand
AATTTCATATTATATAACTCCCTCTATTTCTTGATATATGTCTGCTTATTCGTCGTTACAACACCACCGTAATTGTTCGCCGGTGCAGCACCACTCTTCGGTACAAGCACGATCTGGATACCCTCAAGACGCTTGCTAAGTCCTGCGGTTCCGGCTGCTTCGCCGTTCTTCGCCCAGGCAAGCCAGCCGTAGGTCTGTGCATGGACGCGGTAGTATACATCGTAATGCTCTGCCATCTCGCCGGTCAGTGCGATACGAATTGCTTCAAGACGCTTCGCACGTCCGCTTGTTCCTGCCATCTGACCATCACGGAACCATGTATTCACATTGTTCTCATTGCCCTGCCAGCCGATAGACTGAACATGGGTTGTGTAGACAATGCTTCCGCTGTATGGCTTGTTCGTAAGCTTGATGTTGATGCCTTCGAGTCGCTTTGCCTTACCGCTTGTTCCGCTCATCACGCCATTGTACTTCCAGCCTTGCCAGCCAAAGGACTGTACATGTGTGCGGTATGCAATATTTACATTCGCTTCGCCTGCGACACTTGGGTTCGTATTGGACGTTACCTGCCCGCCAACCACCGGAGACGAACCATTCTTTGCAAGGTAACTTACCGACTGGTGTACACCTGAAGCTGCATTCACACCTTCGAAGTTTGCATCCGGTGCAGGAGAACCCTTCTTCACTACAACGATCTGGACACCCTCCAGACGCTTCGCATAACCAGCCGTTCCGGCAGGTGCACCATTCTTCGCCCAGCCAAGCCAGCCATACGACTGTGCATGCACACGGTAGTACACGTCATACTTCTCTTTATCTGCGCCTGTGAGCTGGATCTTAATTGCTTCCAGTCTCTTTGCCTCGCCCTCGGTTCCGTTCATCTCGCCGTTAGCGGACCAAGGTAACCAGCCATAGCTCTGACAGTGCGTTGTGTACTGGATGCCAAGGTTGTCATTCCCATAGACTCTTATCTTAATACCTTCCAATCGCTTTGCCTTACCGGAAGTTCCTGCCATCTTGCCATTTGCAAACCACTTGTTTGCATTGTTCTCATCACCCTGCCAACCGTATGTCTGTACATGGGTTGTGTAACGGATGGTAACATCCGGTGTTTGTGCTTTGAGCTTCGCAATCGTCTCGGTAGCAAGAACTGTATTGCAGACCGTACATTCCTTATGTCTGCTTCCTTCTGCATCTACAGTCGCTTCTTTATCGACGATCCACTTGATTGTTGGATGCATACATGCCTTTCGTGTCAGTGTGATCTCGACACTTTCTACCTCGTAGTTACCTGCATCTTCGTCAGCATACTTCACTGTCACTGTGACCGGCACGTCCACATCTAACTTCTTGTCAATATCAGCATCATCAAACTTCCAGCCTGCCGGAAGTGTTACCGCACCAACTGTAGTCTTCGTATAGTCTACCTCCATAGATGCCCCCGGCATGTTCGGAGCCTTTGGTGCTTTCTGTACACTTACGCTGACATTCAACTTCATCGGGTTATCCGGCTGAGTCAATTCATAATTATTCGCACTATCACCAACCAGCTTCAGTTCTGGAAGTGTGATTTCTGTATATGTACTGGCATTCTTATCCGGAAGATCACCATACAGATCCGTCGTATCCGCTTCAACAACATCCTGTTCCAATATTCCGATCAGTGTTACACGGCTAACCTTTACTTTCGTTGCGCCATCATATATCTTATCAGATGCATCTATACTATAAACGGAAATCTCTTTTTTCTGTATCGTATATTCCACGGATGCACTTACCGCATCTTCTCCTGTTCCTACTGTCACAGTCGCTTTATAATCGCCTGCGTTGACCGGTTTACCTTCTACAAGTGTGGCACTTCTTCGCTTATCCACGCTTTCATAACTTACGCTCACTGAGTCAAACGCATCCTTAGGTGTCTGTGTCACAGTTGCTTCCTTGGCAGTTCCAGCATAAGTAAGAGAATCTGGTGCAGTTAATGTCACGGTTACTTCGTGCTTATCCGCTGTACAGCCTTCTCTCTGGCAGGTAAATATCAGCGTTACTCTTGTGCCATCCTCTGATTTTTCCTCGTCCACTTTGTAATCATGTCCAAACGCTGAAATAACCGGAAGCTTGTTGAGTTCCTTTGTTCCGTCTTCATCGCTGAACCGCCTCTGACAGCTTGTACAGGTCCAGTAAGCTTCCATTCCATCCTTCTCACAATCCGCATTTACTTTCTCGGATTTCACAAGTGCATGGGTAAACTTTATATCTTTCTCTTCGTTTGAATATTCAATTGTCAACGATGTATCTACTGTACATCCACTGTATGTCACATTCTGATAAACGGTTTTCCCACCAAGTACCGGGTATGGATCTCCGCCTTCGTCTGCAAGTGTCTGTCCCCATACAGGATCGTCCTGACCAACTTGTAAGCGATAAGCAATTTCGCCGCTGGCAAAATCATCTGCATCCCTTCCAGATGCACCATCTTCCTCTGCAATATAATTATCCTCAAGATAATAGCAATTATTTACAACTGCTTTCTCATTCTCAATAACTGCGATATTTCTTTTGTCATCATTATCATTGATAATGGTATTTATTGTGCCAATGTTATAACAATTTTCGATCCGTCCGGAAGTGGTGGAAGAGGCATTACTTCCGCATATACCTCCAACCATATATCCTCCCGTTACTGATCCGGTATTATAGCAATTAAGAATCTTATTAGTACTTCGACCACATATGCCACCAGCCCTAGTACCCCAAACAGAGTTGGCAACCTTTCCTTTATTATAACAGCCTGTAATGGTCCCCCCGCCGTTCATTCCACAGATACCACCCAGATAGTTATCATTATTATATAAGCTGCTTACCATTCCTTCATTATAACAATTTCTAATAATTCCACTATTGAATCCAACGATTCCTCCTACATTGTAACCCTTTTTGAGACAGTAATAGCTATCTAGCACTCCAATATTTTCTACAATTGCATTGTCGATTGTATTCTGAAATATTCCTGCTTCATCAATAGTGTCTGAAACACAATATATACCACTGATCGTATGCTGTGCACCGTCAAATGTTCCACCATATTGTTGTATCGGTGTCCAATCACGCAATCCATCTACATCTTTCGTAAGGTCTCCATCATTAAGGACATTTTTATTGACAACAATATCCGCTGTCAGAACTGCCTTCGCATTTACATATTTATACCTCTCCTTATTCACTTTATCGGCAAACCAGTAAAGCTGACCGGCATTTCCGATCTCATAGGCATTATTAGAATTTAATACAGCCGGTTCGTAGGCGTCACAAGCCTTACAGAAACCATTCTCATATGTATGCTCCCGTTCTACCTTCGTCTCTGTTACATATCCAATCGGGCAATCCTTACATGCCACATTCTCGTAATGCTTTTGGCTGTCTATGTATGTACCACCTTTTGTCGCTTCGGTATTATGTGTATGTTTCTCATAGCTTTCAGATCCATACTCATCCATTTTATAATTTACAAAAATCTTCGCGTCTTCTTCCACGGTAAGCTTATCCAGATTTGTAATACTTGCACCTTCCGCAAACATAATCGTGCCAGCACTTGGAATCGTTAGATCTTCACATAAGGTCGCCGCTCCATAGATTCTCGCAGTGTTGTTCATGTTATCTACCACAATAGAATCTGTATATGTTCTCTTTATTGCTGAAAAGTCTATTTTTCCCGCTCTAATCTCACTATCCACGCAGTTAAGTGAACCCCCTACGAATACACGATCCGCTGTATTAATCTGACTTCCAGAACAGCTAATTGTATTTGCATCTATATGTCCTTCTACATGTAACTTTACATTTTCTAATGATACAATTCTTCTACCGATACCCGTCTTATCTATATCATCTTTAACATTTAATTCTATATTATTTACCGTAAGTGCATCTACGGATATAAAACCTTCACAATACAGTTTAGCGCTGTCCGTACCATTTTCTATGCCAGTAATATAGGCTGCATCAGAACTCGCTGAATCAATTAATCCTACGGTATTTTCACCATTGATTTGCAGATTCAAATCTCCACCATCATATATGATATCACCTAATTTTGCATTCGTCAGGGTAAGGGTATTCGTATCCGCATTATAACTCCATCCAGTACCTTCCGTCTCCCCTACTTTTCCATCATTTATAACATCGGCAGCCCCTAATTCCAAATTGACAGGTCTTTTAACCTCTTCCTCCGCCTGCACGGTGAGACTACCCCAGCCTGTCCCCTGTATCACAGACAGCACCATAAAACACGCCAGCAGCCATGCCAGTATCCTTGATCTTCGTTTTTTCATTCCCTCTCTTTTTCGCATAGGATCCCTCTCTTTCTTATCTCAGTTAACTATAATCATCATTTCTGCATGATAATCAAATGCACCGTATAAATGTGTGCATTTTCCCCTCACCATAACAAAAAAGCACGCTACTCTGATAGTAACATGCTTTTTTTGTAACATATTTTACTTGTTGTGACAACCTTTCTGGGACGAAATGCATTTTTCTGGGACGAACGGTTCCAAATCGACCATTTTTTATAGCAATACCGGCTGGATCTGCTCCTTTGCCAGTGCATATTCTACTGTCTCTGCAATCTTTGTCATATCCGCCACACAGGAATTCGGCTTTTTTGCCGCATCGTCCTGTCCAAACGGAACGAAATAGATATGCTTCATCACCATGAGCTTTCCGATGTTCTGCAGATTGATGCCAAGCGCATCGTTCGTGGAAATAGCAATGATCACGGGACGCCCGTTCCGAAGGTGCGACTTCGCCGCCATCAAAACCGGAGTATCCGTGATTCCATTTGCAAGCTTTGCTGCTGTGTTTCCCGTGCAGGGTGCGATCACAAGGGCATCGAACAGCTTCTTCGGTCCGACCGGTTCTGCGCCCTGTATCGTGTGAATCGCGCTTCTTCCTGTGATTGTCTCAATCTCTTTCACAAAGGACTTCGCCTCCGCAAACCGCGTATCCAGTTCATAGGCATGCTGTGAAAAAATCGGCGTGATACTCGCCGCCTCATCCCGTAGAAGCTCTATCTGTTTTTTTATCCTTTCGAACGTACAAAATGATCCGGTAATCGCAAATCCCAGATGACAGTCTGACCGCATACCTTATGGCTCCTTTTTGTTAGTCCGAAGGAGTCTCCGTGACGAGCGCATGCTCGTAGATACCGGAAGCAATCACAGTTCCTGCTTCCTTTGGATACAGCTTTCCGGGGATACCCAGATAGATGTCTGCCCGAATGCCGTGTGCCTTACAATACGCAAAATCCGTTCCGCCCGGGCTTGAAGCTATATCATAGATGAGAATCGACGGGGAAAACCATTGCAGATGCCCGGCGTCTAAGACCATCGCCGGTATCGTGTTGAACACATAGCTGTATTTGTCATAGGCGTAATGATCCCACTGTGCAAGATTCCGGTATCCATATGCATGCTGTTCAATCTCGGTTTTCAGTTCCTTCCGTCTGACTGCAACATCCACATGTGCCCCGGCTTTTGCAAGTGCATCCGCAATTGCTTTTCCGCAATGCCCATATCCAAGTACAAGACAGTGGCTTTCCAAGAGCACGGCATCTCTTCCGGCGATTGACAGGATTCCCTGTGCGGTGAGCTGCGCATTCTCCGTCACAAGTGTTTCAAGCTGCAGATATGGATGACAGGTAACACCTTTTTCCTGCAGCTTCTGCCGACTTGCCGCTGACAGCAGACCGTGATATAAGATCTGGTCGTCTGTCATGTACGCACACAGAATCTCCTCCTCTGCCTCCGAAAGCTTCGGTGCGGTGATCACACACGCATCCGCAACCGGTTCTTCCGGGTTCTCATATACATCATATCCAAGATGATAAAAATATCCGGCGACACTCTCCATCCGCGGATCGTGTCCGAAAACAATGATATTCCGCATACGCTGTCACATCCTCCTTACGATACTCTATTATATGCATACTGCTTGGGAAAGGTCTCTTGCTTCTCAATAAAAAAATGCATCGAATACGGTTCCAATATAATAAGAAAAATCCTTTTTGTCTACAGTTTCTGCTGCATACACCGGATATCCGGCAAGCCGGGTGTCCCCGATGGATACCTGCAGGGTGCCGACCATGTCGCCCCGTGCAACCGGTGCGGTCAGTCCGCTTTCCGGTACAAACCGCTGCTGTACCGTCTCCGAGTCAGAAAGCAGAACGGTAAGCTTCCCCTCACACGTACCGGAAATGGTCGGTTCCAGGCCTTCTGCGACCGGAATAGCAGGAATCTGCACACCTGCAAGTTCGATTTCCCGGTATTCATAGTTTGCATCGCCATATGCAAGCAGGGCTCTCGTATCTGCCCATTTGTAATGCCGGTTGTGCGGCCAGCCACACGCAAGCAGCGCCACGATAAAATGTTTTTCTCCGACATTCACCGCCGCCACATAGCAATACCCGGCATTCCCGGTGAATCCCGTTTTCCCGGCGAGCACGCCATCCATGCGATCGAGCAGCGCATTCTTATTATATACTGTAAACTGCCGTGTACCATCACAACTTGCGAATGTATACTGCCGTGTCTGGCAGATTGCCTGAAACGCTTCTTTCTGTTCCGACTGCGTAACGCAATACCGCATGAGCTGTGCCAGCTCACGGGCGGTCGTATGGTGTACACCGCCTGCATCCTCGGCGTCTAATCCGTTCGGTGTGATAAAATATGTATCATGCAGTCCGATTTCCGCCGCCTTCCGGTTCATCATCTGTGCGAATGCCTCCACGCTTCCCCCGACCTGTTCTGCCACTGCACATGCGCTGTCATTGTGGCTCTCTAACATCATAGAATACAGAAGATCTTGCAGCACATACCGGTCACCGGCATGAAGCCCTAACCGTACCTCCGGCATCTTTGCCGCGTAGCTGCTCACAGTCACAACATCATCCGGATTTCCATATTCAAGCGCGAGAATCAGTGTCATGATCTTTGTCGTGCTAGCCATAGGAAGCGCCTCATCCGGTGCCCTTCCGTATAATACCCGCCCGGTATCCGCATCCATCAGCACTGCCGCCTTCGCATACAACTTCGGTTCCTCCGCCGCAGAAGACGGAACCGGACACCCACAGATCACAACGATCATAACGAGTAGATATACAATATAGTTCTTCATGCTGTTCCTTTCTTATCACGCTTCTCAGACATCTACTCCATTATATGGATAATTGTGACGAGTTAGACTTTCTAATTGAAATCGTTTCCGAAATCCTGTAAAATAAATAGAAGAATTTTCGACGAAGGATGACGCGTATGGCAACACTTTTTACATCTGAATTAGAGGAAGGTATGGTTACACTGACCGACACCTACTCCAACAGTGGCAAGCTGATCGTACCGAAGGATACGGTGCTTACGAAGAGTATCATCCAGATGCTTTCTGGCAATGATGTTGTATTTGTTGATATCTCTGATATCGTGGAACCTATTGTCGAATCACAGGAAAACGATCTCTCCTCTGCGCTTGACACTGAGAAAATAAAAGAAAAACCACAATACAAAAAATTCGTCCACCGTTATGAGAAAAGCATCTCCGAAATGGGCGATCATTTAAACGATATTGTCTACAAGAATGCTCCGATTGACGTGGATATGATGCTTCAGAACACCATGACGACGATGAAAGCGTTAAATGACTCCCCTCTCAGCATCTTCACAATGCTTTCAACCATGAAAAACTATGATGATTCGACCTTTAACCATTCATTAAACGTCGCTCTCATCTGCAATATCTTCGCTGACTGGCTGAATCTGTCCGAAGATGACAAGAAACTCATCACCGCCTGCGGTCTGTTCCATGATGTAGGCAAGCTGCTGATTCCGGATGCGATATTGAAGAAGCCGGGCAGGCTCACGAAGGACGAGTTCGACATTATCAAAACCCATCCGGTCAAAGGGTATCAGCTGTTACAGAAGAACAAGCTCGATCCGCATATCCAGTATGCCGCCCTGATGCACCACGAGAAATGCGATGGCTCCGGCTACCCGATTGGCTTAAAAGGCAACCAGATTGACTGGTGTGCCCAGATCGTCACGATTGCAGACATCTACGAGGCTATGACAGCAAAACGCGTCTATCGCGGACCGATCAGTCCATTTAAAGTCATCAACATGTTCGAGGAAGACGGACTAAAAAAATACAATCCAAAATACCTGCTTACTTTCTTAGAGCACGTGGTAAACAGCTATATGAATTGTAAAGTCCGTTTAAGCAACGGTGAGGAAGGTGACATTGTCTTTATCAACAAAGTCCGTCTCTCCAAACCGATGGTAAAAACAAATAATAATTTTATCGATTTGTCGAAACAGACTGATATTAACATCGACAGTATATTATAAATGGGTATCTGCAAACAGATACCCATTTTTCTATCTCTCTTTATACTTCTACTTTGATATTTACTTCGTCCATTGCCTCCTGACGGAATCGTTCGATCTTGTCCGGGGTGATAGATGGAAGCTCGTCCATCGAAGAAACACCGAAACATCTTAAGAAATCCTCGGTTGTTCCAAACAGGATTGGTCGACCGACCGCATCCAGTCTTCCGACTTCGGTAATCAGATTGTATTCTACCAGACGATTGATTGCATGCACGCATGATACACCACGGATTGCTTCGATCTCCTGTCTTGTGACCGGCTGCTTATATGCCACGATGGAAAGTGTCTCCATCAGTGAATCCGTCAGACTATGCTTCTTCGGGATATTCACCAGACTGGATAAAATATCATAATATTCATTTTTCGTACAGAGCTGATATGCATTCTCCAGCTTCACAATCTTGATGCCGCGATCCTCTTCCTCATAACGCACCATCATATCGTCCAGAATCTTCTGTACTGTCTTTCCGTCTATCTGCAGCACATCTGCCAGATCCTTCAGCTCAACTGCATCGCCCATGGAAAAAAGGATTGCCTCAATGGCAGCCTCTGTCTTTTTTACGCTTTCTTCCATCTATGTATCTTCCTCTCACTTTCCATCTCTTTGTCTCTATGCTTCCAGCGAATCGATAATGATATCTCCAAACAGCTCATCCTGCCGGATCGTGATATCGCCAACCTTCATCAGCTCTAAGATTGCCATAAAGGTTACGATGATATTAATCTTCGTCGCCTGAATCTCCAGCAGTGTCTTGAAATTAATACCCTTTAGTCCTCGGATGCTCGCCCGGATATCGTCCATCTTATCTTCGATCCGCACTTCGTCCTTCTCGATCGTTCCGAATTTACTACGCACCGGATCAACACGGTCAACCGTACGCTTCATCACCTGGGTAAATATCTCATTTAACTTCGCGAGTGTCACATCTCCGATCACCTCTGCCGGATCAATCTCCTCTTTGTATTCGAGGACTTCCTTCGGAATCGTCGCCGGCTTATAATAGTTCTTTCCGGCATCGAGGTTCATATCCTTCAGCTCGAGCGATGCGTATTTGTACATCTTGTATTCCAACAGACGACGCACAAGCTCGGCACGCGGATCCTCCTCTGCTTCCTCTTCCTTCTCCTCGCGTGGCAGTAACATCTTCGCCTTAATAGAAATCAATGTCGCTGCCATCACGAGAAATTCACTCATCACGTCCAGATTTTCCTCCTGCATACGATTCAGGTAATCCAGATACTGCTCGGTAATCTCGACGATTGGAATATCAAATATATTAAATTTGTTCTTATCGATCAGATGCAGTAGCAGGTCAAGCGGACCTTCAAACTGATTGATCTTGAATTCTAATTTTTCGTCCATACCTGGCTATTCTATCATCTTTTAGATAATAATGCAAACCATTCCGCCGTTCGAATCGTTGACGATTTTCTCCATCGTATCCTGTAATTTCTGCTGGCTTTCCTGCGTGATCTTGTTGACCTTCGCCGAAAGTCCATCCTCCACAAGCTGGCGCACCGTCTTACCAAATATATTCACATCCCAGATATCGTCCTGCTTCTCCCCATCCTGATGGATATATGCGATCAGATCTTTCGCCTGTTCCTCAGAGCCGACGATCGGTGCAATCTCAGTCGTGATATTCGCCTTGATCAGATGGATGGACGGTGCCTGCGCCGTCAATTTCACGCCGAACTTGTTTCCGGACTTGATGATCTCCGGTTCACCCAGCCGGATATCGCCTGCATCTGGTGTTACCGAGCCATAGCCGGTCTTAAACGACTGCATCAGCGCAGTACTTACCTTCGCACACTGGGACTTTGTTGCAGCAAGCGACTTGACTGCTTTCATGAAATCGTATTCGTTCTGGATCGGTTCACCCATGATCTCAGAGAGCATTGCATAGTAATATTCTGGTTTTAATACAAGACGGATCTCGACAGAGCCATCTGCCAGGTTGAGTGCCTGCATCTCGATGGACTGCAGATATTCATCCTCGACAAACGCATAGTTCGTCGCATCCTTCATCAGATACATCTGACTAAAGATCTGGTTTGTCTTCTCCACGATTTTCTGTTTGATTGCATCCTTCATATCGAGTGCTTCCACCCATTTGGGGATATCAAACTTCACGCAGGTCACCGGGAAATCCAACAACAGTGCTTCAAAAATATGTACGACATCGGCTTTCCGCAGCTGGTCACAGTTGATTGGCAATACCCCGACACCATACTCTGCTTCCATCTGCTGTGCAAGCTCCAGTGTCTCCGGGCTGGCTGGCTTTCTCGTATTTAAGATCACGATAAACGGCTTGCCGAGCGTCTTTAACTCCTGAATCGTCTGTGTCTCCGGCTGTATGTACGCACTTCGGTCAAGCTCCGAGATTGTATCGTCACAGGTGACAACGATGCCGACGGTCGAATGGTCGTAGATGACCTTCTTCGTTCCAATCTCTGCCGCCTTTGTAAACGGGATATCATAGTCAAACCACGGTGTCTTCACAAGCCGTTCCTTGCCGTCCTCCTCGTGTCCCTCTGCGCCCTGCACCATGTAACCGACACAGTCAATCATACGGCATTTGAAATGTACCCCATCCTCGAACAGCACTTCAACGGCTTCCTTCGGAATAAACTTTGGTTCTGTCGTCATCACGGTTTTTCCGGCAGCCGACTGTGGCAGCTCATCCATGGCACGCTTCCGATTATTATCATCCGCAATCGCCGGAAGCACCATCAGCTCCATAAATCGCTTGATAAAGGTCGATTTTCCTGTCCGCACCGGACCGACCACACCGATATAGATCTCGCCATTGGTTCGTGTTTCTATATCCTTATAAATGTTCATCCAAGCACTAGCCTCCTATATTCCTACCTGACTATGTTCAATAACTCAATATAATATATGTCCGGCTACATGATTTATTCCAAAAAAATAGAAGCCGTCCTCTGACAGCTTCTATTTCACTTCTTTATTGATATATGTCTCTAGGCCTGCTCATTGTCCCATGCAAGTCTTGTCGATTCAGAAGTACGGTTTCTGGTGAGCAGCATCTTCATACCCTCTTCTGCGTTTAAATCCTCAAACAACAACCGATTGACGACCGACACGATCGGCATCTCCACACCATATTTCTGGCTGAGTTTGTAAGCTGCCTTTGCAGAATACACGCCCTCAACAACCATCTGTACTTCATCCATTGCTTCCTTATAGGTCTTACCCTGTCCCATCAGGAATCCTGCCTTTCGGTTCCGGCTATGCTTGGATTCACAGGTCACGATCAGATCTCCAATTCCGGAAAGACCTGCAAATGTCTCAAGCTCACCGCCCATCGCAGTTCCAAGACGGATGATTTCCGCTATACCACGTGTGATGATCGCAGCCTTTGCATTGTCACCACATCCGAGTCCGTCACCAACACCTGCCGCAAGCGCGATGACATTCTTCAGTGCCCCGCCAAGCTCAATACCGATCACATCCGGGCTCGCGTACACACGGAAGTAATCGTTCATAAATGCATCCTGGATCATAAGCGCGGTCTTCTCATCCTTAGCACCGGCAACCACGGTTGTCGGCATACGCTTTCCAACTTCCTCTGCGTGGCTTGGACCGGATAAGACGCCAACCTTGCACTGTGGAATCTCTTCGTGTATTACCTCTGTCAGAGTCTTGAGGGATTCATCCTCAATTCCCTTCGATACATTTACAATTGTCTGTGCCCCTGTTATGTAAGGTGCGACACGTTTCGCCGTGCTTCTGATAAATGGCGATGGAACGACCATCACGAGAAGCTCTGCATCCTTGCACACCTCCTGCTCATCTGTCGTAAAACGCACCGAATCCGGCAGCTTCACGCCAGGCAGCTTCGTCAGATGTTCCCGTTTCGTGTCAAGCATCTCAATTTCCTTTTCGTCCACAGACCACACAGTAATATCATGTCCATTGTCTGATAACAGTACCGTCAACGCTGTACCCCAGCTTCCGGCACCCAATATACCGATCTTCATACGTTAACCCCCTTTATGAAACCGCTTTTTTCGCGCCTAATTTATTTTCCTCATGATGCAACAGCCGCACGATGTTCGCATGATGCCGCACGATCGCCATTCCGCAGATCACGGCTACCACGATCACGCTCTCCACCATCGCATGATACGATGGTGCACTCGCCAGATCAAAGCCGTATTTCCCATGGAATGCGAAGATCGCATACTCGATACAGAACATCGTCACGATGGTGATGGAACCAAGGGAGACATATCTGGTAATCGCTACGATCACAATAAACGCAATCAAACAACTGACGATAATCACAGGATCTAAGAAACCAACGATAATCCCAGCGGTTGTCGCAATTCCCTTTCCTCCCTTAAAATGCAGATAACAAGGGAAGTTATGTCCAAGCACTGTGCCAAGTCCGGCATAGGCAAGATACAGATACACCTCGTTTGGATACAAATGTCCGATCACAACATGCACGATCGCACTGATGATGATTGCCTTGAACAGATCGCCGATAAATACGATCAGTCCGGCTTTCTTTCCGAGTACCCGGAGGGCATTCGTTGTTCCAGCGTTGCCGCTTCCATGCTCTCTAATATCAATGCCTTTCATTCTTCCATAGATATACGATGTCTGAAGCAGTCCAAATGCATAGCCTGCCACCAGACAGATCACTCTCGCTAGTATCATGATTATTTTTCTTTCCTCTCCCGTATAATGAACTTCAGCGGCGTTCCCTTAAATCCAAACGCCTCCCGTATTTTATTCTCGATGTATCTCGTATAAGAAAAATGCATCAGTTCTTTATCATTGACAAAGATGACAAACGTCGGCGGCTTCACAGAAACCTGTGTGATATAGTAAAGTCTCAGGCGTTTACCCTTGTCTGAAGGTGGCTGGTTCAAAGCAACTGCCTCTGCCATGATCTCATTTAAGACACCGGTTGCCACACGAAGCGAATGGTTCTCGATAACCATGTCAATCGTCTCAAAAAGCTTCGGCAGACGCTGACCGGTCTCCGCAGAGATAAAGAGCAGTTCCGCATACGGCATATACGAAAGCTTCTCACGCACATCCTCGGTGAACTTCTTCATTGTCTTGTCATTCTTCTCGATTGCATCCCATTTATTGACGGCGATAATCATACCCTTGCCGCGCTCATGGGCGATACCTGCGATCTTCGTATCCCTGTCTCTTATACACATCTCCGAGCCCACGAGACATGCGCAGATCTCGT
>ENA-OZUR01000298-OZUR01000298.1-human-gut-metagenome-genome-assembly--contig:-NODE-298-length-13744-cov-5.234203_pt1 | contig 13744 bp, 10 predicted proteins | sample MGYA00243435_ERZ654025 | MGnify/ENA primary metagenome ERZ654025 (study PRJEB26926, sample SAMN06164585) | human gut metagenome | biome: ENVO:00009003; feature: ENVO:2100002; material: ENVO:00002003... | reverse complement strand
ATGTCTCGTGGGCTCGGAGATGTGTATAAGAGACAGCATCAGTATACAAACATCAGGTATCCGTTCCCATTTGATCCACCGTATGTACCACAGGATATTCCATGTGGAACATATGTACATACCTTTGTTTATCACAAAGATGAAAATGCACCAAAAGCTTTCTTGAATTTTGAAGGAGTAGACAGTTGCTTTTATGTATGGATCAATGGCTCTTATGTAGGGTATAGCCAGGTTTCTCATATGACCAGTGAGTTTGATATCACCGACCTCCTTCGGGACGGAGAGAACAGCATAGCGGTTCTGGTCATGAAGTGGTGTGATGGTTCCTATTTGGAAGATCAGGACAAATTCCGTATGAGTGGTATTTTCCGGGATGTGTACATTTTGAAACGCCCAAAACAGGCAATCAGTGATTATCATATTAAAACAAGAATTGAGGATATGCTTGCAAAAGTAGAAATTGAAATGAAATTCTACTCTCCGTTAAATGTAAAAATTTCGATTGAAGATAGAAACGGAGCAGTTGTAGCACTAGGAAGTATTGCTGAAGAAGGAACAGCTGTATTAGAAATCGCAAGTCCGGAACTTTGGAATACAGAAAATCCATATCTATATAAACTGATTCTTGAAACAGAGAATGAAGTAATTGTAGATCACATTGCATTAAGAAAGATAGAGATTAAAGACCAGGTCATTTACCTAAATGGACAGAAGATTAAATTCCGTGGTGTCAATCGACATGATTCCGATCCGGTTACTGGATTTACAATCAGTCTGGAACAGCTCACAACCGATCTTACGTTAATGAAGCAGCATAATTTTAATGCGATCCGTTCCAGCCACTATCCGAACGCACCATTTTTCTATGAAATGTGTGACAAGTATGGATTCATGGTGATAGATGAAGCAGATATTGAAGCTCATGGTCCATTTATGATCTACAGAAAAGAAGACACCGATTACAATCGGTTCAAACGATGGAATGAGAAGATTGCAGATGATCCGGTATGGGAAGAGGCAATCGTTGATCGCGTAAAACTCATGGTGGAACGTGACAAAAACCGTTTCTGTATTGTTATGTGGTCAATGGGAAATGAGAGTGCTTATGGCTGCAACTTTGAAAAAGCACTGGAATGGACAAAGAATTTTGATCCAGAACGCATCACACAATATGAGAGTGCAAGATACCGTAATTATGATGAAACATATGATTACAGCAATCTGGATGTGTACAGCCGGATGTATCCGGCGCTTTCCGAAATTCAGGAATATCTGGATAAAGATGGAAGCAAACCCTTCCTTTTGGTAGAGTACTGTCACAGCATGGGAAACGGACCTGGAGATTTTGAAGATTACTTCCAGATGATTCAGGATAATGATAAAATGTGCGGCGGCTTTGTCTGGGAATGGTGTGACCATGCGATTGCTCATGGAACTGCTGAGAATGGAAAGACTATATATGCTTATGGGGGCGACCATGGCGAAGAAATTCATGATGGCAACTTCTGTATGGATGGATTAGTATATCCGGACAGAACGGTACATACAGGACTTTTGGAATACAAGAATGTTTATCGCCCGGCAAGGGTTATTTCCTATGACAAAGAAAGCGGAGAACTGGTGCTTCATAACTACATGGATTTTGATGACTTGAAAGATTATGTGAAGATCAGTTATGAACTGACGCAGGACGGGCTTGTAATCAGCAAAGGTAAACTCCCAGAAGTTTCAGCAGCACCACACAGTGAAGGAAAAATAAACCTTAAAATTAATGTGCCAGAGAGTGGAAAATGTTATTTAAAATTTATTTACCATCTGAAAAAGAAATTGCCACTGTTGGATGAAGACCATATTCTTGGATTTGATGAAATTGAGGTAAGTAAAGAGGATACAAAATGTAAACTTGCAGAGAAATGGCTGCAAAAAACAGCAGTGGACTCTGAGTTACAGGTAAATGAAAATGATACACAGATTCATATCAAGGGGCGTGAATTTGCTTATACCATAGACAAACGTACTGCACTCTTTACAGAGATGAAATTCGCAGGGCGGGAATACTTGAACCATCCGATGGAATTAAATATTTGGAGAGCTCCAACAGATAACGATATGTACATCAAGTCTGAATGGAAGAAAGCCCACTATGATAAGGCTTACACAAGAGCCTATACGACAGAGGTTGTGCAGGGAAAACATGGTGTGAAGATTACAAGCCATGCTTCCGTTGTGGCAGAGACAGTACAGAAGATTCTTGATGTGACGATCACATGGAAAATAGAAGCTGCTGGAAAGATTGATGCAGATATTGCAGTAACAAAAGATGATGAATTTCCGGACCTGCCAAGATTTGGTGTGAGGATGTTCCTGGATAAAAAACTTTCAGCTGCACGATACTTTGGAATGGGACCACAGGAAAGTTATTGTGATAAACATCAGGCTGCGAGCCACGGTTTGTACCGGGCAGATGTAGGGGATTTACATGAGGACTATATCCGTCCACAGGAAAATGGAAGCCATTATGATTGTGAATATGTAGAACTTAACAACAGCCGATATGGAATTGTGGTATCCGCAGAAAAGGCATTTTCATTCAATGCTTCTTATTATACACAGGAAGAACTTGAGAAGAAAACGCATAATTATGAACTGACAGAATCAGATAGTGTAGTATTTTGTGTTGACTATGCACTAAATGGCATTGGTTCTAACAGTTGTGGTCCAGTTGTATTGGAGCAGTACCGATTTGATGATGTATTATTCCGGTTCCAGTTTACACTGATACCGTATATAAAGGGATAATAAAGTTTCATGTAACCCGTAAACAAGGAAAGAGAGTCTGATTGTTATGTAAAGTCCGGATATACAGAGCAATCAGACAAAATCAGAGAAAAAAACAGAATTAGATATCATACGGTTAGCCATATTGAGATTCTAAGTGCGATGAAGATGAGGAGCAAAGAAATTCGATGGAAGAAAAAAGGTATTTGAAATGGTATAACAAAATTGGATATGGTTCAGGTGATATTGCAGGTAATGTAGTCTATGCGTTCCTGACATCTTTTATGATGGTCTATCTGACGGACTCAGTAGGACTTGCTGCAGGTGTCGTGGGTACCCTGATTGCCCTATCAAAACTATTTGATGGTTTTACGGATATATTTTTTGGATCAATGATTGACAAAACACACAGTAAAATGGGAAAAGCGAAACCCTGGATGCTATACGGATATATTGGTTGTGCCATTACGCTGGTCGGCTGCTTTGCAGTACCGGTGAGTTTGGGAACAACGGCTAAATATGCATGGTTCTTTATTTCTTATACACTGTTAAATGGTGTGTTTTATACAGCAAACAATATTGCTTATTCAGCACTTACGTCACTGATTACAAAGAACAGCAAAGAGCGTGTACAGATGGGATCTTACCGTTTTATTTTTGCATTTTCAACAAGTCTTCTGATTCAGGCGATTACAGTTGGATTTGTAGATAAATGTGGTGGAGATGCTGCGGCATGGAGAACGGTTGCTATTATCTATGCAATCATTGGTCTGGTCGTAAATACGATTTCAGCACTTTCTGTTAAGGAACTTCCGGAGGAAGAACTTAATGAAGGAGAAGTAAAGAATGATAATGAAAAGTATGGAATGGTACAGGCATTCAAGCTTCTTGTTAAAAACAAATATTACATGATGATTTGTGGAACATATATTTTACAGCAGTTATATGGTGCCATGATTGGAGCTGGCATTTATTACATGACATGGGTACTGAAAAATAAGAATTTGTTTGGACAATTTGCATGGGCAGTAAATATTCCACTGATCATTGCCCTGATTTTCACACCGACATTAGTTGGTAAGTGGAAAGGTATGTATAAACTGAACTTAAGAGGTTACGTCTTAGCAGTCATCGGTAGAGCACTTGTTGTTGTTGCCGGATATATGGGCAGTGTTCCGCTGATGATGGCATTTACAGCTCTTGCAGCCTTAGGTCAGGGACCATGGCAGGGAGATATGAATGCAGTTATCGCATCTTGCTCTGAATACACTTATCTTACGCAGGGAAAGAGAATTGACGGAACGATGTACTCTTGTACTTCTCTTGGTGTAAAAATCGGTGGAGGTATTGGAACCGCTGTTGTTGGATGGATGCTTGAGTTCAGTGGATATGTCGGAACAAATGCAACTCAGCCACAGTCTGCACTTGATATGATGCAGTTCATGTATCTTTGGCTTCCGTTAATCTTTGATGTATTGATTATGTTTGTACTTTCAAGAATGAATGTAGAAGATGCAAATAAAAAACTGAAAGCAGAAAAAAAAATTGCTGCAGATGAAGTAACAGATGCATCGGACATAAATTAGAATTGACAGGAGAAAGCGTTGTCTGGTCATTGATGAGACAGTGCTTTTTTCTATATATAAAGTGATTGAACTGTATTTTGAAAATAAAAAAGGACCACTTCATTTTTGTGAAATGGCCTTAAGAAAATATTCAGTTTTCACAAAATAGTCCTTTTAGTATTTATACATGGTAAGGATGCTCAAAATATTCAGTGTAGAATACTAAAAGGTCATTCAGATATTTTTTTAGGTTGCTCATTTGCAATTCCTCCTTTCCTTATTTACAAGTTGATTATAAGATAGGTGTAAAAGGATTGCTTGCCAAATCGAAAGAAGATATAGACAAATGTTGCAAAGGGGAGTATTTCATGCAGTTAAAATATGTTGACACAAAAGAGGAGATCATAGCAATAAATAGGAAGTCAAAACATATTGAACCACATCTTCATAATGCACTGGAGATCGTTTGTGTAACAAGTGGAGCATTAGAACTTGGTGTCGGACAGGAACTATACCATATGGAAAAAGGAGATATAGGCTTTGTATTTCCAGATGTTATTCATCACTATCAGGTACTGACACCCGGTGTAAATAAAGCGACTTATCTGATTGCATCGCCATTTACGATAGCCAAATTTGCAGATATCATGCAATCCATGGCTCCTGAATACCCAATCATCAAAGCGGAAAAGGTTGAACCGGAGGTATATAGAGTTATAAATGCAATTTTAGAGACAGAACAGTCGGATATTACTGTTGCACAGGCATATCTTCAAATTGTGTTGGCACGCTGCATAGGAAAATTAAATTTGGTAGAAAAGAGTAATGTGGGGAGCAACGATCTTATTTACCAGACAGTTTCCTATATATCAGCAAATTTCAAGAAGAAGTTTTCGTTGGAAGAGATGGCAAAAGACCTGGGCGTGAGCAAATATGTTTTATCCAGACTCTTTTCCAAGACATTTCATAGAAACTTTAATCAATATCTTAACGATGCAAGGCTGAACTATGCATGCCATCGTTTGGAAAATACGAGTGATTCTATTACAAACATTTGTCTGGATAGTGGATTTGAAAGTCAGAGAACATTTAACCGAGTATTTAAAGAAAGATATAAAATATCACCAAGTGATTATCGAAGTACTTGTGTGAAAGATATGTTGACATAAAAGGTTCTGTTGATCGAAATATTTACTTTGATTTTACAGTGCTATGTATTTGATTTTTTCACAGACTCCTTAAATCCTATAATTTCAAGCTTTTGCGATACTTTGTTGTTCATATCATTATTCACCCACCAGGTGAAGAAAATATATGGTAAAATAGACGTAACAAAACCTATAGATTGGAGTCTTTTACCATGAATAACAACCACCGAATCACACTGAGCACCAATAAGAACATTATTGTTGAGTTTACAAATGATACAATAAATCGTTCTGAATAAAGTGTTTTTCAGGAAACATCCAATTTAGGAATTTTGATTAAGAGAGAGATAATAAAATGAAAATATGTTATATAGTTGTTTCAGCTTTTTTGATTATTTTCTATCCAAGACAATTAACACATCTTATGTGCTTTGGGAGACATCGTGATAAGAATATTGTCAAAAGCAAAGCTGCTTATTGGGGAATATATTTGTTTTGGACAATTATTTTTTTGATTGGTTGTCTGATGATGGGTTCAGCGATGAAAGTAAATTCTACAATGGATAAATTAGTGTATTATTTCATTTTAGGAAGTGATAATAGGGATTGTGTTGAATTGGGAAGTGAAGAGAATGATGAGGCATATATTTCTACATATTATACACGAAAGGAAATCAATGAGAGCTTTTTATTTGAGGTTGTCCAAAAACATGAATATGCATATGAGATGTGTCAATTACAGGAGTTGATAATTAAGAAACAGGATGAAAGATGGATACTTTATTTGAATGATGAGGTGATGGGATATGTAGAAGTAAAAAAAGGTTTTTTAATTAAGGAGTTTTGTTTTGTGTGGGATAGGCAAAAAATAGACCAAAGGAGGCAGTTATATGAGTAAAAAAATGTGCAAGAGGATATTTTCAGTAATTTTATCATTAGGTCTTGTTATGGTTCAATCCATGAATGTTAATGCAGCAGGTAATGAAATTGGTAAATATTCAGTATTCGTTTAGTGGCAGATATGCGGTGCGGACAGGCATCTATTTGGGATTTTAAAAAATAGCAAAAATCTCTGGACACTGCAACAAACAGGAGCCTCGCAGGAACACTGCTGTAAAATTCGCGTAGTATGAGCGTATTTTGCAGCAGTGCTCCTGCGAGGCCCCGTCATTTAAGCCAATAAACTGAAACACTTTATTTCTTCTTCTTCCACGCAAGTAGCCTCTCCACATGCAGCGGCTTCCCCTGAACAGCCTGCACCTTCAATCTGTTTTCCTCACTGAAACCAACCAGAATATCATGATTAGCCTCAGCCAGATAATCGATGATACCATCGATATCAGACTTCGTGTTCTTCGGACAATGAATATACAGATGCTTATTTGCGGAAATATGCAGTGTATATGAGATGCTGAAATGATACCACAGAATCTTGTGCAGGGTAGAGTATTTGTAAATCCATAAAATCTCTTTGATAGGCACGATGGCATTGCCATAAGGCGAGGTCATGATAAAATAGTGCTCTGTGATAAACATGTCCTCGGTGGCAAGCTGTGGCAGTGTCGCAAGCTCCTCCTCAGCCTCGGCAAGCAGCTTGTGCGGATTGCCAAATACAACAAGATTCTGACATGCCGGTGCCAAAACAGGAAACCTGATGCACAGGATGTAGAATATCAGGCTGATAACAGCATAGATGAGAGTGCCAAAATAAAAAACAAACATAAAAATAGTAGTTTTCAAATGGTACTCAGGCTCATTAAGATAGTAGCCTGTTATGGTATCGGAGAGTCCCTTGGAATCCCAACTCAGATCCTTAGACAGTTTATTTACAAACTGTGTGTAGGTGCCCTTTCCCTTTACGATTTTACCGACCACCGTGAGTTTGTCGATAGAGGGCAGACCCTCCTCACAGGTGGATGGTGCAAGCAGTACAATAGAGCAGTGCTTATCACGCATGCAGTAGTAGTAATAGCCCTTGATATCGTTGCCGTCCTTCATGGTGTAGCCGGTAAAGTAAAGCTTTTTAAGGGTGGTTTTTACATATCTGTCCGAATCCTTGTATGCAGCTTCAAAGCTGACAGAATCGTCAATGTGTATGGGCGATAAAATATCTCCGAGTGAAAATGCAAACCATAGCACGGTAAGCAGAATGATGTATACAATCGGAGAGAAAAGACGCCTTTTGTAAAATGCTTTGATGTTTTTTGTTATGTAGTGTTCGTAATTATCAATCATATGCTTAGTATAATGGTTTTTGTGCCTTATATCAACCTTGATTTTGATACATTTAATTGTTATTATATAATCAATAGTAACTATTCAGAACCACTGAGAACAAAAAAGCTGATGCGTCATGCTCGCATGTAAGCAGCAGGTTTTCTTGTTCTCAAGGTGGCTCGAATAGAGCCACCCCCACACATATGAGCAAAATTAGCTGCAAAGCAGCGGGAAAGCACGAGTATCGTGCGTTTTTGCGAATGTGCGTGGGATGGTTCTGAATAGTTACGGTAAATAGAAACACGAAATGAGGTAATTATGGAAGCATACACGAGTTTTGCCCGGGTGTATGACATGTTCATGGACAATGTGCCATATGAGGTGTGGGGCAGATATATTGTCGAAAAACTGCGTGCAAATGGCATAGACAGTGGATATGTCGTGGACTTAGGCTGTGGTACGGGAAAGCTTACCACGCTTCTTGCAGATGCAGGCTATGATATGATAGGCATTGACAATTCTTTTGACATGCTTGATATGGCGCTTGAGAGAGAGGATGACAGAATCCTTTATCTGATGCAGGATATGAGAGAGTTTGAACCGGGAGAAAAGGTGAGTGCCGTTGTAAGCGCATGTGACAGCATCAATTATATTCTTGAGCCTGAGGATCTTCAGGCAGTTTTTTTCTGCGTGAGCGAAAGTCTTAAAGAGGGTGGCATTTTTATATTTGATATCAATACTCCATACAAATATGAGGTGCTCATGGCTGATAATACCATAGCTGAAAACCGTGATGAGGGCAGCTTTATATGGGACAATTATTATGATGCCGATGAGAAAATAAACGAGTATGACCTGACACTTTTTATAAAGGAGCAGTCAGAGGATGAGGATGACATCTACAAGAAGTTTGAGGAAACTCATTTCCAGAGATGCTATGAGATTTCAGAGCTTAAGGAGCTTCTTGAGCAGTCGGGACTTGTGTTTGATGCGGTGTATGATGCGTACACAGACAATCAGGTGAAGTGTGACAGTGAGAAGGTCACTGTAATTGCACATAAAGCATAGAATTAGATAATGAGAGGTAAATTATGTCAGATTATATAGTAAGAGCAACAGCGGCGGATGCCAATATCAGAGCATTTGCTGTAACATCAAGGGAGATGGTGGAGACCGCCAGAGAGGATCACATGACAACACCTGTCATGACGGCGGCACTTGGAAGACTTCTTTCTGCGGGAGCCATGATGGGAGCTATGATGAAGGGCGATAAGGATATCATAACTCTTCAGATACAGTGCAGCGGACCTGCAAAGGGGCTTACCGTCACAGCAGATTCGCACGGCAATGTAAAGGGCTTTGCCATGAATCCACAGGTTGAGCTGCCACTCAATGCAGCAGGCAAGCTTGATGTGGGAGGAGCGCTTGATCTTGGAATACTTACAGTCATAAAGGATATGGGCTTAAAGGAGCCGTATTCAGGTCAGTGTGAGCTTAAAACAGGTGAGATAGCTGAGGATCTGACCTATTATTTCGCCACATCTGAGCAGATTCCGTCGGCGGTTGGTCTTGGCGTGCTGGTGGATAAGGATCAGAGCGTAAAGCAGGCAGGCGGATTTATCATCCAGCTTATGCCGTTTACACCGGATGAGGTTGTGGACAGGCTTGAAAAGAAAATCACAGAGATTGATTCGGTGACACAGATGCTTGACAGGGGGCTGACTCCGGAGCAGATACTTGAGGAAATTTTAGGGGATTTCGGGCTTGAAATCACAGATACGACTGAGACACGCTTCCACTGTGACTGTTCAAAGGAGCGTGTGAGCAGAGCACTTTCCACATTAAGTAAAAAGGATCTTGATTCCATTATCGCAGATGGTGAGAGCATTGAGGTAAAGTGCCAGTTCTGTAATAAGGCATATGAGTTTACGGTGGATGAGTTGAAGGAGATGCGCTAATTGAAGGACGGATATATAAAGGTCGCTGCAGCGACACCAAAGGTAAAGGTAGCTGATACTGTATACAACGGACAGCTTATTAAAGCTCTTATGAAGGAGTGCACTGACAACGGGGCAAAGGTGGTTGTTTTCCCGGAGCTTTGCATTACCGGATACACCTGTCAGGATCTTTTCTGGCAGGATAAGCTCATAGCTGCAGCTGAGGATGAGCTTATAGGAATAGCTGATTACAGCAGGAGCCTTGACGGCATATTTTTCATAGGGCTTCCATATGAGATAAACGGCATGCTCTACAATATGGCGGCAGTTGTATCGCGCGGAGAGGTGCTTGCCATGGTGCCAAAGACATTTCTGCCAAATTACAATGAGTTTTATGAGGCAAGGCATTTTGCATCGGGAGAAAACTTAAGCACATATGTCACACTGAAAAATGGACAGCAGGTGTCTGTAGATACTGATTTTATTTTTAGCTGCAAGCAGCTGCCAAAGCTTAAGATAGCGGTGGAGCTTTGTGAGGATCTTTGGACTCCGAACCCGCCGAGCATCAGACACGCGATGTCGGGTGCCACTGTGATTGTAAATCTGTCTGCATCAGATGAGGTGACAGGCAAGGCAATATACAGGAGAGAGCTTGTGAGCGGACAGTCTGCCAGATTAATCTGTGGATATATTTATGCGTCAGCGGGAGACGGTGAGTCCACACAGGATGTGGTCTACTCAGGACACAATCTTATCTGTGAAAACGGAAATGTGCTTGCCGAGTCAAAGCGCTTTACAAATGAGACTATATACAGCGAGTTTGATGTGGAAAGAATAGAGACTGAGAGGCGCAGGATGACAACATTTGTTGTCGAGGATGATCACAGATGGGCTGAGTTTGATCTTGAGGTAAGGGATACCACTCTTAGCCGCTATGTAAATCCGGCTCCTTTTGTTCCTGCAGACAAGACAGACAGGGACAGACGCTGTGATGAGATTCTTATGATTCAGGCTATGGGGCTTAAAAAGAGATTAGAGCATACCAACTGCAAGACAGCAGTTATCGGTATTTCAGGAGGACTCGACTCCACACTGGCACTGCTTGTCACTGTAAGAGCATTTGACCTTTTGGGAAAGGATCACAAGGATATAGCGGCAGTTACTATGCCGGGCTTTGGAACAACAGACCGCACATATGACAATGCGGTAAATCTCATTAAATGCCTTGGAGCTACATTTATCGAGGTGGATATAAAGGATGCCGTAAATATACATTTCAGGGATATCGGACAGAATCCGTCTGTGCATGATGTCACCTATGAGAATGGACAGGCACGCGAGCGCACACAGATACTTATGGATATCGCAAACAAGGAAAACGGAATGGTTATAGGTACAGGAGATTTGTCAGAGCTGGCACTCGGCTGGGCGACCTACAACGGAGACCATATGTCCATGTATGCTGTAAATGCATCGGTTCCAAAGACTCTGGTGCGCCATCTGGTAAAATACTATGCAGATACCTGCGGCAGCGATTTGCTGGAAAGTACACTTCTTGATGTGCTTGATACACCTGTTTCTCCTGAGCTTTTACCACCTGAAAACGGTAAGATTTCACAGAAGACAGAGGATCTTGTGGGCCCTTATGAGCTGCATGACTTCTTCCTTTACAATATGCTGCGCTGCGGCTATGCTCCTGCCAAGGTTTACCGCCTTGCAAGGATAGCATTTGAAGGAAAATATGATGATGAGTTTATTCTCAAATGGCTTAAGAACTTCTATCGCAGATTTTTCGCACAGCAGTTCAAGCGCTCATGTCTGCCGGATGGACCAAAGGTAGGAACAGTGGCGGTCTCACCGAGAGGAGACCTAAGGATGCCTTCTGATGCGTGCGGACGTATCTGGATGGATGAAGTTGATAAGCTGTAATAGTAAGAGGAAAACAATGGGAAAGACACATAAGAAAACTCATAGAAGGCAGGGAAGCATAAAACCTGCAAGGCACAGTGACAGGCGCATGAAAATAGGCGCAATAGTTCTTTGTGCAGCGATAATCATAACAACATTTCTGGCGTGTGGCATGCAGCTTTTGGTTCCTGTTACAGAAGCAGCAGTAAGTGCTGATAATAAGACACGCTCAGGGAATGTTGATGTGCAGAAGAATAATAATTCACTTACCGCATCTAAAATGGATTCAGGAAAAAAGCAAAACAGCTCAGAGGCTGATGTAAACGCTGCGGAGCAAAGCAGCGAGCCTGACAAGGAAACGAAGCTTGATGAGATACTTCACAGTGCAAAGTATCCGGGGCAGCTAAAGGAGCTTGCCAAGAAAAATGATGAGGCAATTGATTTCATATATGAGTATCCTAAGGAGCATTCGAAAGAGCATGATATTGATCTGACTGCAGAGGCCTCGCAGGATACAGTACCTCTTTTGCAGCAGTGGGATAAGAGATGGGGCTATGAAAAGTACAGTGGCAATTATTTTGCGGCGAGTGGTTGCGGTCCGACTGCACTTTCGATGGTTGTATTATATCTGACGCATGATGCACAGGCATCACCTCTTGCGGTGGCAGAGTATGCAAAGGAGGCCGGCTACAGTGTGGATGGCTCCGGAAGTGCATGGGATCTTATGAGCAGGGGCTGCAGGCACTACGGTGTAAATGCAAAGACTATAAAGGTGGATGAGGATACATTTAAAGAAAGGCTTGATGAGGGCAACCTGATAGTCGTAAATGTCGGTCCGGGAGATTTCACAGACAATGGACATTTTATGGTGATCACAGGCTATGATGATGAGGGCTTTACTATAAATGATCCAAATAGTATCATAAAGAGCAATACACACTGGCAGTTTGAGAGGCTGGGTTCGCAGATCAGGGCTGCATGGAGGATGTTTGTGTAGATAATAGCAGCAATACATGCATTTATGCTGATGTTTGAGATGCATATGGAAAAATTAAAAAATAAGAAATAAAAAACCTGCTGTGTCATGCTTGTCTGACACAGCAGGTTTTTAATAACAAACAGTAAAGTATGGTATGCAGATTATAGCAATTGAATACCATGCTCCTCACATGCCTTAATTGTCTCCTCAGGCCACAAAGAGCTTTGTACCTCACCGATATGAGCCTTTCTGAGGAAGAACATACAGATTCGTGACTGTCCGATTCCGCCTCCGATAGTGTACGGAAGCTCCTTGTTGAGGATAGCCTTCTGGAATGGAAGCTTAGCACGCTCAGGACATCCGGCCTTGTCAAGCTGCTCCTTTAGGGCTTTTTCATCTACACGTATACCCATTGATGAAAGCTCAAGTGCGATATCAAGAACAGGATAGTATACGATGATATCAGCGTTTAAAGCCCAGTCGTCATAGTCAGGGGCACGTCCGTCGTGAGGCTCTCCGTTTGCAAGCTTGTCACCAATCTGCATTACACAGATTGCACCCTTTGCCTTTGCAAAATAATACTCGCGCTCCTTTGGAGTATTGTCCGGGAACATTTCCTCAAGCTCTGATGTGGTGATAAAGGTGATATCCTTTGGCAGAATCAAATCTATGTAGTCGTACTGTATAGCCATATACTGCTCGGTCTTGCGCAGGCATTTGTATACTGTCTTTACTGTTTCCTTAAGGAAATCTAAGTTTCTGTCCTCCTTGCGGATGACCTTTTCCCAGTCCCACTGGTCAACAAATATAGAGTGGATATTGTCAGTCTCCTCATCACGTCTTATGGCATTCATATCTGTGTAGATGCCCTCGCCGAGAGAGAAGCCGTATTTTTTTAATGCATATCTCTTCCACTTGGCAAGAGAGTGAACGACCTCTGCCTCCTTGTCACCCTGCTCAAGGATGCCGAAGGTAACAGGTCTTTCATATCCGTTTAAGTTATCGTTTAAGCCTGTGGTAGGATCAACGAAAAGCGGTGCTGAAACACGTGTCAGGGAAAGACGCTGTGCGAGCATGCCCTGGAAGAAATCCTTAACAGTCTTGATGGCAAGCTGTGTATCGTGAAGATTCAGTGCCGAAGAATAGTTCTTTGGTATTGTTAATTCTGTCTCTTATACACATCTCCGAGCCCACGAGACATGCGCAGATCTC